>Ga0224519_1000112_pt1 | contig 9392 bp, 6 predicted proteins | sample IRBST0metaG_FD_180709 | JGI IMG/M metagenome (GOLD analysis project Ga0224519, IMG submission 180709) | reverse complement strand
CTCACAACGCATATCCTAGTTATAATACGACAAGTGGGGTGCCAAGGGAAGAAAGAGAGCTGCACTATTTAAAAGCCAATCGTTTAGCGGGGTTTGGTTTTAACGGTTGGATCGGCCCGGAGCCTCATGGCAAAAATCCTCATAATTCAGCATCATCGGCAAACGCTAGGGTGAGTGGGCGTGATGAATTTTTTGCCTCTGATGTTGTTAAATTACTAAAGACACTTGAGAACGAACAACAATCCTCTGAGCGAGAAGGCGCATCCCCTCCTTGGCTGATTGTGACTTCTTTTCTAAACCCTCATGATATTGTTTTATATGGTTCCATAACGCAACGAATTCCTTTATTTAAGTTTGCAGTCGACGATACCATCCCAATGGTTCTACCGCCGCCTACCTGCCATGAATCTCATGAAACAAAACCCCAATGTCAGTTCAGTTCCAAACTCACTTATCATAAGGCGTTGCAACCGTTAATCCAGTCAACATTCTATCGTCAGCTGTATTATCAATTGATAAAAAATGTGGATCAGGAAATGCTACGCGTTTTTAATGCTCTACGCGATTCTTCCTTCTATGAAAATACCATTGTTATTTTTACTTCCGATCATGGTGAACTCTTGGGTGCCCATGGAGGGCTATCGCAAAAATTTTATTGTGCCTATGAAGAAGCGATTCATGTCCCACTTATTATCCATAATCCTGTTTTATTTGCAGAGTCTGCTGTAATTAACTTGCTGACAAGTCATGTTGACGTTTTGCCAACCTTACTTGGCCTTGCCGGAATCAATGTGGAACAGATTCAAGAGCAGTTGCGTGGTGATCATACAGAAGTACATCCTTTAGTAGGGCGTGATCTATCATCACTGGTCCTTGGTCAAGGGAGTCCAGAACGGGTTGATGAACCTGTATATTTTATGACAGAAGATGATGTTACAAAGGGAGCCAGTCAGTATAATATTTGGGGCTGGTATTATAATTCTGTTGTCCAGCCCAATCATATCGAAACCGTGATTGCAAAAATCAGGATGCCTGATGGAGAGGAAATTTGGAAATTCTCTCGGTATTTTGACAATCCTAAGTTCTGGACTAAACCTGGTGTGGAGGATCAGGTTCTCCATGAACTCGATTCTCCTACAAACGTTTGTCCAGGAATAAGAGAAGCCCTATGTACAATGAGTACCAAAACAATCCCCTGCCCTGACCAGTGTGAAATGTATAATCTCAGTAAGGATCCTCTGGAAATTCATAATCTAGCCCATCCTGATTATTACACCCCCTATACGTTAATGATGCAGGAAAGACTTAACAATCTCCTTCTGGAACAACGGCACCAAAAACGTTTATCACCTAGTAAGGGAAATAGGCCAATTGCATGCCATGTATAAAGCATGATAAAATAGCGATAATTCAACAAAACAAAGAATTCATTTAGCCCCAAATTCACCGTGGAGGTTTTGAATTTACAAGTTATGATTAGAGAAGGTAAAGAACAGGACTACATGGACATATTTTTACTAAATAAAAATGAGATGGGTTATGAATATCCTGCGGATAGCCGTTTCAGCTAGTTTTAGAAAAAAGGACATTGGGAAAATACTGTTGGCTGAAGTTGAGAAATGGGCACGAGATACAGGTGCTTATGGCATCCGATTGGTGTCGGGGGCAACAAGAATTGGAGCACATGCATTTTATATGAATTGTGGCTATACTAAAAACAAAGAACAGCAAAATTTCAAAGAAATGTTTTGAAAGCTTATTCCATGATCTGCCGACAATAGGTGGATCATGGATTTTGTCTGTAGGTATTACACGAAGAAGGAATAGGCATACTTATCAATAATATGGTATACTTGATAAGTAAGGAATATAGTATGTTTTGTAAAAAAATGGAGGGATTTCTAGTGAAAAAATGGATGATTGCGGGAGTCATAGTGGCTCTCTTGGTAGTAATGGGTGTAAGTGGTTATAATGGATTGGTGCAGATGAACGAAAATGTTAACTCTAAATGGGCCCAGGTTGATAATCAACTGCAACGGCGTGCCGATCTCTTGCCGAATTTAACCAATACGGTAAAAGGCTTCGCATCACACGAATTAGCTGCGATTCAAGCCGTGTCCGATGCGCGGGCTAAGTTAGCTGGTGCGCAAGGTCCCGCAGCAAAAGCCCAAGCAAATGGCGAGGTAAACAGTGCTCTGTCTAGGCTGCTCGTGGTGGCAGAGAATTATCCGGATCTTAAGGCGGATAAAAATTTTCGTGCTTTGATGGATGAACTAGCGGGAACGGAGAATCGCATCGCTGTCGCCAGAAAAGATTATAATGATTCGGTACAGGTTTTTAATGCTAACATTCAATCCTTTCCTACTGTGATGTATTCAAGAATGTTAGGCTTTGGTCCTAAGGAATATTTTAAAGCTGCCGAGGGAGCACAACAGGTTCCCCAAGTTAAGTTTTAAACTGATAATTTAGCATAGTGAGGTATGATGCCATGAAAAAATGGTTGGCCTGGCTGATACTAGGATTATGCATGAGTTGCTCTGGGATAGCCTGGGCCCAGCCGCAAATTCCTTCTAAGCCTACAACTAGTATTTATGTTCAGGATTATGCTGGGGTATTAAATGCTGATACTAAAAACAGGATCAATAATATTAGCACTCAATTGCAGGCTAAGACTAAAGCACAAATTGTGGTGGTAACCCTTCCGTCGTTGGAGGAAACACCTCCTGCTGACTATGCATTAGAGTTGCTTAGGCAGTGGGGTGTGGGAGATAAGACTTTGAACAATGGGGTAGTGCTATTGGTGTCAGTGAATGATCATCGATCGCGAATTGAAGTAGGCTATGGGTTAGAAGGGGCATTACCTGATGCTAAGACGGGTACGATTCAAGATGAATATATGCTTCCGTATTTCCAAAAAGAGGATTACGACAAAGGCATCTTGAATGGCTACATGGCGATAGCTGGTGAGGTAGCAAAAGAATATAAATTAGAACTACAGACAGGTGCCAAACCAGCGCCACATCCTCGGGCTACTAATTCAGGGTCTTGGTGGAATAATGCCCCCTGGTGGGTGCATCTTTTAATTGTTGCTGGTCTGTTATTGCTCTTTGGTGCAGACTGGATATTCTTTGGAGGAACGATTACTTATTTGATACTGTCTCTGTTATTCCGTGGTGGCCGTGGTGGCGGTTCAGGCGGTTCAGGCAACGATGGTTTTGGTGGTGGTTCAGGTGGTGGTGGTGGCTCTGATCGGAATTGGTAGTCGCTAATATAGACCGTACAATACTCTCTGAGTGTTGTACGGTCTGTTTTTTGCTATATAGGTTTCATTAAAGAAATGACATCTGTCTTGTTGGTCTGCCAGGAAAGGAAGATAAGGCTGCGTTCAACCTTATCTTCCTTTCCTGACGATTGCTATTTAGAAATGTCTATTGAACTTATTTATAGTAGGATGTAAATTCTTTAACTCAATTTCTAAATATATTGACAAATCATGATATGGGTATAAACTTTATATATAGCAATGATTAAAATACGTTAAAATCATCAATCTTTTAAAAATCAGCATGAGAGGTGTTATTCAGAAAATGTTCACAGATAAAATGACTCCTTTAGAGAGAATGGCAGCTTACAATAAGGGACAACTAGTAGATCGCTTACCATGCGTGCCTTCAGTGGGAAATGGAGCAGCCCGAGTTGTTGGTGCAAGAATCTCCGATTTTAGGAATAACGGAGCATTAATTGCTAAGGCCCAAGTCGAAGCATATAAATTATTCCGCTATGATGTCGTTAGGATATTTACCGATTTATATGTGCAGGCTGAAGCTATGGGAGCAACTGTCATTTACCCAACTGATGAAACAGCCCATTTAGACAAACCGGCAATAGAGGACATTTCCAAGATAGATCGACTAAAACCTCCTAACCCCTATAAAGATGGTCAATTACCACAGTTTCTAGAAGCTATGAAAATTGCACTAGATGCTGTAGGAACAGAAGTTGGCGTCATAGGTTCATTGACTTGTCCATTAACCAATGCTTCATTTTTAATCGGAACAGAAAACCTGACACGTATGATGCATAAGGATCCTCAAGTGGTGCATAGGTTGTGTGAAATATCCTTGCAGGCTAACTTGCTTTATGCTGAAGCAATAATCAATACGGGAGCAGGGGTGACCCTTAGTGATCCAATCGCTTCTACTACGATTATAAGCCCAGCTCAATTTACAGAATTTGCTTTTCCCTATTTAAAACGATTGGTAGAATACATTAAATCTCGTGGTAAAGGTGCTACACTTCATATTTGCGGGAAAACTAATAAAATATGGGATGCTATGGCAGATACGGGAGCAGGATGCCTTAGCATTGATAATGTAGCTGATCTAATGGCAGCAAAGCAACAAATTGGGCAGAGGGCATGCATTATGGGCAACGTAGATCCTTCTGCGATCATGTTGCAGGGTACGCCCCAAGATGTCAGACAGGCAGTATTGACCTGCGTGAGCCAAGCATACGATTCTCCCCAAGGATATATCGTAGCCTCTGGATGTAGTCTGCCTACTGAAGTACCGTTCAAAAATATCCATACTATGCTTAATACCGTAAGAGAACTAGGATATCCGGTTACGGCCGAAAAAATTGCGCAGATGATGGCGCAATGTAAGGGCGCTTAAAATGATTCAAATGGGTTGACGTGCTACAAAAACTGAAGTCAAAATAAAGTGCTTGGCAAGAAAAGGCTGCTCAAAATAGGTTTTCAACCTATTTGAAGCAGCCTTTTGCTTTGGTTGCAGTAATTTTAATTGCAATAAGAAAAACCAAATTACCTATTGATTTTCGGAAACTAATATACTATTATAGTTTATAAGTAAGGAGGAAATATATTACTTAACACTTGAATGTTACATAAGAGGAGAAATACAGTGAGTGACGTAAAAAATCTTATTTTTGACAAAGCGAAAGAGCGCATGGAACGTTTTGGTTTCAAAAAGACAACAATGGATGAGATTAGTAAAGACTGCAAAATTTCAAAAAAAACAATCTACGAAAACTTTACGGATAAAGAGGATATGTTTAGATGCCTGTTATTACGTGAGTGTCATAAAACCATAGAGATACTCATGTTGCAGGTAGAAGATGTAGTTGACCCTCTCGAAAGGCTGGTTTTACTCACTCGAAAGGCAATATCATATCTGAATCAAGACCATTTTATTACAAAAATACTAAAGGACGATTATTTATTTGTAGCTTTTCTAAATCGTAAATATCATGAAATGATTGATGAAGAGATTATCTCAATCATTGCTCAGATTATTCGCGAAGGCAAAGAGCAAGGGCAGTTTCGAGATGTGGATGAAAGAATTGTTGCCTATGCTGGATTTAAGCTATTCCAAGCGTTCAGCTATGCTCGTACTGCACCACTGCGCAAAGATCAGGATTATACAGATATTTTGATTGATTTTTTCGTCAACGCTCTTTTAAAGAAGTAGAATAGTAAGGAGGGGTTTTTATGCAAAAATCTATTATTAACGGTATCGCAATTTCTATGCTATTTTTATCTTTTAGTCTTACCGGCTGCTCCAAGACTGCAATAGTCAAGGAAGAAATACCTCTGGTGCGTTCGCAAACAGTAAAAATGGATACTGCCGGACAAATGGCGAATTACTCGGGGGAAGTACGGGGTAGGTATGAGGCGCAGCTTGCTTTTCAAGTTAGCGGTAAGATCATAAAACGAAACGTGGAGCTTGGTAGTGTTGTTCATGCTGGTGATGTTTTGATGGAGATTGATGGTAAGGATATTGCGCAAACGGTAAACATCAGCGCAGCGCAAGTAGCTTCTGCTCAATCCCAATTGAGTTTAGCTGAGATAAACTTAGAACGTTATCGTAAGCTATGTGAACAAGGAGTGGGGGTGCAAGCACAATTGGACCAATACCAAAGTGCCTATCAAGTTGCCTTAGCTGCTGTTCAACAATCATCAGCCAAATATACTCAAGGTACCAATCAACTGGGCTATAGTACGCTTGTGGCAGATAGCGCCGGAGTGATCTCAAGCGTTATTGCCGAGGCTGGCCAGGTAGTTAGTGCTGGTCAGCCAGTCCTCACCTTAGTAAAAGATGGTGAGCGAGAAATTGAAATCAATATTCCAGAAAACCAACTGGATAAAATGCGTAATGTCCAGCAAGTTCAAATCAGCTTTTGGGCACTACCAGACGTGATAGCAGAGGGGAAAGTCAGAGAGATTTCACCAGTGGCTGATAAGGTAGCCCGCACCTATAAAGTCAGAGTAAGTTTAGTTAATTCACCAGCAAACGTAGATTTAGGTATGACGGCAAATGTGGCAGTGATGGGCTCTACTAATCAACAGGCAGTTTATATTCCATTAACAGCAATTTATCAGACCAATGATACACCGAATGCATGGATTGTGAAAGACGGCGTGGTGAGCTTACGTCCTTTAAAAGTGGGAGCTTTTGGTGATGGTGAAATTCAGATTTTAGAAGGGTTGCAGGATGGAGATGTGGTCGTCACCGCTGGCGTTCAAAAACTGCGGGAAGGCGAGAAGGTGCGAATATGAGTAACCTCAATTTGACAGAATGGGCACTGAAACATAAGCAACTGGTGTACCTATTCATTGTGATGGTTTTTGCAGGGGGAATATTTTCCTATCAGAAACTAGGCAGGATGGAAGATCCTGATTTTGTAATCAGGCAGATGGTGGTGTCGGTTGCTTGGCCAGGGGCAAGCGCTCGGCAGGTCGAAGGACAGGTAACCGATAAAATCGAAAAAAAATTACAGGATACACCAGGGTTAGATTATTTAAAAAGCTACTCAAGTCCAGGGCAAGCTGTCATCTATGTAAACCTAAAGGAGACAGTAAAAGGAAAAGATGTCAGGGATACTTGGCTTGAAGTGCGTAATATGGTGAATGATATCAAGGGTACGTTACCGCAAGGTGTAGTAGGCCCTGCTTTTAATGATCGATTTGATGATGTATTCGGCAGTATTTATGCCCTTACATCTGATGAATATAGTTATGAGGATATGCGAGAAAAAGCTGAACAAATTCGCAGGATTTTACTTGGCGTAAACAATGTGAAAAAGGTTGAGCTTGTTGGCGTCCAACCAGAAAAAATTTACATCGAAATGGAAAGTAGCAAATTAGCGGAGCTTGGCATGGACCCCAATGTTATTATTGCTGCTGTAAAAGCACAGAGCGCGATGACTCCCTCGGGTAAAATGGAAACATCGTCAGATAATGTGTATTTGCGGGTGTCGGGGATGTTTGAAAATGTGGACGGTTTGCGCAATATGCCGATTCGTGTAAACGAACGAACCTTCCGGTTAGGGGATATTGCTAAGATTGAGCGGGGTTACGTCGATCCCATAGAACCCAAAATGTATTATAATGGACAGCCGGCCATCGGCATTGCTCTTTCCATGGATAAGGGCGGAAATATTCTTACCCTGGGATCAGAGCTAGATAAAACGACTGCTCAGATCAAAAAAGATTTACCACTGGGCCTCGAACTCAATCAAGTGTCCAATCAACCGCAAGTGGTTAAAGACTCAATTAATGAGTTTATAGGTACACTACGGGAAGCTATCATTATCGTGTTAGTGGTTTGCTTTCTTAGTCTTGGTGTTCGTTCCGGCATCGTAGTGGCCCTGTGTATTCCTCTGGTTATCGCCGGTATTTTTGTGTGCATGGAGATATGGGGAATCGATTTACACAAAGTATCACTAGGGGCATTAATCATTGCCTTGGGATTATTAGTAGATGATGCGATCATCGCTGTTGAGATGATGAGCGTAAAGTTAGAGGAAGGATGGGGGAGATTTGAAGCGGCTTGCTACGCTTATACGGTGACAGCTTTTCCTATGCTGACTGGTACGCTAATCACTTGCGCTGGTTTTATCCCTATTGGTTTCTCCAAAGGCTTAACTGCGGAATTTACCAGCAGTCTCTTTCAGGTTATAACCATTGCGCTATTGATTTCTTGGCTCGTATCAGTATTGGTAACACCGCTGCTTGGCTTTAGATTAATCAAGCCTCAACATAAGCCGGAGCAGGGACATCATATGCATGATACTAAATTTTATCGTATCTTTCGGCAGATACTCACTTGGTGTCTGAATCACAAAAAAATGGTACTTGGTGTAACGGTAGCTTGTTTTGTAGGCTCGATCTTTTTATTAAAGTTTGTAAAACAGGAATTTTTCCCACCATCAGTGCGTCCGGAACTAATTGTGGGCATGACCTTGCCCGAGGGATCATCCATCGCGGCAACCGAGACAGAAGCTAAAAAACTGGCTGATAGTCTTGCGGGCGATCCAGATATTGAGAGTTATAGCTATTATGTGGGCGAGGGAGCACCACGTTTTATCCTTACGATGGAACCTAAGCTACCCGCCAACAACTTTGCTCAGTTTATTATTGTTGCCAAAGATTTAAAGGACCGTGAGGTGCTAAATAACAAAATCGACAAGTTATTTGCTGACAAATTTGAAAATGTACGGGGCGATGTTAAGTTAATTCAAACGGGACCGCCTTCGCCTTATCCAGTTATGCTACGTGTTAGTGGCTATGATCATGAGAAAGTGCGTGAAATTGCAACGCAGGTCAGGGATGTGATGGCAAACAATGCAAGTCTGACCAATATCAACTTTGACTGGAATGAAAAAAATAAAGTCATGCATTTGACCGTTGACCAAGACAAGGCCAGGATGCTGGGAATGAATAGTCAGGGCTTAGCTCAGGATTTACAGACACAGTTGTCTGGAGCTCCCATTTCTGAGTTTTATGAGCAGGACAAGACGGTTGGTATTGTGTTTCGTCTAGATGCTCAAAATCGTAAAAATTTAGCCAGTATCAAGGATTTACCCATACATATTGGCAATGGTAAATACGTACCGTTAGAACAAATTGCCAAAATAAATTATGATGCGGAAGAAGGTTTAATTTGGCGGCGTAGTCTAAAACCAACGATTACCGTACAAGCCGATGTAGTGAATGGTGTAACTGGTAATGACGCTACGCAAAAAATCTATGAGCAATTAGCGTCCGTACGGGCAGAACTTCCCCCTGGTTATAGCATTGAAATTGGTGGATCAACGGAAAAAAGTAAAACTTCCATCGAATTTTTATTGCAACCAGTGCCTATTATGCTGATGGTCATTGTAATTCTGTTGATGTTTCAGCTACAAAAAATATCCTTAGTGATCTTAACCATGCTTACTGCACCATTAGGGATCATCGGGGTTAGCCTAGCAATGCTGTTAACCATGCGTCCTATGGGTTTTGTAGCCCAACTAGGAATTTTAGCCCTTAGCGGAATGATTATCCGTAATTCGGTTATTTTAATCGATCAGATTGAGCAGCATATTAAAGC
>Ga0224519_1000108_pt1 | contig 9497 bp, 9 predicted proteins | sample IRBST0metaG_FD_180709 | JGI IMG/M metagenome (GOLD analysis project Ga0224519, IMG submission 180709) | reverse complement strand
AAGTTTTTCAGTTGTACGGCATGTCCATTCATACTAGTAACATAAATATTCCCCATATCGACAGGTGAAATATATTGGGCTGTTAACCGCACATTGGTTTCTTTATTATTGCCAAATACTGAGCCAGCCGGAGTCAACATATTTTCCTGTTGAATGCGGTTTACAATTTGATTTAGTGATACATTATAATAGGAAAGTTGGTTTTTATCGACTTCAACGGCTACTTCTTTATCCCGTCCCCCATCAATTTGTACGTCGGATACTCCACTGGCACGCTGTAATTTTTCGGTAAATACGTTATTCGCCATAGCATACACTTCACCCAGTGGTTTGTCTGCCAGAACAGAAACTTCCATAACCGGAGTCGCATTAAGGTCACGTTTGATAACAACAGGTTCTTCCACCCCCGAAGGTAGTTTGCTGCGCACGGCATTTACATATTTTGTCGCATCAATGGAACACACATCAGCATTAGCCCAAAACTCAAATTCTAGACTAATCCTGCCAACTTCCGGCATCGCATTAGAAGTCATATGTTTTAGATTGGACAAAGAAGATAATGAATTCTCCAGAGGTTTAATAACATCTTGTTCGACCTGTTCGCTGCTGGCTCCCGGATAATTTACCGTAACTGTTACGTAGGGCGTATTTACTGCCGGCAGCAATTCTACGCCAATGCGATAAAAGCTATACAAACCCAGAACAACAAACAACATGACAATCATAGTTATGCCAATGGGTTTTTGAATAGAGAAACGAGTAATGTTCATTGATTGCCCCCCCGGCTAACCACCATGCCTGAAGATAGACGAGACAAATTGCTTATGGCAATCTGTTCTCCCTCATTGAGACCGCTGAGAATTTCTACATTTAGATCCCCGCTTCCTCCTACTTGAACGCCCCTCTCTTCTACCTCATTCTGAGAATTTATTACATATACATATATTTTTCCGCTTTTCTCTAAAACGGCATCTTTAGGAACTATAAGTGTGTTTTGACGTAAGACACTAGCAATATTCGTTTGGGCATATATACCACCTTTTAATTCCGGGGTTGGCTTATCTAAAGCAATACGCAAAGAAAATACCTGTGTTTGAGAATCACTTGTAGGACTGATATAAATTACCTTACCTGGCAATGTCTTTCCTAATGCATCCATTTTGACTTCTACCTTCATACCTACTTTCAAGGCAGGTAAGTCTTCTGCAGCTACCTGGCAATCTACATAAAATTCACTATTATCGACAATACTCAATAATTTTTGTCCTACAGACACCATCGAACCAACCTCTACCTGCCGATACCCAATTACTCCCGAACACGGTGCGCGCAAAAACAAATCCTCCCGTTGGGTTTTCATGGCGTCCACACTATATTGTGCTTTTGCAGCAGCCGCTTGTGCAGAGGTAATAGAAGCTGCTATACCAGAATTCATCTGATTGGCTAAAAGATCCAAAGCTGTTTTTGCAGCCGTCAACTGTTGTGAATTGGCATCTAACTGTTCTTTAGAAATTCCACCTATATCATATATCGTTTTATAGCGTTGGTAACTGTCAAGAGCACGCTGATAATCAGCTTGTGCTTTACTATAATTCGCATTAACGGATACTTCTGTTGTTACTGTATCGGCTGCAGCCTGCTGATACGCTGCCTGATTCTGTCGGATGGAATTATCGCTATCTTTAGTGTCCTGGACAATGAGAATTTGTCCCTCTGATACCGCTTGCCCCAAGTCACCATTCACCGTAACTACCTTGCCTAAATATTTTGCAGCAATATCTACCTGTGATTTTGGCACTGTTTGACCTGAAAGAGAGATATTTTTAATCAAATCATTCCGTTTTATCGTAAGCACATCAACAGTTGTCTGCTTGTTTTTAACGGTGCCAGCCCCGACTGTACTTTTTTGTTTTACCTGATAAACGATTAAAAATCCTAGGCAAAAAACCAAAACAAAACCGGAAACAAGCAACAACTTATTTTTGTTGTTATTTTTCAAAAACTGATAATTCATTAGTAGTTCTCCTCACTTGTATGATTAAGTTGGGCTAATTTAGTTAGTTGTTACCTATAAATTTTCATATAATTGCTCTAATCAGCATAGTAGTACAGACCGCTTTGTTTACTCCACACCGATTTTATTTTGCCGTATGATAATATATAGTTGCCGTCGGTAACTTTTCAACAAGCGACCACTCGTCTACTTTGAACTCTCTGTCAAAATCGCCATATTTACTCTTATCCAAAATGATATATATATTCTTATCACTTGGAAGCTCTTCAAAGGAAATAAATGGCATTATATTCTTACTACTCCAATCCATTGCCTTCGGCTTAATCGTCTCTATTTCATCTGCATGTACAAGATCATAAACCGTCTTATTACTGTAAAATACAACTGATGTCCTATAGTAACCATAACTTATAACAAGGTCTCCAGGCTGCACTCGATCTTGCAGGGTTGCAGCAATATCTTTCCCTGAGAACTGGCCACTGCAAAGGGGTGTCGCGATAAAAAATGTCAAAGCTATATAAAATATAACATTGAACACCATAAGACGTTTGATAAGCTTTTCATGCGTATAGAGAAGCCGTGCTGCCAGAATAGCAATCGGCATTAATGCCGGCAATGTATACGTCGTATATTTCGTCGCCATGCACTGATAGAACCCATTGATTAAAAGTGCCCAAAGAAGCAGGAAGAGCGTCGTCTGATCAATAACTGGCCACTGGCGCTTCTTCCAGTATTTCCGAATGACCATCGGCAAGCTAAAGCACCAAGGAAAGAAGCCTAAGAAGAAAATCACGATATAGTAATACCACACGTTAAAGCGCGAATGTTCAGACACCGTCGCCCGCAATACATTGTGAATGCCAAGGAAGGTATCGAGAAAAATTTGCCCATGCAGCTGATACATAATATAGTACCAGGTAACACCAAAAAAAATAAAAATCGGCATACCCCCCAACAGTTTCATACGCTTTACCTCGGCAAAATCACGGCGGCAGAGAATAAATACCGTCACGATAAATCCCGGCAGCAAAATGCCGATTGGCCCCTTCGTAAGCACCGCGAGCCCTGCAAATAAATAACAAAGATAGTAATAGTTTTTGTTTTCGCCCGTATAGGCAAGATAGAAAAAGACGAGCACCGCATTGAAGAATAGAAATAGTGTGAGGTCGGTGATGACCGTCTTCGAAATAAGCCAATATTCAAAAGAAGTGCCAAGGATCATCGCTGACAAAAGTCCTGTCTTCGCATCGTAAATCTTGCGAGCAAAAATATAGGTCATAAAGATACCGAGAATGCCAAAGAGCGCTGGAAAAAAGCGCGCGGCGAATTCATTGATGCCGAAGACCTTAAAAGCCGCAATGAGCTCCCAATAGAAGAAAATTGGCTTGTCATACCAATAATTACCGTAAATACGAGGTGATATATAATCACCAGATGCGAGCATCTCCGCCGAGGTCAACGTATAATTTGACTCAACCGGGTCCGTGATCGCAATGGAAGAATTGCCGATATAAAATAAAACGGCGCCTAAAATAAAAATAATCAACAAATGTTTTTTTGTAGTTGTCATTATCTTACTCCTTTAAGTACATATATGATGCATATTTTATTATATACTTACATCTTTCTGGCCTTTTCTGCGCTTACATCGCACATACAATACGAGAATAACCGCAACAGCCAAGCCAATAAGCATAACACTAGCCGCATGCCCAAATTTCGTTAGAAGTGGCCAGCTTTCACCAAGCATCATACCTGCCCCCACGATCAGTAACGTCCACGACAGCGAGCCAATAAAAGTATAAAAAAGGAATTTTTTAAAATTCACATGCGCGAAACCTGCCGGAAGAGAAATAAACGTGCGTACAATCGGCAGCATACGACTGAAAAACACCGCTTTTATACCGTATTTATCAAACCAACGCTGAGCAACATCCACATGGGATTTCTTCACAAAAAAGTATTTACCGTAACGATTAACAAAAGAACGTCCGCCATGGTGACCAACAGCATAAGCAAAAATCGAACCAGCCATACCGCCGACCATTCCAGCAACAAGCGCTCCTGTAAAATGCATTTGACCTACAAAAACAAGGTATCCGGCAAATCCTAAAATAAGCTCACTCGGAATTGGAACACAGGCATTTTCAAGCCCCATAAGGATAGCTACGGCCACATAACCCCATGCACCAATAAAATCGAGAAAAATCTTTGTAAAATACTCCATACTCTCACCCTTTCAAAGCTAGTGCTTCACAACTTCATCTTTATGTGCAGATGTCGCAGACTTCAGGAATACTTCCTGCATTGGACGCGATATCGCCAGATAACAACTCATCCTATATGCGACGATACCTGACATTGTACCAAACAACGCGCCTGCCAGGACATCACTCGGATAATGAACAAACAGATACATCCGGGAAAATCCGATTCCGGTTGCCAATAAAAGTGCTGCAGCTCCCAGCCGCTTGCTTTGAGAGAAAATCGCTGCAGCTGCGGCAAAGGATCCGAAGGTATGCCCTGAAGGGAAAGAATAGTCTGTCGCCAACGGAACCGAAATAGACATCGGCATCCACGGATAAGTAATACACGGCCGCAGACGCGCTGCCAACGGCTTCAAGATGCCGTTCCCAAAAACCAGGCTAATCGCCAGCGCCAATAACACAGCAAGACCTGCCCACCGATATTTTTTTACCGACAATAACGCTATACCTGAAACAACCCAAACAGCTCCTGCATTTCCCATTTTTGAAAGAACTATCATATATGGATTTAATACATTACTAACCAAGTGATTCTGTATCCAAAATAATATGTTTTGATCTAAAGTCGTTAACCATTCCATCATGTTTCTTCCTCTCTTCTTTTAATGGTCTTAGTATAGGTAAAAAATATAAACATTTTCTAAACAGGATTTAAATATTTACTAAAATCACTTCCCGAAAACTAAATTCTGCTATACAAGCAGAAAAAAGACGAGCTATATGCCAACAAAAGCTTTGGCAAATTAACTCGTCTTGCATTAACATCACTACAAATTTCAAAATTTATGAAAGCGATAGCCTGTTCCCCAAACCGTCTCAATGTAAATCGGATGTGCCGGATCCGGCTCGATCTTCTCGCGAATACGGTTGATATGGACCATTACCGTAGCATTATCGCCTATGGCATCCATTCCCCAAACACGGTCAAAGAGCTTTTCTCTACTGAACACGATCCCTGCATTTTCCGCTAAAAATGCCAGCAATTCAAATTCCCGATTCTTCAGCGTAACTTCTTCTCCATTTGTAAAAACACGGCGCTCATCCAATTGAATCTCCAAACCAGCGTAGCGCAACATATTGCCGCCAGGATTCTCTCCGCTAGTCAACCGCTCATAGCGCGCAATATGCCCCTTTACCCGCGCTACTAGCTCATTCGGACTAAACGGCTTTACAATATAATCATCCGCCCCGATGCCAAAACCACGAATCTTGTCGATATCTTCCCGACGCGCCGATACCAAAAGAATTGGTGTGTTCTTGTGTTCACGCACCTGACGGCACACCTGGAACCCATCCTGTCCAGGCAGCATGATGTCCAGCAGAATAAGCGTATAATCTTCCGCCAACGCTTTTTGTAATCCCTGGCTTCCGTCAACGGCGATTTCCACAGCAAAACCATTTGCCTCCAGATAATCCCGTTCCAATTCCGCAATTCCGATGTCATCTTCCACAATCAAAATCTTTTTCATGCTCTGTCCTCCCCGACGATTGGCAACAAAATGCAGATGGTCAGGCCTCCGTTTTCGTCATTCTCCGCCCATATTTTTCCTTGCATAGTTGAAATGATTTGCTTTACGATTGCCAAACCCAGACCACTCCCCTTACTAACATTTGACCGTGCCGGGTCTGTACGGTAAAAACTGTCAAAAATTTTTGACAGATCTGATGCCGGAACTCCTGGACCGTCATCAGCAAACTCCAACCGCAGTCGCCCCCCGGCCCCGTTTTTAAGAGAAATCGTCAAACTACCGATCTCGCTTCGCTTATATTTCAAGCTATTTTCCACTAAGTTTTCTACCACCCGCTGGAATTGCATACGATCAATATACACCTGAAAATTCACAGTATGACATTTAAGCGCCAGCCGTAACCCCCTTGCCAGCAAGTTGTCGGCATTCTCAGCCACATAATCCGTAAAATAATCATTCAACTGAACCGTCTCCAGACAAAATTCCACTCGCCCAATATCAAGCTTGGAAAACAAAAATAGACTTTCTACAAGTTTTTCCATATTATAAGTTGTCTGATAAATCATATTGAGATAATGCTTTTTTTTCTCAGCAGTTTTCGCAATACCATCTAAAAGACCGCTTGCATATCCCTTGATGGAAGTCAGCGGTGTCGAGAGATCATGTGAAATGCCGACTATAAGCTCCTTACGGTTTTCCTCATACCTATCCTGTGTTTCCCTTGCTGCTTTAAGCTGCTTACGCATTTGGTCGAACTCACGGCAAGCAACCCCTAGCTCATCTTTCCCCTCTGTAGAAATCGCATAATCCAAGTTACCTCGACTAATTTCACCAGCAGCGTGGCGCAACTCTTCTAATGGCTTTACAAGTTGCTTGGATAATTGGTATGAAAGAAACGCGCCCGTAACCACAATGATGAATATAGTAATACCAAAGACCACAAATGCTATGATCTCCAAAACATTTTTAAAAGTTGACTCTGAAATCCCTCCCCGCGCAAGAAACGGTACATTCCCTACAGCAACAACGACCATAGTACTTTTCGTTGATTCATAACGAAAAGTAAAACCACCTTCATCCCAAAGAAAAACAGACCCGGTTCCGGCATACCGTCCACGCAGTTTCGTCATTACTGCTGACACATCACTTCCTTGCGTTAAATAAAGAACATTGCCACCATTCGCGATAAACACCTGAATACCCTGTTCTTCTAAAGCCTGACAAGCTTCCAATAATTCATGCATCTTAGGACCATTCGAACGATCAACCTGCACACGCAAAGAACTGACCGCCAGTTGAATCGATAACGCCGGTCCGTTTTCTGGCCATAACAGAGCAATCTCGCTTCGCCGTGCATTACCATTCAACCGCAGTCCTAGCACCACACTCGCACCAATTAACAAAATCAGCAGCACGGGAATGAAAATCATCATAAAATTGGAAAACATCAATCTTTTTCTAACAGATAAATCTCGAATTCCCATAAATATTCCGCCTTTTTTGTCAATTCAATATTAACCAATTCTATAAGCAAAATCAAACAAGATTCTAATAAGCACGACATGTTTTTTTATATCAGGAACAGCTTATAGAAAACTTTAGACTAGTCATCCCATGTCAATCACCAATAACCTCGCTATTTAAGACTTGTCCGGTAACAGCGTCAACACTTAATCTATATTTAATATTATTGACTCTGCATGCCACCTTATAAACAGGATACGAAGCAACTATGTGATCTACTTTTGTTGTAGTTGACGCAACTGGCTCCATTTGCATTAATACAGGTTTCTGAATGACTTCATTGTTATTAATCAGCTTTTTATAATCTTTTTTATGTTTGTTAGCATCTCTTTCTGTGTATTGATTGTTATCTTTAGAGGTAAGCTCAATTTTCCTGTATTCGATACTGTTACCATTAATGCCAATAGCTTCAGCAACGATCTCTTTGATTTTTTCACTGCCAAGCAATGTGATATTATTTTTAGCCGCCTGCTCCTGCAATCACGGCACAGATAAGAATTCCAATGCCGGCCTTTTTAATACCGGCTAAAATGAAAAATTCACCTGCCTTTATTTTTACTTTTTCAAAAAAATAGTTTTGTTTTCCATAAATACCCCTCATTTCTTCTTTTGCTGAGTCTTAGTATATATATAGAATTTAAACATTTTCTAAACAGAATTTAACGATTTTCGAAACTTTATTTTGTCAAAAACTAAATTCTTCCCTAAAAGAAAACAGGTTCTGATGCAAAGATTGAATCCCTGATATAATCATGCCACAAATTTGAAAAAAGAGGTGCAAGAGAATGTCATAAAATTTCTTTAAAGGGAAACGTTTCGAGTCTGAAATAATAATGTTGTGCGTTCACCGGTACCTAAAATATCCCCTCAGCTACAGAATGCTTGTTGACATGATGGAAGAGAGAGGTTTCAATATAGCCTATACTACCATTATGAGATGGGTTCACCAATATTCCCCTATCATTAATGAAAAAATAAGAAATTGACTTTTTGGTGTCGGAACATCGTGATAAAGACGTTGCTGTCAAGAATTTCTTTAAAAAAGCGTTAAAAACTACACATAATCAGCAATCAAGAGCAATAACAACTGACAAGTATGCTGCAACAGAAGTAGCTATTCATGAAATGATATCTGATGAAACCCTTTCAAATAAAGTAACATTCTGGAAAATAAAGTATTTGAACAATATCATTGAGCAGGATCACCTGTTTATTAAACAGAAAATCAAGCCAATGCTGGGATTTGATAGTTTTGAAACGACTTAGAAAACAATTAGCGGAATTGAAATCATGCATATAATTAGAAAAGGACCTGTTGAAGATTTCAGACTTTCTCTTGTCGATTCCATGAACGAAGAGTATGCCTTCCTCCGCTTGATTTTTTTCAAATTTTTCGCAGATCTTTTTCAAATGGTGTTGTTTTATTAGATTTCCATACACAATTTTAATTCCCAATAATTTTTCTGTTTCTTGGAATAATGCAGGAATCTTCTCCATAAGCTTCTGCTGATTTTTAGTGACATCTTTCTTCCAGACAAAGGTGTGTTTATTAGCAACCGCTTCAAGTTTAGTGCCTTCAATAAATATATTTCTAAAGGATACCTCTGCATTGTCAGCAAGGATATTCGTCATTTGCGCCAAAATGTTTCTTGCAACAGGAACAAAGTGCAGGCTTCTAAATCTTGCGACCGTATCGTGGCCTGGTGGACGAGCGCCTTCAAGGAAATACATGAAATTAATATCCCGTTTGCAGGAAGTTTCAATTTTCCTTGAAGAATAGCATCTTCCTCGGACTTTTCGAAGTCCAGGGATTTTTTTTTCAAAAAAAGGGCTACTACACTAATTTCTTAGTGCAACATCCCCTTTCATATCATAATTTATTTTTCTTGAAAATTCCTTATCAAACTAGAGCTTTTCATTTAACACTTCGATTGCTTTTTCTAGTTGTAAGTCTTGATTATTTTCTTTAAAATCAGGCATTTCTACGGTAATATCCGGTTCAATCCCTACACCATGAATAAAGCGCTCCTTAGGGGTAACATATTTGGCAATGGTTAGTTTTACAGCCGATTCATCACCTAACGGTACAGTGATTTGCACTGTTCCTTTACCAAAAGTTTTTGTGCCAATCAAAGTGCCGACACCCGTATCTTGCACTGCACCTGCTACGATTTCTGATGCACTAGCGCTACCCCCATTCACCAAAACGACCAAGGGGTACTT
>Ga0224519_1000107_pt1 | contig 9513 bp, 9 predicted proteins | sample IRBST0metaG_FD_180709 | JGI IMG/M metagenome (GOLD analysis project Ga0224519, IMG submission 180709) | reverse complement strand
CGGTTAAACTTTCAGTTAAATCCGGTGCGTTTGGAATTTCTTCATTACTATTTTGATCTTCAGTAAGTGGTTTTTTATCATCTTCACTTTCAATAATATTATTTTTCTTATCTATTTTTTCTTTTCGTTTCAACATAAATTTTATCGAAACATTTTTATTTCCTATCTTCTTAGTATCATATGTAACTCCCCAAGGTATGTCTAAAAGAGGATTGTTTATATCCTTTATTGCTACCTCAACAACTTTTGCTTTTAAATTAGCAAACAATGGATATTCTTTCGCTCCTATACCTAGTTTTTGTTTAAATTCTTCAATCGTAAATTCAATTTCATAATTTTTAGTAGCTCCTAAATTCATCAACAATATTTCGTAAATTCTTGCGGAGTATGCACTTCTAAAAGAAATTAACTCACTTATTTTTACACTACTAAAGAAATTTTTCAATTCTAATAAATACGGTTTTAAATCATCATCTAAAGTAAAATAAACTCTTGCATTTTTATATTTTGCTTTATTTACCCAGTGGAGCTGTGTCTTACCATTGCCGTCCTTTTCTTTTAATGTTATAACTCTGCTTAATAATTTTTCAGTAATTCTTTCTAAATCACGGCTTGCGTTTTTTTCTGGAATACCGATAAATTTTGCAAAATCATTCGCAATAAATTCGAAATTCGTAAAATTTTTATGTGAAGGTTGAATGCAAGAAACAATCGCATAAATAACTCTTTGTTCCATTGTGTCTAGTTTGTATCTCGCCTCAATAAGTTTGTTCGATCTTGATACTACATTTTTCTCACTTAAAATTAAATCGTCCATCATCGCGCCTCCTTTATGACATAATTCATTAATACCATAATACACTATTAAAACCGTTTTGTAAATAGGTATGTATACTATTTTTTTATTAGTTATAGTTCTCCTTCATTTAGTTATAGTTCCATCTTCATTTAGTTATAGTTCTCCTTCATTTGGTTATAGTTCATCTTCATTTGGTTATAGTTCGGCTCAAAAAAGTCAATAAAATAAAGGGTTCGTGGCACTCTCTAAACAAAGTACTAAACAATATATAAAACAATAAAAGATAAACAGATAAAAATAGAGGTTCTTCTCTTCTTTTTGTTATAGTTGTTTTTATAAAATAACAGGGATCATCTCTTTTGAAAATCAGTCTCATTTAAGATAGTGTTCACATTCGTTCACTTGAGCCACTTGACGAGAAGGGGGGACGTTTTCCAGTCAACGAATGTATATCGACCGTTTCAGGGTCATTTCTTTATTATTAATCGTTGCTATCGTTTATTAGACAAAAGTTATAACCATACCCATCAACTCCCTACCTATGCTATAATTAAATGGAAATATTTTACATAGGAGGGTATACCCTTGGAAAATCATTACACCGTCAAGCAGGCCGCCGAGGTGTTGGGTGTCTCGCCAAAGACGGTTCGCTCACGAATTGCCAATAAGGAACTATCTGCAACATGGGAAGACCTGGGGAGAGGTATGTCGCGATGGCAGATACCCTTCTCAGCCATAGAAACACCCGATTCTTCTGTCCAAACCATACCTTTACCTTTACCCAAACCGCTAACCCCTTCTGAAATCAGCAATGTTGTTCATGCTGCTGTTCAAAAGGCTGTGCAAGGAGTAATCCAAACAGAGCTTAAACAGTTTCGGGATGACATAGAGGCCAGAGCTGATCAACGTGACGAAAAACTCATGCAAGTCATCCGAATTTTGCAAGAAAACAAAAAACCAAAACCGTGGTGGAAAATCTTTCATGCGTAAAAAGGGGACAAGTTATAGGCGTAATACATTATGAGAGAGACGCATTTGCCCCTTCCTGCGTTTTTTAGCTAATAACCCACACTATCCCATGTGTTCGTCTTTAAAAGAGGCTTATGAATGAATTTGACGAAGCATGCAAATACTATCTAAAAATCGATTATTGTTTTGAATGGTAAAACTTTCTTGCATAAAAGCAGGGACAAGTATCATCTGCAACATCACTTTAAACAAACAGAAAAGCCACTTTTTGACTTCAAATACCCAATTAATATATAAACCCTCACTGGGAAAATTTAAAAGCCTTAAAATCGAAATATGGAAGTTGCTTTTTTAACAGTACTCCACCAAACTATGATTTTTTTTGTAGTTTCATGGGGTATTTTTTATTTTTAAAAGATTATGGTTATTCTTTTGACAGTAAAATGAATTTGACTTTTTTAAATATAAAATGTTATAATTAAAACAATATAAAGAGATTGATTATGAATGTTTTTGTAATTACAAAAGGTCAGTCGTTGATCGAGCTAAGGGAAATCGTTTTGGACTTTATGAAATATAATACCGAAACCGAATTATTCATCTGATTTTAGCAGTCGTATTAATCGGTTCAGCATCGACTACAGGAATTATTTCTTTCACAACCAGCCAAGTAATTTTCTGTTTACTGGGGAGTGTTTTTCCCGATATCGATCATCGAAATTCGCTCATAGGTCGCTATAATCTGATTGCTATATTTTAAAAACATAACAGATTTGCAAGAAAAAAAGTTTATTGAAAAAGATTTTTGGTTCGAATTTAGGAGGAAATTATGAAAACAATTACAATAAGAATTAGCGATGATATGCACAAAAAGCTAAAAGGTTTAGCCCTTGAAAAAGATATGTTCATACAGGATTTAATTCTAGATCAACTTCACTTGTTGGTACCAAACGCGAAACGAGAATTTCACGATGAAATAAAAAAGTAATATAAAAAAGCAACGCCGTATTTTGTACAGCGTTGCTTTTTTTGTGACTATTAATGGGGTGGATTTTTTTTTGGGGGGATCTCGCCAACATGTTTTATATGCTAAGAATTAAAAATGGGAATTATGTTATTTTGGATTTCTTAGTTGTTCTAGTCTTAAAATAAAGTCATAATTACTTGATTTGTTTTTATTATTTTCATCACTATATCTATTATTTTGATTATGCGGTTAATTAGCATTGAGGTTCTAAGTGGATGTTTTTTTTGCTTGAAGATTCGTCATTTCTGTCGTTGGTTGCACTTTAGAAGTGGCGTAGATACTAGGATAATGAGGAGATTTAAAAGGTACTATAACTAATAAGATTTTTTTAACAGACAATGGATGATATCATTATGGTGCTATCTAAAACTTGTAACACCCTGACTAAAAGGGAATGAAAAACGGTTTACCCCCACTCACGTGGGACATAGGAAAAACAAGTAACACCCTACACCTGGTAGGGAATGAGAATTCAATAAATTGCAAAAAAAAGACCGTATAATTATACGGTCTTTTTTCATTATAGAAGAATATCAATAAAGTTTAAAATGAAACAAAATAAACTTTATTGATATTCTAACAACAATTTTGTGGTGTCATTTTCTTTTTTTTGAGTATGTTTCCATTCGTCATTTCTGTCGTTGGTTGTGTCTTGAAAGTAGCGTGGTGAGGAGGCTTAGGCTTTAGGGGCAGGATAGGTAACGGAAGGATGTTTAATTATTTACTACACGCCAAGTAACATTCTTTGCTTAAAAGTATTCTCCGTGTTCAAAAGCGACCGTAGGAAGAACAGGGAACGACGGGGTTGCTTCTCGCTCAAAAGTGGCCGCAGGGAGAACGGAGGCGATCCGTTGATCCATTGATGGTCGCTGCCTCGGTTGGCTCTTGGGGAACGACGGGGGTTGCTTCAAAAGCGAATAATCAACCTCTCAAAAGTTGAGGTAATTCATTAGGTTTTCTTCTCGCCCGAAGGCGGCCGCAGGGAGAACGGAGGCGATTCGTTGCCCTATTGTTGGTCGCTGTCTCGGGTTGCTTTAAAAGCGAATAATCAACCGTCTCAAAAGTTGAGGTAATTCGTTAGGTTTTCTTCTCGCTCAAAGGCGGCCACAGGGAGAACGGAGGCACAACCTCGACAGTTTGGTTGTTCTGCTTTAGCAATTGGAAGGTGTCGGCTCCCGATCGGCTCCACGGGGGCTTTCCAGTCAAGGAAATATCTTTGGTCGTTTCAATCTCTGTGGTCATTCGGTCATGGGTGCCATCGATCGGCAGCTCTACCGCTTCGGCGGGGCTTGTTCGGTTCCCTCACTGGACAAAACCCCCCAACCCCCTTTTAGGGGGCTAGGACGGGGGCACGGGAGGTGCGAAGGTATGCTTGCGACAGTTAGGCAGCCAAAGTTCCAAAGAGCCTTCAAGCCCCTTTTTTGATTGTTTGGCGATGTGTTAAAAAATGGAAAAATTTAGAAAAACAACTTTTCAAGTTGAAAAATGAGTCTTTAGTCCTAGCGACTTTTTGAAAAAATATCTTGATTTTCAACTTGAAAAGTGATATAATTAAGATAGTAAAAGAAACCGTTTTTTAATGAATCTTGAAAAAAGTAAATTTATGGAAATTTTCAAAAAAAAATTTACAAAAAGAACTAAAAACTATTAAGTTAAAGTACAAAAAATACGATAATATAGTATAAGGTAAAAACGGAAAAAGATTAACGGTGCCAGCTCAAAAAAAAAGGAGCGACCGACAAGGAGTGTATTAAAATGGAAAATAAAAATTTAGTTGAATTAAAAGGAAGCGAAAAACAAGTAAAATGGGCTAATGATATCCGTAGAAAATTAATTGAAGAAACAGAGGAGGCTATAATTTTTCAAATAATTGACTATGAAAAAATGTATAAATCAGATTTGAAAATATATGTAGATAAAAAAATAGAACACGTAAAACGAAAAGCTAAAATGTCATCTTTTTATAAAAAATATATCTGGAGAAATATAACGAAAACTATTAATACTATAACGGACGCTGTATGGTGGATAGAAACAGGGAAAGCAGGAAATTGTATTGACCCCATACTGATTAAAATTTTCTTAGAATGTAAAAACGAGATTACCGATGATGAATTTATTGTCATATGGGAGAGACATTATAAATCAGCAAGATTTGACGGTTATTTATATCATGAACAAATTCGTAGAGAAAAAGAAAGAGGAGGCGAATTATTTTCTTTATTAAAAAATGAATATTTAAACATTTTATCAAAGTTGGATAATGAAAATCTAATGTAAAAAAAGGCTGTTATTAGGTTGTTTATTTAAAGACTAGAACAGCATAAGTTTTTTAAAGAAGTGAGGAGAGAAGAAAAATGTTAACAAAAAAAGAAATTAATGATTTATATGGTAGTGGTTTTGAAGAGTTTAGCGGAAATGACAAGGTGATTTTTCTAACCTTAGAACATTATTTAAATCGTCGCTTTACATTCTATAACACCGAAAATTTAATAAAAGCGATCGAAGGATATGATTACATCGCTGCTGCTGAAATGTGCAGAGACGATAGTGGTCGATATATTCTTAAAAAACTTTTTAATCTCATTCCTGATGATCAAAAATATAAATTTTTCAATAATTGCTACTGCATGGATGGTTATAAAATTAGTAAATATATCACTACAAAAATTTCTGAAAAAGTAAATTCATTAATACCGTCCCAAGACCACGACCATCTCCAACAATTAACAGATGAAAATGGTTATCTAACGATTTACCGCACCGACCATAAGGGTTCTAGTTCATTAAAGCAGGCTCTAAGTTGGAGCTTAGATGAGAATCAAGCAGAACTATTTACAATACGTTATTCAGTGCATACTGGTGATAAAAACTATCAGATTCATACAGCTAAAGTCAAAATAAATGATATAATATCTTATTGCAATGATAGAAATGAGCAAGAAATCGTAGTGAGATTTTCTAATTTAGAACAACTTACAACTACAAAAAGGGCGATGACTAATGAGAAAATAGAACAATGTGGTTAGTAAATTCCGTAAATTTTCGCTTAGGGAGTACAAAGAAACTAGTCGTATGTAATTTGTAAGAGTTTTTTAGCCAATGATCCCGTTATGGTTTTTGAACTACGACTAATTTGTAATTTGAGGCTCCCTTATGCTAGGGGATTAAGTGGAGCGTTACTCCCACTTATAGAAGTGGGAGTCTAACTGTTAATGAATGATATTGATATTATTAAAAAAGGAGAGATTAAAATGGTTGATTGTAAAGGAAGAACCTGAAGAAAAATTACTATTTAGGATTGAATGAGGTGTTTTAAATGAGTAAAATCATTACGAATTTTTTTGATATACTATCTACTGGCGAGGCCGCCGAGTTGTGGAACATCGACTCACGAAAAATATCTTCTGCTTGCATAGAAAAAAAGGCAGAATCAAAGTTAATGTTGGATGTGGAATGTAGAAAATCACATAACAGTTGGTTGGTAACATACCAGGGTATGTTACGTTTGTACGGAGAGGCACCAAACGAGCGGGAATTCGTCAATAGTAAAATAATAAGCAGTTTAAGAAATACGTTAACGTGTAACGAAGCTGCTCTGCTGTGGGGAGTGCATAAAGAGAACATAAAAAGGGCTTGTGCCGGACAGGTTAGTAATAAAAATGGGAGAACAAACCCACGATTCATGCTAAACGTCGAATATCGTAAATCAGGGAATATTTGGTTAGTCACAGTTGAAGGAATGGAACGTCTATATGGTAAAATGCGAAACAAACAAACTTCAGCAGAGCCAACGTTTGAACTAATTAAAAATGTTAGAAAGCACGGCAATTTGATAAAAGAAAAAAACAGATTGACTTCAGAAAGAAATAACTTAATTTTAGAAAAAAACAGATGCGACCAACGATTATTGGAAATAGAGGAACTTTTAAAAGATGGTTTTGTGAAAAGCGACAAACAATGAATATTAAAATTGAAAGGGAGGTTCTATTGATTATGAAAAAATATGAAGTTGCAAATCTGGGTTTAATTTCAATGATCAGGGCTTTCGACGGATTGTACACTGTAGATGTAAATTATGAACAAGAATTTCTCGATCAAGATAAAAATAAACTTAAAGAAATTCCAACACTGGAACTGATTGCTGAGTTAGAAAAAAGAGAAGGTGTTCATTTTACTACGGACAGTAAAACAAATGTGAATGTTATGGTTTTAGATATGGCGATAATAAATAAAAATAAAGGAGAGTTTTAAATGTTTACTGCAAAAGTTACTTTTAAATCCGACGGAGAAAAAGATGTTTGTATCCCTCTTAACGGAAATTTTAAAAGTATTCAGCAATTTCAAACTTGCAGATATAGAAAATGCAAATAGTCTCGTTTTTGAAATTAACAAAATAAATGAAAAGAGGTAAAAATTATGAAAAAAATATTTATTCTAATGACTCTATTTATAGCAATGTCGGTCGCGACCTCCTACGCGTCACCAGGACGAGAGATAATTGCAGAGGGTACCTATCAAGCAGGTGACAGCGACACCCCTCTTACAGGACAAGCTATGGCATTACTACTGGCTAAACGGAATGCACTTGAACAATCAGGCACATACATATCTTCAACAACCACAATGCAAAACTACATTGTAAACAACGACAACGTGACGAGTTTGGCAGCCGGTGTCATGGAAGTGACAATTTTAGAAAACAAGAAAACCCCCAATGGGGGAAGTACCGAGTACTTTACTAAAATTAAAGCGATAGTACATCCTGATCGATTCGAGCAAACCTTAAAATTGATGGATAATGGTATCACACTAAATTCCACTCGACAAATCAAACGGTCAAAAATTACAACACCAAATCAACTAGGAAATCAAACGTTGAATAATATCTTATTGCAAGCTACACTTAGTAATGATTTGGTTGGTGTTCAAGACGCAATTGAGCATGGAGCAAACGCCAATTATGGAAATGGGAGCTTGGCAGGAACCGTTTTAATAGACGCAATAAAAGGTCGTAATATTGAGATGGTTAAATATTTATTAGCAAAAGATGCAGACCCGAACATGATTAGTGAGAAATTTACTCCTTTGGCTGCCGCTTTAAACACACAAAATTATGAAATAGTGAAAGCAATTATCGATGCTGGAGTTGACGTAAATGTGCGATTAGAGGACGGTCGTACAGCAATCTTCTTTCTGGCAGGAAGTGTGTTTCCTGCCAACAATCCCAACAATTTAACTTTTTTTAAATTGTTAGTAGCAAATGGAGCAAAACTTGATATTGCCGATGAAAGAGGGAATACGTTGTTGATCAGAATGGTACAAGCTAAAAATACAGAAATTGTTAAAATTATGTTAGACGCCAGAGTTAATCCGAATACGCGGGATATTGCAGGTAAAACCGCTTTGGATTATGCGGTCGGTAGCTCCGAACTCGTAAACCTATTACTACCAGTTACTAATTTAAAATAAATTCAAATTAAATAATTCGGATATCTGTAGAAAAATAATAAAGTTATTAAATTAATAGAAATACTGCTACATTCTTTATACTGTAAAGGTTTGATAAATGCAAAATGGCTAATTTTACAACTCTATTTTAAAAATAACTACCATTTATCAAGGTATTTACTAATTTGTGGTGAGTCGCATCATTAAACAACTTTATTATTTATTTACAATATCTATAAAAATAAAAGCCTTACTTGGTTATCAAGTAAGGCTTTTATTTTACATTCCATATTTATTGAATGTAGACGATGTCTAATATTTTTTTAATGGATATTTTTCGTTGAGTATTCTTTTTACATATTTTAGAACAATATCATAACTTTTGTTTTCAACAAGTTGCTGGTTTGCTTCTTTTCGCAATTGTTCTTTTAACTCCAGGTCGATTTTTTTCCCTTGGCGATTTTTTAAAATGCTATGAATGTAACTGTTAATTTTTTTTTGTTCTCTACGCAACTCTTGATGATGATATGTAAATTTATCGTAGCAGCGCTCGCCTTTGCAGAATCTGGCTGGTCTGCCACCGCCAGTGCTTTGAATTAATTCTTTTCCACAATATTTGCAGTAATTTGCAGCACTTGATTGTTCAATTACAGTAGTTAAGAAATAAATTATATTATTGTCGATTTGTGGGAAAAAGCTGATTTTACCATTTTCCATTGAGGTTATAATTCTAGCCGGATGGAGCGCTATTATACCCGATATGGAATTTAAATAAACGGTTTTTAACCACGAAGTATAGCTATCTATATCATCATTGGAGAGATAGTCTGCAAGTCTATTTAACTCGTTTTTGCGAATAGGAATCATGATAGGGAAAAAACTTTGCCGATGGATTAAATTGTCTATCCTTTTAGCGCAATACTCAACTTCAGCAATTTCTAATAGTTCGTACCATTTATCATTTTCTTTTTGCGAGTGCCAACGCTTTTCATCCATTATTTGTTTATGTGATAAAAAGGTAGCCTTAGTTTCAAGAGAAATATCATCTAATAACTCCAATATTTCGTCCAATCCATTTTCATAGTTTTTGATTAAAATTGCCCATGGAATTCTAGTTAATGATTTCCATATAGGATTAAACAGACCTTCATCATCCCATAACGATAGGTAAATATAGTATTTCTTGAAATCTTGCAAAATGTTGTCAGTTGTATCTTGTAGGTCTACTGAGGCAAGTATTTGATTTGCAATTTCAAAATCATTAGAC
>Ga0224519_1000100_pt1 | contig 9780 bp, 9 predicted proteins | sample IRBST0metaG_FD_180709 | JGI IMG/M metagenome (GOLD analysis project Ga0224519, IMG submission 180709) | reverse complement strand
ACATGATATACCGATTAAATATGGCATTCTTTTGAGCGTCTATGTAGCGATAGGATAGGTTCCACTGCCCTTTTTTCTTTAGCGCTTGATCACCGTAAACAATCTTTACAGCATCAAAACGCCCTTGGGTATCCGCACTGTTATTGCCATATTCATAAGATAAACCAACCTTAGGGGTTACAAGGTAATCAACATTAGCAAATGTATATTTCAATAAATCAATGCCGGCCGCATTATTTTTAAAATCAGCATATCCAAGTATATAATTAACATCAGTAACTTTACCATTTAAAATTACTGAAGCTATATCGGCATTATTAAAAGCAGTAGCCGATTTATTGCCCCAGCCTGTAAATCCGGTAAGACTTGCTCCTTTGTAGAAGCTACCATACTGTGCTGTAATTGCTGTACCGTTGCCTAGACCATCTAAATTATATCTTACTTTACCACCGCCATAACTATAGAATGTACTATCTATAATAATATTCATTGGATCAATTACTAAAGCCTGCTCGCCCAAGGTTAGGGACGTATTGTTTCTTAGTTTGGCAGTATAATAATATCTGTCAATTAGATTGTCATAAGTATTGCTAGTCCCGTTGGCTGTGACATGATTATCTCCACCAGTATTAGTCCAAGGATCATCGAAAAGGTTGTTTTTATTAGGCGCTTTTGTCACAAAACGAAATCCGACATTAGAATCTGCATCAACATTGATGTTCCCGTCTAATCTTAAACGCATTTGGTTGGCAACTACGCTGGCAGTATCAGTTTTAAGATAATCAACATCTCTGTATCTTTCACTGAACATTCCTGAAAACGTTACATTATTTTGCTGCTTTTCTAGTTTATCATGATCAAGCACTTTGCTATAAATATCACCATACTCCGCCTTTAGAGCATCCATAAGAAGTTTTTGATCAGCATTAGCCTTATCATACTTTTCCATTCCCCTAAATACCATCTGTGCCATTTCGTACCGACTAATAGGCTTGTTCCCTGCAAATGTGCCCTCACTAACTCCCGTAACTATCCCTGCCTGGGTTAATTGTTTTACTGCCTGATACGCCCAATGTGATGATGGAACATCTGCATATACATCTGCCGCATATACACTAGTAGCCCCCCCTGACAAAAACAATAAGATCAATAAACTTAATAGCATCTTTTTCATTATTCATCTTCCTCCTACTAGTAATATTATTTGTCGAGCAACCATACTGTGAGATATATTTTTGAACTTAGATTCTAACCTATAATTCTCAAGATTAATGACCGTCAATTCATTTCTTAGTTTTTGGCCCAAACAGGGCAACAACTATTGCTCCAACAAACCAACTTCCGGCAATGAAGTAGAATACACTTCGATACCCATGTTCATTATAGAGAAAAGCTACAATGAGTGGACCAAATGAGTTAGCCAATCGCCCTATTCCATACGATAATCCCATTCCAACTGATCGCACCTTCGTATCATATAGTTCTGGTGAATATGTATACGCAAGAGCAGTATAGCCCCGTTCAAACAAATTAACGATAAATCCAAACAGGATAATAAATATAGGATCAAAAGTCAAACCGTACAGAAGTCCACTGATTCCTATTATTGCACCAAAAACAACCAAACACCATTTACGTTCAAATCTATCGGTAACCAGTGACGCTAAATATGGGCCGAGAGGGGCTCCAATGGTCGTCAAAGCAATATATAGCATTGATTTTCCTACACTAAATCCCTCTTTTGCCAGGAGCGCAGGAGCCCAACTCGAATATCCAAAAAAGCCTATCGTTTGCGTGATCCAAACAACAGAAAGCAATACAGTGGTTCTTAAATATTTTCGTTGGAATAATGCCGCAATCGGTGCCTTTTCTATTTTCTGTTCAGGTACAGCCAAAGCGGGTATAGAAAGTTCCCCTTTTTCGCGACTGACTTCATCTTCAATTGCTTTTAGAACTTCATTCGCTTTATCGTACTGTCCTCTACTCTCATACCAGCGAGGAGATTCATGTATACGCTTGCTATACACTAGGTATACAAAACCCAATATCCCCCAAACGAAGACGAATCTCCATGCCCAAGGGCTTAAAGGAACAATTATGCTTGCAAGTATGTTTGTGACAGGTGTGCCACAAATGCCTATGACCATAGCATACGCCTGATACTTACCACGAAATTTTGCTGGAAACATTTCATTGACATAGATTACAGCTATAACCGTCATCGCAGATAAGCCCGCTGAGCTTATTATACGGCAAATTCCCAGCGTCCAAATATCCCAAGTAAAACCGCTCAAAACAGAGACCACAGTGAAAATCATAACAGTCATCGTTAAAGCTTTCTTGCGTCCATAAAAATCTGCTAGCCACCCCCCCAATGCAGAGCCTACTGCCATAGCCAAAAAGGAAAACGACGTTACACACGCTACCATATTTACCGAAATATCCCAAATAGTCATAAGCTTTGGTACTATAATTGCAAATCTATTGAGATCAGCAAATTCAAAAAAATAAGAAATAGCGACAGCATATAATATATTTCTATGCCAGGAAGAAATCGGTAATCTATCTAATCGGTTAGACGCATTAGAGTGTTGCATCAATTATCATCCTTTCATTGATCTTTTAAAAGAATCCGTGCAACATCTCCTGCTACACTATGACTTTCTAATAATTCACACAATGGCCGTCAAAACAATCCAATGGCACTATAGGATTAGAGGCCTCCTTTGAATTGAGTTTTATTCTTATGTCTGATTGCTCAACTCAACCTTAGTCGGAGGTCTCTTTCTTCTATAGCCACTTTCCTCTATATTTAAATCTTATCAGAACTGCTTTTATGCTAGAATTTTACGTTCATTTCAGCCTTCCAAATTACGTTGTAATAATATCTCCTCTAAAGGGCACCTTTATATGCTTCCTTCAAAGGGACAATGAATTTAGAGCTTCAACATACCGTAAGGCACGTTACGTTTGCAATCCAGCCATCGATGACAAAACCCGTTAATAATTTTAAGTCTCCTCTGTTGTGACTTTGGCTACATCAGTTCATCACCAACATAAGGGTAGAGCCTGCTAAACGTTTCAGCATATTTGTATTCGTTATTTCCTGAGCATCTGCGGGCATGATTTCCTCTCATTTTAGCCCTATCCATATAATAATTAATCAGGTGATTTTGGGCTTTAAAGGACTTCATCGCTGCTTCTTTTTGCAGATATGTTTCAGTAATGTCAATAATTACTTCTGGCTTAAAGTCAGATACTTCTGTCTGATGAGGTTCAAAACCAAAGATTCGGGCTTGCTTAGCGGTCGGATATCCCTCTATTTTCACCCCGTTGGATATAGAAAGAACGCTGGCTTCCCAAACAAATTTTGACACATTTTCGTGATCCGGATTAAAGGCATCTTTAGGTCCGTGGGTAATAATATGATGTGGTCTTACTTCTCTGATTTTCCGAATCATCCGATCCATATGTTCATCGGTAAAATTTATCTTATAGTCTTCTAGATCCCAAAATTCCACATTTGTAATGCCAAGATGCTGCAGCGCTTCATCTACTTCAGCGCGTCTAGCTGTTTTTACCCCTTCGACGGTCTGTCCTTCCGCCTTCCACAGATCATTGGATTCACCGCGCACTCCATAGCTTAGAATAACTAAAGATACATTAGCACCATGTTTTATATATTTTGCCATGGTTCCACCGCAACGCCATACAAAGTCCGCAGCATGGGCACTAACAACAAGCAAATTTACATTCTTATCAATCATTTTATCTACCTCCTTATTTTAGCCTTCAATTAGCTTAGTAGGATTTTCTACAAACATTTTCTTTACTTCCATAGCAGAGAATCCATTCGCTAATAAATTGATAGCGAATAACTCCAAACCTTCATCCGGATACATGCCGTGAGGCTGACCTAGATCGGTGGAAATTACACATTTATCGGCCCCAACATATTTAACCTGTTCGTATACTGCTTCCCATGTGGTCTTGCCAGTTTGCGGCGTTGTAAAACAATGTTCTATATATGCCCCTTGATTAGCCAGTTCTTTTTGCTCTTCCTTTGATAGCGTTGTGGACGGAAAGTCAGGGTGAGTAACAATAATCTTTTTCACCTTACGCTCTTGAGCAGCTTTTACTAGCGCAAACACTTCTTGTTTACCAATATGACCTGTAGTTAAAATCATATTGTAATGCGCAACTACATCTAAAATAGCTATTACACTAGGTTTTAGTTTGCCATCCTCTAGCAGGCTGATACTCGACTGAGTTCTACCCTGAGCGATCATTTCCATCTGCAGCGCCGCCCAGTAAGGCATCTTTTCTGGTTTATGTACCTTAAAATGTTCCTGCTCATTAGCTGCGTCTACAGTAGGCATCCAAACAAGTTTAGCGCCATCGCGAGCCGCCATTTCAACTGCTGCCCAGTTTAAGCCGCCTACTGCATTATTTAAAGTAATGGCACCAACTGCGTTCATATTTGGATATAATTTGTTAATGATCTTTGCTCTTGCAGCAGTACTATTGTAATGCGACTTAATAACAAAACCTTTCATTCCATATTTTTGAAAACGTTCCACCAATTCAAGATCATCCATCTTACGGGCCATGACATCAGGCGCGGAATGCACATGCAAATCATAAGCTCCTTGCAACAATTCTCTTACATTGTTTTTCATTATATACCCCTCTTTTCATATATATTTTAGGCTAATCGATGAATTCACAGCCCTTTTCCTTAAGTTCTTTATCCACCCAAGCGCGATTATAAGTGCCGGCATTAATATCTTTCATCTTTTCTACTTCCTGAGCTACTTTGGCCCTTGCTTTCTTTAAAATTTCCGGAGCGTCCTTAGGGTCAATTACAACAATACTATCTGCATCTCCCACTAAGATATCGCCAGGTTTTACAGTTACACCGCCGCAAGTTATTGGAAGATTAATTTCCCCAGGACCATCTTTATATGGTCCATTTGCCGTGATGCCTGCCGCATAAACTGGGATATCCATCTTTCTGAGTACTGCTACATCGCGAATAGCACCGTCAATTATGATACCACTTACTCCGCGCCGACGAGCCCAGCTAATCATTAATTCGCCAATCAGCGAGTTTTTTAGATGGCCCTGACCATCAACAATAATAATATCTCCAGGAGCAGCCATATCAATAGCCTTATGCAACAGTAAATTATCCCCAGGTCTGCATTTAACGGTAAAAGCTGTACCAAGTAGCAGCACATCATTTACCGGTCTAATACTCGCATCAAGACAACAAGCCCGATTCATACAATCTGCTATATTGGCAACCGGTAAACTACGAAAGCTTTCCACCAAATCTTTATCAGGACGATTAATGGTGGTAACAATACGAAAACCCGTATTCGACATAATATTAACCCCCGTTCTAAATTATACGCTCATTATTATCATACAATATTGTTGAACAATCTTGTATGATAATAATGTACACCATTTTCATTCTACTGTCAATATGACTTTAACATAATTATCAGGCAATATAAAAAATTGTATTGCCAACAAAAAAAACTTCTATTAGGCAGAAACAAGTAAGTTTCCGTCTAATAGAAGGGGGACAAGAAAGTTGTGCCTATAAAAATTGTCTTATTAGGATAATAAGTAATAATTTTGCTCAATTACTTTACGCACCGAGGCAATATGAGCTTTCACAGCTTTTTCAGCCTGCTCCTCATCTTTTTGTGACAAAGCCTCATAAATACTTATATGTTCTCGAAGCGAAGCTTCATTTCGTCCAGGAACTAAAATTGTACGAAATTGGAAACGCAGTAGTTGAGTACGAATCATAGTAATTAAATCTACTGCCTGCTGGTTAGAGGCTGAATTATAAATTATAGTATGAAACTGTTTATTATTTGCGGAGTACTTATCAAATTCATTACACTGCAGATAGGTTTTCATATGTTCTAGAGTTTCATTAAGTTTAGCCAAATCACTGTCACAGATATTTCTGGCTGCGCTTTTAGCGACCAACCCCTCTAAGACTTCACGAATTTCTAAATAATTAAGTATTTCTTCAAGGGTAAATGCCTTTATTGTAGCGCCCTTGTTATCCTCAATTGTAATAAGATTTTCCTGCTCTAATTTTAGAAGGGCTTTTTTAATTGTGCTACGACTGACACCAATCACTTGCGTAAGCTGAATTTCTGTCAACTTTTGCGATGGCTTGAAAGTACCATCCAAAATTCTTTCTTTAATATATTGATAGGTAGTATCAGTCGGTCTGCTCATTGCTCATTCTCCTTAGTTCCCTATTGTCAGCTTTTGATAGACAATGTTGTGTATCAAAACAATATACACTAAGGATGAACATATGTCAATAATAAACCAAACGCCCAACCATTTTTAGGTTTGGGCGTTTGGTTTATTATGAAACTTTAAAATTGTCTGTCGCTTCTTTTAATTCTACTGATACTTGAGCCAAAGACCGACTGGAGGCTGCGACTTCCTCCATAGCTGCCGCTTGCTCTTCTGTAGCAGCAGCTACACCTTGAGCCCCTGACGCATTATCTGCGCATACTTTATCAATGCAAACTACAGCTATACTAAGCTCTTGACTGCCTGCAGCAATTTTATCTACAGCCTGGACAACATCTTTGAACTGATCAGTTAACCTTTGAACAGCTTGTGCAATCTTCATAAAAGTACTTCCCGCTGACTCTACCACCTGAGCACCAAGGTTTACTCCTTCACCACTGGCTTGAGCAGCACAAATTGCTTTACACATAGCTGCTTCATTTTTTTGGATAAGATCAGCAATTTTTTGTGTTGCTTGATTGGACTGTTCCGCTAGTTTTCGCACCTCATCGGCAACTACTGCAAAACCCTTGCCGGCTTCCCCAGCCCGGGCTGCTTCAATAGCAGCATTGAGCGCTAGTAGGTTAGTCTGACCTGCTATTGATGAAATTAGGCTCACTATTTCCCCAATCTCACGCGATCCTTTTGACAGTTCACCGATGGTATTTTGAACGTCCTTTGCTCCTTCACCAATTTTCTTCATTTGCTGTACCGCCCCTATAATTGCCTCTTTTCCTTTATCAGTAGATTGAGATGTCTCATTGGCAATAGACATAATTGTTTTACTGACTTCTTCGATTTGTTCAATATTTGAAGACATTTCCTTAACTAATACCAACATATTATTTACTGCTTCTACCTCTTTTTCTGATCCCTGAGCAATCTGAGCTATTGAGTCAGCTACTTGATTGGCTACCTCTGAACATTGAAAAGATGTTGCTGTCAACTCCTCACTGGCTGATGCAACCACTTCTGCCCTCGTTTGTACCTTATAAACAAAGTTCCTTAAATTGCTGGTCATTTTATTATATGCTTCAACTAACTGCCCAATTTCATCTTGGGATTGAAATACTAACTTTCTTTCTCTAAGATCACCCCTTGCCAAAATAAGCGCCTCATCACGCACATTTATTATAGGCTGGGTAAACTTTTTACTTATGTATAATACAAATAATCCTGCTAACAAAACTGCTGCAAAGGTTATGCTGATTAACGCCTTAGTCAGTTTTCCCACTGTTTGAGCAATCTCAGCTTCCGGCGTTGCAAGCATAAAAGCCCAATGTTGATTTCCCGGCAAGTTAATGGGAGTTAACACAGCTACTGTTTCCACATTGTCCGTTGATGTATATGTTCCGCTGACTTGTTTATCGCCTTCACTACTAGAATTAACCAAATCAATAAGGCGATCATCCAGTTCTGCGGCTCCTAATTTGATGTCCGCATTTATTTTTTTTTCCTTCATGTTTAATTTCCCCACCAAATCTGTGTTGGGATGAGCTAGAACCAGCCCAGATACATCAATGATAGCGCCATACCCAGAGTCTTTAAACTTAATTTCCTTCACTAGTTCATTGAGATTATCCAGTGATTTGGTGCCATTTATCAGCCCAACGATATTCCCATTATCAAGTATCGGCACAACAATGATCACACTAGCCTTGCCTGTTCCTTTGGCAATGAGCGGCTCTGAAATAACCGCTTGTTTCAACCTAATAGCTCTCTGCAGATAATCGCGATCAGCCAGATTAATTACTGACCCATCATATCTAATGGTAGTTCCATCAAGATAAACAAAGTTAACAGCATCTAACTTACCACTGCGTTTTTTTACATCGGCAAGAGCCGCAATAAGCGTCTGACGGTCAACATTAGGGCGAATATTAGGATTATTGGATGCGCCTAAAAGATATGTAGTAACCTCATTAATTGATCCTTGCACGCGTTTTGCGTAATCATTTCCAATGGCAGTCACCGTCTCGTCAACACTTGATGATAGGGCTTGTTTTGCAAAATAATAGCTCAGTCCGGAAAGTGCTCCTAGCGATATTACTAGAAGCGTTAAAACAATTATGAGTAGACGCATACGTATACTTTTCAAAATAATTTCCCCCTTAGTGTTTTTTGAGAAATTTTACTACACCCGCTAGCTACCTTTCTCGTGGCTATAACTTTGTATAACGTGAGCATCCTTCATCGTGCTAATGTCAGGTTTTATCGCACCAGTACGCATACCATACCTGTTTCTTACAGCACAAGATCCGCATGGCTGCCTGAAAGTCCTTAATTAATTTATCAACTTCCTCGCCATTATTGTTCACAAAATTGTCCATCAATTTTGCGCTTAAAATTAATTTTAAGTTATATTTTTAAAATTGTCAATTACTATCTTGCTAACATAAAAGTGGTTCTTTCCAAAGTTAGTTGATTTTGCGTTTTTTTTCAAGCCATAATAGTTTGTTATACAACATATCAAAGCTATTACGGCCATATATAATTCTTTTTATAACTTTTAATTTATTCACGCTACCTTCTGCTAGACCATTGTTATAATCATACATAATAGCATTTTTAACCGCTGTTATATCTCTGGTTATTCCGCTTATAAATGAATTAATATATTTATTGTTTAGCGAAGATGCCTGATCTATCCATTTATTAAATTCAGTGATTGCTTTGCTCTTTAGAATTGCTCTAAACTCACAAACTATATAAATTGAATTAAAGTTTTTGTCCTATTTTGCCGATATAACTATGAAGAAATTTATAGAGGATGGCGACAAATAATGAGAACAAAAGTATCCGAGGAAGAATTGAATGCAATAAAATATGCTATGGATAACGAGAAAATCGCAAGAGTCTTTAAGAGATATCAAGCATTATATCTCTTTCTTTTTGGTAAGACATGTAGAGATATAGCTAAAACTATAGGAATAACAAAAACTACGGTATGTAACTTACACAAAATCTATCAGAATGAAGGACTTGCTGGAATCCCTGATAAATCAATACCTGGACGGCCAACACGACTGACTTTAGAAGAAAGAAACGCTTTGAAAGAAGTGATTCTAAGCAATCTTCCTTCTGATGTTGGGTTTGCCACAGATTTTAATTGGACTGCTGGTCTGATTGCCAAGTATATAAAACGTGAATATGGCTATGACTATTCCATTCGTGGAATAACTGGAATGCTAGATCGTATGGGACTTTCCTATACTCGGCCAACCTATGTGCTTGCAAATGCAGACAAGGAAAAACAAGGAGCATTTATACAGGATTTTGAACTGATTTAAAAAAACTCTTGGATGACGATTGTCATTTAGAATTGTGCATTAAACTTATCTATAGTATGATGTAAATTCTTTAATGCAATATATATAGTTTACTCAACTTTCGCATTTCAAAAAACAATATAACTTCTTTAACCATAAAGGGCTAGTGCCCTAAAAG
>Ga0224519_1000093_pt1 | contig 10044 bp, 13 predicted proteins | sample IRBST0metaG_FD_180709 | JGI IMG/M metagenome (GOLD analysis project Ga0224519, IMG submission 180709) | reverse complement strand
GGGGGGAAACCTCGGCGGGGGGAGAGAGGGTGCCTGCCGTGAGGCCGCGCGCGTTATGGCTTCGTTTTATTTATGGTTTTTGCGCGACGTGTGCGTGTGAAGAATGAGCCGGACGCGGCGCGCCGGGTGGTCTACATCGGCCCGGTAGATGCTGCTTACTGGCGTCGTCCCGTGGATCGCGGCGCGAATTCGCGTACCCCCCGGACAGCGAAAAAAAGAAAGCGGGGTTCATTTGAACGTTCAGCACTTCGGGCTTTGTCGCGTAGCGCCGCGTGAGCGGGGGGCTTTTCGGTTCGATGCCGATGCCGCGCCTTTTTTCTGGCGCGGCGTGATGAAGCTGTGCGAGCGACTTTAGCGAGCGTGTGAGCGGCGCGTTCTGTGCGACGCGAGCAATGAAAAAAGAAAAAACGGTTAAGCGTGGCGGCGGTGAAAAGCTGGCCGGATAACCGGGGACCAGCGCCCGGATGATGCTCACTTGAGGGTGAGCCAGATTGTCGGGTCCGGACCGTTGACGCGGCGGCATTTGAGGACCCAGTGGCATTGTTTCGAGATCATTTCGCTGGCTTCGTCGATGCCCATGTCGTCGGTGTTGAGGGTGGCTGGGCATTTGTAGACGGGATTGTCGGCACAGACGACGTGGGTGATTTTCGGTGCTTTGACCTTCGCGGGCTTGGTTGCGCCGGGGAAGCCGTAGCCGTGTTTGTCTTGCCACGATGTTCCGTCGCAGATTTGCTTGCCGTTGAGGGTGGAGCATTTGCCGGGCCGGTCGCTGCTGTCGGTGTTTTGTTGCGGGGCCGCGAGGTGAGACCCGAAAACGAGCAGGCCGAGAATGGTGGCGGCGAGATAGTAACGGCCTGGGGCAAAGAAGAGCAGGCAGAAGAGTCGCCGGTGTAGAGGCAGGCTGCGAAGACGGGCGCACCGTATCGTTTGCCATGCGTGTTGGATGGTCTGCCAGAGGGGACGAAGAGCCGGGGGCTTGGGCTTGGGTGTCCAGCCGTTGGCTTTCAGGGTGGCAAAGTAAAGCTGTTTCCGGGTGCGATGAGGGAGCCTGTCGGCCCCCCCGTTTGCTGTTCTCTCGTTCAAAGAATCGAGCCAAGCCTCGAACTCTCCGTCGTCTGGTTGCTCTGGATCGGTTACCTGTTGAAGTTCCTCGTTCACGTCGTAGTTACATCCTGTCAGTTTGCTCATGTTCGTGCGCTCCTTGATGCCAGGACGCACGGGTGTCAACCCCGAGCCGGTGGGAAACGCGCCGCGTTTTTTGCGGCGTTTGCGTTTTCCACGGGCGAGCCGCGTGAGCGGCGTTTTGCCGCCTTCCACAACGCTCGTGTCACCATGAAGGGCGGCAAAACGGGGTTTACACCCGTGCTACAAAATGGCAGAGAGCGCACGAACCGCACACACTTTCAGCGGGGAGACAACGCGAGCGATGCGAGCGCCTTCCGAGCAGGGTCCGGGGCAGCCGCCCCGGTAAGCGTGGCCTTTGGCCACGCGCTTTACGAGCAGGTCCGGGCAGCCGCCCGGCGAGTGAGCGGCTGCAAGCCGCGAGCCGTAACGCGACACCGCCGCGCGCGAAGGTGAGAGCGATGAGCGAACCGTGCGGCGGTGGCGCGTCCCCATGAGCCTGACGCCGCGCTCGATGCGCGGCGGCGGGCTTCCAACGTGTCCAGCACGAAGATGTGAAGGGAAGCCGATGCAGTGTGTGAGCGGCCCGCCGCTGTACGCGAAGGTGCGAAGCCGGGCGGCGGCGGGCCGTCCCAAGGCGGCGCAACGCGCCGCTACGAATGTGTCCAGCGCGATAAGGGGCCGGAGCGAGCGGGCTGGCGAACGCGGCACATGAGGCGTTCCACAGCCGACCGCGTGTAGCCCGCCCCGAGCGGAGGCCCCGCTGTAGGCGCGAGGAGCCGCGCGCACCTGGAGCGCGGCGTCTACGAGCGCCGGTGATTCCGCAAGAGAGCAGGCGCGAGGAGCGGCGCGTTTGCGGAGCGCCGCGTCTGCGAGCGCCGGTTAGTGCTGGCTCTTCCATGCTTGCGGCTGCCGCTGCATTTGTGGCGGTGGCAGCTGCGCATCGGCGGGGGATTTCGGCGCGGGGGTGCGGGCAGGTCTGGGCGGCAGCCCAGCACGGCGCGCCGCTAGGCGTCGCCGGTAGCAAGGCAGGTCCGGGCGGCAGCCCGGTGAGCACGGCGGCAGCCGTGCGATTGCGAGGCGTCCAGAGCGCGGCTGCTGGGGTGTGGCGTGGATGCTTTGCGGCGTCTGCGCGGCGTTTGCGGCGTGGCTCTACGCTTCCAGCTTTGGGGGAGCATGAATGCTCGGAGAGCAGATTGCGGCCTCCGTGCTTGTGTTGGTTCAGTGTTGCTTTGTGTTAATGACAAAAACCGGCTGAGAGATCGCTTCGACCAGGCTTAGAAGCTGCTGCCGGGGGGGAATAGATCGGGGTCCGGTGAGTCGAGTTTGAAGATGATGGACCGTACCTGCTCCCAGTTCTCGGCGGTGAACTGTTCGTAGGTCTCCTGGGCGGCGGTGTGCTCGCCGCGTTGGTGGAGTGCGGCCGCAAGGCAGAGTTCGACGATGAGGTCTCGCTCTGCCTGGGTCAGGTGCATACGGACGGTCACGGGATGCGTCTCGTGAAGTCGCTCCGTGCCGGCGTGGTCCATTCGGTGCGGTTGCGGTACATGGCTTGCATGATATTGGCTTGTTTCTCGAAGAGCGCCGCGACTTCAAAGGCGCGGCGGGCCTGGGCGCTCCCGGCCGGTTCGCGTTGCGCCCACTTTCTCCACTCCTGGCAGCACGTGAGCGCGCGCGCTGAAAGTGCCTGGAAGTCGAGCGCGGGGTTGGGTGGTGTGGTGGGGGCGGGCATCAGTTCACCGTGGGTTTGTGATCGCTCGGCTCGCCGGTTGTGGCGTCGGCAGCTGCCTGTTCTGCTGCTACGCGGTCAAGATCGTCTGCCGATGGGTACTCGAAAGGAATGATCTCGGTTCCGGTGTGTTGGCCGCTCTCGCCGGCCGCTCCGGGCGATCGCTCCTCGCCGTTGGCGCCGATGGTCGACGGCGCAGCTCCGTCCGGACTTTCGGAGCTGGGCTTGGAAGGCAGTTCGGGCGATGGCAGATCCAGCGTGGCGTTTAGGGCGGCGGTGAGAACGGCGTCGGTGCCTGTCTTGAATTCGGTGGTGGTGGTGTCGATGATCGCAAAGGCCTGCTGTAGGCCGTAGCGTCGGCCCGCCTCGAATGTCCACGCCATGAGCATCGCGGCGCGGTGCGTGGTGAGTGGCTCTGCGGTGATGAGTTCGTGGTACATCGGCAGTTCGCCCAGCGCGCAAGCCATCTGGTAGACAAGATCGGGCAGCACAAGGGCGCTGACGTTTTCGAGCTCGTCCCGCATGGCTTCGGTGTCGATGTCTTGTAGCTTGATGGCTGGTCGCGCGTCCACGGCGTCGGGGTCTCGATTCTCGCGGTGGGTGATGAGAGCGATGGTGTTGAAACCTTCGGCTACGGCCTGGGGCGCGAACTGGGCTAGTTGGCGCTGGTCTTTGTTCATCATCGTGTGCCGCGCCTTGAGCAGTGGGCTGATGGCTTGGCAGTAAAGGTGCGCGGCTGCGATGGCCTCTCGCACCTGGTTAAATTCGGCTGGCGTGAATCCGATCATGACGTGGGGCCTCCTCTGGCCCGGTGATGTGGGAGCACGGCGCGGGCCGCTCTCGCCCAGGTTGTGTGTGTGGGTTTTAATCACAGGCGGTGCGGGCTGAGCGATAGGAGCGCACCTGCCCGCCCGCCTGTGTCCGCGCGGCGTTGTTATGCAGACCTGGGGGGTCCGCCGCGCGGAAAGTGATTACTCGGTTACGGCCGGTTCGTCGCTCGTCTCCGGTGCTTTGGTGTCTGCACCGATCTTTTTGCCGGTGGCGGCCGATTTCTGTTTGTTCGCCTTGCGCGTGGCAGCCGCTTTCACCGCGGCGTCGTGTGCGTGGGCGCGAATCGGCGGCGTGGGGCCGTCTACTTCGGTGATGGTGAGTACCGGCGCTGCTGGCGGTGCGGCCTGGTTCGGCGCTGCAGCCGGCTTGGCGGGTGTAAGGAGTAGCTCTCTGAGGTCGTCGCGAACTGTTTGTAGTGCCGCGTGGGTGAGGATGAGTAGCTCCTTGTCTGGAATCGCGTCGATGACAGCGATGGCGTAGCTGATAACTGCCTGTTGAAGCTCGCTGAGTTGCTGTGCCATAAGTGGCCCTCCTCTGTGGGTGTTGGGTTGGCTGCTCGTTTCGCGTGGGCCGCGTTCACCGCGGCCCGCTGCGGACGTGGCTAGGTGGTGGTGGCGGGCGTCTGGGTGGCGCTCAAGATTTCGAGGCCGTCAAGCACGCTCTGCGCGTAGGCGTTGATCTGCGCGGTGGTGGGCGAAGAGACTCCGGCCTGCTGTGCCGCCGCAATCAAGTAGGGCTGCACGGCTGCGGTGATGGCTACCAGCTTCGCGGCGTCCGTGGTTTCCTTGGCGGCGGCTTCGTCTGCTGCCTCCTCGGCTTGCATCGATGCGTTGACGCTCAAGTTGTAGAGTGCGCCGATGCCGGGGTTGGCAACGTCTACGATCGGTTCGGCGACGGCGGCTACTTCGGTGCCGATCTTGAAGATGTCGGCAAAGACGGACTCGATTTTTCCCCAGTTGATTTTCATGGGTAGTTAGCTCCTTTCGAGCGGCTGAGTTACTGGTCATTGTTGGCGGCGAGTGAGTCTAGCTGCTCGCCGATCTGCGCGTGGAGCGCAAGTAGGACACGGTTTTTGTTGGCTGTGCTCAGTCCCTTAAGCTGGCGTTCCAACCCGAGGGAGCAAAGGAGAATCGTGTGACGCACCTGGTCGGTGTCGCGCACTGCGGGGACGCGGCTGTTGCGTGGGTCGATGGTTTCAGGCATTGTGTCGGCTCCTCATCGGGAGTGTACGCGGGCTGCTGAACAGGTGAGGCCGCGCGCGTGGCGCGGCCTGCACGTGGCTCTGGCGGTTCTCCGCGACCTCCTTTCGTTTTTGAAGTGAGTTATTCAAGCGTGTGCCTGTTCGTTGGATGGCCCGAGCGTGAGTTCGTCGGGGTCCGGTGAGTCTCGATGGTTGAGGCGCTGCTCGGCGTTTCGCCATGCGGCCTGAGCACTCCGGCGCACGTTGGAGAGCCATGGGCCGTTAGGTCCAAGGCGAATGAAGAATCCGGTTTTGTTGCTGTCTCCATCGTAGGGGCAGCAATCTAACCGGGCGTTCGTAGCGACTGATCGCACTTTCTGGATGGATTCAAACATGGTGTCAGTCCTCCGGGCTTACTGCGCGGCGAGTTGCTGCGCGTACTTGTCGAGCAGCCACTCGATGGTGCGTCCGCCTTGGCCGTAGCTGTTGCCGGGGAAGCTGGCCCACGTTTCGCAAGCGGCCTCGATGGCAGCGGTGATGTTGCCGGAGTCGATGAAGTTGAGCGCGCGGCATTGCTTGAGCAATTCGAGCGCGGCGGCGTCCTGCGCCTGGGGGCTGAATATCTTGCTCGTCCAGGTCGCGGTGATTTCCTTCCACGTGGGCAGCGTGATCTGGTAGCGCCCGCTGGCCGTGGATTCGAGCAGCGTGGGTGCGGTTCTTACCACGATGGCGGGCCGGCCAGCGGCGAACGGGTGGGCGCTGTAGTCGGCGAAGCTGTTGAGGCCGTCAATGCCGCTCACGATGATGTCATACCCGGCGTCGTGTGTGGCTGGGCTTGTGCAAGTTCCTTCGCTGATGCCGATGAGGTCTAGGAAGGCACCAACAGGTTTCACTACGGCGAGTCTCGCCATGGTGTCGCGGCTCCGATCTGCGCGGTGTGCGCGCGGTTGAGGTTGACGGTGTGGGCTCGGTTCCACGTGGAACGGCGGGCCTCTACAGGAAAGGCACGTTCAAGTCCGGGATGTTGTTGCGGAGACGCCACGCTCGCAGGTTGAAATTGCAGTGAGCACAGAAGGCGGGCCGTTGCAGGCTCTTGCTCCGGTAGCTCGCGTGGCATTTGGGGCAGTGGACGCCGGGGTGCTTGGGCAGGATGAGACTGGTACCGCAGTCGCAAGCTGTCGTGCGGGGATCGCCGGTGGATTTGACCGGGTCAACGTTGTAGTCGTGGCTTGGCATGGAAACTCCCTTTGATGATACGAACATGGACTTAGAGTAAATTACAGGGGATATTGAGCGGTTGTCAAGGTGTACAGGTACATATAGTGTTGACAGGATGAACATTCCGCTGCGTAATATCAAAGTTTTGGCGACGGCTGAGTCAGTGCGCTGGGGGTTATCGAGGGGATTTCGAGCGGACATTGGCGACTGATAAGAATTATTATGTAAACTCATAGTCAAATCTAAAGAAGTTACAGAAAAACGTACTTTTTTCAATGGGGTCAAAGGGGCGCTGAGGAGATGGGAGTTTTCCACTTGCGAGCCTGGGTCGGGGGTTCTACCGTTGCCCTTGTCGCGGTGTGGTGCCTTCACGATACCACGATTTTTTGGGAAGTAGCGGTCAACAGGCGGCACCTGCCGCTGCCCCTTTTGCCGGGGGTACAGTTCCTGCTCTAACCGCTCTTTTTTTAGGAGCGTACCGGCGTATGAAAAATGGCGAGCGCCGGGGCCTGGTTGCGTCACATCGTCCGTTCTTCCGCGCCAGCGGAATGCAGCCCAGGGGAATAAGACCACGCACAGCGTCGTAGAGTAGGGCCGGAAAAGCTGAGGCTTGGCGGTCGCTACCCCCCGTGTGTCTAAGGATCGGCTGGAGAATCATGGGGATCTGGCCGTGCCCTCGATCTGGGCGAACATTCAAAGAGGGGTCACCTGTGGAGAGTGCTTGCACAACCCGAAAATGACGTAAGTCCCTGTGGAGCCTCGGTTTCCGGGGTTTTGCGAGTTTTCCACAGGGGCGGCGACGATTACGAGGTGTGCTTTTCTCTCTCATGCGCCTTTTCAAGGCCGGGGTTCCCCAGAGGACGACGTGTGTGTTTTTGTACCCCCTGGACCGGGTTTCATGGGCGTTTCGTAGGGTCTCGCCGGTTTTGCTGGTTCCGGCCGACGCTGGCCAGCATCGCTGCCCGTGGTGGTGGTCGACGTACCTGGTGCTCTCGCTGGTTTCGGCGGTGGGCGCTCGAGCGTGGCCGCTCTCACCGATCGCTGGCCGGGGCCGCTGTGAGCTCAAAGCTGGACTCGATGCCTTTCTCCGGGGGGTTGCATAGCCGCGCAACCGCTACAAGCCAGGCGGCAAGGCGCGGCGGCGTGAGTTCGCGCAGGTGCTTCGATAGCTCGGGCAGGCGGTGGAAAGTCTGGGCGCTGCTGGTGACGCGGTGAGTGGGGACCGCTCCCGGCGCCGGGATGGGCGGAACCTCTTCCGGCCGGCACCCGCACACATAAAACCATGTGCGCTTTTGCGCGGGGTGGCCCCAGACCACCTGATCCACGTCCAAGGTGAATCCGCCCCACTGGTCGCGCTCCCCTGGCGCTGGCAGGCCGGTAGCTGGCCAGAGCTTCGACCCTGCCGGATGTTCCAACACACCGCCGTTCGCTCTGACCAGGTTGACTGCGAAGGGGCCGAGTGCCTTTTCCTCTGGGTTCACCGTGGCGAGATGGTGGAGTCTGCCCCACTGGGCGCAAGGCGGGTGAGCGACTATCGGGGTTCCGCCTGTCCAGGTCCGGGCGTCGCGTTCGCTGTCGTAGGTCTCGACGCATGGCAGTTTGTCGTAGTGGCTCACTTTGCAGGTGAAGAGCACGGTGACGGGCCGCTCCGCACGTGGGGCCGCTCCCATCGATGGGAGCGGCTGGGCCGCTGCCTCCGGATTGTTGATTGTCTCTTCGATGGCGCTGTAGAGCGCGAGCCGTTCCAACCGCGGCAAGGCGGCGAGCCTTGCTGTCCAGCGCGTCACTTTGCGCTTGATGCGCTCGCGCTCGCGGTAGTCCGCTCCGAGATGGGTGTACGTGTGGAGGGCTTTCGGTTCGGGGTAGCTCATCCAAAGGTGCTCGGTTGCGACTCCGCGCCGGGTGGTGCTCTGGAAAGTCATGTGCCGCCAGTTGCGGAGGTACGAGCTGTACAGCGGGTCCGCGTAGGCGCTGATCTGGACCATGCAGGGAAGCTGGGAGAGGATTTGGAGCAGGCGTTCGTGATCTTCAAGGCTCATCTCGAAGCGGTAGCGGCTGCGCGGCTGTGCGCGGCTGCGAATGAGGTAGGGCGGGTCACAGTAAATCAGGGTGCGGGCGCTGAAGTGTTGCGCGGGCAGCCATTCGAGAGCGTCTGCGGTGAGCAGGTGCAAATTTCCGTTGGTGTTTTCGGCGAGCCATGCGGTCACGTCCGGGTCGCGGTCAATTAGGGTGGTGTTGAGCGCGGGGCGCTTCCACCTGGCTATCGCCGCGTGGCCGGCGAACGGTTCGATGTAGCTGTCGTGGGGCGGCTGCTGGTTGATGATGGTCTGCGCGGTCCCTTCGCCTTCTTTTCCTCCAAGGTAGGTCATGGCTCCGAATCCTCAACCGTGGATGTTAGCACGGCCCGCCATCGGCGGCGGTAGCGATACGCGCCGGTGGGCATCGCCGCTGCGAAGTCGGTGGGGGTATCCATCGGCGGAAACGGCTGTGCCGCAGGTCAGTGTGCGCGGTGGGCGGTGGAGTTCATTCGTTGCGGGCTGGCGACTGCCTGGGCGACGCTGATGTTGTCCGGGCGGTTCCACATGGCCGTGAACTTGCTCTCGAAGAGGGCGACGGTGGGGCCGTCGTCGGTGATGAGCATGGAATTGTCCTGCTCGCTCTCACCCAGGGGCGAAAAGTTGGCGCTGCCGTCTCTGAGCACCTGGCCGTCCACGAGGTAACTTTTCAGGTGCATCAAAATGCTGCTCTCTTTGACCTTGGTTTGGACGTTGACGGTGGAGAGGAGCGGCCCGAGCGGGCTGTTGCTGAGTTGCGGGTTGCCCCTGGCCTCGGCCTCAAGCTCGGTGCGGTCAAGGTAGAGGCGGATTTTTACGCCTGCCTGGGCGCGCTGGATGAGCGCGGCGATTACTCCGGGGTGGGTGAGAGAGTAGGCTGCAAAGTCGATTGTGGCGGTGGCGGCCGTTATCGTGGCCACGTCTGCCGCGCTTACGTCGATGGGGTTGGTGTACCGCTGGGTGAGCATGGCCTATTCCTCCTCGCGCTTGGGTCTCGTCATGGAGTGGCCGGTGATCGCTGCAACCAGGAGAGCGGTGGATTTGGTGTCCGCCGCAATGTCGTTTACCCGGTCTTTGAGGTTTTTCACGTCGGCGCGCACGGTGAAAAACGCGGCCACGCCTGCGATGGTTTGCGCGGCGATAAAGAGGCCGATGGCCGTGATGTTGTCTGTGTTCATGGTGGGCCTGGTGTAAGTCTAGCAGCGAATCAGGAATTGTAGGCCAGTGCGACGGGCACGGTCACTTCGTTGTAACCGGTGGCGGCGCCGTTCACATTCAACTGGGGAATGGCCAGAGACGAGCCGCTGCGAACGCCGAGTGAGACGGTGGCGGTGGCCGTGGTGGGGCTGGCGGTGGTCCCTGGCCCAACGGTGACGCTGCTGGGCGTGACGGTGAACGTCACGCCGGATGGAATGTAGCTGGGCGTGAGTGCGACTGTGGCGGTCGCGGCGCTGCTGTTGTTGACGGTGAGCGTGGCGGTCTGGGTGGAGCCGCTGGGCGGGGCCAGATTGACCGGACTCAGGCTCAGATAGAGCGGGCCGTACTGGGTGTCGGTGAAGACGATGGAGGCGTTCTGTGAGACCGGGCTTGAAATGGCCTGGATGAACGGTGAGGTCGCGGTCAGGTCGGCTTCGGCGGTGGTGGTCACGGTGACGTTGACCGTCGCGGTTCCTGGCACGGCTCCCACGGCGGCGGGAATGGTGACGCTGCCAGCGGCGGGGGTCAAGGTGACGCCGTTTCCGTAGGCGTAAGGGGTGAGCGTCGCTGTCACCGCGGCGGGGTTTGTGTTGCTGAAAGTGATGGGTACGATAGTGCTGCCGGGGACGGGCTGGTTGAGGTAAGTCAAAAGCGGGGACATTTGGAAGCCGTGGCCGGGGTTGCTGTCGGTGTTGATGATGCTGTATGTGGTG
>Ga0224519_1000083_pt1 | contig 10529 bp, 10 predicted proteins | sample IRBST0metaG_FD_180709 | JGI IMG/M metagenome (GOLD analysis project Ga0224519, IMG submission 180709) | reverse complement strand
GTATTTGCCAATTAAAATTGGTAATGTGCGTGAAACAAAATTTGATGTGTTATGGCGCGATAGTGAAATGTTCAATCGGTTGCGTCATGAACCGCTGAAAGGCGGTTGTGGTACCTGTGGTCATGATAAAATTTGTGGTGGTTGTCGAGCTCGTGCTTATTATTATTACGATGGTGATTATATGGCTGAAGAACCATGGTGTGATCGCGGAATTAGGGAAAGCAAGAAATAAAGACTATATATAACGCATTAAAGAAATCAATCTTTAGTGCGTTCTGTATATCTCTGCGCTCGCACTTGGAATAAATTAACAGTTTTCTTAAACATGAGAGGAGGGCAATTATGGAAAAAAATAATTCACTATGGGATTTATTCCAAGAAAAGAATTTAAGCCGACGTAGTTTTCTCAAAACATGTGTAACAATTACTGGTATTTTAGGGTTATCGCCACTAATGCTTTCGGAAGTCGTAGCTGCTGCTGAACAAAAACAACTAGTGCCACTCATCTGGTTACATGGTCATGAGTGTACGGGTTGCGATGAGGCTTTTATTCGTTCACAGACTCCACTCGCCTCAGATGTAATTTTAAACATGATTTCACTAGAGTATATGGATGTTTTGGCAGCCGCTGCTGGCGTACCCTTGGAAGAGCATTTGCAAGAGGTTATGAAAAAATATAATGGTAAATATTTGCTTGCGGTCGAAGGCGCAGTACCACTCAATGATGATGGGGTTTCTTGTGTGGTAGGTGGTAAGCCGTTTGTACATAACCTTAAGGAGATTGCCAAAGGGGCTGCAGCGATTATTGAAGTGGGTTCTTGTGCCGCTTGGGGAGGAATTCAGGCCGCAAGACCCAATCCTACCAAATCCGTATCGGTTAGTGAGGTAATTAGTGGCAAGACAATTATAAAAATTCCTGGCTGTCCACCGATTCCTGAAGTATTAACGGGTGTAATCATGCACTATACTTTGTTTGGACAAATTCCTCCGTTAGATAGTACAGGACGTCCAAAACAATTTTATGGCAATCGGATTCATGATACTTGCTACAGGCGGCCATTTTTTGATTCAGGTATGTTTGTTGAAAAATTTGATGATGCTGGTAGTAAGGCTGGTTGGTGCTTGTATAAAGTTGGCTGCCGTGGACCAGAAACTTATAATTCTTGTGGAAATATGCGGTGGTGGAATGGACTTTCCTATCCGATTCAATCGGGTGCGCCCTGTGTAGGTTGTTCTTCTAATAATTTCTGGGACAATGACCCATTTTATAACCGGATGCCCAGTATTCCTGTACCAAATGTAATTGCCAATGCAGATAAGGTTGGTATTGTCGCTGCTGGAGCGTTAACGGCTGGTGTTCTTGTACACGGTGCATTGTCAGCAGTCCAACATAATCGACATCATAAAGAAAGCCATGCCCAAGAAAATCAAGAAGTGAATGATAAAGAAAACCAAAAAGCAAATGATAAAGAATAGATGATGTGAGGAGGCCGCCCGATGAAACGTGTTGTTGTTGATCCTGTGAATCGTATTGAGGGACATTTGCGTCTAGAAGTTGTTGTTGATGAAGCTACTGGTAAAGTGCAAGAAGCATTATCCAGCGGTACGGCATGGCGTGGCATTGAATTAATCCTTAAGGGACGTGACCCACGGGATGCATGGGTTTTTGCTCAACGAATTTGTGGTGTATGTACTACTGTTCACGCATTAGGCTGTTTGCGGGCAGTGGAAGATGCCTTAGGGATTGAAATTCCTAAAAATGCTAACTATATTCGTAATATTATTGCCGCTACACAAATGGTACATGACCATATTGTGCATTTTTATCACTTACATGCTTTGGATTGGGTAAGTCCAGTTGCGGCACTAAATGCAGATCCTGCAGCAACAGCCGCATTACAGAATACAGTATTATCTAAATATTCTATGGATTTAAAAGGTCCTGTTGAATTTGATACGGACGCTTATCCAAAAGAATTTCCAAAAGCGACGACAGCATATTATAAGGCTGTACAAGATAAAGTGAAAAAAATTGTAGAGAGCGGCCAGTTGGGGATCTTCTCCGCTCAATATTGGGATCATCCTGATTATAATTTGTTGCCGCCAGAAGTTCATTTAATGGCTATCGCTCATTATTTGAATATGCTTGATAAACAGCGAGAAATCGTAGTGTCTCATGTCGTTTTTGGTGGGAAAAATCCTCATCCTCATTACATAGTTGGTGGTATGCCTTGTTCGATTTCGATGAATGATATGAATGCGCCGATTAATAGTGAACGTTTAGCGGCGGTAGATACGTCAATCAATATGGCAATTGCACTGACGACTTCTTTTTATGTACCTGATGTTTTGGCAATTGGTGAACTCTATGTGAAGCAAGGGTATGTTGACGGTGGTGGACTGGCGAAGGAAAGAGTGCTTGGTTTTGGTGATTATCCAGAAGATCGTTATTCTGGTACCACCAATGGAGATTTCCATAAGAATTTGCTGCTTCGTTCGGATGGGGTAGTAGAAAATTTTGCTGAGGGTCCTCTGAAAGCGGTATTTTATCCTTTTGAAGCGAAAGATTTAACTGATCCGGAGGTATTAACCGAGGGGGTTGAACATTCTTGGTATGCGTATCCAGACGCTGGTAAGGAACTGCACCCATGGAGCGGTGCAACCAAACCGGAATTCACTGGACCTAAAGAAGGTACTAAGACGGATTGGAAGTTCCTTGATGAAAATGGCAAATATTCTTGGGTGAAAACACCAAAATGGAAAGGCAAAATGGCAGAAGTCGGACCGCTTTCTCGCTATATTATTGTCTATACCAAAGTAAAACAAGGAATTATTACAGCACCGACTTGGGTAGAAAAAATGATGGTAGACCAAATTGATGCTGTTTCCAAACTATTAAATCTACCAGCGGAAACATGGATGTTATCTACCGTTGGTCGTACGGCAGTGCGGGGACTTGAATCACAGCTTATGGCATATATCGCTAAATATTATTTTGAGAAATTAGTCAATAATATTAAAGCGGGGGATACTGCAGTCGCCAATACTGAAAAATGGGAACCTAGTACTTGGCCCAAAGAAGCCAAAGGCGTGGGACTTCACGAGGCACCCCGGGGCGGCCTGAGCCACTGGGTAGTAATTAAAGATGAGAAAATTGCAAATTACCAAGCTATTGTACCATCGACTTGGAATGCTTGCCCCCGAGATGGGCAATCGGGCCATGGTCCTTATGAAGCAAGTATGATGGATACAAAGGTGAAAATAGCTGATAAGCCGCTTGAAATTTTAAAAGTAATTCATTCTTTTGATCCTTGCTTAGCTTGCGCTACTCATTTATATGATGCCTCAGGGCGTGAAATTGCGGTCGTGCATAGTGATCCTTATATTAAGATCTAGGAAGGGTAGATAAGGGGGGGAGTATCATGCAGGTTCGTTCAGTCAATGTTTATTATGTATTTACCATCTGGACGAGGATTTTTCATTGGGTGATGGTATGTGCCATTGGCACATTATTTATTACTGGTTTGTACATTGGAAATCCATTTTATATTGGTAGCCAGGGGATAGAACCAACTTTTGCTGTTGAGAATTGGGCGTCCATGTCAACAGTGCGTTTTATTCACTTTTCAGCCGCCTACATCCTCATGGCGTCCTTTATTTTCCGTATTTATGGATTTATCATCCATAAGGGTGACCGTATGTTGCCCAAACCGTGGACGAAGCTCTTTTGGACAGGTATGGTTGATATGGGACTGCATTATGGCTTTATGCGTTCTGCTCATCGGCCTTATCTGCGAAATTCAATGGCGCGTGCAGGTTATGGTGGCGTGTATGGCATGATCTTTTTAGAAGTCTTTACTGGTTTTGCTATGTATGGGCAGGTCAATCCTAATAGTTTGTTAAGTAAAGTATTTGGTCCGATCAATCATTTGTTATTGGATGAATATATTGTTCATATGATTCACCATTATGTAGCATGGATGATCATGTTATTTGTTATTATCCACGTCTATATGGCGACACGGGCTGATATGAGCGAAAAATACGGGGAAATTTCAGCCATGTTTTCAGGGGTTAAATTCTATGATAAAGAACCAGATGATATAGGGGATATTAAATAATGGAGCAAATTACGGTCTTGGGTGTTGGCAATATTTTGATGCAAGACGAAGGTTTTGGTGTGCGAGTAGTGGAAAAACTACTTGCACAATATTCCTTTCCGGAAAATGTACAAGTATTAGACGGCGGTACGCTGGGAATGGAACTATTGCGATTTTTAGTGGGCACGGATAGATTGATCTTAGTGGATGCAGTAAACGGAAACTTGCCTCCTGGTTCCTTATATCAATTTAACCATGATGAGGTTAAGGCGTATTTTAAAGAAAAAGTATCGATGCATGAACTGGGGATTCAAGATGTATTGGCAGTAATTGAGGTTTTAGAAAAACCGGCTAAGGAAATTAAAATACTGGGTGTTCAGCCGCTAACAGTAGATATTGGTCTGGAGCTAACCCCGATTGTCACTGTAGCAGTAGAAAGCATCGTACAAAAAGTGCTGTCGGTGTTGCAAGAGTGGCAGATAGAGGTAGTGGGAACATGTTGAATAACGAGCTGATGGTAACGTCAAGTGTGAAGGCTATCTTAGTTGAAATCAGTGAAGCATTACAACATTTCATTGAGAATGGTCAAACATGGACCATCTTTACCAATAAAATGTCTCTTACTGCTGAAGAACGTCAGGAAATTCGCGAATTTTTTGGCCTGGGTAATGTTACTATCAAATTGACAGGTAGCGATGAACCAGCTGAGTGGCTGGAAAGTGGCACAGCGGGGGTGTGGTATGGTGTGTTTTATGACCAGAGTAATAATCCCATTCTAGAAACAATTGAGATTGGCACATTTCCTCAAGTTCCAGGAGCACAAATGGAAGATGTTAAAGGTAATCTGGAAGTACTGAAGGCTAGATTAGGTATCTGAAAGAAAATAAGCATGCAAAATGCTGGATAAAGGGCTGATCATAGCCTATTTGTCCAGCATTTTTACGCAAATCGAAAGTATAATCCGCTATCTTTTTTTACATACTAATCTTGTAATAAAAAAAGGAGGTGGATGTATGTTAAATGGTGTAACATGTACTGTTTCAAATTGCAATTATTGGAGAAATGGTGAACATTGTGATGCGTCAGCAATTGAGGTCAATGTGGATGGTAATGGTAAGGTAGCCAGTCAAAGTCAACAAACCAACTGCAAAACTTTTCATCAAAAGTAAATAGTTAAATAAATGTAAAACCTGGATTAATCCAGGTTTTACATTTATTTAACTATTTAAGTGAATTTTTTAAAAATAGTAAAATTATAGCTTAAAATCCATTCTATTGATAAAATTTTTAAAAAGTGTTTATAGTAGATGAAGAATATGGTATGATAAACAGATAATTATGTAATATTATTAAACTTATGGTAAGAAAGAGGGATGATAAATTTGGTTCGTGGTGTTAGGGGGGCAATTTCAGTAGATCATAATCAACCTGCTGAGATAATAGAACGTGTAGAAGAACTTTTAGTTGCCATGGTGCACGCAAATAACATACAAACGGAAGATATCGCATCCGTTACTTTTAGTTCAACAGTTGATCTTACTGCAACCTTTCCTGCAATTGCTGCGCGAAATTTGGGGTGGGGGCAGGTACCACTCTTTGGTACGCAAGAAATTGATTGTCCGAATGGATTGCCCCGTTGTATTCGTGTGCTTCTGCTATTAAATACAGATTTACCTCAGTATGCAATTAAACATATTTATTTGCGCGAAGCAACAGTATTGCGGAATGATATAAACCAATAAAATTTAAATAACTGCTTTACTCTTATTTTGATTTTGTTGGTATTGTTAAAAAAAGTGAAGTACTAAATACAACCAATAATCTAATTACTGTACAGAGTAGTAGTGGACTGGAGAGAAAATAATGAAGCTGATTTCGATCGTTGTGCCTGTTTTTAATGAAGAAGATAATATTGAAGTTTTTTATCAAGAAGTTTGTAAACATATGGAGCCGTTAGCATATCATTTTGAATTGATTTTTGTCGATGATGGTTCTAGTGATGCTACACCTTTGATTTTAGAGCGCTTAGCCCAAAGTGATGCAAGAGTGCGGGGCCTAGTAATGGCACGCAATTATGGACATCAATTGGCGTTGACTTGTGGCCTAGATCACGCTGATGGTGATGCGGTGATTACAATGGATGGGGATATGCAACATCCACCAGAAATGCTGCCACTATTAATCAGTAAGTGGGAAGAGGGAATTGAGGTTGTACAAACCATAAGGGTGAGTACCGAAGGCGTTTCCTGGTTTAAAAACTTTACTTCTAGTATATTCTATAAATTAATAAATTGGATGTCGCAAGTGCACATTCAAGAAGGTGGTTCTGATTTTAGACTGCTAGATAAAAAAGTCGTGCAGAGTTTTCGACTTTTTAAAGAACGGGCACGATTTATTCGTGGTATGATTGGTGCTATTGGCTATCGACAAATATTAATATCTTTTACAGCGCCTAAGCGTCATGCGGGGACGTCGAAGTTCTCCTTGAAAAAAATGATTCATTTTGCCCTTGATGGCATTACTGCTTATTCTCAATTGCCCTTGCGTTTTGCGTTCTATATCGGTTTACTATTTGCGGTAATTAGCTTTGGTGTGACGGCACAAGTTGTGTATATTAAATTATTTACACTAGAGGCTGTACCAGGCTGGGCAACCATTACTGCTAGTATTTTACTATTAGGTGGACTGCAATTACTTGGTTTAGGCATTATTGGTGAATATGTGGGGCGTATTTTTGAAGAGGTGAAACAGAGACCGTTATATTTGTTACGAGTGGAACTGAAAAAAGAGCAAGAGAATTTGAAATAAATATTAAGTTTTTTTTAATATTTTGCAGGATTTATTAAAAATAACGCGAAAGTTGATATAAAGGTGCATTTCAGATAAAAGCCTAATCTATGCATCGGACCGGGGGAACCAAAGTTTTGGGGTGAAGCTTGTAAGGTAGATGAATTATTTACTGGAAAGTAGGGTATCTCAACCCTAACCCGTCAGCTAACCTCGGAGGCTCATGAGAGGGGTTATAGAGTGAGGAAGTTTTTTCGTATTATGGTGTTCTCGTTACTTTTAGCCAGTGCAGGTACATTGACTTGTGCAGCAGCATATCATCATGGTGACCAAGGTCAAGATATCGCTAGTATTCAAGCGCAGCTAAATGCGTTAGGATATAATGCTGGTAGTGTTGATGGTGACTTTGGCGATGCGACAGCAACAGCAATTGCTAACTTTCAAAGAGACAGAGGTCTTGATACGGATGGTGTAATTGGTGCGGATACTTATCGTGCTCTTATGGGAAGAGAAATAGAAACTAGTCGTGGTGGTTCAAGTAGTGTGCGAAGAGTAGTGCAAACTTCATTGAGTTATCAAGGAGTTCCGTATGTTTTTGGTGGCACGACTCCTAACGGATTCGATTGTTCTGGTTTCACGCGTTATGTATTTGCGCAAGCGGGAATCTATTTACCGAGAAGTGCTGATGAGCAATATGAAGTTGGCAGAGCGGTTTCTTATAGCCGATTGCAAGCTGGAGATCTAGTGTATTTTTCTACCTATGAATCTGGAGCTTCTCATGTTGGTATTTACTTGGGAAATGGGCAATTTATTAGTGCGACTTCTAGTCGTGGCATAGCGATCGCTCGTTTAGATAGCGGTTACTGGGGAGATCGTTATATCGGAGCACGACGGGTTTTGTAAACTGATTCTAGCGAACGGAGGTAAGTGAGGCCTCCCTACTTTTTTGATTATGGTCACGGCTAGGCTTCACCAGTGAAATGATTCGGTGTTAAGCCTAGTTTTTGTGATATTAATAAAGTGAAAAAATATTGCTGGATTGCATACGGTTAACTGGGTAAGACTAAAGTAAAGAATAGTTAGTAGTGATTATAAATTAGGCACCAACAGCGTTGCCTCTATTAATCTCGGAGGCGTATATGTTTAAATTATATTGGCGAAAGTTTATAGTACCATATTGGTCCCTCGTTCTTATTGCACTGGCATGCTTTGTTGTTTCCAGTGCAGCTGGGCTGTCGGCTCCTTTAATTATTAAGTTTTTAATAGATAATGCACTAGTTCACGGTAATGTTCAGTATTTGCATATTATTATAGCAAGCATTATTGGATTATATTTGCTAAGAGGGGTATTTTCGTACTTACATGGGCAGACAATAGCGAAAGCTGGCAATAAAATGGTGGCTAAAATGCGTGAGTCCATGTTTGAGCGCTTGCAAAAATTAGATTATGCTTACTTTATTGATATCCCCACTGGAGAAATAATTTCCTTGTTTACGAATGATTTAGCATTAATTCAGCAGGCAATATCCTTGTCAGTACCAGATTTGTTAGTAGAATCCATCAACTTAATGGCGATTATGTTGATTATGATTTATTTTGATTGGCAGTTGGCATTGGTTACTTTTGCTACGTTGCCTTTTATCATCTTGGCCATTAACTTTTTCAACAAAAAAATTCTTAGTTTAGGTATGGTAGTGGAAAACACCTTTGCTAAGGTAACAGGTATTCTGCACCAAGCATTATTATCAATGATTGTAGTACAAAGCTATGTGCGAGAAGATTATGAGTGTGAAAAATTCAATATCAATATGCGTCATGCTTCTGGTGAATTTATTAAGGTACAACGTTTTAAAGCCATGCTAATTGCCTTAGTTGAATTTTTAGCATCCATTGGTTTGACGGCGATTATCTGGTTTGGTGGCAGAGAGGTAATTAATGGTAATTTAACAATTGGCGGTATGTTCGCCTTTTTAATCTATATTATTAATATACCAACACCCATCAGAAGAATTAGTGATGCGATTTCTAATATGAAGCTAGGTATTGTTGCGTGGCGGCGTATTAATGCTATGCAACAACAGATCAATACCGTTGTTGATGGGCCCGATGAACTAGGTTCGATTACTGGTAAAGTTGAATTTAAGAATGTGAATTTTGCGTATCTGCCAGAGGTTGATACTTTACGGGATATTAATATCGTGGTAGAGCCTAGCGATATAGTGGCCATTGTAGGGCCGAGCGGGGCTGGTAAGTCATCATTTGCTAATTTGTTATTGCGATTTTATGACCCAGTTGATGGTGTGATTTTTGTAGACGATATTGACATTCGAACACTGAAAATGAGTGCCTTACGCAAACAAATTGGCTTTATCCAACAAGAACCTATATTATTTAATTTAAGTGTTTTAGAGAATATTAGGTATGGACGGCCGACAGCTACCCTTGCCGAGGTGCAAGAGGCAGCTAAAGCAGCCGATGCTCATGACTTCATTATGGAACTTACTGATGGTTATGATTATAGGGTTAGTGAGTTGGGCAATAATTTGTCAGGCGGACAACGGCAACGAATTGCGATTGCTCGGGCCATTATTCTTGAGCCACCAATATTAGTATTGGATGAGCCTACAGCTGCTCTTGACGCTGAAGCAGAGCAACAGGTAATGAAAGCCATACGCAAGGTAAGTAAGAATCGCACAACCTTTCTTATTACTCATCGATTATCTACATTAATAGGGTCAGATCGAGTAATTTATTTAGTAAATGGACAAATTGTTGAAATAGGAACACATAGTGAACTTATGGAACAAGATGGGATTTATCGTAAGGCAGTGTTAAGTGAAGAGCTACGAGTGTAAAGTTTGGGTGGTGCAAAATGCCACCTAAATTTTTATATCATCACTTCTTGTTGCCAGGGACTAGAAAAATAATGAGATTGGCATATTGACGTATGATCGGTAGTATTGCTAATGAAGATATGATGTTGAAAAATGTATGTACAGTGGCCACCTGTCCAGCAAAATCGGCTGTGAGATAGGTGGCCGTTGTTGTTAGTAATTTTGTAAAGGGAAAAAATAGTATGACACCTAGAATGTTAAGTAGTACGTGAGCTACTGCAACTCGTTTAGCAGCTAAGGTAGCAGTAGCCCCGACAATAATCGAGGACAAGCAAGAACCAATGTTATTACCATACACGACAAAGCTGGCCGTTGTTAAATCGATTATTCCATCACTGGCGAGCACCATAATTACTCCTGTAGCAGCGCTACTTGATTGAAAGAGGAGGGTCATGATTATGCCACCGAGGATGCCGTATAACGGATTTTCCTTGGCAGCGACAATATAATCAATGAAGGTGGTAGCTTCCGATAGAGTACTTAAGGCATCAGACAACACCGTAATTCCTAGAAACATACTAAGCAAGCCAGAAATCGCCATTCCAATATAACGAAATTTTTTTATGCTAACAGTAATCAAAAATGTGACTAATAAGAGCGGTAAGAAAGCATCCGTAGGCAGGGAGAGGGCCATTAATTGTACAGTGGAGCAGGTGCCGATATTTGCTCCTAAAATAATGCCCAAACCTTGATAAAAAGACAAATAATCAGCACTGACAAAAGCAATCGTCAGCAGGGATACAGCGGT
>Ga0224519_1000080_pt1 | contig 10654 bp, 8 predicted proteins | sample IRBST0metaG_FD_180709 | JGI IMG/M metagenome (GOLD analysis project Ga0224519, IMG submission 180709) | reverse complement strand
GTCTTGGCTTAAGGTTAGGGCTTTTTCTGTTATGCAGTACAAAATAGTTCCTTTAGCTAGTCTTATAGCTATTGGGCAATTTTTTTGTAAAAACATGGGAAAAAGAGATGGTGTAGTTAGCAGGAGAATGGTTAAATGATAACGAAAAGGGAAAATAAGGGATAAGAATTTCCTGTAAATCTACTCCCTGCTTTTTTACGGGTTACAGGCAAGAATATAAAAAAGTCGTAACCAATGTGAAAAAATTGTGGAGCAATCACTGGGGGTATTTTCATGAGTGTATTGAAATCGAATCTATTACTGTTACTAGCAGCAGCTATTTGGGGATTGGGGTTTGTGGCGCAGAAGGTGGGGATGGACTATATAGGACCCTTTACTTTTACTGGCATCCGTTTTGCCTTGGGTGCCCTTTCTTTGGTTCCGTTACTTTTGTTTTATAACAGGGGTTCACAAAAAGCAGATCCTGCTAATGGGGAGGGAAAACAGGTAGTGAGGGCGGGTATCTTGTTGGGGTTGGTCCTCTTTATTGCCGCTACATTACAACAAATTGGTTTAATTTATACCACTGCAGGCAAGTCGGCTTTCATTACTTGTTTGTATATTGTATTAGTGCCCATGGTGGGAATTTTTTTTAAACAGTATATTCCTAGTAGTACATGGGTTGGTTGTATTATGGCCATTGTGGGATTGTATTTAATATGTGTGAAAGAAAATTTCAATATTTCTTATGGTGAAGGCCTGCAATTGGTGGCGACTTTGCTGTGGACCATGCACATCTTATTAGTGGATCATTTCTCGAAACAAGTAGATGTATTGAAATTATCATTTATTCAATTCATTACTTGTTCGGCACTCAGCTTGCTAACAGCATTATTTTTCGAAACGATAAATATGCAAGCTTTTAGTGAATCTTTAGTATCTTTACTTTATGGTGGGGTGTGTTCAGTCGGTATTGCTTTTACGCTACAGATTATAGGGCAAAAACACGCTGAACCTTCTCATGCTGCGATTATTTTTAGTATGGAAACGGTCTTTGCAGCTGTGGGTGGTTGGGTTATTTTGGGTGAAAACTTAGGAATTCGGGAATCCTGGGGGTGTGGGATTATGCTCGTGGGCATGTTATTATCACAACTGCAAAATGTAGCCAAAAATGAAAATGAAGAAAAACATATTCAAGGCATCCCAGGATAAATAGAAAAAGCAGCGAAAAATTCTTCTGTAACAGGTGTTATCATTTTTGTGTCGAAATAACTTCTATACTAGAAAATTAGGAGGATCTTTTTTGTGATAAAAGCGGTAATTTTTGATATGGACGGGGTTATTATTGATAGTGAACCATTTCATTATAAAATTTTTAAGGAATATATAAGGGATCAATTTGATCTTGCCATATCGGATGAGGAGTATAGTACGTTTATCGGAACTACCAATTATCATATTTATGCAACTTTGCAAAAAAAATATGAGTTTCCAGGGGATATAGATACTATTATTGGAGAATATGAAGAAAAGTGTCTTCAATATTTACTATCGGGAGCGGCAGAGCGCCCGATTAAAGGTGTAGATGTTTTGGTCAAAAATATCCATCAAAATAAAATTAAATTAGCATTAGCCTCTTCCTCTCCAAAGGAAGTGATTAATATTGTATTAAGCATGTTTAATATTGATCAATTTTTTGATGTAAAGGTGAGTGGCCAAGAGGTTGAAAATAGTAAACCTGCACCTGATATTTTTTTACGTGCAGCAAAGTTATTATCTGTTTGTCCAGAAGAATGCTTAGTGTTTGAAGATTCACGAAATGGGGTAGTGGCAGCTAAGGCGGCAGGTATGAAGTGTATTGGCTATTATAATCCCAATTCGGGTAATCAAGATCTATCCCGGGCGGATAAAATTATTGAAAATTTTGCTGAAGTGGACATTGCAGCTACTTTAGTCAAATGAAAAACAAATATAGGGCAGCCGATTGAATGATGACATTATTACAGTGTTATCATTCAATCAGCTGCTCTTTTATTGGCAAAAGAGCAGGAATTTATCGAAGTTAAGCGAATATTTACATTGGTTTGATATTTGAAAAAACAGGATTAGCAGTAATGATATTCTAGAAATGAGTGGCTATACATAAATAGATGCTATTTAAAGATAAGTAAAATTGTTACATTTGACATAGTGAATATGGAGGAAGGCAAATGGATAATTTAGCACGCAACTTTACGAATCTTTTTGACCTACAGGAAATTCAGCAAATACAGGATAATTTCGCATGTGCTACCGGCATTGCATCGATTATCATAGATAATAGGGGAAAATCGATTACAGCTCCTAGTAATTTTTCTGATTTATACAATGCGCTATGTGCACATACAGTAGGGCTAGAAAAACATTTTTATGTGAGAGGGCAAATCATTCATTATAACCCTGCAGATAAAGGGCTGGGTCTATGCTTTATTGGAGGTTTTTGGGGTGCGAGTATAAAAGTTGTTGTTGATGGCACCCATGTTGCTAATTGGTTGGTGGGGCAGGTCCTTGCCGATGATGGTCAAGATGGTGAGTTGCTCAGACATGGTGAAGAGCTGGGAATGGATGCCCAGCAGGTTAGAGTGGCTCTTGCTAAAGCCCAGCGCATATCCTTGAAGAGGTTTGAAAACATCTGCAACGTCATCTTTCTCACTGTAAATCAATTGTCCAAGTTGGCAACGGAAAATGCTCATAAAGAAAGTGAAATCAGGCGACGCTTAAGGGCGGAACGTTTACAGGCAGCCTTATATCAAATCTCAGAAAAGGCTAGTTCATCTCAAAGCTTATCTGAACTGTATCGGTCGGTACATGGGATTATTGCTACTTTAATTCCAGCCCAAAACATATATATTGCGATTAAGGATGAAGACAAGGGGATGCTACATTTTCCTTATCGGGTGGATGAGGCGGATGGAAATAGCGGTAGTCGCAAGCTAACCAATGGATTAGCTGAATATGTAATTCGTATTGCACAGCCGATACTAGTTGATCCGCAGATGCGAGAGCAATTAGAACAACAGGGGGAGGCGACCACGATTGGCAAACGTGCCATGGATTGGTTAGGAGTGCCGCTGAAGACAGCTGATAATAAAACCTTTGGTGTCATGGCGGTATTTACTTTTGCCGAAAGGGTTAGGTATTATAAAGAAGATCAAGAAATGTTGTCCTTCGTATCCAATCAAGTTGCCATGGCGATTCAACGTAAACAAGCAGAGCAATCGTTACATTATTTAGGTATGCATGACATTTTAACCGGTCTGTATAATAGAGCCTATTTTGAAAAAGAATTAATTCGTTTTGAGGAGGAAGAGTTTTTACCGATTAGTGTCTTCATGTGCGATATAAATGGCTTAAAGTTGGTAAATGATACTTTAGGATATGCAGTTGGTGATCAATTATTGATTGCCGCTGCTCAGCTGATACGCAGTGTAATTCGTCAGGACGATTTAATTGCTCGTATTGGGGGCGATGAATTTGTTGTGGTTCTTCCTCGCACTGACGAGGAAGCGGCCAATTGTCTGGCAATACAGATTAGAAATTTAATCGCTAAGTACAAAGGAGAGAGTTGTGGAGTTCCTTTGAGCTTATCCCTAGGTTACGGGATCAAAAAAAATCATGCTGATTCCATGCAGGCTATTTTAAAAGAAGCAGATACTGCCATGTGTCGCGAAAAGTTACACCAGTCTCAGAGTGGGCGTAGTGCGATTGTACAGACGGTCATGAAATTATTGGAAGAGCGAGATTTTATGACAGAAGAGCATGCTGGTAGACTGGAGGAATTGACTTCGAGGGTCGCCGCCACGTTACAATTAAAAGAACAAAGGATTGCGGATATTCAGTTATTAGCACAGTTTCACGATATTGGGAAAATCGGTATTTCTGATAATATTCTCCTTAAAGCTGGACCACTAACGGTTGAGGAAAAGAAGGAAATGCAACGGCATAGTGAAATTGGTTATCGCATTGCCCAATCTCATTCTGATTTAGCGCCCATTGCCGATTGGATATTAAAGCATCACGAATGGTGGAATGGTAAGGGATATCCTTTTGGGTTAAAGGGTAAGGAAATTCCATTAGAGTGCAGGATATTGGCAATTGCCGATGCCTATGATGCGATGACTAGCGATCGACCTTATCGCAATGCGCTGGGGTGTGAGGTTGCAATAGAGGAAATAAAACGTTACGCAGGAATTCAATTCGATCCAGATCTGGTGGATATATTTATTGAGAGTATTTAATATAATAAGCGAGAAAGGTGTGATCATATGCAAATTTTAAAAAATAAGATTGTGTTTATTAGTGGAGCAAGTAGTGGTATTGGTAAGGCATGTGCTGAATCATTTGCAAAAGCTGGTGCCCATTTAATCTTGTGTGCGCGAAATTTTGAGCAAATCAAAGAGATTGCAGATGAATTACAGGATCAATATAAAGTCGAAGTGTTTCCTTGTGAATTAGATGTACAGGATAAAAAATTAGTGAATGATGCAATTGATGCATTACCTGAAAAATGGCGTGAAATTGATATTTTGGTAAATAATGCAGGACTGGCCCGCGGTCTGGAAAAACTACAGGAGGGGGATGCAGATGAGTGGGATGCTATGATTGATACCAATGTAAAAGGAATGTTGTATCTGACTCGTAAGATTGTACCCTTTATGTTAGAAAATCAAGTACATGGGCATGTTATTAATATTGGCTCGACGGCAGGAATTCATGCCTATCCTGGTGGTGCGGTATATTGTGCAACTAAGGCGGCAGTCAAAGCACTCAGTGATGGATTAAGAATGGATGTAGTTGATAAACCAATCCGCGTTACCAACGTTCAACCGGGTATGGTGGAAACTAACTTTAGTGTGGTTCGCTTCCGTGGCGATAAACAAAAAGCCAATAGTGTATATACGGGAATTAAAGCGTTAACGGCAGAGGATATTGCCAATATTGTTATTTATGCAGCCAGTGCTCCTCCTCATGTTCAGATTTGCGAAGTTACAGTGACTCCCACTAACCAAGCGACAGGGGGCATTGTTTACAAGGGAAAAAGTTAATTTGCATTAGTTTGAAGCCACCAGGATATAATACTCTTGGTGGTTTTATTCAATCTATAGCTACAGCCCCACTCTCGACGATTGCCTGTAGAATGGTTAGTCAGTTATATATAGTATGATGATTTATATATACGAATGTGTTGATATATGGTAGAATGCAAGTTGGCGTTTTGTGGCAAAAAGTGTGCCAGGTTCATCCTATATGATAGAATTTGCGGGATTAGGTTGTATGAAACAGGGTTTTCTTTAACAATTGATAAGATTATCCATTATTAGTGTATTTCCGGGAAATGTCTCCTAATTTGCTGAGAAATATCCTTCTATTAGACAGAAAACCACTGCCAATTGTATAGATAGCCTTGTATAACCATGAACAATAGATAAGAATGAAGAAGAGGTGGCTTTAATGAATACAGATTTTATGGGTCTAGGGATAAGACGTGAAATAAATGACATTTTGCGAGAAAATGGGATTATAGAACCTACAACGATACAAGTTGAGGCAATACCTATGATCTTGGCAGGGCGGGACGTAATCGGCCAATCTCAGACTGGTACAGGTAAGACCCTGGCGTTTATATTGCCTATCTTAGAAAAAATTGATCATACAAAACCAACCATACAAGCGCTAATTATTACACCAACCCGCGAGTTAGCAATGCAGATTACCAATGAGGTAACAAAGATCGCTAGCAAACTGGAGATTAATGTTCTATCCGTATTTGGTGGACAAGATGTAGATCGCCAAATTAAGAAATTAAAGGGCGGTACCCAAATCGTTATTGGTACACCTGGTAGATTAATGGATCATTTGCGCCGTAAGACCATTTATCTTTCTGGTGTATCAAAGTTAGTATTAGATGAGGCTGACCAAATGTTACATCTAGGTTTTTTAGATGATGTAGAAGAATTGGTACGCCAAACATCACCGAAACGCCAAACCATGTTATTTTCGGCAACCATGCCATCGAAAATCCGAGGAATGGCAGCAAGATACATGCGCAAACCTGCTGATATTCGTATACAGACACATAATGTTACACTGGATGAAATTAAACAAATTATCGTGGAGGTTCCAGAACCAGAGAAAGTTGATAAATTGTGTAGTTTAATAGAAGAGTATCGTCCATATTTAGCGATGATTTTCTGTCATACTAAGAAACGTGCTAGTGCTCTTACAGCGGCTCTTGTGCAAAAGGGGTATGAAGCCGATGAACTTCATGGGGATTTGTCACAGCCTCAACGTGAACAGGTCATGAGACGTTTCCGTGATGCAAAGATTCAAATCTTGGTAGCGACTGATATTGCGGCCCGGGGGCTTGATGTAGAAGGCGTCACTCATGTCTTTAATTATGATATTCCCCGCGATGTAGATAGTTACATTCACCGCATCGGTCGGACTGGGCGGGCTGGAGAAACGGGAATGGCAATTACTTTGATTGATCCTCATGAGCAACCTTATGTGCGGATGATTGAGCAAGGTATTAGCGTGTCGATTGAGAAACACAAAGTGAGTGGACATCGGTTTGTCACACGCGATAAACGGTCGCCTGAGCGGAAAACTTTTCGGCCAGGTGGCAAAGATAGATTTGGTAAGGAGTCAGAAACTAAGGAAACAACAGGTTTCTTAGCCGTCAAACCTGCCAAAAAGAAAGCAGATGTTCATGGTGGAACCAATCAAAGAAGTCATCATAAACCAAAAGGCACAGAAGATGCCAATAGCAGTAGGACAAATAAAAAAGATCCTGCTAAGCGAACCTTTGGTAGGAAGCGTAAGCCGATGGCACGTTCGTAACCAGAGATAAAAAATTCAGTAAGACAACCCTTGATTAAGGGCGGCTTACTGATTTTTTTTTGATAAATATTAAAAGAAATACTAAAATAAATAATTAATAAACTTATAAAAGATTGACAATATACAAATAATACCATAAAATGAGTTTGCGCCATAATTTGACGTTTCTTGATGTAAAATACAAAAAGAGACGTTTATAGTTGCACTACCGAATGTGGCTAGATGTTTTTATGAATTGGTAAAATAGCTTTTGATATAACAATTGTAGATCGTGTGAGACAAGCATAAGCATATCGTTAGCGGACTTGAGCAATCCTGATCTTCTGAGTAAATTATTAAAACACCTGATATATGTGATATAGGCTCCGCTGGGGCCAAAAAAATAAGGAGTAGATAATAATGAATTTAATTATTGTAGCGGTTGTCATAGTAGTTCTTGCAGTATCTAGCCTTCGTATTGCAGCAGAATGGGATAGAGGGGTTATCTTTTTCCTGGGAAGGTTGAAGGCAGTTCGTGGTCCAGGGTTATTTTTTGTGGTACCCTTTTTAGAATCGGTTCAAAAAATTGATCTTCGTACGACTACAGTAGTAATTGATACGCAGGAAACAATTACGCGGGATAACGTTTCCATCAAGGTGAATGCTGTTATTTGGTATAAAGTCATTGATCCTGCCCAAGCACTTGTGAAAATTCAAGATTTCAGGCAAGCTGTTTATCAGTTTACGGCAACTAATCTTAGAAATATGATAGGACAACATTCTCTTGATGAAGTACTTAAAGAACGTAACAAAATTAATAATGATTTAATTAATATTTTAAATGGTGCAGTAGCTGATTGGGGTATTGAGGTAGATAAAGTAGAAATTAAAGATATTGAGATACCAGAAGGTATACAACGAGCAATGGCAATGGAAGCAGAAGCCCTTCGTGAAAAAAAAGCTAGAATCATTAAAGCGTCAGCGGAATTTGAAGCCTCGGAACAATTGGCTGCAGCCTCGAAAGTAATTATTGATAATCCAGTAGCCCTCGAGCTTAGACGTATGCAAATGATTACGGAGGTCGGGGCTGATCAAAACACCACGACGATTGTGATGGTACCTTCTGATTTTATCGGCCTTGCAAAAGAAGCTAATGAATTTTTTAACAAAAAGAATAAAACTCTGCAAAAAGTAGAAACAGCAGAGGAAACGGGCCACAAACAATACTGTTCCAAGTGTGGAGCAAAAGTCAACCATACTAGAGGTTTTTGCCCAGTGTGTGGGGAGGAATACAATTTTGAGCTACCTCCAGGCTCAGCAGCAGTGTAGGAAGAGAAGATTCAAACAGTAAGCCCTCCGGTAGGAACGTAATTTGGCGGTATATATTAGTCATTAAAGACCATCTCCTATGCAGATGGTCTTTTTGATGCCAGGATATATAAATTGATAGCCTAGTGATTTGTTGGAATACATATCACCAATATTTTATTAAAGTGTCATATCCGTAAGATTAGTAATAAATATTTTTATAATCATTTGAAAAGTAAGTAAAAAAATCAAGCCAAGTCTGCGCAAATAGGGATTATGATATCTTTCTTGAATGTAGGTAGAGCTTTTACTATAGCACGACATTGACGCTATTAATAGTATGGCCTCCAACCATACTGGCATTAATTATTCAGTGGTATCTATCGTATGTTAAATATCCTCCTCAAAATTCTTAAAAAGAACAGTTTTTGGTTTAGCAGAGAGTATTCTTTTCATTAATTCGTACATTTCAATAATATAAAATAAATTACACGAGTTGGAAATTAATAAAATAAAACGAAAATTAGAGGGGTATATCAGTGTTTATTGATATTGCGGAAAGAGAATTAGTTCTAGGTGACTTTATAAGAATGGGTTAGTCGGTGTATTGTAAGCAGTTAAAAAATAGAATATAAAAACAAAGATATGTCAAAATGTTGGTGGGTTTGCAGTAAGAAATTTAACGCTCCAGGGGAAAGCTTTAGGATTAATGATTTGTAGTAGGACCTTGTTTTATATATTTCAGCTTAGTCCAAGTAGTTACTTTTATGATGAGATTATCAGAAGAAGGTATAATCTTGTCGAACCACAAAACAATGACTCTGGAAGCTTTAGGAGAGATTGTAATTGACTCTAAGCAATCTGTACCCATCTAAGTGGCTAGCAAGCTTCTCATTAAGACGCCTGCGGAAATGGCTTATATGGAAAAATAGATGCATTTTTCTGCTGCTATGTTTATATATATTGATTGCGTGGGCGATTCTAAGATTCCACTGAATTGTACGGTAAAAGAGTCAAATGTATTTTTGAACATTAATTAGGATGGCTTAGCGACGGCAGCCTGCAGTGCTGTAGCTGTTGCAGAAAAGGTTCGATACTGTAAGTTCGTAGTATACATAATGGGAGTGTGAATATATGTTTAGGAAGAAGTCGTTATATCTATTGATCTTTGGCTCGATTTTACTCGTGATTATACTATTCATATACTGTGCTTACGTTGAATTTCATCCTAATGATGCAATGGGATATAATACCCGTGGGGTTACTTATGTCTCTAAAGGTCAGTATGACATAGCCATTACTAATTTTAATAAAGCGATTGAATTAAATCCACAGGATGCAGATGCCTATTATAATCGCGGACTTGCTTATGATTCTAAAGGTCAGTATGACATAGCTATTACCAATTATAATAAGGCTATTGAATTAAACCCACAGAATGCAGATGTTTATAACAACCGTGGGTCTGTTTATGATTTCAAAGGTCAATACGACATAGCCATTATTGATTATAATAAAGCGATTGAATTAGATGCACAGCATGTGCAAGCCTATTACAATCGTGGGCTTGATTACTATTCCAAAGGTCAATATGACATAGCTATTATTGATTTTAATAAAGCGATTGAATTAGATCCGCAGCATGCAAATAATTACTATGGGAAAGGAGATACACTTAGTAAGTTAGGAAAAAATAAAGAAGCGATAGAGTGTTTTCATCAGTTTCTTCGATACCAAACAACTGATGATCAATTGATAGGAAAAGCTAAACAAAGGATAAGAGATCTTGGTGGTGCTATCTAAGCTTGCTTGCTAGGTTCTATCTCTCTAACATTGATAAAGGAAGTTATTCACAGAATTAATTCAGGGGGATTGCAGGCAAGTGCATCAGATGCGGAGGAAACATAACTTTTGGAATGGTTTTAGATAAAACAGCCCGCTGACTTTTTTAGTCAGCAGGGCTACTTTGTATTTAAAACTTGATATTTAATAAACGATATAATATAATGTTTATATAAAAACAAACAATATGAGGTTGTGTTTAGTAATGGATGTTTTGGATTTGTTTTGGAATGCTTCAATGGAGCAATTAAAATGTGGCTATGTTGAGGATGGCAAGGATTATATTTGCTTGCTATGTGGTAAAAAAATTGAGAAAGGCATTATTTATCAGGAGGACGGGGTTTTCTATGAAGCGGGCAGATACATGCGTATTCATATTGAAAAACTCCATGGTTCGGTGTTTGAGTATTTGATTCATTTAGATAAACGAATTACAGGTCTTACGGATCATCAGAATAGCCTGCTTAGGTTGTTTTATCAAGGGAAAAGCGATGCAGAAGTCCAAAAGGAAATGGAGATTGGGAGTGCGTCTACTATTCGCAATCATCGTTTTGTGTTAAAGGAAAAAGAACGCCAGGCCAAGGTGTTTTTGACGATGATGGAACTCTTAAAGGAAAAAGATGATCATGCACCAGGTTTTTTGAACTTTCATCAGACTGCCACCATG
>Ga0224519_1000079_pt1 | contig 10676 bp, 10 predicted proteins | sample IRBST0metaG_FD_180709 | JGI IMG/M metagenome (GOLD analysis project Ga0224519, IMG submission 180709) | reverse complement strand
CCGCAGGGTCCAGACGGGCGAGTTCCGCGCTGTTGAAGCGGTGGCCAGGTTCGGGAGCGCGGGCCAGCAGTACACCACAGCGGCGATGCTGCGCATGGAGCGCGAGACCATCGGCCAGATGCAGGAAGGCAACCGGCGCGGCTTTAGCGATCCAATGCTGGTACCGGCAGAGATTCGTATCGCCACCGAAGACCGGCACCCGAAGCTGAATGCCGGCCAGCGCCAGGCGGTCGATGATATTTTCCTCTCTCGGACCCAGATCGTCGGTTTGGATGGAGTCGCGGGCGCGGGCAAGACGACGACGCTGGCCGTGGTGCGCGAGGGCGCGGAGCAGGCCGGGTACAAGGTAGAAGGCTTTGCGCCGACGAGCCGCGCTGCCCAGAAGTTGGGCGAGGCCGGTATCGAGACCAGGACTTTGCAGGCCCATCTTGCCAGAGGCCAGCGACCGGACACTGGCGAACACCGGCTCTATGTCATGGACGAGAGTTCGCTCGCGTCCACCAAACAGATGCACGAGTTTGTACACCGCTTGCATCCGAACGACCGCGTTTTGCTGGTAGGCGACACCCGCCAGCATGAATCCGTCGAGGCGGGCCGCATCTTCGCCCAGCTCCAGGACGCGGGCATGAAGACGGTGAAGCTGGAGGAGATTGTCCGGCAGCGCGATCCGGATCTGAAACAGACCGTCGAGCAGCTTGCGCGTGGAGAAGTGGGGAAAGCGGTACAAGGGCTGGAGCGGCAGGGCCGCATCCATGAGGTGCCAGGTCATGAAGACCGCATCGCGGCTATTGCCAAGGAGTATGCGACTTCGCCCGATAACACGCTGGTAGTCTCGCCCGACAACCGTTCCCGCGCGGAGATCAACCAGGCTATTCACGCCGAGTTACAGGCCAAGGGCGTTGTCGGCAGAGAGGAGCATCGGACCCAGGTGCTTGTGCCGCGCCAGGATCTCACCGGAGCGGATCGCGCATGGGCGGCTCGGTACAACGAGGGCGACGTGCTGCGCTACAGCCGCGGTTCGAAGGAGACCGGCATAGCGAAAGGCGAGTATGCGCGGGTTAAGAGTGTTGATGCGGACAGCAACCGGCTCACCGTCGAGCGCAAGAGCGGCGAGGAAGTGAGCTACGATCCACGGCGCCAGCAGGGTGTTTCCGTTTACCGTGAGCAGGAGCGGGCTTTCTCCGTGGGGGATCGGGTGCAGCTTACCGCGCCCTCGCGTGACTTGAAGCTGGCCAACCGCGAGCAGGCGACCGTCGAGGGCATCGGCCAGGATGGGCGGATGAGCTTGAAGATGGATGGAGGCCGCCCGGGAGACCGATTCGCCGAGATCGATCTGCTGAAGTACCCGCACCTCGATCACGGCTACGCCGTGACGAGTCATTCCAGCCAGGGACAGACCGCCGACCGCGTGCTGATCCACGTCGATACCGAGCTGGGGGCGAAAGACCTGCTCAACAATCGCATGGCCTACGTTGCCGTTTCGCGCGGCGCATACGACGCGCAAATCTTCACCAACAACCGTGAAGAACTGGGTTCCGCGCTTGGGCACGATGTATCGCACAGCAGCGCCCATGTGCAGGAGATGAAGCCGGAACAGAAGCTAGAGCAGGCCGTCACGCCGCAGCGGGAGATTGCGCCGCAGCATGAGCAGAGCTTCGATTTTGGCTTGGGTCTCTAAGCAAAAAGTTGGGGCTTAGAACCCTTGGCTGTGGTCGTGCCTGAAGTGCCAGCAACGGGGGCTGTTCCGTTGCTCCCCGGCCCCAAGCTGGCTAGTCGGCATACTCGAAATCAGGGTCGATGCCCGGTATGAAACGTCCCACGTTGTTCTCATAGCGGCGACACACGGCGATGTTGCGGACAATGCCGAGGCCATCGACATACTGTGCATGTCCCCAAAAATAGAGGCGATTTGTATTCTGGTAGCCTTGCGTAAGTCCATCTGGACCGATAAGTCGTAAGATTTCCTTCAATTGCTGATTCAATTCAATAGACATGGTCCTTTTCTGTCCAGGCTCCAACGATAAAGGGACGCTTGATTTTTCTTCGACAGCAAAGTCAGGAATGTCGTCTTCGATCCGGTTGCTTGTGAAATTGTGTTGCTTAATACGTGCCGTGCTCTGTCCAACATTCACCACATCGAAGTCGATTCTCCAAGGATCAGCGTCGGGGACTCCAATGGTCGAAATTCTTGTTCCTCTGTGAATCGATATGTGGCGAACGATGAGCCTCGGTCGCATAGTGGACAAGAGCGTTCGGTTGGCAATGTCAGCCGATCTTGCCGTCTCGTAAGACTGCCAGCCAATCACGATAAGAGTAGCGATGATGGCCCAGCCGGTGATTCCCTCTGGCCAGGACAAGAGCATATGCCAACAAGGTCCGCTTGCTGCGGTATTTTGCTGCCTCCAGGTCACGAAGACGATTGCACATACAACAATCAGAAAGACCCCAGTTATTATCAGGATTTTCTTCATGCGCGTCCCTTGCTATTTTGTGAGATGCTCCCTACTTGAGCTTGTCCAGCTTGTCCAAATCGCTATTCAGCTTCGAAATGCATGTTTTCAGTTCATCGACCTTACTTTGCGACAGGAATTCTTGGCAGCGATTGGCATCAGAATTTGCACTATTCAGCGCAGTTCGAACATTCGAGCGTAATGATTGCCCAGAGGATGCAAGTTGCCTACTGAGGTTGTTCCAGAAATCATTTGTGGAAGAGAGCCGCGCACCCGCATCATCAAAATCAGGTCTAAGAGCTGAAATCTGATTGTCTAGTGCAGTTTGTTCAGCCTGCGCTTGTGCCAGGGCTTTTGCTTGTTCCTTCGCTTTGGATTCTGCCTGTGCCCGCGCCTTTTGCTGCTCCTTAAGAAGAGCCTTCTGCTCGGCGGCAGATTTCTGCTTTGCAGTTTGATCTTGTGCTGCCTTCTGTCGCAATCGTTCGGTCTTTGCAGCCATTTTCACACGAGCTACATCTCTTGCGCGGGTAACAAATGGTGCGACGCAATCTGTAACTCCTTCTTGTGTCATGCCCAAGAAAGAAGACTTGCGCTTGCAGGTTTCAATCGCTTTTACTGCTCCCGATTCGACATCGATGAGCCGAACTCTGGCCACGGTTGGTTCTGCGGAATCAACTACAACCAAGAAGTCGAGTCTGCCAAGAAGCCCCTTTAACGCGCCACTTGACGAATTAAAGGATGAGTTTTCAGAGAGATGCAACTCGTTGAAGATAGCCTCGGTATTTGTTCTGTCGAGGTAATCAATATCACCACGACTTACGAACTCTTTGGCCAGTTGCGATTCGAGAGTGTTCAAGTATTGATTGATAGCCTTTAGATCCTTGATGTCTCGCTCATTCGTCGCAATTCCAGAATACTTAGTTACTGAACCAACGGAGATGGTCACCTGTTGCGCGCTGGCTAGAGCACAAAACCAAGCAAGAATAAAGGCGGTTGTAAAGTTTCTCATGATAGATCACATTTGTCCTACTGGTTTAGAACGGGCGCAAATTCGTCGCCAGCCTGTGGAACTCCGTCCCCGTCACACTTGCCGGACGAGATGGAATCTTCTACGACGGTAATAGAGAGAACGCATAGCTTCTTCTTGCGGATGATGGCTTGTCCCGTGTCCGGGTCTTTCATTCCAGTATCCGTGGGACGGGTGATATTGAATTTATCGCCGACCTTGATGCCAGCATTCTGCCCCTTGTTGACAACAATTAGTCCATCCTCGATGCCTACGAACTTTGGAACAGCCGGAGCCGCATGCATTGCAATGGCGCTCGTAGAAATTTTTGTAGACAATTGAGTGGCGACATCATGGACTGCCAGATCAACTAACTTTGGCAATGTAGTCTGACCGTTTTGAGTTTGCGAACTACCCGAACTACCTGGCAATGAGAATCGGCCCAGTCTAGTAGGGGCCGTACCGGAGGTGGAAGTGGACTGTGCAAGAACGGCTTTTTGTTCGCTGTTGACGGACGGCGCTAGAATTATTGTGCCCGTTTCGACTTGGATGATTCTGGCCGTCGCACGCAGTTCTACGACCCCATTCTGCACCGACTTTGAGCCGAACATTGACGTCTGATTCTCGGTCGTGGCGTTCGCGGAGAATGCGTCGACCCGACCGACAATGAGCACATTTGCGTTGGCCAGCCTGCCAAGCTTGGCCGCTCCTTCGGTACTAAAACGGTCCCCATATCCTTGCGTCTGCTGCGAGAGAACGATATTGAGATGTTCCTGGTCAATGATTTCGAATGATCCAGTCCCCGAGAGGGCAGAAATCAGCTCATCGGTGATGCGCTGCCCAATTCCCGTATTCTGGGCCTGAGTCCCCGGATACCGAGTCTGGACGCTTCGATCATCGAAGCCGATGATGACAATCCGTTTACGGGTCTGAGCGTTGGAAAAAACACAGGAGGAAGCAACCAATGCCAGCAGAAGGACAACACGAATAGAGCGAACAAAATTACTATGCGTACGAGAATCTTCCACGTTTTCCTCCAGGTTTTCACTGCTAATGAGAACACAATCAATATACATCGTGCTCTCCCTGCGGTATTTATAAGGGGCTTGCACTCTCTGCCTCTCCATATCAACCATGCTATTTTCGGACACAAAGGGTAAGTCTTGACCCACATCCCCAGCCCAGCGTTTTCAAGGGCTTGCATGGGTCAAATGTCAAGGCCATAATGAAGCCATGAAATACGGCTATGCCAGAGTATCGACTGACGACCAGAGTACAGCCTTGCAGCTCGCGGCCTTGAAGCGTGCCGGATGCAAGACGTTTTTCAAGGACCAGGGGTTGTCAGGAGCCACGACCAAGCGCCCTGCCCTGCTCCGCTGCCTCAAGGCATTAGAGGACGGCGACACTCTCATTGTCTGGAAACTTGACCGCCTGGGCCGCAGCTTGCGCGATCTGATCGCCATGCTCGATGACCTCAAGGAGCGGGGCGTCAAATTCCGTTCCCTCACTGAGCAGATCGACACCGAGACGCCGACAGGCCGGGCCATGTGGCAGATGATTGGCGTACTGGCTGAACTGGAGCGCAGTCTCATCAGCGAACGGACCCGCGCCGGCGTGAAGGCCGCGCAGCGCAGGGGCGTGAAATTCGGCCGTAAGCCGAAAATGTCCCCGCAGCAGGTTGCCCACGCCCGCAAGCTGATAGACCAGGGCGAGGACCGGCAGAAGGTTGCCGACCTTTTCAAAGTCGGGCGGAAGACCTTATACCGGGCGCTTGCGGCGTGAGATAGCCTTGGGCTTGCTGATGCCCTCGTCTTCTTCGCTGGCATCTTGGAGATAAAATTCCTGGAGCTTCGCCTGGAGCAGCTTTTTGTCCGGCAATTTGGTCTGGTACTCCGCTATCAGAGCTGGGGAGAGGCTGCGGCTGAGCGCGTATTCGACTATCTCATCGTTTTTGCTGGCACACAGTAAGACGCCTATCGAGGGCTGCTCATGCTCTTTGCGTACATCGCGGTCCAGCGCCTCCAGGTAGAAATTTAGCTTGCCAAGATACTCCGGCTCAAACTCATTTACCTTGAGTTCAAAGGCGACAAGAGCGTTAAGGCCGCGATGGAAGAAAAGCAAATCAAGTGCAAAATCCCGCCCGCCAACCTGCACGGGAAATTCAGAGCCGACAAAGCAGAAATCTCGGCCAAGCTCCAGTAAAAAATCCTTCATGCGGTTGAGCAAGGCATGGTGAAGATCGTTTTCGGAGTGCTCTTGCGGCAAGCCAAGAAATTCGAGGGCGTAAGCATCCTTGAAAACGTTCTGGGCGTCTGGGTGGGATAGCGGCAGTGCTGGCGACATTTTGGGCGGGCTGAGAACAACCCGCTCGAAGAGCGCCGCCTTGAACTGGCGCTCCAGCTCGCGCTTGGTCCACCGCTCCCTGACTGCCATGCGCAGGTAGAATTCGCGCTCTTCGGGTCGTTTGCTCTGCCCAAGGATGATGAGATTGTGCGTCCACGGCAATTGTCGCGCCAGTGGTGCGACAATTGCGTCGCTGCGGTATGTTTCATAAAACTGCTTCATTCTAAAAAGGTTGGAGCGGGTGAAACCGCGCTGCCCTGGCTGTGTCTGGGCGATGTACTGGGCCAGTTGTGGGACCACGCCTTCGCCCCATTCGGCGGTTTCGATTTTGCGGCTGATGTACTCGCCCACCTGCCAGTAGAGGTCGATCAATGTAGTGTTGACGGCTTGAAAGGCCCGCTGTTGAGCGGCTGCAATGAGGCCGACTACCTCGGCAAAGCCCGCCTCATCCGTTACGTTTGCCTTGGTAAGAACTTTCATTCTTCAATTCTCTCTGATTTAGGCGTTGGGCCGTCAATGGATAGAAAATCCAGCTCTTGCAACTGTCTCGCAGCTCCAAGTATACTCGTATAACAGTCTCAGTGTGTAGGTGTATACATGTATATCGTCGCCGTCATTGCAGAAAAGGGAGGGGTGGGTAAAACGACCCTTGCCCTTGACCTCGCGGTTACCGCCAGCCAAAAGGGGCACACTGTTGCCGTTTTGGATGTGGACCCACAGGCTACCGCGTCGAAGTGGACTGACCGGCGCGATAATGAGCGCCCTTGGGTAGTTCCTACCCATGCGGCCAGACTTGCCGCCACTATTGAACAGGCAAACGGTCAAGGCGTCGATTTCATCGTGATTGATACGCCGCCTCATTCCGCCACGGATGCAGCCGAGGCAGCTCGCCGCGCCGACGTGGTTTTAACCCCAGTCGAGCCGCATTTATTTGCCCTGGAAACCGTGTCCAAGTTGGCCGATCTTTTGAAGGTGGCAGGGAATCCACCCGCGTTTTTTGTTATCAATAAAGCGCCGACGCAGGGGAGCGAAGGAGCCAACGCCGCCGAATTCATCGAGAAGCAGGGCTTTACCGTTTCCCCCGTCATTATCCATTTGCGGGCCGCACACCGCCACGCGAGTAATGTCGGGAAGGTTGCTGTCGAGTATGAGGCCGACAGCAAGGCCGCGCAGGAAACGCTACAGCTATACACGTATACAATACAATTCATCAACGCACAGAGGAAAACACATGCCAAAGCCGAACCCGCTCACGCAAGGGCTTAAACTGCAAATTCCCGCCCACGTTGCTACGACAACTGCGCGGCCCCAGGCAACAGCTAGGACCGCTGTTGCTTCTTCTCGCTCCGGTCGTGTACTTGTAGCCGGACATTATGCCCCAGAGGTTCAAACCGCGCTAAAAGTTATAGCGGCGGAGGAGCGTACGACTGTACAGGCTCTATTGGCCGAGGGAATTAACACAGTGTTTGCCAAGCGCGGCAAGCCGGAAATTGCGGAATTCACCGCAGGTAACTGACCGTACCTGTAGCAGTGTATAGGTGTATACATGACAAAGAAACGCGGCGACGGCGAGTTGGTTCAGGTGGGCGAATTGCCCATGACGAAGCAGCTTGCCAAAAAATTAGCGCCGCCGACCAAGGCACAACAGGAATTTATAAATGCCGCCGTGGTCATTCGGACCGACCCGGATGCTGTAGAGCGGGCTTTCATGGCGCGTCAGTTCGTCCTTTGCACCCTTCCACACAGCGACCCCGGCGATGCAAAACCACGCTGGCTGAGACGGACCGGCAACAGTTCACTGATCATTCAGCCCGGTTGGGACGGGCAGGAGGATAAGTCTTTCGGCTACCCGTTTGGCAGCATCCCCAGGTTGCTCCTTTTCTGGATTACGACCGAGGTGCAGCGAACGAAGAACCGCGAGGACATGACCGACCTTGAAAAGCGCACGTTACAGCTTGGCCGCAGCCTCAACGATTTCATGCGGGCTGTAGGGCTTAATCCGTACACCGGGGGAGGGAAGCGGGGCGACGGGAAGCGTCTACATGGTCAGATGGACAGGCTTTTCAATTCTCGAATTACATTTCAGCAGACCGCCGAGGACGTGAACATCAAAGGGCGGCACAGCCTCAATATGGAAGTGGCTCCAGAAAGTGAGTTGTGGTGGGACGTGAGACAGCCCGCGCAAGGTTCGCTTTGGAATAGCTGGATTCGCTTGGGTGAAGATTTTTACAAGGCGCTTGTCCTTTTGCCCGTGCCGGTGGACATGCGGGCTTTACGAGCCTTGAAACGCTCACCGTTGGCGCTCGATCTTTATGCGTGGATTTGTTACCGCGCTTTTGTGATCGTGCAGAAACAGCAGCCGCCGCAGTTCACCGCTTGGGAAGTCCTGATGCGCCAGCTAGGGACGGATTACACAGACCCCGACAACTTCAAGAAGAAGGCGAGTAAGGCTCTGGCAAAGGTCAAGACGATCTATCCGGGTTTGAGCATAGGCAAAACCAAGGGCGGGTTTACAGTCCACGCTACGCGCCTGGCTGTGCCTCAAAAAACCGTCACCACGATCAGCAGCTAATCGACTGGCTTTATGCACGGTGAAACGGTACTTTTCTGAAAATTGGAGTGTTGAAAACCCTGTGATTCCTGAAAGTTATCCACGGTGAAACGGTACCCCCTTGAACGGTGAAACGGTACCGGAATTCCCGCTTTTAAGACGGTGAAACGGTACCCCTATTAATAGTTAAGATAAATAGACTTTTTAGTAGTCGCTCACCCCGAAGCTGTGGAGAACTCCGAAGCGGCCCCGCTGCTCCGCTACGCTACGCAGAAAAAGGAGCGCCCTCACGGGCGGTCAGCGAGCTTTCGCTCGCATTCAGCGGGAGGGCGCTAGCGCCCCTCCCGCACCCACCCCGCGCAAGTACAAAAACAAAAACCTGGCTGTGGATGGTGGGGTTGGTCTAGCCTTTGCGCCTGAGTGTAGAGTCGTGCAAGATCAAACAGAAAGGCCCCAGGGCGAACACGGAGCAATGCCGCTTGCCCCAAGGTATCCAAAATGCGACTAAGACGGCTTTGCCACCGGACTACGGGTTATGAATCCGTCGCTCTATTTCATTTCCGGTCGAATTTTCCCCCGCCGCGTAAAGTGAATTTATGCGCGCCATTTTTGTTCACCAGGGAGAGAGCACCGGCAATCCCCAAACGCCCGGCGAGGGCTGTCCTTGCTGTTGCTGCGGGCGCTTAAAAGTAAGTGGTGTAAGTGGTAGTATAAAGGTAGGTGGTGCTCTATGAGTGAGACATTCACGGTTGGCGGCTCCGAGTTCTCTTTGAGCCGGGCCGAAGTAGAAAGCAGGCTGGCAGGCATCCAGCCCGAAGCGATCCGCGAAATTGCGGTGACAATCAACGGCGCACAGTACCCGGTAAAACAGGCCCTTGCGGCCGCTACTGGCATGCTGCGCGGCAACTTCACATCCCACGAAGCAATGCGCGTGTTTCGCCGGTTGTCGTTCCCGCTGGGCGCGGAATCCGCGCCCGTGCCACCTCCCCCGGCCCTGCGCTCGATCTTTGAGGACACGGAAGAAATTCACTGCCCGGATTGCAACAAACCGTATACGTTTCGGACGGTAGCGCCCGGCCAGCTGACCTTTGAGGGCTGCAACTGCGAGGAAAAGAAGACGGTCAATTTCCCGCCCGGCTCTCTCGTGTGGACAATCGGCAACACCGGCCTAGGCTTCCTGCGGGTGCCAAAGCAACCGACTTACGCCGGTTAGCCCTTGGCGAGCTTGGCGAAGTGTTCTCGCCAACCTGGAGCTGACGAAGAAGGGAAGGGAGCAGACCGCTACGGTTGTGCTCTTCAGTCACGGCCAGTTCATGCAGGCCGTCAGAATGTCCGTGCCCTACCCAGGCGCTTCCAATCAGGACAAGATGCGCAGCTTTTGGCTCGACTCCGGACTGCCAGCTTTTCACAACACCGAGCGATTCAATCTGGAGTTGCTGGCAGAAGGTTGGGTGATCCGGTAGACGTCGCAGGTGAGTGTCTGAATACACCGGGTATCGCGCAATTATTCGCTTTGCGATTTAAGGACCAACACATTTTTTGTGATTTTGATTGAGACGTTGACCTGCTGTGGCGGAAGCCAGAGCACACCGCCAGCGCCATGCTTAGACTGAATATCCGGGACGAAATTAACTCCAGCCCATCCTTTGCTAGAGGCTTCTTTCGCAAACCAACCCCTGACCGTTTTGGAAATCCTTTTAGCAGTTTTCCCGCTATCTTGGTTGTAAAGTCCAAGGAGTCGTTCAGCGGGACAAAGCACCGCTGGATTTTCTTGTGTGCATTTTTTGGGATCAGGAAACTTGATTTTTGCCATAAATCTCCCCTTGCGCAGAAATTGTTCGTGACGCACTACACAACCCCAAGCCGGATCAAATTGGCTTTGAACTTGCGAATGGCATGCATCGATACGGGACAAGTTTATATGGGCCAACTCACGAAATGGGGAAGTAATCGTACGCTAACGGGTTGTAAGCTCAAACCGGCGGAATTGAGCGGCAACGATTCGGTACGAAATGGGCCATTTGCTTAACCGGGTTTTCCGTTCCATTGCGCCGAAAAAGCAATCGCCCGAAAAACCTGCCTGTCCATGGTTTGAATGTCTTCGCGTTCGCTTCGAATTCAAACCAGTCCCAATGGTGGATTCGCTCCGAGGCGTAAAGGCCGCTGCGCGCCGCTTTCAGCGGTGGCCTGCGGGCCAGCCTTGACTCCTCTACGCTCAAAAGAGGCCCCGGCAGCCATCGGGGGCATAGAGTCCCCATGCCTTGAAAAAACTCAGTCATCCAGCCGCCGCGTAGAGGCAATCCCAGCCTTTATCTGATATAAAGAG
>Ga0224519_1000077_pt1 | contig 10904 bp, 12 predicted proteins | sample IRBST0metaG_FD_180709 | JGI IMG/M metagenome (GOLD analysis project Ga0224519, IMG submission 180709) | reverse complement strand
TGGCTTTTAAAATTGGTTCATCGCCTTTGTACCACGAAAAAAGAGTCCTCTGATTGACAGCAAGGAAAACCGCAGCCTCTGGAATCGTATAAGTGGGCAAAGTACGGATGTCTTGTCCCTTAGCGCGTATTGGCTTTTCCTTGATCATTTCGCAACCACTGTAGAACATTTTAGAGCACCTTTGCGATAAACTTTGGAGTACCTGAATTAACTGAACTTGTGGGCATGAGCATATGGGCTATCTCGCCCAACCTGTGCTCCGCATCATAGGGAGGCGGAAAATCAAATTTGATTGGACCATTTGCGCCCATAAACCAAATTACTGTGCTGCCGCTTGTAGCTGTTGCGATCACATAAATCGCCGTAGGCGTAATACTTGATGTATAGATACCCGCGTAGCCATCGACGCTTAACTTTACTTGCAGCGTTGACAGATTTGAAATAGATATAACCGCTGAATAGGTTTCACTAGACCAAGAAGTGCTACTCCATTCCTTAAAATTAGTGAAACCACCTCCACTATCTAAACTGAAATAAGCACCAGCATCTCCGTGAAAAACCGATCCACTAGAAGTTACAAATACAGTAATGGCACCACTAACTACCTGACTGGACCACAAGTATGTTGTAGAGGCAGCGCATGGACTAGATGACCCAGAAGTGCAAGAGGTGGCAACTAGCGTCGTACTTGTATTGTAAGACGTTGCTTTTGCACCAACTGATATAAGCACCAGTAGGATAATAGTAATTAATCTTTTCATTTTTGTCCTTAGTAAGTCGCGCAAATTGTAAGAGACAGTCCTGCCGCCGTTGCGTCTGCCGTAGATGGGGCATAAACTTCGTATGCATTTCCAGCAGCGACACTTAAGCCGCTAGACCAGCTAAATGTTCCAATACTTGCCGATGCAGCAAACGTGACAGTGCCAAAGCTAACACCATTGTAATCAAGATTAAATGTCGTACTTGCCGTCGCCGCATGAAGCAATCTTGCTTGTGATGTGCAAGATACACCTACCGCAGTTACTGTGCTATATAAAGTCATATTTACAGGAATTTGTAACCAACTAACTGCCGCAGATGAGGAATACACGCTATTACTCATGTCGGAAAATCCGAGGTAGTGGACCATTGCTGAGATTGTGCCGCCAAGCGTTACTGCGTCAGTAAACGATGCAGTAGTGCCACTTAAAGCTCCAGTCAAACTTCCACCAGACAGCGGAAGGTAGCTTCCCAACGTAGAAGACAACACCACGTTTCCGCTTCCAGTGTAACCAGTGGTACTTAACGGAATTACTACGCCGTTGGAGTTGGAAAGGCTGGCGACAGTAACTGGATACAACATCGAAATACTACGCGTCTCGTTCGTATCTGCATTAGCTATGGTTAAAACAGAAGTCGGAGATGAACCACTTCCTACAATATTCGTAAATTCCCAATCTGAACTTATAGGTTGGCTAGTCGATGTAGAGTAATAGCTTCCCGCAATGTACAAGTTGTTACTATTGTAGTTGGTCAACGAAGTTGCCGCCGCTTGCGGCCTGACAGTTACAGTACCATACAAATCAATGGTGTTTCCCGCTCCTGATGTCCCAAAAGTAGTGTTACCTGTAAAATTTGCCGTTGTTCCCGTCAAGCCTCCCGTCAATGTTCCACCAGACAGCGGAAGATAACTTCCTAATGTAGAAGACAACACTACACTCCCGCTGCCGGTCGTTGCAATATCTCCTAGAGTCCCTCCATTGTTATAAAGCACATGCCCAGTCGTGCTGCCGCTCACCGTGGTCGTGCCCACCGTAATGCCCGAAGTCGAAGCGGTAACAGTGCACGAACTGCCCAGTGTGCAGGTCTGCCCATTCACGGTTGTCGAAGTAGATGGCGTGCCAGTCAACTGACTATACGGCAGTGAGAGCGCCGACAGCGTCGTTAATGTAGAGTTTCTTGTCGCCGTGATATTAGCCGCTGTGCCTGTCGTGTTCTGGTTCCACGTTGGAACCGTACCTGACAAAGCCGAGTACGGAATGGTGGCGACTGTGCCAAGTGCTCCAGACGCGTTATTGGTCACGTAGCCAGCAGTGGTCAGCCCCGAATCCGTGATTCCACCCGCATGTAGACTAGCGTTTGCCGACGCTGAGCCTAGATACACATCGGTTACGCTGCTGTTGCCGATAACCGCTGTGTTGCTCCCTGCTCCGATTGCGCTATAGCCAATCACAATCTCGTTCGTATCGCTGGCAGCAGCAGCTTTGGTAAAGTTTCCTTCAAACACTGAATTGCTCGAATTGATATTTCCTGTCGTGCCGTCCGCAAGATACCAGCCAGATTGAAGCCCAATGGCAATGTTGGAGTTGCCGGTGGTGTTGTCATAGAGCGCAGTATACCCATTCGCGGTGTTGTCGGAGCCGGTGGTGTTGGAGAAGAGCGCATACATCCCATTCGCGGTGTTGTTGACGCCGGTGCCATTCAGGTTTCCCGCTCCACCAGAGTAGTAGTTATTGAGTGATGTCTGCGACTGGAGAGCAGGAACCCCATTTAACAAAACACCGTTCGAACCTATAGTCGTTGGTGTCGCAGTGCCAGCCGCGACGGCGCCTGAGAACGATGCGCTGGTGCCGTTGAGTGCGCCGGTCAGCGTGCCGCCCGTTGTAGGAAGATTTTTCACCCAACCAGAATTCGTACACTTGTACTCGACATTATTCGTCGTGTCCTGATAAGACTGTCCCCACTCTGCGCCATAAGGATAGACGGTGTAGTTTCCATTTTGCGTACAGGTGATCGTTGGCGCACCCGATCCAGTCAGAAGGTTCCATGCGACCTGATAGGTTGGATCAATTTGCGTCTGAGCAAACATAAGCGTGGAACTGATCAGGAAAAGCAGTGCGGCGAGTCGTTTCATGCTGAAGTCTCCTTAGTCTAGCTTACTGGTTGGTTCTTTGGGCCCATAACGATGGTAAGATTTACCGCTGTGCAATTCGCCCATTGTCCCGCTGTGAGCAAGAAGCTACCGTCCGAGGTTGGCGTGAGTGGTGTACCGCCGATGTTCGCGGCAAGTGTCAGTTGCATGTCGTAGACCCCCGACACGCTGAGAGATGATTGCCACTGGCTCAGGACTATATCCTGCTCAATGTTGGCGGCAAGAGTAAGAGCAAGATTCTGCGCCGCCGTAGTGATACCCGCGGAAATGGTCGAGTAACTGGCATTGGCGTAGAGCGTGATCGCCCCGGTAACAGTGTAATCAACTTCGGTCACAGCCGAAACCAGAACAGTGTCGCAAAGAGGACGCACGGTCTGCGCACTGAGAGCCGATTGAACAGCGGAAAGCAGCGTGCCAGAGGCGATGCCATCGCTGTTTGGGGATGCAGACGGTTGCGTTACGGGTCCTGTCAGGACGTAGACCTGCACCGTCCCTGGCGTTGTTGGGTTTGTCGGGACTTGGGCGTCAACAATGGTTGAACTCACGTCAAGTGCAAGAGATCGGTACTGTCCAGACGGGCCGGCCGTCGTGAGGTTGTTCGGTGCCGCCTGGATGCGTGTGCGGTAGTGGTTGTCTCCAGCAGTCGTTCCGGCTGGCTCACCCGCCGTTCCGTTGGCGGTCGTCGTCGTGTTGGCGACGGCAGAGACAAGCGGGAAAGAACCCATCAGGACACTGACCTGTCCGGCGAGGTAGCCGTTGCCGCTGAGTCCTGCCGTAGTGCATTGCGCCGCCACGGTGCCGACTGTCTGCCCTGCGGAGATAGTGAGCGCTGCCGTCGTGGCGAAGATGTAGAGCCCATCAGTGGTGCCAACCTGCGTACCGGAGGCTATCGTGGTGTCGGATGACTGTGCCGCGGTGAGGGTGAACTGTAACGTCGTCGTGGCGTACTGCGCGGGGAGACGATTGCAGTCCAGATACTCGCCGAGGTAGTCCAGCATCGGGTAGACGGCGAACGCGAGCAGGTTCTGAAGGCCGCAATACTGTATCGCGTTCCGGACCAGAATCTCTCGATAAGCGTAGAGGTTGATAAGCAACTGCTCGACCTGGGCCGGGTAGAGGGTTCTGCTGGTATCTGTCTCGAACTTGCTCACCATGTCGTTCAGGACTAGCGTTGAGTCGAGCCCATCTGAGTCGTTGACGAATGATGGCGTAGGCAGGTCAACAGGAACCGTCTGAGGGGTGCCGGTGGCCGCAGGGAACGATTGATTTGGGACGATGACCGGCATTTAGGAAGATCCTCCCACAGATATTGTCGTGCTCTCTGTGCCTATCGTAGTCGTGGTAGAACTGCTCGATCCCATGTCCGGTTTCCAGTTGATCGTCACATCGAGAGTCCCGATGTTCGTTGTGCTGGCTACCACATCGACGCTCTCAAGTGTGATACGTGTTTCCCAATCGTCAATGGCCGCAGAGATGGCGCCGATGATGGCCGGAATTGCTGCGGTGAGCGGGCGGTCAAGGAACTGCGTCAGATCGCATCCAAATGTCGGCCGGAATGGATCTTCTCCGGGGATTGTCGAAAAGATTATCTTGAGGCATTGATGAACATCCGCGTAGGATTGGCAAACTTGTCCGAGTCCTGATCCCGGTCCGCCTCCCGCTGTCGAGTCGAGCATCAGCTCCCAACTCGATGACTGGATGTTGGTGAGGGTCGCGTATGGGAAAGTCGTTGCCATCTAGATCACACATCCTAGTTTAGACTGAGCATTCGCAACGGCCTCAGTCAATGTAAGCGTAGCATTTGCGATAGCCGTCGTCAGCCTTGTCACGGCAGCAACTAAAAGGGCCTCTTGCTCCGCAATTTGAAGTTGTTGCCCAGTGTATGCGGCATATGGACCCGCGTAAGCGTTGATGACTTTCTGTATCCACGTTAGAACGGAGGGAAGGTCTGTCGGAACAATCATCAATGACTCTAATACCTGCATCTCTGTCATGATGTTGGCTTGCATTTTGGCAATGTCAGAAGTGGCCTTGTTTGTGTTCTGTGTGGTTTTCGATGATATTTTCGCAAACTTCTCAGTTACCTGTACTGCCAAAAGAGCAAGTTGTCCGCACGGTGATAGGACTCCTGGAATCGCCAGCGTACCGTTCGGCAACGGTTGAGATTCGATGCTCGAGATCTGTTTGTTCACATATGCGGTGTACTTGTTGATGTACGTCGCAGCTTTATTGAGTTCGGTGATCGTCGATTGGAAGTAGGCTGTATTCATTTTTACCTCACTCAATGTCGATGATTATTCCATCTTGCACTGTCACAGTTTGCCCGGTTGACGTGCTAAATGTCCCGGTTGCCCCAGAGCCAACATGTAGGTTCTGGTCAGTGTAGACCTCTCCAGTCAGGTCAATCTCGCCAATCTCTGCCGTCAGCCCTACATCTGAAGAGTCAACGGTGACGCTATCGTCCCCCACTGTCACGCTCGAAAGGTTATCGGCGGTCTGAATTGTTGCGGTTCCAGCCGGGCAGATGCTCACCTTCAACGTAGACGTGACGCGGTTGTATTGGATTATCGTGCCATCTGCAAACTGAATGTAGAAGTCTGAAGGAGTGAGTCCCGATGGTGCCGAGTCTACCTGTGACGGGACACTGCCGGTCACGATGCCGTTTTCGTCCCACTCATCCATGACGACGGAAACCTGCTCGCCGATGTCCGGTTGCCAAAAGAACTTGTCATTCTGTGTCTTCGGGACCTGGACCGGCAGCCACCATGACAGGACATTCGCCTGGTCAGGAAACTGCACGCGCACCCGGTATGGCGGCACAGACTCAATCTGCGCGACGATGCCCGTCCTGTAAGGCGGGTGGAACTGCTCCGTGTATGGTCCTCGTACTGAGTCTGGCATCTACTCTCTCCTACAAAAACAAAATCAAAGCAAGAGCGCAAGATCCGAAAATGGCTAGCAGCACCAACTGCATCTTCTGGCCTGTCTCATTCGAAACACTCCTAGGTTCTAAATCGTAAAAAGTGAAGTTTCCTATCTGTGTTGTCTTCATTTCTCACTCTCCGTAGTCATCTGAGGCAAACTGTGTTGCTGCCCCGGTTATCGTGGTCCTGAGTTCCAATGAGGTCTTGTAGCCGTTCCGGTCCAGCCGATGCTTGCCCTCATTGATGATCCATTTTATCGAATCAATCGCCGTGCCAAACCCCGAGAGCATGACCGGATTGCCGGCCCGGTAGACCATCGAGCCTGGGATGATCATCTCGCCCTTCAGGACGTGCATATTGGCGGCGTGGAGATGGGCTTGTGCGCGCAGAGTGGCCTGCTGTGCGTTCTCTATCCGTTCCCGGACTAGTAGAGTGTCCTGAAGACCCAAATCAACGCCTTGGGTAGCTGTGGCTGCCGCATTGGCCGTTGCCTGGAGCAGCTTCTTCGAGTGCGGGTCGAAATACATCACCACGGCCTTCTTGTAGGTCTTGTCGCCGTGGTGCTGCTGGTGAATCCTGAATCGCGTATTGTCGGTCTTGTAGATGTACTGCGCGTTCTTGTCTTTGAGGTCCGTGATTTTCTTCGCGTCTAGCCCTGGTCGGCTGTAGAAGACGAGTTGATCGCCGCGGATCGTGAATTCGTAGTTGTGAGCGTTGGCGATGCGGTGCAGGAAACCGAGGTCTGTCTCAAGTCGCTGCGTTAGGCGCTGGTAGGGTACATCGGGACTCACCGCTGAGGAGTCCACGCTCATGCCGTACTGGTTGGCGATGGTATTTGCTATTGAGATGAGGGATTGGCCCTCGTAGGCGACTGATTTTGGCGTCCTGATGGCGTGAGTCACCCCGGCCTGGATGGCGCGAATTAGGAACGTGTCTGGTGGCCCCTCTGCCTCCCACTCGTCCACTTCAAAGTTCCCGCAGGCCACGAGAGACTGGCCTTGATAACCAATTGACAGGCTGAGCGCTGTCCCAATCTTCGGAGGGCTGTTCGCCCACGCCCGCGCCGAGTCCTCCACCTGAATCTCCAGCACATTTGCCTTGCCCCCAATCGCCTCGTCGTAGTGGATGTGCTGGGAATGAGTCAGCAGGTTGCCGGCGACTTGAGTGCCGCCGATCTTGATTTGCCACGCCGGGATTTGAACGGATGCACTCATTTAGTTCCACGGCGTGCTGCTGGTTGTGCTGGTCGCTGGCGTGATCAGCGGGACAAAAACCTGCACTCCCTGCGCCACGATGTCGCCAATCGGAATGCCGGGATTGTTCTGAATCAAGTCCTCAATCTGTGTGCTGTCTCCGTACATCCGATACGCGATAGCATCCCAGCGTTCCCCTTTGGACACGTAGATGATTCCCGATGACGGCGCGGACGGGTTGACGTAGGTGGTAACGAGTGACGCTGTCAGGACTCCACTTCCACCGTTTGGTATCACGACATTCGGCATTTAGGCAGCCCTCGCAATGATACTTGCCGCAATTGAGGTGTATCGGGTGATCCCAAACGATGCGAGTAAAGACGTCGAATTGGCGTTTGCCTCAGACAAAATAGAGGCATAAGGCGGAGAACTGATAATCCCTGATATTGTGCTGGTCACGGCCAAAGCTGCACTGTTCATCGCGGCGGTTGTGACTGTTTCGCCTGTCCAGCTACTTGTCTCCTTCAACAGGGAATCAATACCTGTGGATAGCGCTGATGTCCATGATGCGCTTACGGATTTACCCGCACTTAGAAGTTGGGTAGATACTGAGTTGAACTTTTTAAGTGCTTGCAAAAGTTTATTTGGAGCTGCTGATGCCGGGGACTTGACTAGCGTTGATCCCTTTGCCGCGCTCTGTGAAGTGGTGAGCCCTGGGGGATTGGTGTTGATTGTCGAGTTGCCGATGGTCCCGACCGTCATGGTGTTGCTTTGGAGTGTGGACGGTGCGACATACTCGGTTAGCTCAAGATCCATCTCCGCTGCGATTACAGAGCCGTCGTCTGCCATCCACCGCTGCTTTAGCCGGTAGTTCGAGATGACGAAGGTCCCGAGGATGTTCTTGTTCCCAAAGACGAACTGCTGCGGAACGTGGAAGTCGGCAAGCTGTGTCAGGGCGTCAATGGCCGTCTGTGGCTTGCACCAGAAGTTGTGAAGGTAGATCGACAGTTCAACGTGGCGCAAGTTGTCGTAGATCCACTGCAATATGGGAGGCGCACCGATTACGTTGAGTGCTTCGTAGTGGTACTTTTTCTCGATCTCCAGCTTGGTAGGACTCGCAAGAGGCTGAAATGAGATGGGACCAAAAGATGCGAACATTAGCGTGCCCCCTCAAGTGCCGGGTTGCCAAAACTGCGGCGCGCGTCCTGATGTCTTTGGTCTGCTAACTGTTGCGCAAGGGTTTCCCAGTGGTTATCAAGCGATCCGACAACTGCATTACCTATCTGGTCGCCATCTGCCCCAGCTCCGACATGAACATGGACAACTGGAGCATACGTTAGCGGTGCCGATGTGGAGTTGTCGGAAGTAGATAATGTCGATGCACCCCTTGCTGCCGTCATGCCAAAATCAAATCCGGCCGCGCCGAAGTTTCCACCGGCTACATCTCCGAGTATACGGCCCCAATCTTTGAAAGTTGCCACATGGAAAAAACTACTAACTGCCGATGCTGCGCCTTCGATAGCATCCTTGATGTCTTCCCAGTGTTTGTATATCTCGTAGCTTCCGATGGCGATGGCCGCAACTCCAGTGATGATCCAGCCGATAGGGTTGGACTCAAACAGCAAGCCGAATGCCAATCCTATATCCTCAATACCGCCGGTAAATAGCGCAACTGTTACGGCCCATGTTCCTTGCAACATTTCCAACGCTGTGGCTAGCCCTGGGGCAGTAGCGAACCATCCCCATGCAACCTGAATTAGTTTCATGCCTCCGAAAATTGCGGCGAGAGCCGCCCCCCACTCTAACCCATTGGCGACAACCCCAGTCGCATTAGGATGATTCTCTGAAAATTTATTTAGAACATCTGTTATGCTCCTCAGGCTCTTGAGGTCATCTGTCAAATCGGGAAGCAGATGTTTCCCTAGCGACTCCTTGGCCTCTTGCCATGCGTTTTTCAAATCGCTCATCTGTGCATTAAATGTTTCCTCGCGGTCTTTTGCGTCCTGATCTAACTGCCCCTGTGCATGGTCTATTTCGTTGTACGCCTCCTTTAAGTCGTCCATATGCTTGATAAGCAAAGCTACGTTCGCACCTTGGCTTCCCATAGAAGACTCAAGTGCGCGCTTCTGCCTATCACTCATCTGGCTCATTTTATCAAGGGTCTTGATGAGGTTGACGTGTCCATCAGTCGTCTTTACGACTTGGAGGCCGTACTTCTCCATCTCGTAGCGACCATCTTTCATTTTGAGTAGAGAGTTGACGATTCCGGCGAGGATGGGTCCTGAACCGCGAGGGCCTCCGAGATTGATTCGGTTACCCTCCGCCATCAGTGCAAGCATGGTCTTCTGTGCGACATTGTTTACCTGAGCCGCTGTACCGAGCATCCGAAGCGCCATTGACATGCGCATCAGTCCGCCGCTACCCATCGGGAACCGGGCCTGAAGAATAGCTATTTCGTCGCCGAACTCCTTCATTTGATCGATGACAGGGCGACTCGTGTCTCCGAGGTTCTGGACTGCCGAAGACAGAACTTTCGCGGCAAGAGGTGCAGTATCTCCCATCACGACTGCCAGCTTTGCGGCTGTCTCTGTTTGCTCTTTGAGCGCTCCGTCGTCACGGAAGGTCTTATACAGTTCAGTCATCGCCTGAAGAGCCTCTTCAGCCCCCCCGGTCAACGGCATTGATGATCCTATTTCATCGGCTTGACGCTTGTACTGCTCAAGCGCCTCCGCATTGGCGAGAGTGGCCTCTTTCAGCCCTACCATCTGCTCTTGCATGGCAGCAGCTGGCTCGATTACTTGGCTTATAGCCTCATACCCTGCAAACACTTCACCGGCAGCCATGCCAATACTGGCGAAATTCTCCGCCATCTCGCCGAATCGGTCATTGACCTGCTTTAGAGGGTCAGTAACCTCGTCGCGGAGTTGGACGAGAACCTTCAGGATGGATGTTTGATCGTCTTCGCTCAAGGTTTCCTCCGCTTCGGAATGCGCTTTTCAACGGCTCGGCTGTACTGTTGTAGAACTAGGTACCACCCCACCAAATCGCCTATTGACATGGAATCGATGGATTCAGGACTGACCCCTTCATGCACCATCGCGCCCAGTGCTTCCATGGTTAGGACGACTGGTCTGTTTGCGCGTCCTGAGCGGGTTTCGGAGCGTCTGGCGTCGTCTTCAGGACACTCGAAATCCTCTGGAGCAAAGGGCGCAATACCTGAGAGACCTCGGCGCGAAACACCATCGCATCATCGAAGTCCATCTCGTCCACATCTTCCATGCGGATGCGCTTTCCGTCCACAAGGGATAGACGGGAAGCCAGTGCGTCCTGAATCTTGATGCTGTCTGCGTTTTCGCCGGCGACCGTAGCGGCCAGGCGCTGGTCACGGCCAGTACCTTTCAGCAAGATCACGTGCTTGCCAGAGGGGAGGTCGAACTCGCGGCGAATCTGTTCGGGGGAGGGGGTTGTATCGGAAGTCAGTACGATGGATCCTGTTGCCATTTGAATCACCTCACGCCAGTGCTTGGCTATGGTTGTGGCGGCGCACGCGGGGCGCACCGCAGTTGTTGTTACTGCCCGACGCGCTCCACCACGTAATCCATGCGGTACTGCGCACCCGTATTGCTTGTCACAGTCGTGAACAGTGCAAACGTTCCGGCTGCGGCCAAATAGGATGTTGAACTCACCGACTTGGTAGAGTTTAGACCCGTCAAGTCGCACGTGCTGCTTATCTCGCCGTTCGCAGTGGCGGTTACTCCGCCAGCGCTTCCTGCGGTCGTAGTGCGCACGCTGGCGGTGATGCGGTAGAGTCCAGCAATGGGGGCCGTGAACACTGTGCTGGTGGAGATCGATGCCGTCTTGGCCGTCTGCACTACC
>Ga0224519_1000074_pt1 | contig 11102 bp, 13 predicted proteins | sample IRBST0metaG_FD_180709 | JGI IMG/M metagenome (GOLD analysis project Ga0224519, IMG submission 180709) | reverse complement strand
ATATACTGGCTTTGATTTTATACTTTATAGACTCAAACTTCGCATATTAAAAAGTGCCTATGCACCTTGAGAATTCAATAATAGTTGGCATAAAAATAGCATGAACCCTCCGTTTTTTAGTATAATTGAGTCGCAAAAAACAAATTAACCAAAGCGGAGGCTCATGCCATGAAAATTATAGCACAAAACTACCAAGAGGATAAAGCTGTTTCAGACTCAATCAACAACTTTTTCAAAACATACAAAATTTCTTCGATACTTAGAGCAGCAAATGCTTATAAAAAGAAAGGCATTGCCGTAACCAGCATCTTCAGGTATCTCTTCAGCCTAATTTTTACCCAACGTTCCATGTATATGAATATGCTTATGGGAAAGAATTCTTCAGGATTTTCTAAGGATACCGTTTACCGCTTTTTAAAATCTTTCCATATCAACTGGCTTCGATTCACCTCATTGCTTTGCGCACGGATTGTCTCTGAAAGTATTGAAAATCTTACCGATATAAACCGTGTCAATGTTTTGATTGTTGATGACTCCATGTTTGAGCGTTCGCGATCTAAGAAGGTTGAATTGCTGGCCAATGTTTATGACCACGCAAAAGCTTCTTATAAATACGGATTTCGCATGCTGACACTCGGTTGGTCTGATGGAAACACCTTTTTGCCAGTCAACAGTTGCTTGCTTTCTACGGAAAATAAGAAAAACCGGGTCAATGAAGCAAAACCGATGGATAAGCGGACGTCAGGATTCAAAAGTCGCCAACTTGCCCAGAGTAAAGCACCGCAAGTTATGTTGGAACTTATAAAAACGGCTAAGAATGCAGGGATTTCTGCATCGTATATTCTCTTTGACTCTTGGTTTTCTTCGCCTTCCACTCTGCTTGCAGTAAAAAAACTTGGGTATGATGCTGTTGCCATGGCAAAGAAATCTTCAAAAATACACTATCTTTATGATGAAAAAATGCAATCCGTAACGAAGATATACCAACAGAATAAGAAACGTTGCGGTCGTTCAAAATATCTTTTGTCAGTACAAGTAAGCGTTGTGAAAGATGATGAAATAGTCCCAGCCCGTGTGGTCTATGTACGTAACCGCAATAAGAAAAAAGATTATCTTGTGCTGATTACGACCGACATGACTCTTAGTGAAGAAGAAATCATTCGAATCTATGGAAAACCTTGGGACATTGAGGTTTTCTTCAAGGTCTGCAAATCCTATCTCAAACTCAGCAAAGAATGTAATTCCTTATCTTATGATGCCATGACTGCGCATGTTGCCATTGTTTTTACCAGATATATGATGCTTGCAGTGGCAAATCGACAAGCTACAGATGAACGCACACTAGGTGAAATCTTTTATTGTTGCACAGATGAAATGGCTGACATTACATGGATTGATTCACTGCATCTTATAATGCAGTTGTTTAAGAACGTTCTGAAAGAGGAATTATCTATTTCAGCAGAAGAAATTAACAAGATATTTGATGCCTTTATAGTAGCATTACCAAAACCACTATTGGCAAAGATAAAGCTCTGTGTCTGAGATGAATCATTGCTATTTTAATAGTGCCAAGTATTGAATTTTCAAGGTGCATAGTTGATTATCTATGTGCGAAGTTTGAGTAATCATGTTAAAATTTTATATTCTGTTAACAGTGACGATATACGCGCCAAGTGTCGCCACGAAATTCCAATGTTTTTTCAAACTCAGCGTTCATAACTGTAGCGAGATTTATAGACATACCATTGTCTGAGTGTATAAGACTAATAGGCGATATTTCAGGAACATACTTGGCAACCATTTCTTTTACGGCTCGAGCGGATTCACTAGCAAATCCCTGTCCCCAATATTGCCGAATTAATCCCCATTTAATTTCTGGTTCAGGCCAATCATTAGGATACCATAAACCAACCAAACCTAATATATTACCGCTAGATTTCTCTTCAATAGCGTAAGGACCATAACCACGTAAGTGCCAATGACCAATCATGCCAGCAACTGCTCGCCAACTCTCTGATTCCGTTAAGATTCGACCTGTCGTATACTTTGTGCAATCTTCATCCGAATAGTACTTATGAAGCTCTTGCCAATCTCTATCATCTTTGAACATGCGAAGAATTAATCGTTTAGTTTCAAGTTGTTCCGGTATAATAAACTCCATTTTTCTGTTAAAACCTCCTATAATAATTTACTTTTAGAAGAATATCTCCATATCTATATTTCAACAAAAGGTAATTTTATCCTTTATATAAAGTTATAAACTTTGGCAATGCGTCAATTTACATGCAAACTGACACGAAAAGTATGGATTTTGTGTTAGTCTGGTTCTGTATCACAGAAGTACCTATTTCATTTTTTGTGACATCACAAAAGCAATAAGTAAGTTTTGTGACAAATGTGTTATAATTTAGCTATAAAGTTTTTATAAAAGAGGATTCTACTATGTCGAAAATAGGTTATGTACGGGTATCTACAGTAGATCAAAATACAGATAGACAGGAAATAGCATTATCTGAATTAGGGATTAAGAAACTCTTCATTGAAAAAGTTTCAGGCAAAAATGCTGAACGACCAGAATTTAAAAAGATGATCGAGTACGTTCGAGAAGGAGATGTACTGTATATAGAAAGTATATCGCGTCTTGCTCGCAGTACACGTGATTTACTTTCTATAGTACAGCAACTCCACGATAAAAAGGTGGATCTCGTTTCTTTAAAGGAGAACATCGATACTGCCACCCCACAAGGACGATTTGTTTTAACCATATTTGGAGCGCTATCTGAGCTAGAACGAGAAAGCACTCTCCAGCGTCAGCGTGAAGGTATTGCTGCTGCACATCTTAAGGGGAAGAAATTTGGAAGACCACGAGTTGGAAATCCCAAAGATTGGGACAAGGTAATCAAACTTTGGAAGGATAAAGAAATTTCTGCAGTTGAAGCGATGAGTAAACTGAATATGAATCGTGGCACATTTTACCGAAGAGTCAAAGAGATGGGAATTATATAATTCCTTTTTACAAAGGAGGTTATTACTTTTGCCTGGAATGCACGAAACTGTATATCCAAGATTTAAAAGCAGTATTTCTGAAAAAGAATTAAATGACATCTATACCCCAACATATGAAGAAATAAATTTTTCTCGAGAAGTTGCCCGTGGTGATAATGCAAAACTTTGTTTCCTAATTATGTTAAAAAGTTTTCAAAGACTGGGTTATTTCGTAGTTTTGGCAAATATCCCACAGGGTATAATACAGCATATTTCTAAGGTAACGAATATCGTTGTTTCTTCAGAAATTATTGAAAATTATAATAAATCAGGCACAAGGTTAAGACATGTTCAAGTTATTAGAGAATATTTAAATATAAAACCTTATGGTCCAGGTGCCAGGCACATAATAGTAAAGGTAATTGGAGCCGCCGCAAGAACAAAAGATGAGTCCTCTGATCTCATAAATGTTGCTATTGAAGAACTAATACGGCAGCATTATGAATTGCCGGCTTTCAGTACGTTGGTAAGGGCATCAAATAGGATAAGAGTATCTGTATATCGATCTTTTTACCATCAGATTGATGCTCTGCTCAGTGAAGAGTCCAAAAATAAAATTGATGCGCTTTTAGCATATGAACAAGATAACATCTATACTTCATGGAATTTTCTAAAACAAGAGCCTGGCACCCCCACACTTATACATCTAAAAAAGTTGATCAATTACCTGACATGGCTCTCGGTACAAAATGTTGGCGCTGAGGCACTTTCCAATATTCCAGATATCAAAATTAAACGTTTTGCAGCTGAAGCAAAGACTCTGAATGCTGCACAAATGAAAGCATTAGAAGCTAATAAAAGATATACGATTGCAGTAGCATTATTGGCTGTCCAATCGGCAAAAGCATTGGATGATTTAGCTGAAATGTTTATTAAAAGAATGTCAAGCGTGCATCGAAAAGGAAAAGAAGCTCTTGAATTGTATAGGGCTAAAAACATTCAAATCACCGATAAATTAGTAGTGACTTTACGTGATATGATTTTGGCTTATAAACAAGAAGGCAGTATAGAAGAAAGATTTACAGCAATTCAATCTGTCATTGAGGAAAAAAGCGATGAGGTACTCAACCATTGTGAAGCACATACCGCTCATGCTGGTAACAATTATTATACATTTCTTTGGAAGTATTATAAGAGCCATAGACCCACTTTATTTGGCCTATTGAAAACAGTTACACTTCATTCCACGAATCAAGATATATCCCTAGAACAATCATTGAAGTTTCTCCAGGAAAATGAAACTGTACGTAAAGACTGGCTGGATGCCGTTAAAATAGAGAACAAAGGGAAAGACAACGAAAATAAAATTCAACTTTTAGATATTTCATGGATACAGGATGATTGGTGGAAACTCATAACGGGATACAACAATAGGAGTATTTATCCAGACAAAATAAATCGTAGATATTTTGAATTATGTGTATTTACGCAGATCTTATGGGATTTAAAATCTGGTGATTTATATGTTAAAGGCAGTGATAAATTCTCTGATTATAGAGAGCAACTTATAAGTTGGGAAGAATATGAGAAAAATAAAGCGTTATATGGTCAGCAAGCAGGGCTTCCTGTAGATAGCCATGGGTTTATTGAGCATGTAAAACATTGGCTTGATGAAGCAATTATGAATACAGATAAGTCGTTCACTGCTAATCAATATCTAAGAATAGAAAAAGGTATACCAACTTTAGGCAAGTCCGAAAAAAAGAAGTATTCTGAGCAGTTGAAATTAATTGAGTCATTGATTTCAGAGCGATTAAAACCAATTAATATTCTAGATGTGCTTACCGATACCGAATCATGGCTTAACTGGACAAAATTCTTTGGCTCCATTTCTGGTCATGACACAAAGATTGGGAATCCAATTGACAGGTATCTTATAACATCCTTTTGTTATGGGTGTAATTTAGGACCAACTCAGACGTCTCGATCTCTCGAAGGTATCAACCGTAAACAGGTAGCGTGGATAAATAGTCGCCATATAACAGAAGAAAAAATAGAACTTGCCATAAAACATATTATAAATGCCTATAACTGCTTTTCGTTGCCTAAATTTTGGAGTTCCGGTAAAAGGGTTTCTGCCGACGGGACAAAATGGGATTTATATGAGCAAAATTTATTGTCAGAGTACCACATCAGATATGGAGGATACGGAGGCATTGGCTACTATCATGTTTCAGATACTTATATAGCGTTATTCAGTCATTTTATCCCCTGTGGTGTTTGGGAGGCAGTATATATTCTGGATGCAATGCTAAAAAACGAATCCGATATTCAACCAGATACAATACATGCCGATACGCAAGGACAAAATTCACCTGTTTTTGCATTGTCTTTTTTGCTAGGTATTAACTTAATGCCACGTATTCGAAATTGGAAAGACATCACACTATATAAGCCATGTAAAGATGCAAAATATGAGCATATTGATGAATTATTTTCTAATACCATCGATTGGAACCTTATAGAAACACATTTTCCTGATATGCTAAGAGTAGCATTATCGATTAAGGCTGGGCGAATTACAGCATCCACACTGTTACGAAAACTTAGTACTTATAGCAGAAAAAACCGTTTGTATCAAGCTTTCAGAGAGTCAGGTAGGGCTATTCGAACAGGATACTTAATGAACTATATCGGTGATGAAGAATTAAGAGGTACAATACAGGCAGCCACAAATAAAAGTGAATCATTTAATTGCTTTACTAAATGGGTGCTCTTTGGTGGGGAAGGAATTATTGCAGAAAATAATAGAGATGAGCAGAGAAAAATCATAAAGTATAACCATTTGATTTCCAATTGCATTATATTTTATAACGTCTTTCATATAACTCAAATTCTTCAGGAGCTAGTAATGGAAGGTCATAAAATAGAAGAAGCTACTATAGCAGCTTTAAGTCCATACATTACCCAGCATGTTAATCGCTTTGGTCGTTATAATTTAGATTTGAATCGGAAGCCACCGAATATAGATTATAACCTATCAGTGGTTATAACATAGATGAGAAAATTTATGGATTTTCACTAATAATAGCATATCTAATTGGGGAGAAAATGTCTTAGGGCTGTTTTTTACATGAATCGTTGCCGTACCCCGATTAGAGGCTTATAGTTTCTTCTGTTACTTCATTTTTTTGATTCTTGCTCTTAAGTGAGTTTTGAAGTTCTTGACGTCTATGCAATTGCCGTAGTTTCACAGAATCTACTGGCTCTATCTTATTTTTATAATTATTTTGCAATAACGCTTCAATTTTTTCAGGACTAAGGTGGTACCTCTTTACTCTATCGGTCATGTCGATATGTCACCTCCTGAAGGTAGTATATTCATAGAGAGTATATTACCTTCACCATTATGATCGGGTCCCATGGCGCAGATCCGCGTAGAACGATCACGTTCATGCGCGCCAAAGCGGAGCCCGATAAGCGGAAAAGGTTGCAGCCAGGTACATAACCGATGTAAAAAATTATAGTTGATGATCCCAGGCATTATAAAATTGCCGGTACGGATCAGAACAAGAAAAAGCGTTTGATCATTTGCAGTATCCATGCATGGATTAGCGGCAGGGTCAAATGGGTAAGGAGTTATAAAATGATGATAAAAAGCAGCATAGTTTGGTTAAAACCAAGGTCGCGATTGATTCTGATTCCAATTATTACTTTAATCTTGCTTGTATTTAATGGCTGTAATTTTTATGAATTAGGAAAGCTTACCCAAATCAAATATGATTTCGAATCCAAAGCAAACGATGCGGAATTGCGTATCAAACGCCAAGATATTTTTGGGAAACTGAACGAAAAAGAAATAAAAGAACAAGAAGCAATCCAATTGATAAATCAAAAATTTGCGACTGAGGAAGAATTAAAAATAAAAGATCAAAAATATATTTTAGGTATTAGAAGTACTTTGGGATTTATTCTATTGATTGCTTTAACTATAAAGCAGCTAAAGCTTACTAATAAAAACTTGTAGCTAAGACCAATCAAGATATAAACAAGCTAAAAAAGGAGTGGTAATTATGCTTGAGTATACATTGACCGTCAATAATGGTTCTATTGGTTACGCACACCATGAAGATTTACCACAAGAATATTGGGATATTATACATGCTACCATACAAACATGGCATGAGGCTTTTACACATTTGAGCGAATTTCGAATGGTTATAAATCAACCAATTTTGGTGCAGATTGATTGGAAGAAAGTAAAAGAATCTATTAAAACCCAGAATTGGAATGACCATTGGAAAATAAGTTTTAAAATTACGACTGTTCCTAACGATAGGGTAAATACTGATTGCTATGCTGAAGCACTATTACATCATCTTTTCCTTATTTTAAATTTATCAAACCCACATTGTCTGGACTTGCGCGATGTTACAATTACCAATGGTGAACGCGAAATTAGAAAAATGAGATTGGACTCTGATGCATGGTTCGAAGCATGGCTTTCGGCTATAAATAAGTATCATATAAATGTAACTAGATTGCCTGTAAGTACAGTTTTTAAATGGTACTTATCGTTAGATATAGGCGCGAAGCAACTTGCAACAAATAGTATCGAGAGAGCACTTTTCGCTTTATTACAATATGCAGGTATGAATATGCTCGGCCCCAGCACTCTAGTATGGCTTAGGCACTCACTAAAGGCTTTATACGGAAATATCACACCAATTGCACTTACTTTTGAGCTACAACAAAAAAATATTATCTTGCCAGAGCAGAGTGAAATAATTAAAATGGCGATTTCTAATCTTTATGATATAACAGATAGGTTTGTTAATGGTGAATATAATATCAATCATCCTATGGAAGATGATGGTCTAGATAGTGGTGCTTGGGGCTTGCAATTAGAAATATCAATAGTATATCGTCCTATTCTTGCAATAATAATAGCTTCAATTCAGCAGATGATTCTTGAATATGAACGAAACTAAATTATACAAAATAATGATTGATCACGGTCATCTATAATTTCATTGTAACTATGGGTAATGGGAGTATTGGCGCCACTAGGAGCAAAGTAAAAATTAATATAGGAAAATAACCGTTCGAATCTTACATAATTTTCATATAAAAACATTATACCATTTAACATTGCGTTCTGTCATTGCAAATGGTACAATACAAGTAAAAATGTTATAAGGTGTTTTATGGAAAAGTTAATTAAATATCTTCGTGAAGTGATAGATGAAAACAGCATAATAGAACCTTTTGCAGAAAGAGAACTACTTCCGTTTTTTTTGCGTGAAAACTACCACTATCAAAGCGTTGTAATATCCAGGGAAAAATGTGTTCTTCTTTTCTTAGATTCTGAAATTATTGAGATCTCTAAAATTCAAAAAAACTTTATCGCGCTGCAAAAATATACAGACGCACACCCCGTCCTTGTGTTACCACAAATTAGAGCAATAAAACGAAAAAGATTATTGGAAAATCGAATCGCTTTTATTGTTCCAGGAACGCAGTTATATCTTCCTTTTGTTTGTATGGATTTTCGCGAAAAATACCCATCTATTGTAGAAGGAAAAAATACATTTACGGCTATAACACAATCAGTTTTTCTTTATCTTTTCTATCAGAAAAGGCAATTCTGTGGAATTTCGGATATTACAAAAAAACTAAAAGTCTCTGCAATATCCGTAAGTCGTGCCTTGCGTTATTTACACGCTCTAGGTATTCTAGAAATGTCCGGAACAGCTACTAGAGTAAAATTCAAAAGAATAAATAAAAAAGATTATTATTACAAAGTACAAGAGCATCTTTCAACACCGGCGATTAAAGTTTTTTACATAGAAAAGATAAATTTACCACAGCATGTTTATGTAGCTGGAGAAGATGCATTTGCTAAAAAAACCATGTTAAGCTATCCATCTAAGAAAATTTATGCTGTAAGTAAAAATGAATTTAATAAAATTCCTAATAAATATCTATTGAAAGGACCTATTGAAGAAGATAATTGGGTCTTATTAGAGTCCTGGAAATATGATCCAGGTTTCTTCACGACTAGCAATAGTGTAGATGAGCTTTCCTTACTTCTATCTTTAAAAGATTTACATGACGAACGCATTGACATTGAAAGTGAAAAAATACTAGGAGAGCTATTATGCACGGATTAGAAAAATTCAGAGAATATTTTGGAGATTACACCGGTAACTATATTTTAATTGGTGGTACCGCCTGTACCATAATCTTGGATGAAATTGGTGTTGATTTTAGAGCGACTAAAGACCTAGATATAGTACTAATTGCTGAAAATATGAATGAGAATTTCGCGAAACAAATATGGGAATTTGTAAAACTTGGAAAATATCAACAAAGAGAAAAATCTGATAAAAACAATGAGTTATATCGTTTTGTTAAACCTGCAAATAGTGATTTTCCATATATGATTGAAATTTTCTCACGTAAACTTTCCGGTTTTGATTTAGCCATGGGATCACATTTGACCCCACTTCACCTAGCCGATGAAATATCAAGTTTATCCGCAATCTTGTTGGATGATGAATACTACAATTTTATGATTGCGGGAAAAAAAATTATTAATGGTCTCTCTATAATAGATGAACATCACTTAATTCCGTTTAAAGCTAAGGCATGGGTCGAACTTTGTGAACGTAACAAGCAAGGTGAAGAAGGATTATCAAAACATATTAGAAAACACAGGAATGACATTATTAAGATATTCAGTATCTTAGATTTAAATAGAAAAATATTGCTTAGAGGAATAGTTCGACAAGATATGGAGCAGTTTTTAAATGCATTAAAAACTGAACAAATTGACTTTAAAAACCTCCATTTAGAAAAACTTACTCTAACATATGTTTGTGAACAATTATATAAAATATATCTTTCAAAAAATGATAATCCACTATAAACCCCAGTATGGCTATTAGTGCCCATCCCGCCAAAAAGGTAAAAAGAGCGCTTAGGAACATTGAACATCTCTTTTTATCAAAATTATTACTCCCAGAACAATGTCTAAGAGAAGTAACCCTCACCAACAAAACGTACGCTAAGAACTTTTGGGGTAAAGAAAGCCTGGGTAAGCGGATTTTAAGACTATTTCCAGTGTAGTGTTTATGAGCAATCATTTATAATATCTTTTAAAATGGCGTTATGTATGATTTGTTTATCGCCGATAGTAACTATCATACAAAGAACTTAGGAATATCAAGGCTCAACCGTTCTTTTACAATCATACACAAGGTGATTATGTTTTTTTTGGTAAACTGCATAATTTCCAATTTTACCTTTTTGGCGGGATGGGCAAAATTAGCCTAGATCAAAGACTATCATTTTTTTCTGGTACTTCATTTTTTTTTGGACTAGTTTTAACAAAACTTGGAAGTCTTTTTTGACGTTTATCATGCGCTTGCTGTAGTTTCACGGAATCTACAGGTTCTATCTTGTCTTTATAATTATTTTGCAATAACGATTCAATTTCTTCAAGACTAAGACGGTATGTATTTAATCCATTGGTCATATCTATAGTCACCTCACCTCCTGAAGTAGTATATTGTGAGATACGTTTCTAAATGCAAAAGAATCTACTGGATGCCTCTCAATCTATATATCGATTCACTAAGCTCCTTACAGAATGCATACTGGTGATCCACTGTCCTTTGATCTTTAAGTCCACGATAAACTCCTCGCTGGCTACAATCTCAACATAGATGTCCTTACGATTAATTTGTAAATCCTTTGGCTGCACTGCTTTGCCATTTTTATAAGTAACAACTTCGATATCTATATTGGTATCAATATCACCATTCCAAATATAGTTACTCATTTAACCACTTCCTCTAGATAAGTTAGTGCCAACGTTTTACTGTTTTACACGTATGTCGGACCTAACTGTTCAAATTTTAAAAGAGAGCCGTGCTGGAATGCACAACTCTCTCTAACTTAATTATTTACAGCGTCTTTTAACCCCTTACCTGCTTTAAATACAGGGTTTTTAGATGCTGGGATCGTAATTTCAGCACCCGTCTGTGGATTACGGCCCTTCCTTTCTTCACGGGCTTTAACCTCAAAAGCACCAAAACCAATAAGTTGTACAT
>Ga0224519_1000057_pt1 | contig 12464 bp, 18 predicted proteins | sample IRBST0metaG_FD_180709 | JGI IMG/M metagenome (GOLD analysis project Ga0224519, IMG submission 180709) | reverse complement strand
GGTTAAAAGACGCTGTAAATAAGTAAGTTAGAGAGAGTTGTGCATTCCAGCACGGCTCTCTTTTAAAATTTGAACAGTTGGGTCCGACATACTTGTAAAACAGTAAAACGTTGGCACTAACTTCAGCTAGAGGAAGTGGTTAAATGAGTAACTATATTTGGAATGGTGATATTGATACCAATATAGATATCGAAGTTGTTACTTATAAAAATGGTAAAGCAGTGCAGCCAAAGGATTTACAAATCAATCGTAAGGACATCTATGTTGAGATTGTAGCAAACGAGGAGTTTATAGTGGACTTAAGGATCAAAGGACAGTGGATCACCAGTATGCATTCTATAGGGAGCTTAGTGAATCCGTATAGAGATTGAGAGGCATCCAGTAGCTTCTTTTGCATTTAGAAACGTATCACACAATATACTGTACTTCAGGAGGTGACAAGCAGACATGACCGATAATTTAAAGACATACCATCTAAGTCCTGAAGAAATTGAATCGTTATTGCAAAATGATTATAAACACAAGATAGAACCAGTAAATTCCGTGAAGCTACAGCAAGCGCATGATAAACGTCTAAGAAAACCCCCAAGTTTTGTTAAAACTAGCCCATAAAAAAATAGCAGTCTTTGATCTAGGCTAATTTTGCCCATCCCGCCAAAAAAGGTAAAGTCCAGGTTGATGAGATGCCAAGGACAACGGCTCTCTTCCCCCTGCCGTTCGGAAAATGGGCATAGCTCCAAACGGTATTGTCACGCTGACACATGATCTGTTCGACAAGTGGGCAAATCGATAATAAATACACTAAAAAGCCATCATTCTCTTAATTGAGTTTGACGGCTTTTTTTATTTAGTAACCATAAATTTACACAATTTGCTTGAGTTAATACATATAATAGATAGTTTATGGAAAAATATTGCTTTTTTATATAAGGGTGGTGTATGTGGTGTTTGTTTTGTATGGGTTGCTAACTATAGGTGTAGCTGTGATAGGCTTATTAGTTTATAGGTTTTATAGGTTGCCTTAACAAACTTCAATCCACTATCGAGCGTAATTGCTTGGTAGTGGATTTTTGATATTTTCCCCAATTTCTGCTTGCTTTTTGAGTGGCTTAACTATATAATGATAGAACAAATGTTCGATAAAGAGAGTCGATATTATTGTGAGTCGTACAATTTTACATGTAGACCTTAATAATTTTTACGCTTCTGTAGAGTGCCTATATAGACCAGAAATACGAGATAAGCCAGTTATTGTTTGTGGCGATATTGAAGCACGCCATGGTATTGTCCTAGCCAAGAACTATCCTGCAAGGCAAAATTGCAAGCCCAACATTCTTATCTGATGATATTGCACAAAAAGCAATGGAGTTATTTACTGCAAAGTATCGATGGGATAATCCTATTCGTAGTCTTGGTGTCCGGAGAAACGACCTGGTAACAGCTGATGGACATATACAAATTGATTTATTCGACAACAGTAAAGCGAATGCTGAGACCTTGGCAGTAACTATAGATAATCTACATAAACGCTTTGGACATAATATCATTCAGCGTTGTGCCATGTTGCTTGATCAAGAGTTAAGTGGATTTAACCCTAAGGATGATCACGTTATGCATCCAGTATCATATTTCAAGTAGGTGTGTATTATGAGTAAGATATTTGTAGAGGTCACAGCCCGGCATGGTATAAAGGACAATATTCGTCCACTATCACTTAAATGGGAAGATGGACGAAATTTTGAAGTTGATCGGGTCCTTGATGTGCGGCAAGCACCTTCGCTTAAAGGTGGGGGTTTTGGAATGAGATATAACTGTCGAATATGTAATAAGAAAGTTTATTTGTTTGATGATGAGGGCAAGTGGTTTGTTGAGACAAAATAATATTGATCCGTATTAGCCGTCTACCTTAACTCAGGGTAGGCGATTTTTTATTTGGCAAATTCGCTGTTTATACCTTAATTGGGGCAGTGGGATCATCCGTGTCATGTACTGAAAAGTGGTTGTTATACAATTGAGAAATTTATAATCTAATGGTAGGGTCTCACCAGAAAAACTCATTTCGTACGCTAAGATATTCTTTTGACAAAAGTGTTTTACATATAATTTAAAGAGGAACTATCACTAATTCACGGTTGTTAATTACAAGTTTAGGATTAGAATCTTCCATTGATATTCTAAAGTGAGTAAGGATTAAAAAACGCAATAACCCTTACTCATTGAAACTTTATCACAGATATAAAATAGTCCTTCTAAACAAACTATCACTAATTTACGGTTAGTCAATTTTACTGGTATTCTTACGTTTAAAATACAAATAACATCAATAGTTTTAGTTTTTTGCCTATTTATATTATTTTATACTGTTTTAATACTGTTTTAGGGAGGCTACGAAGTCATATAGTTACTGGGCTTGTCTATTTGAATTATCACTGATTTAGGGTGAACTATCACGTTTTTAGGGTGAACTATCACTGATTTACGGCGTAATTATCACTAATTTACGGCGAACTATCACTAATTTATTTTTTATATATCCCGTATTGAAAAAGGTGATATATAATGATAAAATAATATCGAGGTGATAAATTTTGGCAAAATTAAATCCACAGATCAAGGATGTCAATCCTGTTAAAAATGCTTTAGTTACTAAATCTAATAGGCTGGTTGAAGCACGTTATAAGTTATCTCTCGTTGAACAAAAAATTATATATGCAATAATTTCTATGATTCAACCAAATGACGAATCTTTTTTTACATATCGCATTAAAATTTTGGATTTAGCAAAAATTTGTGGGTTCAATACTAAAACTGTCTATAAGCAACTAGAAGAAGTTACTAGGACGTTAAGAAGTCGTGTTTTAACCATAAAAAAGGTTAATTCAATATTACAAACTGGTTGGATCAGCTCAGCAGAGTATTTCGAAACGGAAGGTATAGTTGAATTTTGTTTGGATTGGAAATTGGAGCCTTATTTATTACAATTAAAGGGCGAATTCACCAAAATGAAAATGTCTGAATTGATGAGCTTTAAAAGTCAATATACGGGGAGAATTTATGAACTAGCTTATCAGTACAAACCGATTGGCCAACGCAAAATGAGTATAGAGGAGCTAAGAGAATACTTATCTTTAGAGGAAAAAGAGTATATTTTATTTGGTCACCTTAAGGCCAAAATTATTGAACCCGCTATAAAAGAGATAAATAAAAACACTTCTTTGCTCTTATCGTACACGGTTGTAAAAACTGGGCGAAAAATAACAGGCATTATCTTTTCTATAAAATCTAACACGCTAGCCAATGAAGCTTGTTTGGGTATGGATTTATTTGCTGGTAACTCTAATGAAGCTCCAGTAAATGAAATCTTGAAAGCTAAGTCTGAGGCATCAGCGACTTGGGGGAAATTAAAGGCCGCTAAACGTAGGCAAGCAGTTTTGGATTGCCCTAAATGTAATGGCAAGGGTATTATTATATATAAAATTGGTGAGACAAAAGAAATCACGACTATCATTTGTGAATGCTGCAAAGAATAGTATTGGGGTCTCACCCACAAAAAACGAATCTAATTATGCGAGGGTGAAAAAGAAAAACTATTATGAATGCTGTTGATAGAAAACTCAAAGAACTGAATCTATCAACCAGAGCGTTCAATTGTTTAAAACTTGCAGGTATTAAATCTGAGTCGGAAATTAAAAGCAAAATTAATGAACTACATATAATCGAGGGTATGGGGAAGAAAACATTGGAAGAGGTTAAATCAGTCATTGAAAGCCAGGATTAATTTTCTGGTTAATTTTTTTTGCGACTCTTCAGCCGTGACAGCATACTTATAGGATAAATATGAATTGTCATACTGGAGGTTAATTATGGCAGATAGGCGAGTAACAATTAGGCTAACAGAATCGGAAGGAGATCACTGCGACAAAGTGGCAAAAGGAAATCTAAGTTATTACATTCGAGAATTAATTCAGCGTGATATGAACGGCGTAGAAGTTGTTAGGCAGTCGACTAACAGTTACATGCCACCCATCCTTACAAATGAGCCTGTGAGCGAAACTAGGCAGGTTGTAGGCGAATCTGATAATATAAAAAACAATATTGCAAAAGATACGATAAGATATTTGTTTAACTTTTGACCACTGATGGCGGTTTATTTTTTTGCTAACAAGGTATTTTTATCTTATTAGCGAATAATTACAAAATTAAAAGTATCTCCACAAATAAAAACGGAAGTGCAAACAAAAACATAAACGAAATTGAAAGTAGGAGTTAAGGCATGACGAATACTGAAAAAAAGAAAAAGGCAACTGTAATAAGTGTAAATTGTCAGAAGGGGGGCGTAGGCAAAACTACCTCCTGTTTATTGATAGGATATACTTTATCCAAGATGGGCAACAAGGTTTTATTGATTGATCTTGATGCCCAAGGAAATCTCTCATTTGCTGCTAGAGCAGGGGAAAATATTTATAACCATACTAAAAATACAACTTTTGAAGCCATCAAAAGAGGTACGGTTAAGCCTTTTATAATCCCTGCTCATTTTGTTGCTGTGAATGATAATGAACCACAAGATATACCTAACCTATTCATAGTACCAGCAGAAGATTGGTTGAGCGATTTAGCAAAATATTTATATGTAGATTGGCGTGCGTCACATCCTGAGGGGTTTGCAAAAGGTGAATATATGTATTTACTTAAAAATGCTATTAGGCCCGTTCTGGAAGACTTTGATTACATATTAATAGATTGCCCTCCAACTGTAGGAGAACCAACTAGACTATCGCTTTGTGCAGCCGATTTTAGTCTTATTATTATGCAGAGTCAAATATTTTGTTTTGATGCAGTTTCAAGATTTGCCGAAATACTAGAGGGTGCCCAAAAAAATTATAATCATGATTTAGATGTTGTTGGCATTGTGCCTACTCTTTTAGATGCAAGGGCCACTCTTGATGTAGGTATAGTGAATCAGGCGAGGGATGAATTTGGTGAATGGGTAACTGATACTGTAATTCGTGCTAAAGCCAAGATTAAAGAATTTGCAATAGGTATTCCTGAAAAAATGTACAAGCAAGAACGTGATGCATTAGAACAATATAATGAACTAACTGAGGAGTTGCTAAAAAGATGTCAAATGCTTTAGACCGTATGCGTGCTAACAAAAATACTAGGCATGAGGAAGATGTTAATGATTTGCTTAACCATAGAAACGAAATTGCAAGCACATCCAAAAATGTAAGCAAAAACGAAAGGGAGTATATTTCCGTAATTGAAATTAATAATAAAAGCAAAAACACAGATAAAAACACTGTTGATATCGAAAGTAAAGACACTTCCGTAAATGCAAGTGAAAACAATTACGATAATATAAGTGATAATGAAATCAAAAACGAAAACGTAAACGCTTATATAAGTGCGAATAAAAAACCGAAGTTTGAAGAACTTCATAAGAAAGATACTTTCTGGATTAGACATGAAATATTAGAAAAATTACACGGGATAACTAAAGGAAATAAGGGGCTAAAGACTCAAATAATTAACGAGTCTTTAGAATTATTTTTTAAGAAAAATAAAATATAACAAGCGATCAATTGGATAATAACAAAAAGGGTTGTGGTGCAAGAATTAAAAGGATGATATAATTTTCCCATAATCTTTAAAAATGAGGTGCAGAGAATGTCGCAGCAATTGTTTAAGTGGAAACATTTCGAGTCTGAAATTATAATGCTGTGTGTTCGCTGGTACCTAAAATATCCCCTCAGTTACAGAATGCTTGTTGAAATGATGCAAGAGAGAGGTTTGAATATAGCCCACACTACCATTATGAGATGGGTTCACCAATATTCCCCCATCATTGATGAAAAAATAAGAAAACACCTTAAACCAACCAATGATTCATGGAGAATGGATGAAAGTGTGCCGCAGCAAGCAGCATAAGAGATGAGGGTGTGGCCCCTCGTAATCGACTTGCAGGAGTAGGTTGCAAACCACCGTAAGCGGCGTAAGTCAAAAGCTTGGGTCGTGAGCGTTACGGAAAAGGTGCTAAACAGGCATCAGGTGTGAATCAATGAAGACGAACAACCGTGAACTGCCGTTCAAGTGTCGAAAGTCTAGATGACATCGAAACCGGATGTTTTTCGTTAATCCGGGATTAGCTTGGTCGAAACCTGCTTACGAATCAAGCGGTGTCCGGCATAGAGGCAGCGTCAGCGTGATTTGGGCTCTTATGTTGAACTGCGGGAACCTTCGGCGGCAATAGAAAGCAAAAGGTATAAGCGATATTTGCTAGAACCGTTAGTATTGCTGTGCTGCCTAGGGACGGAGCAACTCGTAGTAGTGATGAAATCACTGTAATCGTGAGGGAGTGAAGGGGTTGCATCATCTAGGCGTGTTGCTATGTCAACCGCTAATGGGAGGAACATAGGAATATGGCCAAGTCTTATAATATTTCCAAGATGTTAATATTAAAAGCCTTTCAATGTGTTAAAGCAAACGGAGGAAGTGCTGGCATCGATTCTGAATCAATTGAGCAATTCGAGGAGCGCCTAAAAGACAATTTGTATAAACTTTGGAATCGTCTCAGTTCTGGAAGTTACTTTCCACCACCTGTCAAAGGTGTGCCAATACCAAAAAAGTCAGGAGGGGTACGCATTTTAGGTGTTCCCACTGTGGCTGATCGAGTAGCACAAACAGCTGTTAAGTTGATATTAGAACCAATGCTAGACCCAGTGTTTCATAATAACTCTTATGGCTATCGACCAGGGCGATCTGCTTTGGATGCGGTGGAACTAGTTAGACGTAGAAGTTGGGAATATGATTGGGTAGTTGAGTTTGATATCAAAGGACTCTTTGATAATATTAACCATGAGCTGTTACTTCGCGCACTTAGAAAGCATTGCGATACTCCGTGGATACTTATATATGTGGAGCGATGGCTGAAGGCACCAATGAGAAACGCAGATGGTGTGCTTAATCCCAGGTCATGCGGTACGCCCCAAGGGGGTGTAGTTAGTCCGATATTGGCGAATCTATTTTTGCATTACGCCTTTGATGTTTGGGTGACTAAACACCTGAGGAGTGTGCGATTTTGTCGTTATGCAGATGATGGTGTAGTTCACTGTAAAAGCCGTAAACAGGCTGAATTTGTTCTGCGCAAAATAGACGAGCGTTTTCATGAATGTGGGCTTGAGTTACATCCTGGCAAAACTAAGATTGTATATTGTAAAGATATCAATCGACAGGAATCCTTTGCTAACGTACAATTTACTTTTCTGGGCTATACGTTTCGACCGCGTAAAGCGGTGGACAAGTACGGTCGAGTATATACGAATTTCTCACCGGCAGTCAGTCGCGATGCATTACGTTCCATGAGACAGACTATTCGTGGGTGGCATCTGCAATTAAAGTGTGACAAAGAGGTTGTGGATTTATCAACTATGTTCAATGCTGTACTTCGTGGTTGGCATAACTATTATGGTAGATTCTATGGTTCAGCTATGTCAGTAATATGGAAACATATGAATGATTATCTAGTTCGATGGATGAGACGCAAATATAAGAATTTGGCGAGACATAAAACTCGAGCAAGGCACGCTCTTGCAAAACTTGCGCAATCATGCCCAAATGCCTTTGTACATTGGAAACTTGGATATATTCCAAAGACTGGATGATGGGAGCCGGATGAGCTGAGAGGTTCACGTCCGGTTCTGCGAGGGTCTGGAGGTGAAATTCCTCCGGTCTACTCACCCATACTTGAAAATCAAGGGTAAAAATGCCTATTTATATAGAGCCGTAGATTCACAAGGAAAGACGATCGACTTTTTGGTGTCGGAACGTCGTGATAAAGACGCTGCTAAGAAGTTCTTTAAAAAAGCGTTAAAAGCTACACATAATCAGCAACCAAGAGTAATCACAACTGACAAGTATGCTGCAACAGAAGTAGCTATTCATGAAATGATATCTGATGAAATCCTTTCAAACAAAGCAACACTCCGGAAAATAAAGTATTTGAACAATATCATTGAGCAGGATCACCGGTTTATTAAACGGAAAGTCAAGACAATGCTGGGATTTGATAGTTTTGAAACGGCTGAGAAAACAATTTGCGGAATTGAAATCATGCATATGATTAGAAAAAGACAGGTTGAAGAAATTCAATCTGTCTTTTCTGAGGTTGAGTTTATAAACAAGATTATGGGGATCGCAGCTTAATATTCCAGTGAAAATGCGATGACCTTTGACTTTGTAAAATATTTGCACCAGAACCCTTCTCGCTTGACGTGCTATAATTCCGAATTCTATCGTGACCTCTATTAGGGGGCACTCTTTGTCTATCTATCTTACTTATACACGCATTTCCATTCTTATTTTATCGGCAATCATTGCCATAAATTGAGAATTGGTTGGTTTTCTTATTTTAGTAGTATAGCCAAATAAACGATTAACCGCCTCTGTATTACCACGATTCCACGCTACCTCAATCGCATGCTTAATCCCACTTTCTACTCGGCTAGATGTAGTGGAATATTTCTCAGCAATTCTGGGATATAAAATTTTAGTTACAGCGCCCAATAATTCGATTTCAACAATAATCATAACAATAGCTTCGCGCAGATATTGATATCCTTTAATATGAGCAGGCACACCCATTTCACGTATAATATTGGTAACCTCAACATCGGCAGGTTGTATATTAATCGCTCGTGCAACTACTGGGCGATGCACAGTAATTTCCGTGGTTAATTGCCGAATTCTTTTAGCTAGAACTTCCATATTAAATGGTTTCAATATATAATAATCAGCGCCTAACTCTATTACACGTTGGGCAATACTTTCCTGACCAAATGCTGTTAGCATAATAATTTTAGGACGCTTACCTGGCAATCCGTAAAGACTTTCCAAAACGCCAACCCCATCAAGATGAGGCATTATAATATCCAAAATTACCACGTCAGGACTTTTCTCTTCAATGATTGTTAATATCTGTTTGCCGTTGTAAGCTACACCAACTAATTCGAAATCTGCTTGCCCAGTCAAATAATCCTGAATAATTGCTACAAAATCTCTATTGTCATCAGCAATAGCAATTTTAATTTTTTCTCGAATCATGTAAACTTCTCCTTAATAGCTAATTATATATTTCCATAAATTAACTATTCAACGCAGCTGACCACGTACCTTTTTGCCTTTGAAAAATACTTGTTCTTTTTAATCGGTTAACTTATGCTACTTAGAATGAACCGCTATTAGCAAATATAGTGTACTAGATATTAATTGCATAATGCAAATAAATATGAAAAACAACTTTAAAATTACTAATTGGAGATCTTTTATAATGTAAATTTGGACTATACATTTTGGAATTTATTTCATCCTTTAATGTAGATTTGACGTGGGTTGAGGTGGCATTTATTTGGGATTCGTTGATGAGCGGTTGTTTTATGGAAAAATAAATTTTTGGTGATTCCAAATGTATTTTTACAGAAAAAAATGAATACACTATTATTAAAAGTACACTATGTACATAATGTACATAGTGTAGTATAATCGGAGGTGTAGGGGGGATGTTTATGCAAGCAGCATTGAATGCAACGGAGGCAAGAGCTAACTTTGGTTGTTTTATTGATAACGTAGTTCGTCAAAAACCTCAAGCAATAAAAAGAAATCGTGACGTGATTGTGGCTCTTTCCCAAGAACATTTAAAAGACGCTTTATCTATTTATGAATTTACAATTGAATTCGAGCAGGATGAAGATAATCGCTATGTTGGCAGTATTGAACAAATTCCAGATATAGTAGGAGATGGAGCAACTTTAGAGGAATTACGCATCACATTAGCTCATCATTTAATGGATTATGCAATTGATTTTTACGCAGACTTTAATCGTTATTATAGTAGTCCTAATCGCCGCTCTCATACCAATTATGTCCTTCGCGTCTTGTTGGAAGACGACTTTGATACCGTGCTACGCATGTTACACGCCTAATGCCTAGCTGGAGTGATTTAGAGAGCTATGTAAGGCGTAATGGTTGGGTGTTGGTTCGGCAAACTGGCAGAGATAAGATTTTTGAAAAGACCATGCCTAATGGGGAAATTCTTAGAACGGCAGTTTCAAAATCTTCTAGTGAAATTAGTAAAGGACTATTTAGTAGAATTTTGAAGCAACAATTAGGAATCGATAAGCAAGAGTTCAATAGAGGTAAGTAAAGAGCAACCCAAGCAAAAAGAGGCCACTGAAAAAGTCCTTTCAAGCAAAAAAGGTATATTCTCACATTCTTTGTGGGAACTATACCTTTTTTGCGATATAATTATAGTATCGAATTCAAGTAGGTGGATACTATGATTCAACAACAACAAAGATTGTGCTTAAGTCCATATATGGCCATTTATGATCTGGTGATTCCGAAGGATAACCTTTTGCGAAAAATTAACGAGTTACTTGATTTCTCTTTTGTTTATAACGAACTTGGGGTTCTGCGCACAAATCGTCCAAAAGTTCAATAGCGTAGTCAGTCTACTGATTGAGGTACAAATAAATTAAATTATGACGGTAATATTTGACATATAGCAAAAGATAATACTATAATGAATCAAACATATAAAATCATTTTAACAGCTATGAATAGAAAAAGTAATCATGTGACCCTTTAGTACAGCGAGCCGATGACCGGGGAGACCGGAGGTGGGATGATCGGCCTAGAGAGCATGGTGAATGGTTCTACGAGCTGACCACCGAAAAGTTTTGCTGTTTTTCAAACAGTCATAAACTAAGTAGGCTGGGACGGTTGCCTCCGTTATTGGGCTAGAGTATCGGATATCAATTGTGATTGTCCCGTACTTGAAATGAGATGGGAAACTTGTAGTTTCTTAAATTAGGGTGGTATCGCGAAATCATTTCGCCCCTGTACAGGGGGGGAATGATTTTTTTATTTTAAAATTAAAAATAAATGGATCGAGGAGGGAAAACATGGGTCAAGTAAAGATATTTGGGATTAAAGAAAAAATAGCTCCGATACAACAAAATTTATCAGCAGTGATTCATTCCTGTCTAATTGATGCTTTCAAAATTCCGCCTAATAAAAAGTTTCAGCGTTTTATTCTTTTAGACCGAAATGAATTTTACTTTCCGGAAGATCGTACCGAAAACTACATTATTATTGAAATAAGTATTTTCGAAGGACGCTCAGATGCTACAAAAAAGGAATTGATTCATTTATTGTTCACTAGAGTTAGCTATGAATTAAAAATTTCAACGCAAGATATAGAAATCACTATTTTTGAGACTCCAAAATCTAATTGGGGCATACGAGGTATGCCAGGAGACGAATTATCTTTGAATTACAAAGTAGAGGTGTAGATATTGTCATTAGAGCGGATTAACTAGTTTTTTTAAAAATGGAGGTTAATATAAATTTATTAGAAATTTTAGCGCCTTATCAGGATTTTGAAATTATTCTTAATGATAAGCCTATTCGTTCGGCACAAGATGGAGCAACGTATTTTCAGATTGAAATAGGGCAGACTGCACCTACGCTCATATTAGAAGAGGATAATAAGTATTTTGCGGTTATTGTGTCTGGCAGGCGCAATGGCTTAGATATGGAAGAAATGGCGAGGGTACTAGGCTGTCATAAGGTAAAACTGGCAAAACCTAATAAAGTAAAAGAAATTACGGGGTATAAAGTTGGTACTATACCATTGGTTGGACTTTCCTTGCCGTGTATTTTAGATAAACAGTTATTTGGATATGATTTTGTTTATGGAGGGACAGGTGAGGTTGATAAGACGTTAAAAATTGCACCTGCTGTTTTAGAAATGGTAAATCAAGTAATTGCTAAATTTGATTAAAGGGGTAGTAACCATAATTTATTGGGCTATTGAGATGGAGAATAAACTTAGATATCGGTTAATTACTGGAAAAGATGATGCAACTTTTTGTGAGAGGATTTCTAAATTTCTTGATGAGGGTTATAAATTATACGGCTCTCCTTCCTGTACATTTGATTGGGAAAGCGTGATCGTAGTACATGTAATTATTAACGATGAGGGATTTAGAAAAGGGGGAAGAAGTATGCCAATAGAATATAAAAATGTAGTCCCATGGGGAAGAAAGTTTGATGAGTATTGTCAAATGTTTGACTTAACAGAACGTGATTTGAAAAAAGCCATAATTAGTTGTGGAGATGGCCCCGCGAGTTTTAACTTTGAGGCAACCAAAAAGGGGTATTCAGTCACCTCCATAGATCCCATTTACTTTTTTACAAAAGAACAGATTCAAAAAAGAATTAATGAAACATATGAAATTGTTCTCGAAAAGACATCTATAAATAAAGAATATTTTGTTTGGAAGAGTATCTGAATATTTCGCTTCAATAATACCAGTTTCACGGAGAAATAGAACCACCCTCACGGTAATTCAAGACCACTTTCACGCTGCACTGTACCAATACAGTTCATAATCATCCTATAA
>Ga0224519_1000041_pt1 | contig 15151 bp, 21 predicted proteins | sample IRBST0metaG_FD_180709 | JGI IMG/M metagenome (GOLD analysis project Ga0224519, IMG submission 180709) | reverse complement strand
GTCTCTATGACCCTATTGGTGTCGACAAAGAAGGGAATGAAATAACTTTAATCGATGTGCTTGGTACAGCTCCTGATGTTGTGGCAGAGACAGTGGAAAATCAATGTGAGAATGAACGGTTATGTAAGCAACTCAATCGGTTAAGTGGCAGAGAAAAATGGGTTTTGGAGATGCGGTTTGGTATGCCAGACGGTGATCGGAAGACGCAAAGGGATATTGCAAAATTATTAGGTATTTCTCGCTCTTATGTGTCGAGGATTGAAAAAAAAGCAATTGGTAAGCTGGGAGATAATCTGTCCGCGGAAGATCGTTAAGCGTAAATCATTGTCGTTAACTATCACTAGTGGGACTTGTCTGCATGTGCTTCTAGAAAAGCATGCTTAGATACATCAGGTGCTATCTTTTATATCGATAGCTTTTACATATTGGCCTGGGATGATATTTATTTTCAGATGATTCATTGATCAGTCTTAACTTTTGTTATTTTTATATTTTGTATTATAGTTAAAAATCCCCTATAGTGCAGACTTTTTATTGTCTACTCTATAAGGGATTTTTTTTTATCTATGGCGGATTTAAAATCTAAGTGTAACACTATATAAAACGATGTTTCTTAGTGGCTGTATATAGATTTTTCTTAAAAGGGGAGAGAAATTTGAAAACTATTATCACATTGTTATTAATTGTAGCATTCTCAATTTCGACAGCTTGTGCAAATTCAATTGTCAATGCATCAAATGCTATTGAGGATTCAATGACGATGAACCAATGGGCCTATGCTTTTGGGGGCTATTTCGTTCAAGATCAACTAAAAAAAGACACTCGTTTAACTTTTCTAGAGCGTGAAGGGATAAGTATTTTACTTGCTTATGGCAAACAAAAATGGATATCCTCCTAATTTAAATATTCTTCGATGAACGTTGAAATTATCGGGGCATCATTGGTAGAAATTAAATTTTAAGGCGCATAAAACGTCTATTTTTATATCTATATCCGTACAGCGCAAAGTGCAGATGCCTATAGAAGTGTAATCATTGAAGTAATTACCAATAGTACAGTTGTAAGGGAAATATGTTTACCTAATGCTTTTATAGTAGATTATAATGAAAGATTTAATGATAGTAATGGTATTGGTGAATTTGCAATGGTTTTAAGACAGAAAGCAGATAGATTACCTGACGTGAAGGCTACAGACGGTTTTGCTAATGAAGAAGCGGATCAGGAAAATTAAAATTCTTTATAAATATTCGTAGATATAAGAATCAGTTGACTAAGCCACTACTAATAACATTTTTACTATCGGTGGTGGATTTTTTATATTTGTTGTTGAACTGTAATAATTATCCTGCATCATGTCGATACTAAGATACATATACTGGATCGTTGACCAAATATGAAGAGGTGACTTATGGATAACGATATAAAAGAATGGTATAGATATCCGATTGTAATTTTTACAGGAATACTAGTACTGTACACTGCTAGTAATTCAGTTATGGCATTATTTAATTTGTAAGTACAGATGTAAGCCGTCTTACCATATTGGTAGGACGGTATTTTTCATGTATAAAAATAAATATAAGATACCATCATCGCATCTATTGACGTACAACAAATGATGTAGTATGATGGTGTTAGGAGGTGAGGAAATGGAGCAAGCGGAAACCATACTTAGGAACATATTCTACACGCTGTCAATCATCTGGTTAACGATACAGATAATTGACAAGTGCAAAAAGAAAAAGAAAAAGAGCCCATCATCCCACGAAGATGACAAGCTCTAGAGTTCCAAGGGGAAGGGTAAAACCTTCCTCTACCTTATAAAATATTATATCCGCTTTATCCATTTTAAACAACATGAAAAATAAAATTACAGGGTTAATTATTGTCACGGTAGCGAGTATTGGAATAGATCACGCGTTTAGTAGCTTATATACGGCTTGTTTTATGGCTGGAATGGTCGTAGTTACTGGTTATTTTGTTATTAGAGATTTAAAAAGAAGATAATTATAGACCGAGCTGGCGGTTAAACCAGCGCGAGGAGGGATTAAATGAAATTACAAGACCTACATAAAGACTCAAACAAATATCTATCAGCTGGACAAGTAGCAGAGATATACGGCATAAATAGAAGTTCGGTTATAACAGCCTGTAATAAGGGCAGAATGGACGAAAACGAAGCGGTTAACACTGTATTAGGGTGGTTGATTAGTCCTGCAGGAGCGAAGCGCCTTTGGGGTGACCGAAGGATAGAAATAAAAGACGAAAGGAAGATGAATGACAATGGACATACCAACAATATCAGACCAGCTTGCCAGTAAACTTATTTTTGAGAGGGAGAGATCAGCAAAACTAAACCAATACGCTATTGATTTGCATGAGAAATTGAAAGCAGAGCAGGAAGAAAATAAAAGGCTAAATGATATATTGAAACAGCTTGTAGGCGAGGAGACCAACTGGCAAGAGAATAATTTGCAACAGAAATTAGAATCAGAGTTGTCATTAGAACGACAGAAGGTAGAACACCTTAAAAACGCACTATATAAATCAAGCAGTATGATTCGCAATGGTAATCCAAGTAATGAACAGCTGGAAGAAGTTATCGTTAAAGCTACCCATGGGTTACAGGGAGACTGAATGCATGAACGTATTGGATGCCACTCCCAACACCGCCAGCCGATTAATTACATAAAATTCTTGTAACCGTCTTATCTTAATTGGTAGGACGGTATTTTTTTATTTTGTGCCAAATTAAAATTATTTTAATGGAAATGCTATTATTAGGAGGCGATAACAATGCTTTGGCTTTTATTAGTAGGAGTAATCTTAGGCGGAGGATCTGGAATATTTTCACGCAAAGATAGTTTCGGTGGTTTCTGGGGAGACTTAGTAGCGGGTATTGTAGGTTCTTTTATTGGTGGTTTTTTATTTAATATTACGGATATTTTTGCATACGGCACATTAGGCTCGATAAATTCAAGTGCGATAGGGGCTCTTATGCTTCTATGGACCATAAGGATGTATCGCACATCAGAGCCTACACGGAAAAAAGAATGAAATTTATATTTCACTATCTTATCTTAATTGGTAGGATGGCTTTTTTATTCATATATCAACACGAATAGCCCAGCAGGTGTACATTCCTGCCAGGCAGCTAAGTCACATTCACGAATATAACTTAACTTGATTGCAATCATATCGTGTTGCTTTATGGTGGGCGATCAACTTCACCGTATCGCAATATTAATATGACCAATATATTAATATTGATACATTGTTTGCAAAAACGTCCCTGGGAGTGGCATCTAACGTAATAATATTTATCGACATCAATTAACACGTTATCAGCAGAATTATCAATATATCTTAGTGGGCATCAGGCCAAATATAAATGTAAAATTATGAAGGCCACCGTCACTCTAGAGGGTGAGTTCATAGACATTAAGTTTACGTTTGAAGATATACCATCTGAGCGGATACGCAGGATAACAGGGTATTTGGTCGGCACTACTGATAGGTGGTGCGACGCTAAGAGGGCAGAGGAAAGAGATTGAGTTAAACATGCGTAGAGTATTGCCAATTTTAGTAAAATAGTATATAATGATGTCGACAAAGATATCTAAAAAACCGTCTTACCTTAATTGATCGGACGGCGGTTTTTATTCAGTCATACTTTTGTCATATTTTTAGGTTACTATTAAAATAACAAATTAAGGGGTGATTTCAATGAAAAACGTAGTTCGAAAAATAGCTATCTTTTCAATGGTGGGTATGATGCAATTGGGTTTTGGTGCATCAGTAATAGAAGCGACACCTCTATACAATGGAGATTCACAACATATTGTTCAATTAGATGATCAACATGATCAAGATCGGCATGAGCGAGAACGTATTGAAAATGAACGACATGAACGTGAAATGAGAAGACGTGAAAATGAGGATGAACGAGAGTGGCATGAACGTCAGCGTCGTGAAAACGAACGACATGAAGAAAATCAGAGACGAATTGCCAACGATATTCTAGATTTGATCCTTGATAAATAAGAAATATGTATAGGGATCGCACCGTCTGGTAGGGCGGTGCTTTTTTTATCGTGCGCCCAGCAGGGGCGCTTACTCGTCGGTGTAAGTCCGATACGGGGGTTGATAGTGCCAACCGTTAGCTTAAGACAAGGGGGTCCACCGCGAGGTGGAATCTGAAGGAAGTCGGCGGCAAAACTCTGGTCTGAGGAACACGAGCTACATATAAGGCATATATCCGCTGGGTGAGTTTGCGATACAAAACGAAGCCCTAAACTATTCGAAGTAGATGATGTAAATGTAGCAGATAGATGGAGTGAAAGTAAGCGCTCTTACCTGGGGAGATCTGACAGGTACGTTATGGACATAGATTTGGAAATGGCAACCCATGCAGTGATGCATGGCTAAACTGTCAGAAGTCAGCAGAGGTCATAGTACCATAGCGGATATATACGCTATGGGAAGGACTGAACAATAGGAGGTTTTGGAATTTTGAAAGACACGAAGAAATGCGTTGAAAGCAGACAACTTCATAAAGAAGACTGCCTACAGGAGATAAGAGTGGAACTCGAAGGTAATGTAGGAGTGCGGAGCATTTCATCCACGGCAGAAAAAGGAAGAAACGATGTCAATGAATATGCCAGTAAGCTGCTTGAGGAAATCCTTGAACCAAGCAATATGAATTTAGCATATAAAAGGGTCAAGGCAAATAAAGGGAGCTATGGAGTTGATGGAATGACAGTAAATGAACTTTTACAATTCCTAAAACAAAATAGCAAACAACTCAGACAGTCATTATTGGAAGGGAAATTAGGGTGATCCAACAATCCATAGCCCAAATTCTAAGCCCTATATATGAGCGAAAATTCTCGAAAACTAGCTACGGATTCAGACCTAACAAAAGTGTCAAGGAGGCAGTATTGAAATGTAAGGAATACATAGATACAGGCTACAAATGGGCTGTAGACATTGACCTTGCTAAATATTTTGATACCGTAAACCATGACAAACTCATGCGCCTGTTGTCTGAAACAATTAAAGACGGCAGGGTATTATCTCTAATACGAAAGTATTTAAGATCAGGAGTTATGATAAATGGAATGGTAGAGGAAACAGAGATTGGTTGCCCTCAAGGGGGCGATTTGTCCCCACTTTTGAGTAATGTCATGCTAAACGAGTTGGATAAAGAACTCACTCATAGGGATTTAAAATTCTGCCGCTATGCCGATGACTGTAATATATACGTCAAAAGTAGGAAATCGGCCGAGCGAGTTATGGCAAGTATTACTCGATTTATTGAAGAAAAGCTAAAGCTTAAAGTCAATAAGGAAAAGAGTGCAGTAGATAGACCGTGGAAAATGAAATTTTTAGGCTTCTCGTTCTACCACAAGAAGGGTGGAATTGGGATTCGGGTACATCCAAAGCCTGTTGAGAAGTTTAAGCAAGAACTTAAGGAATTAACAGGGAGAAGCAAGAGTTTGAATATGGAGCAAAGGATGGAAAAACTCAGACATTGCATAACTGGCTGGGCAAACTATTTTAATATGGCAGATATGAAGAAGCTTGCAAAAAATTTGGATGAGTGGCTACGAAGAAGGATTGGAATGTGCTTCTGGAAACAATGGAAGAAAATAAAAACCAAGCATGATAATCTTGTAAAACTTGGTACTCCCAATACCAAAGCGTGGGAGTATGCCAATACAAGAAAAGGCTACTGGCGTATCGCCGGTAGCCCAACCCTCTCAAGGACACTAACCAATGAATACCTAAAGAAAATTGGTTTCATATCAGTCAGTGAAAGATATTCATTAATACATTAATTCTATTGAACCGCCGTATACTGAACGGTACGTACGGTGGTGGTGTGCTATGAAAGGCGCATCGGAGATGAGGGAAGACCCCTCGGTGGGGACTGAATCAGGCAGACTCATCAAACAACCCTAAGCTGCTGCAATAAAGAGTTGTGGTAGTGAGCATCTAGGGAAAAGGTTGCATTAAAGCAATCATGTAGGATATGCGAAGGTGAACGAAAGTGAACCGCTGAAGAAGTATCGATAACGTAAAACTTTGTCAAAACCTGCCGTTCACCACTAGGTAGGGATAAGAGCAGTAGAAAACCTGAATAGCTGACTGCTTGACAAACGGTATTAAGGCGGCACGAGCGCATATTGGGCTCTGGTGTGAAACATAGGAACCTGCATGGCGATGATAAGTGAAAAGACACAAGTCGCAGAAAGGCAAGGTCAAAATAGCAAGGTGCAATGCAGGGGCGGAGGCGCCCGTAGTAGTCAAGAAGTTGCTGTAATGGCAATGGAGCAAAGGGGTGCCATCATTCAGCTCGAAGACTGAAAACAACTGTGATAGCAGGAGGATTTGATGAAGGAGAGCAAGCCATACGATATTCCAAAGAAGGTTGTAATGTCAGCATTTAAGAAAGTCAAGGCAAACAGAGGAAGCGCAGGGATTGATGGTCAAGGTTTAAAAGAATTTGAAGAAGATCTCAAAGGAAGCCTGTATAAAATCTGGAACAGGATGAGTTCTGGAAGTTATTTTCCTCCGCCAGTAAAATTGGTTGAAATACCCAAGAAATCTGGTGGGAAAAGAGGGCTTGGCATTCCAACAGTCGGCGATAGAGTGGCCCAAATGGTAGTGAAGATGTACTTAGAACCGAAAATAGAACCCATCTTTCATGAAGACTCTTATGGCTATCGGCCAAATAAATCGGCTATAGATGCCATAGGGCAAGCAAGAAAAAGATGTTGGAAATATGACTATGTCATAGAGTTTGACATCAAAGGTTTGTTTGATAACATTGACCATGCATTACTGATGAAGGCGGTGCGAAAACACGTAAGCGAGCCATGGATATTGTTGTACATAGAGAGATGGTTAAAGGTGCCTTTTGTAGATTCTGAAGGTCATACGGTCAAACGAAAAAGTGGAACACCACAAGGCGGGGTGATTAGCCCTGTTCTTGCAAATTTGTTCATGCACTATGCATTTGATATGTGGATGGTACGGGAAAATCCACAAGCACCTTTTGAAAGATATGCAGATGATGCAATTATCCACTGCAAGACAGAAACGGGTGCGGAAGAAATACTGGCACGACTAAAGCAACGACTAGAGGAATGTAAGCTTGAATTGCATCCGGTGAAAACGAAAATTGTTTATTGCCAAGATAAAGACAGGAAGCAGGAATATCCAACCACGGAGTTTGATTTTTTAGGATATACTTTTCGGCGGATATTCATAAAAGATAGATTAGGGCGATTACAGTTTAATTTTCTGCCATCAGTAAGCAAGAAGTCAGCAAAAGCTTTTAGGGATAAAATAAAAGCAATTCGACTTCATAGCTTTACAGGTAGCAAAATTGAAATGATAGCGGAGAGGATAAATCCGATTATTAGAGGATGGCTTAACTATTTCACAAAATACAACCCATCTGCTGTAAAATATACAATTGACTGTCTAAACCTACGATTGGTCAAATGGGCAATGTGCAAATACAAAAAGTTTAGAGGTCATCGCAAAAGGGCTGAGAAATGGCTGGCAGAACTTGCAAAAAGAGAGCCCAATATGTTTCCACATTGGACTCTCGGATATCGTCTATCAAATGGTTGAATGATAGGAGCCGTATGAATCGAGAGGTTCACGTACGGTTCTGTGAGAGCCTACAGGTGAAATTCCTATGGGCTACTCGACTGAGAGGACGCTAAATAAAATAATTATTTAGCTCCTACTCGATTGTCTATATAGCATTTACACATGTGGTATACTAGCGAGTCTTCTATTTAAATAAATTATGTGATATTTTCTATACCTCTATTTTAAAAAGTATAAGGGAAAATAAGATGAAATATAAGAAAACTTACAAATATGGATATAAATTATATTATTCTATAATGATTTGTCGATATAATTGAAAATATTTAGCAATTTTATATATAAAGAACTGATTAATACCCTCATTTAAAATGAGGGTATTAATCAATATCAGTGTTAGAAGATAAAACTATTGACACCAATAATTTCCTCTAGTATAGCAAGACATAGGTTGGTGTCGTTGCAATTTGCATGTGTGTGCTAATTGAAGCACATCACGGTATTGTCCTAGCCGAAAATTATCCTGCAAAGGCTTTAGGAGCCAAAACAGATGAAGCAATTTGGCAAGCAAAGCAAAAGTATCCAGGATTGGCAATGGTGCGGGCAGATTTCAGTAAGTATTTGGTAACGGCTGATGGACACATACAAATTGGTTTATTTGATAACAGTAAAGTGAATGTAGAAACCTTGGCAGCAACTATAGATAATCCACATAAACGCTTTGGCCCTAATAACATCCAGCGTTGTGCTATGTTGCTCAATCAAGATTTAAGTGAATTTAATCATAAGGATGATCACGTTATACATCCAGTATCATATTTTAAGTAAGTGTATATTATGAGTAAGGTATTCGTAGAGGTCACAGCCCGACATGATATAAATGGCAATATTCATCCTATATCAATTAAATGGGAAGATAGCCGAAATTTTGAAATTGATCGGGTCTTTAATGCGCGCCAAGCGCCTTCACTTAAAAGCGGAGGTTTTGGAATGCGATATAGCTGTCGAATATGTAATAGGGAAGCTTATTTGTTTGATGATGAGGGCATTTTTTTTACCTCTAAAATATAACAATACGTTAACAAACTTATCAACTATTTAATAGTATAATAAACCTAACAGCAGATGCTGTTTTAATAAAGATAAAACAAGGAGGTGTTGAAAGTGCTGATTCATACGCAATGTGGGAGTGCCATTAGTGTTAGCGATCAAGGCAAAGGGGTGTGCTCTTGTTGTGGCAAAAAAATTAAAGTAAGAATATCAAATAAGTAAATGAACCGTCTATCTTCAGATAGGTGGTTTTTTTATTTATTATGAAAAAAATATAATATTTGTAAAAATTTATCCTGTATAGCGTCGATACTAAGGTACATATACTGGATCGTTGACCAAATATGAAGAGGTGACTTATGGATAACGATATAAAAGGATGGTACAGATATCCGATTGTAATTTTTACAGGAATACTAGTACTGTACACTGCTAGTAACTCAATTATTGCACTATTTAATTTGTAACTATTTATAAAATTGCCGTTTCACACCATTATACTTTTAGCATGTTTTTAGGTTTTTTTAATAAAATAAAATAAGGAGTGATTTTTTGTGAAAAAGATATTCAAAAAAATAGCTGTTTTCTCAATGGTAGGCATGATGCAAATAGGTTTTGGTGTATCAGCAATAGAAGCGACGCCTCTATTTAGTGAAGATCAACAGCACATTGTAAAATTAGATGATCGACATGATCAATATAGGCGTGAACGAGAACGTAGTGAAAATGAACGACATGAACGTGAAATGAGAAGACGTGAACATGAAAGTGAGCGAGAATGGCGTGAGCGTCAGCGCCGAGAAAACGAACGGCATGACGAAAATATAAGACGAATTGCCCATGATATTCTAGATTTGATCCTTGATAAATAATAAACATGTATAGGTGATCGCACTGTCTTACCTTCAACCGGTACAGTAATGTGACATTCTCGCTTTCAAGCTGAATTTTTAATTCAAAAATACCTGTATATTCCAGAGATTGCTGATATCAGCAATGGGAAAGCCACGGAAGTTACCTATAAAAAATGGAGTATATCGAGTGCCATGCCTAATATGGACTATTGGATTGTTTATGATGTAACTGATGAAATAGCAAAAAAAGGATGGACTCAAAATTTCTCACGGTAGCTATACTAACGAATGTATGGTTTACCACATTGAAGGTCACTTTTATATGATGAGCAGGTTTTACCCAGGAAACATCTGATATTAAAATTGAAGAACTACAGTATCGGAAAACGCGCAAAACTTACGCTAACGCTCAGAATGGGAAAAAATTTAGCGTGCTATAAATTCCGTATTTTATCGTGATCCCAGTTAAGACAGCCGCAATTGAATTAGATGTTTAATTTACAATACTTAATTACCTTCCGAATTAGTAATGATTTGGGAGGTAATTTTTTGCTGTATATCAGGTCGCGCTAGTGTAGTGGATGAAATATTAAAACTTCTTTTGCACAAACTAATGCGAGAAGTAGGTGATTATTTTCAATTTTCGCATTCATATCATAATAGGTTTCTTTGTCGGTCTATATTTTCACAGTTTGGAGTTTATAACATTGGCAATGCTTGGTTCGTTGTTGCCTGATCTCGATCATCACGGGTCAACACTGGGCAGGTATAATCCGTTTGCCAAATTTATGATGCACAGGGGATTTAGTCATAGTATTTTAGGCTGTGCATTATTATCAAGCCCCTTTGCAATGATAGGGCATGGTACATTCATGCCAGTGTTTGCAGGAGCGGTAAGCCATGTATTTGGTGATTTTATTTCATCGTTATTAAAAGGGCGTTGGTTTCGAGTTAGGTTGTGGTAGGGCAATGAGCGTCCCCTGATGTCCGTTATGATTGCAGTAGCCATGTTGTTAGTACGGCACTATCTGCGGCAGTATCCACGGCAGTGGCAAATGCAGTAACCTCTACTTCTAATAAAGCCGTAGATGATGCTAAAACAGAAGCAACTACAAAATTAACAACGTCCGCACAGGATGTAATGATTTCTGCAGTTGCAAACGCGAGAACAACTGCACTTGGCACAAATACGACTTCTGTAGTAAATGCGGCTACCAATGCGGCTGTACAAACCATTGTTAGCAACACTGTAAAGGGTACTGATGATTCAGTAGAATGCGGTTAAAGCGGCAGCTGGTTTGGCTTCAACAGTAATATCATCAATTACTGCTAAAGATATTTCCAGTGTCCCATCCGGAACAATTACTTCCCAAAATGTTCAAGGTGCAATAAATGAATTAGAGGGCAATAAAGCAACTAAAACCAGTGTTAGCAACGTATTGACTATACTCAATCGCATACAGAATGAAATAACTGATATTTACAGTACTAAGGCTAATTCTTCTAGCGGAGGAGTGCCTGTGGGGGTAATTGCTATGTGGTCTGGGAATGCTGCTACCATTCCTGCAAATGGGGTATTATGCAATGGACTAAACAATACTCCTAACCTAATGGACAGATTTGTAGTTGGGGCAGGCTCAACTTATGGAGTTGGAGCGACAAGTGGTGAAGCTACATATGTATTAACGATAGCAGAAATGCCGAGTCACAATCATGGTACTTCACCTGCTGGTGGTCCTGATTATCTTGAGGGTCGTGGTGGTGCTTATCCTGGCGGTGATTATAGAGGGCTTCCATGGGCTACTGGCAATGCAGGTAGTGGCGCAGCTCGCAATAATTTACCACCTTACTATGCTCTTTGTTATATAATGCGTATTGCTTAAGAGGCGATTATATGAATAGAGACAGAGCTTATTTAAGCTCGACACATACAGTAACAATGCCATAAAATAGATTAATCCGCTATCAGGTCATTGTGACTTGGTAGCGGATTTTTTTTGTCAGGCTAATAATTACAATATATAAATTATTTGTCGGAATATACCGAATTGTGATTAAGATTTCTGTTGTTTATATCGATAATATAAGAGATAAGTCCTATTGATGACAGTTGGCAAGTCCTAGGTCTCAATTCAAGCGTACAATTCACTCCTGTACAATTGTAATAAAATTGAAGTAAGCAGTTAAGGAGAGAGGTATGATGGCTAGAGAATACTGTCATAATGGATATTTTGAACCTATACATAGGAAAAGTAGAAAAGATCATCATAAAACGACATCTATTGTGTCTTTCATGAATGTTATTATCGGTATTATATTCGTAATTACTTTCGTGGTTGCATTTATAGGCGGATTATTAGTGGAAATTTTTATGATGTAGTTGCCTGTACAATGGCAAAGATTACCTACCTGCCAAACCAGTAGTACTAACCATAAGGCAGGTGATTCTGTGTTAACGGCTTATATAGTAGGTATCTATTATTGTTATTGGCTAGCATCGTGATTTACGGGGGGGGGGGTTAATATGTGTAGCCAGTAAATGAGAGAGTCGTCGATCGGATTGGACTGACCTGAAGTGTGAAATTTAGAAAATTAACTAGTTAGAGTGAAGGAAAATCACTTTGATGGGCTATGTTTTATAGTGGATTTACATTATCAATTAAAGGGAAAGCTATCATTAACTTTGATATAGATATAATTATCTCTATATGCCAGTCAATTCCAAAGTTAAGTCATCTGATAGTGCTGCGACAGTGTGGCTGACAGGCAAAATAAATTCTAATGAAAGTGCAGATGCCTATCGAAGTGTAATACATATGTAAGCCGTCATTCTCTTAATTGAGTTTGACAGCTTTTTTTATTTACCAAAAAATAATAAGATAAGGATTTAAAAGCATAATATAAGTAGATTGCAAAAGAGGAGGAAGAAATAAAGTGAAAAGTGCTGAGGAGGCTCAAGAAAATAGTAAGGAACGCGTAGGATATGTAGAAGACTCTGATATAAACTTAAATGATTCCGGGGGAAAGGAAACACTTTTTAGTGCTATGACAAGCTATTACTTGTTATATAGGTAAATAAAAAAAGTCGTCTTACTCTTAATTGAGTAGGACGACTTTTTTGATATTTTTACCAAATGATACTTGCTCTTTGAATATCATAGTTGTATGATGATGGAACGAATGTTCCGGGGGCGATGTTGTTGTGAGTCGTACAAATTTACATGTAAACCTTAATGATTTTTACGCTTCTGTAGAGTGCCTGTATAGACCAGAAATTCGAGATAAGCTAGTTATTGTTTATGACGATATTGAAGCACGCCATGGTATTAGCCAAAAATTATCCTGCAAAGGCTTTAGGAGTCAAAACAGGTGAAGTAATTTGGCAAGCAAAGTAAAAGTGTCCAAGATTGGTAATGGTGCGGGCAGATTTCAGTAAGTATTTGTAACGGCTAATGGACATATATAAATTGATTTATTTGATAACAATAAAGTGAATGCAGAAATATTGGCAGTAACTATAGATAATCTACATAAACGCTTTGGCCCTAATAGCATTCAGCGTCGTGCTATCTTACTTGATCCAGAGTTAAGTGGATTTAATCATAAGGACGATCACTGTATAAAAATCGGTAAGCTATTGCCGTTTCACACCGTCATACTTTTGTCATATCCTCATGTTATATTTGAGTTAAGGAAATGAGGGAGTGGTGAAAGGCTGTTTATCTAAAGAGAGCGACTCAATCTTGATATACATACAAGTGAAGCATTAATGCAACAACTGCCATCGATACAAAGGACTAGTGGATAATAAATCTTACAATAAGTAAAAGGAGTGTTTCATTATGAAAAAAATCGCAAAAAAAATAATTGTATACTCTTTATTGGTTGGTATTGCACAGTTTGGCTTAAATGCATCCATATTAGAAGCTTCGCCAAGAAGTGATTGGGAACAACAACAGAATGATTGGCACTGGCAGGAAAACCATAGACATGAACAGGAAATGCAGCGGCGTGAGAACGAAAATGAGCGGGATTGGAATAATCGACAACGTCAAGAGAATCAGCGATATGAACGTTATATTCGGCAGGACAATGAGCGGCAATATCGCAATGAGTTAGAAATGCAACGGCATGAGCGGGAGTTACAACGGCGTGATAATGAAGGTTGGCAGGATTGGAACGATCGGCAATGGCAAGAAAATCAAACCCATCAGCAGATCGTTCACCAGATTGAGGCAGACGTAATAATGATGTTTCTGAATAGCTAAGAAAAGTAATCCAGGGCATGAAAAGAAGCTCTATCCTTCGGGGGTGCGGCTTCTTTTCTTAAATCCAAAAGCCGTCATTCTCTTAATTGAGTTTTATGGCTATTTTATTTATCTAAAAATCGGCAAGCAATTACTGTTTTCGAAACAATGTGATTATTTTCTACAAAATTCGCACTAATTAAGTATTATAATTGAGATGAAAAGGAGAGTGATCAAATGGGGCACAGAATAATTAATGATATACAAGTAACTGTTAGCGGAGATAATATTAGTGATGAAGAGTTATCAATATATCTTAGTGAACATCAGGCCAAATATAAATGTAAAATAGTCAAGGCCACCGTCACTGTAGATGGTGAGTTCATAGATGTTAAGTCCACGTTTGAGTATGTACCATTTGAGCGGATACGTAGGATAACAGGGTATTTGGTCGGCAATACTGATAGGTGGTGCGACGCTAAGAGGGCAGAGGAAAATGATAGGGTTAAGCATGGGTAGAATATTATCAACTTTAGTAAAATAGTATATAATCATGCCGACTGAGATAACTAAAAAACACCGTATTACCTTTAGGTAGGACGGTGTTTTTTGTTTTGGAAACCTAAGTATTATATCTAATTTGTTAATCAACATATCACTTTTACAATAATCAATGAATATGATACATGAGAAGTAACTATTCAAAAATAAAAAAAGTCAGGAGGAAAAACATGAAAATTCCAAAAGGAAAAGGATTCGACATTGCCAGCGGACTAACCATAACTGTTGTACTTGAGGAGTATACGTTGATAGGAACATTTTTAGAGAGAATCAAAGAACGCTCCTGTCATGATGATCCACCGATTCATGTGAATGTAAAAGTGACGGAAGAACCGGAATTTATCTTACTGCAACTAACATGCCCCCTTAAAGTAGATCGTGGAATCGAGTTACCTGTAGGTACGATTATTGCAATTAATGTACAACAAATATTGTTTATAGCAATTATTGGAACGTGTCCCAGTGAAATATGTGAGGAGGAGAAGGTGTAACTCCTTTTCTTTTAAGTCATGGACAATATTACGAATTATTTTCGATGTAAACATTTAATCGCCTGCTCGATTGGTATACCATAAGCCAGATGGTTTTGTTGTTTGTGGCTTATATAGTTGGTGAGGTAATATGTGTAACCCGCAAATGAGAGGTCGTCTATCGGATTGGACTGATCTGAAGTGTGAAATTTAGAAAATTAGCTAGTTAGGGTGAAAGAAAATCACTTTGACTGGCTTTTTTTGTAATAGATAGGGAGAAAATTAGGAGGGCTCATTATTACAGCATTCGTCCTTGTAGAATCATTGTTGATTCGGACACATC
>Ga0224519_1000037_pt1 | contig 15821 bp, 10 predicted proteins | sample IRBST0metaG_FD_180709 | JGI IMG/M metagenome (GOLD analysis project Ga0224519, IMG submission 180709) | reverse complement strand
CGCAAAGCAGACCGGAATCTGACTAGTTATTTTTTTGAAGATGCCTTAACATGATATAAGAATAAAGGCTCCGCAGTGAATGCGAAGCCTTTATGTTATATGTTTTTTAAATAATATGGTCGGAGCGGCAGGATTCGAACCTGCGACCCCCTGGTCCCAAGCCAGGTGCTCTACCAAGCTGAGCCACGCCCCGATTTATATTGTTCTGACAAGAATTAATTATAGCAGTATCATCCCAATAAGTCAATATCTTAATTTATATATTTTTGAGATTCAGCCATTTGACCTTCGGCATTTAATCACAAAGACATTGCACTTTATATATCACGTTTATTCCAGGACAAATATTGATTTGAATACACATTGTAGTATATAATATGTCCATTACATATCTCCGTTTCTCTATCTTATTTGGATAATATCACCGAATAAGAGGATTTTCACAAAAAGTGAAGAATACAGTCTTATTAATTTTCTATTTGCATGTTAAACACAAATAAAAAATGAGGGGGTTATGATATGCGTATTGTTGAGCAAGCCTTTCGCGTCATGGAACGCACTAGTATTGTAAAAGCAGAGTATCCCACTGATTGCCTATTCCAAGCCTTCGTAAACGGACGCCTCCAATATAAAGCTACCTATAGCGTCGAAGGTGAAAATATTGATCTAGGTTTCGATTGCTTGGTACGTGGCGACTTAGTACAACTATTTTATTTCATCCCATAGAACTATGAACTTCCCAGTTTTACATTTTTCATCACCATTTAAGCACCGTTTCATTCTAACGTTCCCGTCTGCTACGGGTAGGTTACATACGAATGGAGTCACACACATAATAACAGAGATTCAGAGTAGACAACCAAAAACGTTATACTTAGCTATAGTAAAAAAAGTTATATCAGCAAGCTGCTGATATAACTTTTTTTACTTATTTTTCAATGATTAGCAATTGAGCCTTCAAGTATCTCTCGCCTCAAAACTTTCCGTAAAAAGCTTCGATGCAATCCCGCACGACATCTATTTCTTTTTCCAGGAGAGGTAATTCAAGGGCCATTTCCGCCCCACCTCCCGCTTTCCCTCTTTTTTCTAACTCTTCGGCCAACTGAGCAAGCTTCTTCATTCTCAAATTTGCTGATGCGCCTTTAAAACCGTGCATAATTTTACTAAATTCCATGTAATCTTGACGTTCAAGGACAGCATAGCAATCTGGTAGCAGATGAACCGCTTCGTCAAAATAAATTTCAAATATTTCTTGTAATTCACTAGTGGTAAACATGAGTTCCTCTGCTACCGCTTCTATATCATACTCTGTCATAATAATATCTTACCCCCATTATTATACTGACCAACGTTCTATGATTTGTCTTAATTGCTTAGGATTGATCGGTTTGCTAATATAGTCATCCATCCCCACCGACAGGCATTTTTCCCGATCACCTTGCATGGCATTAGCAGTCATCGCAATAATCGGAATGTGCCGCGGAGTATTTTTCTCAGCCCCACGAATGGCTATGGTAGCTTCAAAGCCATCCATTTCTGGCATTTGACAATCCATCAATATTAAATCATGATTCCCGCCCTGTGCAGCTACAACTGCATCCCGGCCATTGGTAACGACAATAACTTCACAACCAATTTTTTGGAGAAGTAACATTGCCAGCTTTTGATTGGCCTTATTATCTTCGGCTAGTAAAATCCGAATCCTCCCAAGTGGCTTGCCCTCCAAAACCACGGACAAGGGCATTACCACATCCGCCCTATTACTATTCCCACTATCTTGATTTGGCTTGGCAACCTGTAATGGTATTACACAATAAAATAGTGCACCTTGCCCTTCGGTGCTATCAACACCAATCACACCGGTCATAAGTTCTGCTAATCTTTTAGAAATTGATAATCCAAGCCCTGTGCCCCCATACTTACGAGTCGTCGAGCCATCAGCCTGGGTAAAAGGTTGAAATAATCGTCTACTAGCCTCCTCTGAAAGTCCAACCCCGGTATCCTTGATTTCAAAGCGTATATCGAATTGTGTTGCTACTTGCCTCATCAGTATGGCACGAATGGTAATCGTACCCGTCTCCGTAAATTTCACTGCATTGCCGGCAAGATTCAATAAAATTTGTCGCAGACGACCAGGATCGCCCTGCAGAATTAGAGGGATGAGAGGATCGATATAGGTTACAATCTCTAGGCCTTTGTCTCGCGCCTTGCAACCAATTAAATCTGCCACCTCCACAATGAGTCCAACCAAATTAAAGTTTATTTGCTCCAATACAACTTTTCCTGCTTCAATCTTGGAGAAATCCAGGATATCATTAATAATATCCAACAATGCTTTGCCGGAATTTCTTACAATACAGAGCTGTTCATGTTGTTCTGGGGTTAGTGGCGTATCGAGTAACAGCTCGGTCATACCAATTATCGGATTCATGGGTGTACGAATTTCATGACTCATATTGGCTAAAAATTCACTTTTAGCTCGATTAGCAGCTTCTGATGCTTCTTTTGCCCGCTCTAGCTGTTCCAAACTGTGACTAAGAGCCTCATCAGCCTTTCTTTTCTCACCTAAACCATCCAAGAACACATTAAACCACTTAATCAGTTCACTGATCTCATCATTTGAAGACATTTCTGGCAAACGAATTTTGTCATCGATGGTTCCCTCTTTAATTTCCTTAAACAAGGTTGTGATTTTTCTAATCGGCCTCACTACTTTTTTTGACATGGTCAAAGCGAATAAAATGATAACCAACAGACAGATACCAAATACGATTAAGGTAGTATTCCGGATAGTGACAGTTTTTGCAATTAATTTTTGCACGGGGATAAAACTGATAATCGTCCAATCATTCTTACTTGATTTATTATAAGTAACAAACATTTCTTGACCGTTTATATCATCGACAAACGACCCCTGCCGTTGTGTTAGCCGTTTCATAAAATCGGGGTCAACTTTACTGGCAATTTTTTCTTTGTCCGTATAGAAAACGATGCGATTGCTTTGATCAACAATCATCATAGTCGTATCAGGATCTAACGTACTATGGCTAAAGCGGTCGTAAAAATAATCAACATTGTAGTTCACTAATAAAAGTCCAACGGGCTTTTCCTGCATATCTTGCAAATCAAATTTTCTAAATACTTTGGCAGCAGTAATGACCTTCTGCTGCGTGGAATTAATATTTACATTGTCTTCAATGCCTGTCCAAGTAACGGCACGTTTACTGGCAATTGCCTCTGCTAATATGCTATTTTTTAAGTCGGAACGTATTTCCTTAACATTAAGAGTATCTCCCACATGATAATGCATACCACCTAAAGTAAAAACATCAATCGAGACAAGTCCCTTTAAGTTAGTATAGCCACTTAAGATATAGCCAATCTTCGCCTGTGTAGCTAGATTTGTGTAGTCATCTGGTAATTGATCTCCATCAATAAGAACATCCTTGATATCTTCAATACTTGATAAATTGGCAATTAAGCTTTCGACTTCTTCCAATAGTAGTTCCATATAATCTTTTTGTTTATCCATCAAGGCTTCTGTATATTGCCTAACTTCATCTTGAATAATAGCTTTTGAAATTTCAAAGGATGTGATTCCCACTACAATGAGTGGGAAGACACTTGTTATCAATAGAAAAATTAAAAACTTAGCCGTCAGGCTATGTCTTTGAAATATCCTTTTCATAGTAACACCTGCAAAATCATTCTTTTATATTTTCACTAGCAATGATTTTCACATCAACTAAGGTTTCCGGCGGCACCTGTTCACCCTTCAATATTTGTAGTGCGTATTTTACTCCTAAATATCCTTGAACATCCGCTTGCTGCTCCACCGTTACCGCTTGTTTTCCCTGCTTAATCGCTTCTTTAGCCTCATCCAAAGCATCATAGCCGGCGACTAGAACTTGCTTGCGACCAGATGATTCTCCTAAGTATTTAATGGTACCTAATGCCATCATATCATTCCCACAGAAAAAAGCACCGATATTCGGAAATCGTTTATACAAAGCTCCCGTCACTGCATAGGCTTCGTCAATTTTCCAATTAGCTGTTTCTACCGCTACTAACCTAATGTTTGGATTTTCTTTAAAAGCACGCAATGCTCCATTTTTGCGTTCTTGAGAATTTCCTGCACTGGTCATACCTTCTAAGATGGCAACTTCGGTAGGTGTTGTGATTTTCTGACTAATGTACCTCGCTGACAAGTAGGCACCTTGCTCATTATTAACACTGATAAAGGGTACATTAACTAGTCCCATCTTACGACATACCTCTGTGTCTAATTGGTTATCAATATTAACGATGGAAATGTTAGCGTCTTGAGCTTTTTTTAAAACAGGAATCAATTCGGTAGAACTTGCCGGAGCAATCACAATAGCATCCACCTTGTCGTCAATCAACTCTTCAATTATAGCGATTTGCTGAGCAACTGATGTTTCTTCGGCCCCAGTTTTAACGATTAAATTAACCCCCATTTCCTTTGCCGCCAGGCGAGCTCCCTTCTCCATCTCTATAAAAAATGGATTAGTTAATGTCTTCATTACCAAAGCTACATTTTTATTTGATGTATTTTGTGATTGCGTCCCCTGACGATTTTCCGTACCGTTATCAATAATGACGGATGTGCTTTCCTTCCCCCCGCTACAACCAATGGTGCCGAAAGTGACCAATGCCAATAATAGCAAGCTAACAATACGCATTCCTAACACCCTTTCTGCAATTATCTGGATTATATTAACCAACATGCTTACTATTAAATATACCCATAACCTATTGTTTAAATAAGTTATGGGTACTTTCTCTGTGGTAAATGATCTACCCTGTGAAATCCGCCCACATCATTACCATTATTTAGTTACAATTACGATTCCAGACTCCGTCACCGTATAGCCGTTTCTGCGATCAGCATCATGATCATAACCAATTTCTACCTCATCAGGAATATCGATACCCTCAGCAATAATGGCTCTTTTAACCTTTGCTTTTCTACCGATATTCACATTTTCAAACAAAATAGAGTCTTCTACCAAACTATGACTATGAACCCTGCTTCGAGATCCTATGATCGATCTACGCACTGTCCCGCCACTATTGATACAACCTCCACATACATAGGAATTAATATTTTGCCCACAACGACCGCCCTCTTCAAAGACAGTTTTCGCTGGAGGATAATTACCTTGATTAGTAATTATTGGCCACTTATCATTGTAAAGATTCAATTGAGGGTCTACTCTGATCAGATCCATATTGGCCTCATAATAAGAATCTAGTGTCCCTACATCCTTCCAATACCCTTTTTCTTCCGCCTTCATGTCAGGAACCACATTTTCCATAAAATTATAGGCAAAAACTCGATCACCATGCTGCAACATCATGGGGATCACATGTTTACCGAAATCAAGATCATCATGCTCCTTCTTACCTTCTTTTAATACCCCAATCAACTTTTTGACCGAGAAAATATAATTTCCCATCGAGGCAAAGCAAGTCTTTTTGCCTGGAATTTTATGGGGTTCAGCTGGTTTTTCCGTGAATTCGGTTACTCTACACTCTTCGTCCACGGAAATAATCCCAAATTCCTTTGCATCTCTCGCTGAAACCTCGATAGCTGCCAAGGTAATGTCTGCTTTATTTAAAATATGATAACTAATCATTTGACTAATATCCATCTTGTAAATATGGTCTCCACCAAATATTGCCACATACTCAGCATCTGATGACTCAATAAAGCGTAAAAACTGAAAAATTGCATCAGCCGTCCCTTTAAACCACGCCTCGCTGCCAGTGCTAGTTTCTGGTGATATGGTATCATAGAATTCGCCAAGTCCAGTCCACTTTGACCAGGATTCTTTGATGTGTTTATTTAACGAATAGGCGCGGTATTGGGTTAAAATATAGACATTTCTCAGACCAGAATTAAACATATTACTTAACACAAAGTCTATTATTTTATATTTCCCGCCAAAAGGAACGCTGGGTTTTGGCCGTTCTAGTGTAATCGGGCTAAGTCGTTCACCCTTTCCACCTGCCAAAACCATCGCTATTGTATTTCTAGTAACGTTTCCCATGATATGCATATAAAAATACCCTCCCAAAGTTACATCCCTAACGATACTGTAACGATTTATCGCCTAGTGTTTTTCTCTGTGAATGCGTCAATATACTTTCTACCTATTATGATGCGAAGAATTTTAAGCTTCGCATTTTTATACTTTATTGCATTTTCCGTCATTTTGTTACACATTTCATCACTGTTTATCATTATCTTACACCATTTTGTACCACATTACAATCTAACTATTCTAATTATTCTTACACCCATTAGAAAAAATCCTACCATACCTCCTTTCGGTTACTTTCCTAGTGGGATCTATATAGTAAAAAAATTGCTCAGTTTTATATAAAGGCTGAGCAACTTTTTTTAACTAATCGTAATACTATATTGGCAAGTAAAGCATTCTCCAACCTTAAGAATGTTTATCCCCTCTTTTTCAGCAAAATCTATTTTGTCCCCGATTTTATCAGCAACCCCATACCACGGTTCTAGGCAAATAAACGGTGCACCGCCTTCTGGTTTTGACCATATCCCGTAATATGGAAACCCTGCGCACTTCATCATCACCGTTTTACTACTTTTTCGACTTTTCAACATGATCGCATCTGATCGCAAGCCTTTAAATACTAAAGCATCATCTTTAAATAATTCATAAGACAAAGGAATTATATTGTCATTCTGTAACACTATTTCCGTCTGATCAGAAACAAAGCCATTTTTCAGCAGACTTTTAGCAGCTGTTTCTCGCTCCGAAAATGCTAGATAATAGTCCTCAAAGCACTCGCCATTTTGTAATGGGCAGCGGAAACCTGGATGTGCCCCAATCGAGAAATACATATCCTTCTCGTCTTGATTTTTAACCTTGTACTGAATGATTACTTCATGACCTTGAAGTGTATACTCAATCAGAAGCTCAAACTTACTAGGATATTTTTCTAAGGTTTTCTCGTTGGAAAGCAACTGGTATACTGCATGTTGCTCATCATGTTCTCTAAGGATAAACTCCATATCCCTAGCAAAGCCATGTTGGGAAAGTTGATACACCTTACCGCCCAGACTATATTCATTATTCAATAGGCGTCCGACAATTGGAAATAGTACTGGTGCATGTCTTCCCCAGTACGCAGGGTCGGCTTGCCATAAATATTCCGTGCCATCCTCTTTAAGTTGCAAACTACATAACTCTGCACCCAAACTATTAATCGTCGCAGTAACATATTCATTTTCTAATTTCATTCTCATGTTCGTAGCCTCCTGTACCTTTCAACCTATATACATCCCACTATATCTTTTATATACTACCATTACTCTTTCGACATCTTAGCTTTCCAGTCCTTCTCATTTTGCCTCCCCCCCCTTAGCAAATTACCCTATTATTTTCCGCCCTTTGTCGATCATGACAAAAAAAGTCTGACCCTTGCAGTAAGTTGCAAGAGTCAGACAGCAATTATGAAAGTTATTCACCAATCGGTTTTAAACGACAAAGGAAGTGACGCAATACTTTGGGTTCATAAGTAAACTCTAGACCTTTAATTTGGTCACGACGTTGCCATATATCAGCAAGAGCCTCGACAACAACATCCATGTGATTGTCCGTATATACTCGGCGTGGAATGGTAAGTCTCATGAATTCTACACCGGCCTGCTTCTGTTCACCAGTTTCAGGGTCGCGCCCTAAGAGTAAAGAACCAACTTCTACAGGCCGAACACCCGCTTCTAAGTAAAGTTCATTGCACAAAGCTTGGGCTGGAAATTGATCCGCAGGAATATGAGGCAAGAATTTTCCAGCATCAACAAATACGGCATGGCCTCCGACTGGCCACTGAATGGGAATACCACGTTTACGAAGTTCTTCGCCTAAGTATTCTACTTGACCAATACGGCTTTCTAGATAGTCAACATCCAAACCTTCGAACAGACCAACAGCTAAACATTCCATATCACGGCCAGATAAACCACCATAGGTTACAAACCCTTCCATCGGAACGCAAGATGCACTGGCTGCCGCTTGCAACTCAGCATCCCGCTTAATGGCAATTAATCCACCCATATTTACAATTGCATCCTTCTTGGCACTCATGGTCAAGAAATCACCCATTGCATACATTTCCGCAATGATCTTTTTAATGCTCACCTTGGCATAACCATCTTCCCGCTGTTTGATAAAATAAGCATTTTCAGCAAAGCGTGCCGAGTCAAAGTTAATGCGAATCCCATATTTATCAGCAATTTTTCTCACACCGCGTACATTCTCCATGGAAACAGGCTGTCCACCAGCCGAATTACAAGTGACGGTAATAATAATAAAGGCAATATTCTCGGCGCCCTTCTCAATAATAAACTTTTCTAAGCGTTCTAAGTCGATATTACCTTTGAAAGGGTGTTCGATTTGTGTATCAAAGGCTTCATCAATTACAAAATTCACAGGGATTGCACCATTCAGTTCAATCCACGCCATAGTTGTATCAAAATGCATATTACCTAATACATACTGACCTTTGTGCTTAATTAAGTGAGGAAAAAGAACTTGTTCAGCCCCCCTGCCCTGATGAGTAGGGATTGTATAATCATAATCGAAAATTTCTTTAATTGCTCTTTTTACTTTATAAAAAGACTTACTGCCTGCATAGGATTCATCACCTATCATCATCGCCGACCATTGTTGATCGCTCATAGCTCCCGTGCCGCTATCAGTTAGAAGATCAATATATACATCTTCAGCCAAGAGAGCAAACGGATTGTATCCAGCTTCTTTCAAGGCCTCCATTCTTTCTTCTTTAGAAATCTTTCGTAAGGACTCCACCATTTTAATACGATAAGGCTCAGCATTTCTACCCATAGTTATTCCTCCTAATTACAATATCCATTTTATATCCTAATTGTAATGCAAATATTGTGCCACTTAGATCATGCTGAAAATTCACAGTCTCTTGAATATTGCGATATTTTTTCTTGACAAGAAATCTTATCACTGTAAATATTTCTTATCACGTCTATAGACCATAGCTTTTTATTTTATTTAAAATGGTTGTATTCGACACTCCGAGCACCTGACCCGCCAATCTGGAGGAGGGATGTTTTTCCCAAACTTTTTTGATGACTTCTTTTTCGACGCCGGCCACAATATCCTTGAGTGGTAACCATTTATCATGATCAGCAAGGGCTACTTGCAATATAGTATGCCCCGATAACAGAGAAACAAGCTCTTTTTTACCATTTTCCATATCAGCCCATAAAGTTAAATGATTAAGAGTAATTTCTGCAGTGTCAATAAAGTTTATCAAACGCTCCAGAGTATTTTCCAATTGCCGCACATTGCCCGGCCATTCTTGCTCCATTAAAAATTGAGCACCTTCGCGGGATAGCCGTACTTCGGCCTTGTCTAATTTCCCGCAAATCTTGCGAATTAAACGCTGGGATAATAAGGGAATATCCTCTTTTCTCTCGCGCAAAGGAGCAATGGTTAAGGGGATTACATTCAAGCGATAGTATAGGTCTTCCCTAAATTCTCCTTTACTTAACATTTCTTCTAAATTACGATGAGTTGCAGCAATAATCCGCACATCAATCTGAGTCTCATGACTGCTTCCTACACGTCTAATTACTCCTTCCTGCAATACCCTTAACAGCCGTACTTGCAAACGTGGTGATATTTCACCGATTTCATCTAAAAATAATGTACCACCGTCAGCCTGTTCAAACAGACCTTTTCTCCCACCTTTCACAGCTCCAGTAAAAGAACCTTCCTCATAACCAAACAATTCACTTTCTAACAAGCTATCCGATAGTGCAGTACAGTTGATAGCAATAAAAGGAGCTCGATATCTAGCCCCCTCTGTATGAATAGCCGTTGCAAATAATTCTTTTCCGGTACCACTTTCTCCACGCAGTAAAATGGTAGAACTACTTTTGGCTACCATGCGCGCCGAAGCAATTACTTCAGCCATCTGCTGACTTTGATAAACAATATCTTCAAAAGTTGTTAATCGCCTCATTTTGTCTACTTGTGAAATGATCTTTTCAACTTGCTGAAAATCTTTGATCGTAGAAACAGCGCCAATAATTTGTCCTTGATGATTTTTCACAGGAACACAACTCATTAAGAAATGAATATTTTTACTTCCCCTACGAATTCTTCCTTCTTGCAACTTATAAGTTTGTCCCGTGTGCAAGGTATTCAGAATCGGGGGATTTGATAATAATAATTCCTCTGCTCCTAGCCCCATAACCTGCTCGGCTTTGCAATCAAATATCTTACACGCAATTTCATTTATATGGGTGATATTTCCATGTCGGTCAACTGCAATAATTCCCTCACTAACGGAGTTAAGGATGGTTCTTAGTTCATGCTCTCGCTCTTCATAAGGCATTTGATCACAAAACGTAACCGCCATCACACCTGCTACTACTGTTAAGTCCTGAGCCAATTTTTGCGCTAAGCTATCCACGAGGCAGCGAAATTTTATCATCATACCACCACCCGGTAGTACCTCCATGGCTATCTTATCAATCTGATTTTTTTCAGTCATTTTAAATATCTCATACCCAAGTCCTGGGCAATCAATGAAATCAATTTTAATCACATATTCCTGCATAAAATAGCCACCTCCATTTAAACTAACTATTCCTTTTTTATAACAAAATACCTGCATCTAAGCTGCCTAAAAGCATAAAAAACCCACCAAGCTTCATTCTTAGAACTTGGTAGGTCGCTCTTTCTGTTCTTGTCTTTTTAGGTAACCCCCATCTCAAACTGTTTACCTACAACTTTTCCAATAAATATTTGTACGATTTCAGGATCGAACTGTGTGCCAGAATTCTTACAAATTTCAGCTAAGACTACTTCTTCACTCAAAGCCTTACGATAGGATCTTTCGCTGGTCATTGCATCGTAAGTATCAGCAATGGCAATAATCCTAGCTACCTTGGGAATAGCCTCTCCCTTTAAGCCTTTCGGATACCCTGTTCCATCCCATTTCTCATGATGGGATAAAACCCCTTCTGTTAATTCGAGCATTTCATGAGATGAGCTTAAAATCCGATAGCCAATTTCAGGATGTCTTTTAATTTCCGTCCATTCCTGCTCCGTAAGTTTGCCTGGTTTATTTAATATGCTTTGCTCAATGGCAATTTTACCAATATCATGAAGTAATCCTCCCACTCTAAGCTTATTTACCTCAATTTCCGAGAGGCCACTTGCCAATCCAATGGCCTCACATAATTCACTCACTCTTTTAGAATGACTTTCTTCCCGGGGATTTTTTTCATGCAAGGTCTTAACGATTGTATTAATCATCGCACTTCTAACGCTTTCATTTTCAATGGTTTTAGTTCTATACATATCATCTTCTGCATTTTTTAATACTTTTATGATATCTTCATCTATACCTTCTTTTGTATCCCAGCCAAAGGAAATACTGCCGTCAACACCATGAATTCGCTTCTGACTATATAATGATTTTATTTCTTTAACAATTTTTTCTGCTTCTATTTTCTTAGTTTTCGGTAGTAGAATAACAAATTCATCCCCACCCCAACGAGCAATCACATCGTCCCTACGACACCTGGTTTCAATAGAGTTTGCCGCTACTTTGAGCAACTTATCACCAATCCCATGCCCAAATGCATCATTGATCAACTTTAGCCCGTTAATATCTCCCATAATAATCGAAATGGGCAGATTTTTTTTCACATCCATTCTCTGAATTTCTTCTTCATAAAATCTACGGTTGTATAAACCAGTTAGCACATCATGATAACTTAAATAGCTAATTCCCTCATTTGTTTTCATCAATTGGATGGCATTCTTCACCTTCAGAGGCAAAGCAATTTTCATTACCTCTTGACTAAAGGGTTTAGAAAAATAGTCATATGCCCCCAAGGTTAATGCTCTTTCAATCGCCTGTTTATCCTCAATAGAGGTACAAACAATTACCGGTATATTCCTTACTGCAGGATCCACCTTTAGCTCTAACAATATCTCAAATCCATCTTTGATGGGCATGATGATATCTAAGATATACATATGTATATTATTTGCTATCAGCTTTTCCTTGAGGTTCAGTCCATCTTCCGCTTCAAATACCTGCACATTATCGAGCTTGGTTTCAAGGATTTGTCTGATGACTTTTCGGTCAATAGGAGAGTCATCAATAATCATTATGTTATTTACCATTATTAGACTACCCCTCCTTGCTACTTTTTATCAAGTGCTGTACCCTTGCTTCAATATCTTCCAATACGCTGCCAACCATTCCATCGTCCAGTGCGTGCATTGCTTCTTCAACCCTTAAGGCTTGCTTTGCAATTTCTTTCGCCCGTACATTTCCCGCCGAGCCTTTTAATTGATGAACGAGCACCTTGGCCTCTTCATTTTTTTGTGCAATAAGATTTCTTCTAATATTTTCTAATATTCTTACGGTCTGTCCACAAAACTCACTTACGATTGAACTACTTGTTTCCTGGTCAAAACCCGATGCTTCCATAAGATCGGCAACGATTTTCTTAAAAGCATTATTGCTCTCTAGTTCACTATCATTACCATCTACGATCTGTATCTGTTTTTTAATCATATCAGTAATTTCACCAAAATCAATTGGCTTACTGATATAATTATCCATGCCTGCACTCAGACATTTTTCACGATCACCCTTTAAGGCGTATGCTGTCATTGCAATAATCGGGGTATGAATATTCATCGCTTTTTCCTTCAAGCGGATGGTAGCAGTTGCTGAGTACCCATCCAGATAAGGCATATTGACATCCATCAAGATCACATCAAACTGTTCCTTTTCAAAAGCAACAACCGCTTCCGCGCCATTCTCGACGGCAACAATGTCGAAACCCTCTCCCTTTAGAACAATCATTAACATATTTCTACTCACGACATCATCTTCTGCCAATAACAATTTCCCCATCATTTGTGGTGTACGTTTAACAGATTGACGTTGAACGCTATCACTAGTAATTATTTCCAGATTGTTGTCAAACCCGAATACTGCGGTGAAAAAGAAATTGCTACCTACATATTCTGTACTTTCAACTCCAATCTCACCACCCATTATTTCAATGAGTTTTTTTGAAATCGCCAGGCCAAGGCCTGTACCACCAAACCGCCTCGTATGAGATTCATCTACCTGACTGAATCTTTTAAATAACTTCCCAAGTTTATCTGCTGGAATTCCTATGCCGGTATCCGTTACAATAAACTTTAACTTCGCTCTATTATCATACTTTTCCACAAGGTGAACCTGAATCACAACTTCCCCTTGCTCTGTAAATTTGATGGCATTACCGATTAAATTAGAAAGAATTTGCCGTAAACGAACACAATCCCCAATCACTTTACCGGGTATCATCATATCGATACTTCCTCTAATGGAAAGCCCCTTTTGTTTGGCACCGATATCAAATAGTTCCATGACCTCATTCACCGTCTTGCGCAAATCAAATGATATTTTTTCTAACTGAATTTTACCAGCTTCAAATTTGGAATAATCTAGAATATCATTCAATACACGCAACAATGATTTTGTTGATGACTTCACAATGTTCAAATATTCTCGTTGCTCCTCTTCTAACTCCGTCATCAATGTTAGTTCTGTCATACCAATAATGCCATTCATCGGCGTCCTAATTTCATGTGACATATTGGCGAGAAATTGACTTTTAGCAAGATTTGCCTCTTCCGCTTTTTTCAGAGCGCTCATTATCTCTGCCTGTGCTTTTTTACGTTCTGTCACATCGCGCACAATACTGAGCAGACCTTTAGTCTTCCCTAAGAGATTTCCTTGAGAGCTAACTTCCACCTGAACGCTCGTGCCATCTTTCCGATAATGACTGGTTTCAAAAAGAATCCCCGCTTGGTGTGCTCTGGTTATTTGTGCCATGATTTCCGTTGTTTTTTCAATCCGCCGCAAATCAAAGATTGTCATCGACAACAACTCTTCAAAGGTATACCCATACATGCGGATCGCGGCATCATTGACCTCGATAATATTGCCTTCATAATCTAAAAACATCATCACATCATTGGCCTTTTCTGCCAGAATTTGATATTTTTCTAACCTTTCATGTAATAGCCGGCTCTCGGTAATATCTTCGATCATGCATAGATGGCGCGGATTACCCTCTACTTCACCTTTCATCGGCGCAACGGTTAGATTGACCCAAACAACAGAACCATCCAGATGAATGTAGCGTTTATTGAGATGAAAACCTGTTATCTTGTTTGCATTCATGAGCGCCATATGATCTAAACTATCTTGCATATCATCAGGATAGGTAAAATCCATCCAGTCGCTAGTAAGTGTTTCTTGTACTGTTCTACCAATAATCTCCGCAAATCTTAGGTTTACTTCAACAATTTTGCCTGTTACAGAATCAATTACAGCAATTCCCAAGGGAGCTTGTTCAAACATGGTTTTTAAGCGTTGTTCACTTTGCCGAAGTGCTTCCTCAGCGCGTTTTTGTTCTGTAATGTCCATGGCAAAACAGGTAATACCAATCACCACTCCATCATTGGAAAATATCGGCGACCAATAATTCTGACAAAATAAACGTACACCATTCTGACCATCATATTCTTCAATCAACGTAAAACTTTCCCCCGCTAGCACCCGTTGAAAATTTTGCTCAGCCTTGTGAATAGCTTCCCCATTCCCAAGTGCATCAAGATAGTTCTCACCAACTTCTATATTTTTTCCCCAGATCCCAAGCATGGTTTCTTGATGCCTGGTATTAAAAGTAAGGTAACAGTAGTAAACATCTAAAGAAAAGACAATAATCTCTGGTGAACTGTCTAAAATCGCGGAAAGGAGTGTATTGGATGCATCCAGTACATTATTTAATTGATCCAGCTGACTGGTCCGTTCCTTAACTTTATCTTCCAGCTGATCATTTAATTGATTGATTTTTTCTTCTACTTTTTCCCGTTCTGAAATTTCTTCCTCTAACGTAGCATTTCCAGCTTCCAATTCACAATTCATTTCCTCAAGTTGAATGGTTCTTTCCATGACGATCTTTTCTAGATCTAGATTTAATCTTAAAATTTCTTCTTCTATTTTTTTCTGCTCGGTTATGTCTTTGATGATACAACTCATTTTTTGTGGATTGTTCTCTTCATCATAGGAAATTTCGCCACGTTCATGAACAAATTTCATAGTACCATTTGCCATCAATAACCGGTGAATACTATTATAGGTCCCACGATTTTCGATGGCAGTAATAAAATTCTTCTTACGCTGTTCACGATCTTCAGGATGGATCCTCTCTAAAAAAATTTGATATGAAAGCCTGGTACTACTTTTATCAAATTCTAGAATAATAAGGGTTTGGTTAGACCATGTAAAGTGACTATTGACTAAATTTAGCTCCCAACTTCCCATATTACCAATCCGCTGAGCTTGTTTTAATTGATGCTGTCTTTTCTTAAGTTTTTCAAAGAAAAATTCACTTAACCCCCCCACCACTGTGGCTACTGTGGCTCTGCAAAACAATACTACCGATAGTATTTTAAAATAATGACCGATAAAAATAGACCTTGCGTACACATTGCTATAGACAGTAAATGCAATTTCTGCAATAATCTGAAAAACAATGGACACCACTAACAAACGCAGTGTTTCTTGATTAAAAAAATCCCTACGTTTCATCATAATCGTCATACTTACGATCAAGATAGCGCAAATCACATATTCACTGTCAATTTTAAAAGGCGTTAACCCATATCCTTCAATAAAACATTCAGGGAATATTTTCC
>Ga0224519_1000034_pt1 | contig 16450 bp, 17 predicted proteins | sample IRBST0metaG_FD_180709 | JGI IMG/M metagenome (GOLD analysis project Ga0224519, IMG submission 180709) | reverse complement strand
CATTTTCTAAAAATATATGCATAGTCAATAATCGTCCTTCCCTCAGATTAATATACAACTCTTCTTTTGTAAAATTACTGCCTTTTAAACTAATCATTAGTAAAAACCTCTTTTCTGTACTTTTTCTTTACTACAGTATCTGTGATTATTGAAATTAATTTATATCCTTTCAAAACTGAAACAGACTAACCCAACTTCTGTATTTCCTCGAGTTGGTTTCGATTAATGTATCACCTTTTTTGATTTTACCTTCCATTTCAGCATCACAAATCAATTGTAACCCTACATCTTGACTTAAGTACTTCCCTCAGGATTAAAATTTTCTGAATTTTATATACACGTTTGCAAATTTAGATCCGTAAGAGTTATCTTTGTATCTTTTCAAATGATAGCTACTATGCTAGAATAAAATAGGACAGACTTCTCCCTGAGAGGGTTTGTCTAGATAAGGACACTGTACTTACTTGTCGAGGGCGAGACAGTGTCCTTTGTTTTATTTAGTATAAGGATATTAATTTTCCGAATGGCTTTAAAAATATTACCATGTTGCTTATTATCTAGCAAATAACATATATTGTCAAGTCTTTTTGGATTTTACTGCGATTCGTTACACTATTTCATCTATTAAATGGAATGTCGTCCGTTTGGAAAGGGCAAGTCTAGTAGTTAGCTCAATTACTTTAATGAAATAAATAAATTTGAAATCCATAGTAGGAGACCTAAATTGTTGTTATATTATTTTGTAGGGCGATCAGGGAACTACAAAATATAATTCTGCGCTGTTTGACCCGATACGCAGAATCGTACCATTTATAATAGCTAAAGAACTCCTGCAAGGATTCTAGCGCGAATCCTTGCAGGAGTTTTATACATTTATGGGAAATAGTACGAAGATAGATTATGGAGAGTGAATTTCGATCATTGGCTGTCTTAACGCATATCTGATATTTGTTGAAAAACCGTTCATTAAGATTGCACCTAACTGGGGAAAAGACGAGTTTTTCTATTTGTCTGGTGATCTATCTAGGTACTTCCATTATGGGGAAATTCTTCGGTATGCGGAGCAAATTATAGACTGCAATTCGGCAGGAATACCCCGCCGCATGCAGTGAATAGCATAATCGCTAGAAAATATAATCCTAAAAAGTGAAGAATTGCATATTATTACCAAAATGAAAAGTAGACGAAAAACAGAGGGGAGATTCCTCTTGGCTACTTACCCCCTTCTCCTCTATGAAAAATAACTTTTGTCAAACTCAGTGAAATCACTTATAACAGTACTAACACCTTTATTTTTCTTCAAGTTATCATGGTTACACTTGGGGCCAATTGCTACTATTTTGCCGATATTAGCGCAATACGCCGCTTCTATTCCTGAAATTGCATCCTCTACAACAATACATTTGGAGGGAGATATATCGATTTTAGCTGCTGCCTTTAAATAAATGTCAGGTTCTGGTTTTCCGCGCATCAAACCATCGTCATAGACTACCTTTTCAAAATCAAACCATTTGCCAAGCTCAAAGACCTCAAAAAAGAATTTAACATTTGTTATTTCGGATGCTGTTGCGATGGTAAATGGTATCTTCTGTACGATCATAAATTCAAATAGTTCTATTGAGCCAGGTGTTAATTTGGTATTTTGAACGTCTTCCTTACACATGTCTCGATATAGTTGCTCTTTTTCTTGTCCCATTTTTAATAATATTTCTTCTTCAATTGATTGTCCCGTAAGATATTCCAGTACTGCCTTATTAGGTCGACCATGCATTTTATGCAACATCTCTTCGCCACTAAGGGGATATCCTCGCACCTTTTCTGAGTATGCACGCCATGATGCTTCTTGTTTGTCAGAATCAAAAAAAAGCGTGCCATTAAAATCAAAAATTACACCTGAGTATTTCATAATAAATCCACCTTTAGCTTTTTGTTCTTGGTAAAAGTATTCAACAATTACCAAATCAGTCCTTCTTAAGCAGCAATTTCAGTAATTTAATTTCAGGGGCGGTTCTTGATTTGAATATGATTAGAATAATTCGCCATTATAAATGATACGCAGAACCGTACCATCTCTAACGGTGCAAGATTCCTTGAGGCCTTATGTAATAAGGCATGGGGGGGATGTAGATAACTCAAAATGACGGTGCTTATGATTAAGGTATTTGGAAGTAGCTTATGTATGGTTTTATTCATTTAGTAATATAAGATTTTCATTGATAATAGAAGACGCAAAGGCCTCATCAACTAAGAGAAAGTTGATGAGGCCTTTAAAATAAGATGAAACGACAATTCATCTTATCCTTTGAATATTTCAGTAATAAAAGTTGATGATATAATGGCTGCAACTAGGTAAAACGAAATTTTGTAATTACAAGATATCTATTCAATACTACAGCTTATCTCCCTAATACTACAGCTCACTTTTTATGTATTGAATAGAGTAAATGACTAGCATATACTGAAAATGTAGAAAGAAGGGGGTGGTCAAGATAAAAATTACCATTGAAAATATACCTGACGGAATCGAACCAGAAATAATCATAAAATGCAATGAAGTTGATGATTCATTATTGCAGCTTATCTATTCCATTAAATCAGCTTCAAAAAACCTAGTAGGGATTACAGATTCGCAAATGCATATTATCAATCCTAAAGATGTATTTTATTTCGAATCAGTTGACAATAAAGTATTTATTTATTGTCAAGAAAAGGTTTTTGAATCAAGACTAAAGCTCTATGAAATTGAAAAGATATATGAGAACTGGGATTTTTTTAGAGCCTCAAAATCAACAATCCTTAATATTAGAAAAATAGACTCAGTAAGCCCGGTTTTCTATGGAAGATTTGAAGCATTGCTTCAAAATGGCGAAAAAGTAGTTATTTCTAGGCAATATGTTCCTGTACTCAAAAAGAAATTAGGATTATAAGGAGGTTCTATGAATGCGATTAAGTCAATATGTAAAACATCTCTTTAAAGATATTTTTAAAGCTTGTGGATGTCTGATGATTGTTGCTTCAATATTTATGGGGATTAATTCTATAGAGACAATGAAAACCTCACTGCTATGGCAAATTATCATAATAGCATCAGCATATACATTTTTCAAATTTGCGTTTCTAAATAATCTTGATTTAGGGAAAAAAAATCAATTAATCGTATTTAACATTTGTTCCACGCTGGCAGATATAATGGTTATACTGTGGCTGTATTTATTTAGTTTCAATATGGATAATAATCTTGTAATAATATATATCGTTGTGATTCTAATTGCGAAGGGAGCCGTTTTTGCAATGATGTATATTGATGGTCAAAAACAAGCAAAACAACTCAATGAAAAACTGAGTGAGTATAAGAACGGCACTAGTGAATAAAAAAGGTTTTCGGAATTTATAGCAAGATATTTGATATAGATGCTTTCCATAATTATTATATATGGCCAATCACTGGTGAGAACTATTGTATAATGTTATTACCTGGTGAGTATTGAAAAAAATAGTAATGGTGTATGGACAGATATTTTGAAACAAAGGGGCATGATTTCGCAGAATTTGCGTAAAACGTGGCCTTTTTTATTGTAAGGACATCATGCTTTTTACGAATCGTAATGAGAGTTAATTATTTTTTTACTACTTTAGTAGTTTCACTAGAGGATATAGTAATTTACGGCATTAGTTTAGATACAAAACGTGATTGGGGCTGTTAATCCTGAGGGATGATGGTTTTGGTCACGTTGTGTGTGTGTGTTCAAGGTTTGTTGGCTACACGTTGTTTAGTCTTTTTTATGTTAAAGAGGTATTTTGCGAAAAGGTATGGTGGAATTTAAAAACGACCCGTGCGCCAAGAAGCGCATGGAGTATAGCGGGAGGGAATCCCGCCTGGGAAGGCCTAGCCAGTCACCCAGTATCTAGCCTTGGGACTGAAGTGGTAACGCCAGGTCTAAGCGTAGGCAAGAAAGGTAGTAGGCCGAAAGCGAAAGTTGAAGATGTAGAATCCCGAAATTTTTCATGGGAATGGTCGATGCATGGGTCGAGCAGAAGACAACATTGGGCTTAGCGATAAAGGCGAGTTAAGCTTGACGCCCCGGGATCGTAGGTCTTGGCATGCTACACAACGCCACTCTATGTGAACTTGGGAGAATGCTGACTTTTAAAAAGGCATAAAATATCCATTTAATAAGGATCTTTTATGCCACGGTTAGCAATACGCTAAAGTATCGTTATTATAGTTTTTCCATAACTGCCTGTACTTTGCCATCCATTGTTAACTCTTTATCGCGGCGTTCATCAATTCTAATAGTTGTTCCTACGCGGAGCGCCCCAGACTGGAAAGGAACTTCATGCATCTGACGTACTACTTCAAGAATACGGTCAAGTTCTCCTTCGATAATGGTAGACATAGGAGTCAATTGGTACTTTAGATCCTTAGCCTGTACCAATACCTTATGACATTCCGCCACATATTTGCTTATACTGGCTGATTCCGTTCCTAGTGGCACAATTACTACTTCTACAATAGCCATATAATTAACTCTCCTTTCCTCTGCTGCAATGGTGCGCAAAGAAACATTTAACAGTCAATTGTTATATTCAACGAAGCAATTGGCTAGTATAAGGCTATTTTAACATTGTATTATCGTCGTTTCCAGTTTAAATAGTGTTTAATCCTGTGACATCTGTATTTTATATTAAAATTATATTATAGACTGCGCCATCCACATCTGGACAGGTTTCCCGTCACTTGCGCATTAGGGGAGTTCTCACACGACTTCACTGAACTTCTGATATTTCTTATTTATATCCATACCAGTTGGAGTATTAAAGTGATCATTCAAGGCGTTACCCTATCATTTGATCCATCGAGATATTAGTACCAATCCCTAAGCTTTTCACTTAGGGACGTGTCTACAGTATTATACTAACACCAGATGTAGTTGTTATCCGAGGAAGAGCCAATACTGTTGAAATATTTTTAACCAAACGTGGTGCAAAAAATTACTTTATTGTTTCTCGGACGGATACTGAAAAGAAGCCCCGTAAAACCCCGGAAGAACGTATTAAGGAAATCGGCCTTGCTCAAGACGCTGAAAAACTGCTTATCAATGCGTACTACGAAAGCCAAATTGATCGGCAAGACATTAAGCAAATTCGTGATACTGTTGAAAGAAATTCGGTTTTAAAAATGGATCAGAAGCAGCAAGCCGACACAATTAAAGGCTTAATTATAGGTAGCGGATTATCGCACGATATCGGCGACCAAATTGTTTCCTTAATAAAAATAAAAATAAAAAGCAATAATTCCGATGATGAAGCGATAGCAGTTTGGTTTGAAACTCTCTTACGTTTATTTCAGCAACTGTCAGATCACCTTGGGTAAGCTGACACTGTAAATAGTAGCCTCGCCGAAATGCAAAAGGTCACCGTGAAGAAGGCAGCAGACGATGTCATTCAGAGACTGCAATCTTTAGTTAACAATATATAATGACATGATGGTAAAAACTCATAAACAACTTGGCGTATATGATAAATATGTAGTAATGGGCTTATGGGGAAGGAAAGAGTAGCCAGTGCGTGATAACAAACATATTTAGGTGAATTTAAAATTTTTTAGATTTTATTGAGTGGCTACATCAACAACGCAGCAACAATAACTAAAGTAAAAAGATATGAATAATAGTATTATTTTTGTAATATGTAATTTTTGGCAGGAAGTATCAAACAAATATTGAAATGGTAAATTAATGAAAATATCATATGAGTTGAATAAAGGGAGTGGAGAAAGTGAAAAAGGTGATAAATATTCCTGAAAATGTGGTTGAAGAAATGTTGCAAGGTATAGTTGCAGCCCATCCAAAATATATTAAGCGGGTCGAGGGTTTTGATGTTTTGGTACGAGTAAATTCGCCAATTGATGGAAAAGTAGCCTTGGTAAGTGGCGGCGGTAGTGGGCATGAGCCATCTCACGGTGGTTTTGTAGGTCGTGGGATGCTAGATGGTGCAGTAGCTGGAGCTGTATTTACTTCACCTACACCTGATCAAATATATGAAGCAGTAAAAGCAGTAGATGGTGGCAAGGGGGTACTGCTCATCGTTAAGAATTATAGCGGTGATGTCATGAATTTTGATATGGCAGCCGAAATGGCAACGGTAGATGGTATCATTGTTGATAAAGTGATTGTGGATGATGATGTAGCTGTTGAAAATAGTACTTGGACAATCGGCCGTCGGGGGATTGCCGGTACTGTATTAGTACATAAGATTACTGGGGCGAAGGCTGAGACTGGTGCTGATTTGACTGAAGTTAAACGAGTGGCAGAAAAAGTAATCGCTAATGTGCGTTCAATGGGTATGGCATTAACACCTTGTATTGTACCAGCAGCTGGTAAGCCGAGTTTTGTTTTGACAGAAGATGAATTGGAAATTGGTATGGGGATTCATGGGGAGCCAGGCACCCACAGAGAAGCCATTCGTGCAGCGGATGAAATAACGAGTGATTTGGTAGATAAAATCTTAGCTGAGATGCCCTTGACTAATGGGGATGAAGTCGCAGTGCTAGTAAATGGCTTAGGGGCAACACCACTCATGGAGTTATATGTTGTTAATAGAAAAGTTAATGAAATTTTATGTGGAATGGGTGTGAGTATTGCTAAAACCTATGTTGGTAATTATATGACATCTCTTGAAATGGCTGGCTTATCGGTCACAGTACTAAAACTAGATGCAGAATTGAAACAGTTGCTGCTTGCTGTAGCAGATACTCCAGCATTTGTACAATTCTAATAGTGTAATCTAAGGTGGGGCAGAACTAACTGCCCCGTCTTAAAAAGGGAGGCAGAATAATGAATAAATCAGTTTATGGTGTGGTACATGCAGTGGGCGATATTATTATTCAAAATAAAGCATACCTAAGCGAATTAGATCAAGCTATTGGTGATGGAGATCATGGCATTAATATGGCGAGAGGTTTTGAGAGTGTTTTTATAAAAGTAGATGGGTTAGGTGAAGGTAAAGATATTGGTAGTGTTTTGAAAACCATTGGAATGGCGTTGATTTCTAGTGTTGGTGGTGCATCCGGACCTCTGTATGGTACTGCTTTTCTGCGGGCAGCAGTACCGAGTCAGGGAAAAAATCAGCTTGAAAGTGAAACTGTTGGACAAATGTTATTAGCAGCTATAAATGGGATTAAAGAGCGGGGTAAAGCGACACGTGGCGAAAAAACAATGATAGATGCGTTAGAACCAGCATATGAGGCCTTTGAGTCTGCAAGGTTATCGGGAAAAACAACAATAGAATCTTTAGAGATTGCTTGTGAGGCTGCTAAAAAAGGAATTGAATATACAAAAACAATTATTGCTACAAAGGGTAGGGCAAGTTATTTGGGTGAACGTAGCATTGGGCATCAAGATGCGGGTGCAACTTCATCTCATCTGATGCTTAAAGCTATTTTGGATTATTATAAAGAATGATAAAAAGGAGCGAGAGTCGTGGTAGGTATAGTAATTGTTTCTCATAGTAGTAAGGTTGCAGAAGGAATACGTGAAATTGCTATGCAGATGGCTCATCCTCAACAAAAAATCATGATTGCAGGTGGTTATGATGGTGGTATTGGAACAGATGCTGTAAAAGTGAGTAGAGCGATCTTGTTAGCGAATACTGGAGACGGTGTAGTGGTAATGGTGGATTTAGGAAGTGCCGTGCTTAGTACTGAAGTAGCGATGGAAATGTTAGAGGAAGATATTCAAAAACAAGTTAGAGTAGCAGATGCTCCGGTATTAGAAGGAACGATCAGTGCGGTAGTCGAGGCGTCTATCGGAAATTCCCTAGAGTTAGTGTTGAAGGCAGCGGAAGATGCGCGAAATTTACATAAGATTTAAATATAAAATAGACAGTGCAAACATAAACAGAGACCTCTTATTATGTAGTCGTGAAAAAAAAGTCTGTTAGCAGCTAGAATAACGTTTTGTCATGCAAATCCGATTTGGGGCGCCGCTTATGGAATAGCTCAGCGGTAGAGCATCACCTTGCCAAGGCGAGGGTCGGGAATTCGAATCTCTTTTCCCGCTCCAAATTACGGCGGCATAGCCAAGTGGTAAGGCAGAGGTCTGCAAAACCTCTATCCCCAGTTCAAATATGGGTGCCGCCTCCAATGTCATATATGCGCGGGTGGCGGAATCGGCAGACGCACTTCGCACCATATTAATGTTAAGTAGGCGCCTTGTGAAGGTGCTTTTTTTTATTGGTGTAGACTTCGGTTTAGGCTTTTTTTATGTTAGGGAGGCCGAACAAATACACGAAACTAAGGGGGATATTTTGCGAAAAGATATGGTGAGACTTTTGAAAATGACCTTCACAAGATTAGCATTTATGTAGGCAAAATGGGCCGAAGGGAAGTGACAATGATTTGGTGAAAACAATTTCCACATTTTATCTAAAATGGTAGAATTAAAAAGAAAATATAGTTTAGATATAGCAGTGCAATAGATGTATAAGAAGTACTTTCTTATTGTGATAACTCAACTTTCACATTTCAAAAAAACAATAATCCCATGACCATACGCGATTAGGCTCAGTGGCACAATGTGTTGATTTTGGTTTACTCGCAGGTGCCTTACTGCGGCCACGGTGATTTTGTTCCTTGGCATCATGCATTACTCGATACATTGTTGATTCAGAGGCCATATAGATTCTTTGCTCGATATATAATACTGAGTTGGCAACATCGGCAAGAGGGCGATTCCAGGACTTTAGGCGGTTTATTTTTAGCAATGTGTGATGAACTTGCCGAGCTTGATTGGGTAGTTGCTTTGACTCAGTTGTTTGAAATTCTCAATGATGTAGCAGAAAAGCTAATAAACGTATTGAAAAATTCATTAAATGTTAACTATCACAATGGATGGCTACCTTGCCCAATTACATCAAGGTCTATTTGCCTATTCCTATCTGCGAAAGTTGAGATAAAATATAACAATACGTTAACAAACTTATTAGCTATTCAATAGTATAATAAACCTAACAGTAGATGCTGTTTGTAGTAAAGATAAAACGAGGAGGTGTTGAATTTGCTGATTCATATGCAATGTGGGAGTGCCATTAGTGTTAGTGATCAAGGCAAAGGGGTGTGCTCTTATTGTGGCAAAAAAATTAAAGTGCGGATATCAAATAAGTAAATGAACCGTCTATCTTTGGGTAGGTGGTTTTTTTATTTGTTTAAAAATAGATATAGTATTTGTAAAAATTATCCTGTATAGTATCGATACTAAGATACATATACTGGATCGTTGAAAAAAATACGTAGAGGTGACTTATGGATAACGATATAAAAGAAAGAACAAATGAATGGTGCTATCATCCAATTGTAATTTTTGCAGGAATGCTAGTGCTGTACACTGCTAGTAGCTCAATTATTGCATTGTTGAATTTTTAAGTGCATATGTAAGCCGCCAAGCTCTTAATTGAGCTTGACGGCTTTTTTGTTTTGACTATATATTTACATTTTACAATATTTGGAATATAATTTAATAACTAATAATGTTACAATAAATAGAAAGTTGGGATAAAATGATTATTTGGTGGTATATTGCTATTGTAGTATGGATAGCTTGCTTTATAGTATCATCAATAATAATCATGTGTTCAAAGTCATATCCAGGGGATGATTAAACTTCAAGCCACTATCAAGCGTAATTGCTTGGTAATGGCTTTTTTATTTTTTTTCATAAAAAATACTGAATCGACATGCTTTTACAAAATTTTCATGAGAATGTAATTATAATAACAATATAACAGAATATTAAAACAATGGGAGTGATTTGTTGTGGAAAATCTATGTTATAAGATTGAGCTCTTAAGACACAGAATGCACGTAACGGCACTAGAAAAAGGAATTTCGCATCCAGAAGTTTTAATGATTAGTCAGAAGTTAGATAAAGTGATAAACGAATTCTGTAAAAGATCTTTGATTAAAAGAACTCCGAGAAACGACGATAAGTCAGTAGCCCAACTAAAATATAAGTTACATCTTTGTTCGCCTGCTCGAAAATATCAGATGAATCGAATTTGCCGAATGATTGGACAAGCAGTTATGAATTTATAATAATTATCATGTATAGTTTAACAATAAGAGAAATATACATATTATGAAAAAAACGTTGCATTATTAAACTTTTAAGTACATATGTAAGCCGTCTTACCTTAAGTGAGTTTGACGGCTTTTTTATTTGCCTAAAATTAAATAACATAAGGATTTAAAAGCATAATATAAGTAGATTGCAAAATGGAAGGAGGAAAGAATGTGAAAAGTGCTGATGATACTCAAGAAAATGGTAAAGAGCGCCTAGAATGTTTCGATGATTTAAATGATTTGGATGAAGACAAACTTCTTAGCAGTGCAATGGCAAGCTACTTCTTGTTATATCGATAGATATAAAAGCACTGATTATCTTATTAATGATCGGTGTTTTTGCATGTATAGCCAGAATAAAAAGCGTAGCGTTGGCTAATCTGGAGAAGGTTATGATTTGGAGAGAAGAAATGGCACTTTTAACTTTTAGAATTATTTTTTAATTTATGGGATTTCTGTTTAGCACCTGGCGATCCTACCGCAGAATTTAATACAACAATACTTGCTGAGGAATACTATCAAACACTCTCTTGGGAAACGATTAATCTTCTTGCGCAATCTCTATCTGGAACTATAGAACCTATTACAGCGACAAATGAAGATCAACTGAGATCACAAAATTAGATACACTATCCCGCAATCAGAATGTGCTTACAAAGTGAACCTTTAACTGGATATTTAGAGATTATTATTACGATACTGCATATGGTAGGTATCAAAAGGAGCACGAAATGGATTTGCAAATTATTAAATGTGATCCAATAATGCTAATAGGCATTGAAGATAGAACCAAAAATGAGGATGAAGTAAGTGGTAAAGGCAAAATACCGAATTTAATCCAAACTTTCTACGGTGAAAAATTAAATGGACTTTCGAATCGCAAAGATAATCAAATTTTGGCTGTATACACGGACTATGAAATAGGTGAACATGGTTACTATACTTATTTCATTGGTGCTAAAGTAAAAGAATTAAGTTTTATTCCTGAAGGTATGGTGGGAAGAGTGATTCCTTCATTAAACAACAACAATTGAATTAACGTCGAAAAGAATAGAATATATTGTAATAATAAAACAATATATTATTATTATGTAAAGATCGCTTGGCCAAGCGCAATAACACGGCTCAGTAGTTCAGCGGTCAGAATGCCGCTCTGTCACGGCGGAGGTCGTCGGTTCAGATTCGATCTGAGTCGCCTACAATTTCATATATGCGAGGGTGGCGGAATCGGCAGACGCACCAGACTTAAAATCGGGAGGGTGGTAACGCCCGTGGGGTTCAAGTCCCCCCTTTGCACCCTATTAATGTTAATTAGACACCTTGTTGAGGTGCTTTTTTTTATTGGGGGGGGGAGCGCGCTTTTACACGAGAATATAATAAAATACGGTTATATAGGAAAAGTGAAAACATAAAAATCTGATACTATAATAATTCTGTTTGACAAGAACATACATATAACGTATGATACGAATATATCGCACACGAAATATTCGTAGGCGAAACATAAAAGGTGGTAAATAAATGGAGAACTTACATGATGGCGCGCAAATTACAAAACTTTTTCAGGGAGTAATGCACCTTTTCAGAAAAAGGATGAGTAAAGTGTTTGATGATATAGGCATGACTGCTCCTCAAAGTATGGTTTGTGTTATTTTAAGTAAAGAAAAAAAACTTAAGATAACAGAATTAAGTACGAGGCTTAGTTTATCTAATAGTACGGTATCAGGGATTATCGACAGACTTGAGAAGCAGGGAATGGTAGAAAGAAAAAGAAGTGAAAAAGATAAAAGAGTGGTTTATGTCAGTGTAACTCCGGCTTTTATGGAAAGGCATCTGAAATTTCATAAATGGTTAGAGGAAAATATTGAACAAACAATGAACAAAGGCACTCCTGAAGAACTGGAAAAAATATTTGTGGGCTTAGATGCTTTAAAGAAACTTCTAGGTGACCAGGAGGAATAATTGAGTCACTTAGATTATTTTTAGAAATTGGAGAGGGATGTAAATGCTTAAATTATATAGATTCCTAAAACCATATACTATATATATAGCTGTCATTATTATATTACTGTGTGTGCAGGTGCTTTCAGATCTCTATTTACCTACATTAATGGCAGATATTGTTGACAATGGTTTAGCTAATCAGAATGTTGATTATATTCTTCATCTTGGTGGTTTCATGTTACTGGTTGCGGCAGGAGGAACGTTATGTGCAATTCTTGCAACCTATCTTTCTTCAAAAACAGCCGTTGGTTTTGGAAATATATTGCGCGCTAAAATTTTTACTAAAGTTGAAGGATTTTCTTTGCATGAGTTTGATAAATTTGAAACGGCCACACTAATTACAAGAACAACAAATGATGTAACTCAAATTCAGCAAGTATCGGTTTTGATCTTTAGTATGATGATTACTGCACCTTTAACTTGTATTGGTGGAGTGATCATGGCTCTGACGCAAGATAAAGAGTTAGCCTGGGTACTCGCAGTTGCCATTCCAATATTGCTCGCTATCATTGGCATTACTTTGAAAAGGGGCTTGCCGCTATTTAAGGTTATGCAGAAAAAAATAGATAAATTGAATCTTGTGTTACGAGAGAATATTACAGGTATTCGAGTGGTACGTGCTTTTAATCGCATTAAAAAAGAAAGAGTGCGATTTGATGATGCCAACGCAGACCTTATGGATAACTCAGTTAAGGTCAATGTCATCATGGCTATATTAATGCCAGCCATGATGATGATTATGAACTTAACAACGGTGGCACTTATTTGGTTTGGTGCGATTCGGATAGACGATGGAACCATGCAGATTGGATCACTATTGGCATTCATTCAATATGCTACTCAAATATTATTCTCATTACTCATGCTTGTCATGCTATTTATTATGGTACCGCGTGCCCAGGTTTCGGCAGTAAGGATCAATGAAGTACTTGAAACGAATCTTGACATCCTTGATCCCCAGGAAACGAAACTAGCCAGCAGTGAAAAAGGTTTTGTAGAGTTTAAGGATGTTTCTTTTAGGTACCCTGGCGCAGAGAAGCCAGCCCTGACTAATATAACCTTTAGCGCAAGACCGGGTGAATGGACTGCGATTATTGGAGGTACTGGTTCAGGGAAATCTACGTTGGTGAACTTGATTATGCGTTTCTACGATGTGGAAAGCGGTAGTATTTTTGTTGATGGTGTTGATGTTCGAGCAATGAGTCAGAAAATACTTCGAGCTAAGATTGGCTTTGTTCCTCAGAAAACAGTGCTTTTTTCGGGTACCATTGCTGAAAATATAAAATACGGAAAAGAAAATGCGACAATGGAAGAGATTGAACATGCAGCTCATGTTGCACAGGCAACAGAGTTTATCTTAGGGATAGAAGCAGGCTTTGATCATTATATTGCGCAAGGAGGAACCAATGTCTCGGGGGGACAAAAGCAACGTCTCTCAATTGCCCGTGCTTTAATTAGAAAAGCTGAGATCTATATTTTTGATGATAGCTTTTCTGCACTGGATTTTAAAACAGATGCAAGGTTACGTGCCGCACTTAAACCTGAAATGGCGGATGCTACTGTATTTATTATTGCGCAAAGTATTTCAACAGTTAGGGATGCTGATCGAATTATCGTCTTAGATGCAGGGCAGATAGCGGGTATGGGAACACATGAAGAACTAATTAATACCTGTAAGGTATATGGTGAGATTGTAGCTTCACAGCTTTACGGGGAGGAATTAGCATGAGTGAAGAACGTAAAGTTGGTACCGGTCAAAAAGGTTTTGGCTCAGGGGGGCCAATGGGGTCCCTTGGTAAACCGATAGAAAGAGCAAAAAACTTCAAGGGGACACTTCTCAGGCTACTTGGCTATTTAAAGCCCCAGATAACTAAATTTAGTATCGTGTTTATTGCTGCTATTCTGAGCACAATATTTAGTATTATTGGCCCCAAAATCATGGGGCAAGGGATAACGAAAATAGCAGAGGGTTTTGCAGCCCAAATGATGGCTTTGAAGATGCAGCAGCCTATTCCAAGTATGGATTTTACGGGTATTGGTCAGATCGTGCTCATTCTTTTTGGATTATATCTTATTAGTGGGACCTTTGGTTATTTGCAACAATATATTATGGCTGGAGTTGCCCAAAAAACAGTTTATAATATGCGTAAGGAAGTGGATGAGAAACTTTCACTCTTACCCCTGAAGTTTTTTGATGCAAGAACACATGGCGAAATATTGAGCCGCGTTACCAACGATCTCGATAATATTTCAACGACCTTGCAGCAAAGTCTTACCCAACTCATCACTTCAATGGTAACAATGATTGGTGTTATCGTGATGATGTTTTCAATTAGTTCTTTATTAACACTGATTGTTATTTTGACGCTTCCCCTCTACGCGATAGTAACCGTGATAATTGCTAAACGCTCTCAAAAACATTTTGCCGCTCAGCAAAAATCATTGGGGGAGCTGAATGGGCATGTTGAAGAAATGTACACTGGACATAAAATAGTGAAGGCTTTTGGTCGTGAGGATCAATCCATTGCAACCTTTAATGCTATTAATAGTAAACTTTATACTGCTGGCTATAACGCACAGTTTATTTCGGGAATAATAATGCCTTTAATGAGATTTGTCGGTAATCTAGGATATATTATTATCAGTGTGGTTGGTGCTCTGTTCGCAATTAAGGGTGCTATTACAATTGGTGATATTCTAGCATTCATTCAATATTCAAGACAATTAACTATGCCAATTGTGCAGACTGCCAATATCGCCAATATTATTCAATCAACGGTAGCATCTGCTGAGCGCGTCTTTGAGCTATTGGATGAGGAGAATGAAGTACCAGATCGTGCTGGTGCTAAAGTACTAACCTCCCCTAAGGGCGAAGTGAAATTTGAGAATGTGGATTTTAGCTATCAGGAAGATGTACCTCTTCTAAAGGGCATTAATATTGATGTCAAACAGGGGCATACAATCGCCATCGTTGGGCCAACTGGTGCGGGTAAGACGACACTTGTTAATCTATTGATGCGTTTTTATGAATTAAACGCTGGTAAAATAACGATAGATGGAGTGGATATCCGAGATATCAAGCGTGGTGCATTGCGTAGTATATTTGGGATGGTACTTCAAGATACCTGGCTTTTTAACGGTACGATATTAGAGAATATCGCTTACGGCCGAGAAGGAGCTACCGAAGAAGAGGTTATGCAAGCGTCAAGAGCTGCTTATGCTCATCACTTCATTCAAACACTTCCCGAAGGTTATAATACAATCATAAATGAGGAAGCCACTAATATTTCTCAGGGGCAAAAACAACTTTTGACAATTGCTCGTGCTATCCTGGCAGACCCTACCATCTTGATTCTTGACGAAGCTACCAGTAGTGTTGACTCAAGAACAGAGGTTTACATTCAAAGAGCGATGACTGAACTTATGCAGGGAAGAACTAGTTTTGTGATTGCCCATAGATTGTCTACGATTAGAGAGGCCGAATTGATACTGGTGATGAATAAAGGAAGTATTATTGAAATGGGGAACCATAAAGAGCTCCTTGCCCAGAACTGTTTTTATGCAGATCTTTATAACAGTCAGTTTACAGGAGCAACATGTTAATAAAATGATTTATAGTGGTATATTGATACTTGAGTGAAATATAGAATGATTTTGGCTTTATAGCATATTTGCATCACAACGGTTATAAATAACTACACAAATGAATGATGCGATGCACAATAGGAGAAACTAAGGGGCAGGCTTGAGTTATTTAAATTTGATTTATTGAAAATATATGTTCAAGTTCTGTATCCTTATTCTGAGGAGGTTGTATTATGGCAGGGTCACCAAAGAAAAAATCTACGTCCTTATTCGATAGGATCCTCACAAAAAAGGGAAGTCTGATCTTGCTTATAATGGTAATACTCTGTGCTATAAGTATGACCTGGATTTTTACTTATCACCCTCAATTGGAGGCAAAGGCGACATCTCCTACTGTTACGTTGCCAGGCCAGTTTTCCGTTACCTTTCCGATACAAGGGGAATCAGCCGTTGGTACGGATGCTTTTGGGGTAATAGCTTCTTCTCCTGACCAAAGCCCAATTCCTATTGCTAGCGTAACAAAAATCATGACGGCTTACTTGGTCCTTAATGCTTATCCCTTGAAACAGGGGGAAGATGGCCCCACATTAACTATAACCGGGCAAGATGTTGCAGATTACCTTCATGATGTAGCTGAAGGAGGATCTATTTTAGAAGTGACCGAAGGAGAGAAATTAACCGAGAAACAACTCTTAGAAGGTCTACTGTTGCCATCAGGGGACAACGCTGCACGCACCTTAGCCC
>Ga0224519_1000028_pt1 | contig 17099 bp, 15 predicted proteins | sample IRBST0metaG_FD_180709 | JGI IMG/M metagenome (GOLD analysis project Ga0224519, IMG submission 180709) | reverse complement strand
GTAATTGACGATTGTTGCCATGATATTTTATATTATAAAACATCATCCACTATCAGCGTACTATTATTCATTTACAGTGTATATTGTAATTATTTTGCTTGCATTTTTTATCTTAATAAAGCAATTTTCATACTCCGTCCTTTTGCACAATACATTTATGTAAAAATTACTTTTTTTATTTTTAACCATTATTTTACTTTTTAAAGGGGTTATTGTATACATTATAAAATAATGGTAAAATAAAGTAGAAAATATTCAAAAATAAGAATTAATTTACATTAAAGGAGTTTACTGTATGGAACAAGAGCAAGCAAAAAAGCTACGTTGGTACAATCTTGCACTGATGGCGTTTGTCACAGTATGGAGTTTTGGCAATGTTGTCAACAACTATGCTAACCAAGGATTAACGGTCATTGTTTCCTGGATACTGATTATTGGACTTTATTTTTTCCCTTATATCCTTATGGTCGGTGAAATGGGTTCTACTTTTAAAACCGGTAAAGCAGGGGTCAGTACTTGGATTCACTCCACAACAGGTCCCTTACTGGCCTATTTGGCTGGCTGGACCTACTGGGTAGTACATGTACCCTACCTGGCCCAAAAGCCTCAACAACTATTAATTGCACTAGGTTGGGCTTTCTATCAAGATGGTAAATTTATTAAGTTATTTGACCCTATGACATTACAACTTATGAGTTTGGCTGGCTTTTTATTTTTCCTATGGGTTGCCTCCCGCGGCATGACCTCGTTGAAAGTAATTGGATCAGTTGCTGGCGTTTCGATGCTGATCATGTCCTTCCTGTATGTCATTTTAATGCTGGCTGCTCCCGCAATCCGTGGTGTTGTGCCTGCTACGACAGATTTGAGTTTCCACACTTTTATGCCTAATTTTGACTTTACCTATTTTACAACCATCTCTATGCTTGTATTTGCCGTAGGTGGTTGTGAAAAAATTTCTCCCTATGTAAATGATACACATAATGCATCTAAAGAATTCCCTCGTGCCATGATTATCGTCGCAGTTTTAGTTGCATTGTCAGCGTTACTGGGTTCCATCGCCATGGGCATGATGTTTGATGCCAATAACATTCCTAAAGACCTAAAAATGAATGGACAATATTACGCCTTCCAAATGTTAGGACAATATTACGGGTTGGGTAATTTCTTTTTGATCTTATATGCCCTCACCCAGTTTGCTACAACAATGTCAGCATTAATGTTCTCAATTGATGCACCGCTAAAAGTATTACTAGCTGACGCCGATGGGAAATATATCCCTAATGCATTGGCTAAAGTCAATAAATACGGAGCACCAATTAATGGTTATAAACTTACTGCTGTCCTAGTCGGTATACTGATCGTGATTCCAGCCCTAGGTATTGGTAACATGAATGATCTTTACAACTGGTTACTAGACTTGAACTCCATCGTTATGCCACTACGTTATCTATGGGTATTTGTGGCTTATATGGCGCTACGCGGTGCTGTCAACAAATTCTCCGTAGAGTATCAGTTTGTTAAAAACTCTAAACTAGCCGTTACCATTGGTATGTGGTGTTTCCTCTTCACTGCTTTCGCCTGCATCATGGGCATGTTCCCAAAAGGTGTGGCAAGTTATACTTCACAGTGGTACTTCCAACTGTCCCTAAATGTCTTAACACCATTTGCATTAATGGGTTTGGGCTTAATATTACCTACAATTGCTAAATGGACTAACAAAAAAACTGCAAACTAATTGCCTTTTAGCATCATCATTATCTTACAAAGAAAAATCCCCTACCAATTGGTATGGGATTTTTTCTTATTCTTATCCATTTATTTTAGCTTGTACAAAAAAACAGCACTTGTTTTTTGTTCGTTGTTTCGTCTTATTTAGTTTTAGAAAATATGGATTGAAATATTTCAGCAACTACTCTACCGTAGACGATAATATTCTCCATCCCATCCCGCAAATCATCTACTGTATCCGTAACATTATCCTGCAAAGACCCAATTTGATCAACGGTCGCTTTCAAACTTATTGCAAGTTCATTCACATTGGCTAATGCTGATGGTAGCCCTGAAATGGTCTGGCGAATCTCTTCATCATGATCACCAAGTATCTCGCGCGCATAACCAAGAACACAAAAGGTGCGATGTAAAACAGCGATCAAATAACTACAGACGACAATAATAATTGCAAAAGCAATCAACAATCCTATATCATATAACGAAATATACATGATCATCCCTTCTTTCCTACACTTTATTAACGAGCGGCCGAGCATGATTGCCCGGCCGCTCGTTATGTTATGTACGACGATACTCTAAGCTTCTTCTACAGCTTTTTCCTGCTGTTCCTTCATTCGCCCTCTGACTTCTTCCACCTTCACCTTGGTCTTTTCAACCAATTCGCGAGCTTTATCAGGAAGTTCTTTCGCCACTTTAGCAAGTTCTTCCCGATTTTCCTTACCGGATTTCGGGGCTAACAATATGCCAGCAGCTGCTCCTAACGTTGTGCCAATCGCAGCACCAATTGCTGCACTCTTCAATGCTTTTTCACGCACTTTCTTTTGGCGATTCTTTTTTCCTTTTTCAATCAAATCCATAATGGACATGTCATGCACCTCCAATAATTTACTTTATATATATTTATTTTAAATATACTTTCGACAGATTTTCAGAAAAGCCTGCATATTTTTACAATATTTTCTGCCAGTTAAAAGAAAACCACTCGGTTACGTCCCTGTCTTTTAGCATGATATAAAGCATTATCAGCCACCACCAGTAAGCTTGCTGGCTCTATATTTGCTTTTGGTATTATGGCTGCTACACCAACGCTTACGGTCACATACTCACTTACATCCGACATTTTATGTTCTACTTTAAGTGACTCGATATTTTCACGCACTTTTTCTCCAACTAAAGCAGCATTTTCTAAGGATGTCGCTGGTAAGACAACTACAAATTCTTCGCCCCCATAACGGGCAACTACATCACCAGACCTTTTTATTAAATCTTTTAAAGCCCTTCCCACACGCCGTAGGCAATCATCCCCTGCCAAATGTCCATAGCAATCATTATATTTCTTAAAAAAATCAATATCGAGAAAAACCAAGGCTAAACTCTCACTACTACGCCAGGCTCGTCGCCATTCTCTTTCAAAAACATCATCAAAATGGCGCCGATTGGAAATACCCGTTAAGCCATCAATTAATGACTGTTTCTCCAACATATCCCGATACTTTTTTAATTCTAAATGATTTTTGACACGTATCTTAACAATCGCGGGATTGACGGGTTTAAAAATATAATCAATAGCACCTATTTCAAGACCTTTGGTTTCATCTTTTACCTCTGTCATGGCCGATACAAAAATAATTGGAATATTTTTAGTTTGACCATCACTTTTCAGTCTTCTACACACCTCATAGCCATCCATTCCTGGCATAATAACATCTAATAAAATCAAATCTATACTTTGGGACATGGCAATATCTAAAGCTTCCTGTCCTGATCCTGCAGAGAATATATTATAATCCTCGGACAAGATATCTGTCATGATTTGAATATTTAGGCGTGCATCATCAACAACGAGAATATTTTGCATTATCGATTTCATGTCGTCACCCTTTGATTTTAAATTTTCCATAATTTTCATATTTCCGCCTCATCGATAATGATACCAAAATGTATATCAACTAAATTTTTTCGTATTTTTTATATCACATTTTAAATCGACTTTGCCCACCTTACCTATTCTTTCTTCCTTAGCAAAATCCTTCTCAAAAAAAATATATATTAATCTTATTTTGATATTGTTATTTTTTTATCATTCCTAACAATTATACAAGGATTTACCTATCAAATATAAAGGATTATTTAGTAAAAGGTAGAATCTTATAAAAAAGTCTTAACTATCCTACTGTCAATCAAAAAAATGTATATTTTCTACGCACTACAAAGCTATGTTTATGGAGGAATGTATGAAAATCGAACGACCAAAAACTGATCATCTTCTTGAGCAAATGGAACGTCTCTCTCGCCACCTAGAGGCACTACGGATTGCTGATTACATTGAATTATTAGAAAAACCCTGGAAGTTGATCACTACCAATTTTCTCGCTGGAGTAGCGCGTGGAGTAGGGTTTGCCGTAGGAACAACCATTATCTTTGCACTGCTTGTTGATGCCCTTAGGCGCATCATATTAATCAACATCCCTGTTATAAACGACTATTTAATAGAAATTTTCCAACTGATAAACTTAAAAAATAAATCACTATAAAACAATGAGGTGTATCATATGAATGTTAAAACGGCTACCATTACCCACCTATTTCATAGTGGCTATGCTGTGGAGACTGCCAATCATTTACTAATCTTTGATTATTACCAGCCCCTACCTATTAAAGGCAGTAGTATTAGTGAAGGAATTATCACGAGAGATTATCTTAAAAACAAGACAAATATCCTGGTATTTGTTTCTCATAATCACAGCGATCATTTCGACCCAGCAATCCTCGAGTGGGGCAAAGATAATCCTAACATAACCTATATAGTAAGTAGTGATGTACAAGTAAATACTACTGATTTAAATTGCCATATCGTAGCGGCCTATGAAGAGCTCAACTTGAATCCACTACTCATTAAAACCTTTGGTTCCACCGATCAAGGGATCTCCTTTTTACTACAAGTAGATGGTCTATGGATTTTCCATGCTGGCGACCTAAACTGGTGGCACTGGTCAGGAGAAAGCGTAACAGAACAAAACATTGCTAAATCAGCCTTTCATCGTGAGATGGAACAACTTGCTAAGGGTACTCATAACATTACGATTGATATTGCTTTTTTCCCCATTGATCGTCGCATGGAAGAATTCTATTCCCTGGGCGCCGAATTTTTCGCCACTAAGTTTAAACCAAAATTATTAGTCCCCATGCATTTTGGTACCGACTTTGCTGCTACCAAAGCCTTTGCAATAAAAGCCCGAAATTTATCAATACCTACTGTTGAAATTAATCACAAAGGACAAGAAATCTTTTTTTAAGATGATAAATACTTCTCGTAATTAGATGGAATACTATAAGAAATGATCATTCCAACTAATCATCAATAGGAGGTATCGGTATGAAAAACACCAAGGCAGGATATGCGCCCCATAAAAGAGGATATTTTGAACAAAAACCGCAAAGAATTAAATCCTATTCTGCCAAAGATTATATTTTGTTACCTGATCCAGTACGCGATCCGGTTGTGGCAAATAATATTTCCTGTGTTGAATTTGATTATACTTACGATAGGGGAGACCAGATCTAACTGGTCTCCTTTCTTTTTGATCCTCTTACGCTAAACCTCCTAACTAAGGCATCTTCAAAAAAATAACTAGTCAGATTCGGAGGATATTTGACTACTTATTTTCTTTCAGATGCCTAATATTAGAATTATCGTCGATTAATTCAATAAAAATTTTTACTAGACTAGGATCAAATTGAGTTCCGGCACACTGTATAAGTTCACTTACAGCCTCACTTTGCCCCATTGCTTTCCGGTAAGGGCGATCACTTGTCATCGCATCATAAGCATCAGCAATGGCTACAATACGACATTCTAACGGGATTTCATCACCTTTAATCCCCAATGGATAGCCAGTTCCATCCCAATATTCATGATGCTTTAATATCCAATCAGAAATAAGAGCCAGATCAGGGGCTGAAAGAGCGATACGATATCCAATTTCACTATGTTGGCGCATTACCACATGTTCTTCTTCTGTAAGCTTACCGGGCTTAAATAGAATGGCATCAGGAATCCCCACTTTGCCAATGTCATGAAACCTGGCCAATAGACGAAGGTCAGCAATACTTTTTTCTGGCAAGCCTAAGGCAACCGCCAAGTGCTCAACTATATCCTGCATGCGCTCGCCATGCCCTTCCGTTTGAAAGTCCCGAACTTCTAACGCCTTCGTCAAAGCTTGTACAATCGCACTGCGACTACTCTGATGATGATGCAGTTTCTCCCTATACATATTGTTATCCGCTTCTTTAAATAACACATTTATATCAACCGATGCTTCTCTTTTTATAGCAACCCCCATCGATAAGCTGATTGGAACATTGGGATTCTCAAGATTATAACGCTCAATCTGTCTTTTGATTGCACGACATCCATCTTCCGCTACTTGTTCAGCATCATGATAAAGTAGCACTGCGAATTCATCACCACCAATTCGGGCCACTAGTTCATCATCCCCGAAAGAAGTCTTCAATATTTCAGCAACAGCCTTTAAAATAATATCTCCCGTGTCATGTCCCAAGGTATCATTAATAATTTTCAAGCCATCAACATCACACATCACCAACCCGATGGACTTATCACACACTGCTTCCAATTGTTTCATTGCCTCTGCGAAATAAGTTCGATTATACAATGTCGTTAAAACATCGTTATAACTTAAAAAGAGAATGTCTGCCTCTTTTTTCTTGCGCTCTGTTATGTCCCTGCCGGTCCCAATAATCCCTAATACATTACCTTGTGGATCATAGTAAGGAGTTTTTAAGGTTTCGAATAACACTTGTCGGCCATCAGGATAATGCACTAATTGCTCATTGATGCGCACTTGCCCTTGCTGCATCACTTCCCTATCTATCATTCTAAAAGATTTTGCCATTTCTTGGTCAAACATATCTAAATCAGTAAGTCCGATTAGTTTTTCCGCTTTCAAGCCGGCAAAACCTTCAAAGGCATGATTGCAACCTAAATACACACTGTTCTTGTCTTTGTAAAAAATCAAATCTGGGATTGAATTGATCAGAGAAACTAATAGTGCCTGTTTTTGCTGAAATTCTTGATAAAGATTCTTATATTTTTTTTCCGAAGCTCGAAGTACCTCCACTGTTTGCCTATGTTGCAGTATTTCTTGCTTATAAGATGCGATCAACTCAGCATTATCGAGGGCAATGGCTGCCAACTCAGCAAAATGAGTTAATAGACTGATTTCTTGGTGAGAAATTTTACGCGATGACTTTTGAAACGCTAAACTTAAAACACCAATTACTTTGTTTTTAATTTTCAACGGCACCTGTACAACACTACCGATTTTCTCAAATAAAGGGTCCTCTATACGATTTTCCCAAGTGTTATAATCATCGACAATAATAATTTTACCGGTCTTATATCCTTGACCAACAAGCCCATCTGACACTTTCGTATGTCTGTTTACATCCTGCGCAAACATTCCTAAGCCAACCTTTTCTACAAACACTTGCTTTTGTTCATCCAGAACATAGATCCATCCATGCCCTGTGCCTAAGAGATTGCTTGCACTAATCATAATCATCTGCAATACGTTGTCAATCCCTACTCGATTCATCAAATTTATGGTGGTTTCATGCAACAGAGTCAGAATAATGTTCTGACGACGCATTTCTTCCTCATTGATACTCAACTCATCAAATTGCTGTCTTAACTCTTCTTCCGAGGCTATCAATTCCTCATGAGCCGCGGTAAGTTCGGCGTTTTTTTGCTGAAGTTCTTTTTCTGACTCTGCCAAAGAGTTATGCAGGCAGACTTTACCGAAAGCTATGGATGCCAAATCGGCAAACCGGCTAAGAAACACTGCTTCTTCCTGAGAAAAGGATCGCGGCAAATCAAAATAGTCCAAGACAATAATTCCAATGGCCTTATCACCGGATTTCAAAGGCATGCCAACACGTGTGTGTACGCTATTCCATAGGGTTTCTTCATGATAATCAGGGGATTTCTTATAATCCTCAACTACAATCAGATGTCCCCTTTTTAAAATTTGACCAATAAACCCTTGATCTATTTTATATTTTTGCCCACTTACATTGACATAGCGTCCTATGCCAATCTTACTTTCCACTACGCCATGCTGTTCATTACATAAACTGATATAGCCGTCCAGCGTGCCAAATAGCCTACATGCGCCAATTATAAGAGTGTTTAACAAGTCCTCTAGTTCCACACAGTTTAACAATTGGATAGTGATTTCATGCAAAGATGTCAGATATTTATTTTCCCGTTGTTTCTTTTCCTTGCCTTCTAAATTTCTGACTATGCTATTTTTCACCCTCACTATTTTACGAGTCACAATACTTCCTCCTATGTGTCCAAATGAAACTGCAACTAGATATATCCCACTAAATTTTCTACATGACAATAGTCAGGAATCTATAACAAATATGTCAAGTTGCATGACATACTCCAATACAACTTGACAATCCTAAAGATCCTTACTTAAAGGACCAATTAAGCTACAAACTTACGTATCGACATTTGCACTTTTAGCAATATCCTTTAAATCTGGTATATGCTATTTTTTAAGCACTGCGCGCGTCCCTGTCACCCACCCACTATATTGCCGTTATTGACAATATACTACATAATTAGCCAAAATCCTTCTATACTATACATTTTTTAGCATTTTATTTATTTATTAGATAATTATTGTTTTTTTGCAATGCCTGCTCCCTAATGTAACAACAATTGTTATAGTCCTATCGAAAAAAGATTGTTACGGGGCTGTTTAAGCCTGTAACAATCTTTTACTTTTAGTATCATTTGAAAAAATTCACTCAGCACCTGGTCTTTTCCGTTCCAATTTAATAATTTCAATTAAATGACACAACTCTTCATCATTCACAAGTACATTAAACTGTTGTTCTAAATCATTAATTACCCGCTTTAGCACTGCATATTCCAGGGAATGTCCAGCAATAAATTCCGCTGTGTCAGGATAACTAATCCCTGCCTGAGTAACTAAACGTTCTACCATACACGCAGAATGAACTAACATCCTTACCAAACCTGAAGAGGAAAAAGTAAGTTGCAATTCCTCCTCCAATTTTCGAATACAGATCATCAGAGTATCAAGCACTTTACTAGGATTAACAAAAGTTAAAAACTCATCCAACATGCCAGCGACCATTCCTCGCATAACTTCCCAATCCATACCTCGCTCTGTATACCTATCAGCCACATCAATGGCTTCTAAACCATCTGTAAGGAGACGACGCAGTTCACTACCTGCCCCCCCCTGTATTAGTTCTTCGAGGGCGATATGAGGTTTGTCAACAATTTCAGGATCAATGCTACCGACGCTAGCCACAATATCATAAGAATGATGTAAGGAAATGAGGCGTTTTTCTAACATTTTTTGATCCCCAGCCTCCACGGCAATAACACGAATATGACAAAGTTCCCATTGAATCAGCATTTTTTCTAATAGGCCCTTAATTTTAAGGGCTGTCCCTTGCCCTGTAAGACAAGTGGTAATAATGGCTCTATCCTTACCGCCGATTAGCTCATTATCAGGCACTGCCCCCTGCGTCATACTACGTGCTGTCCAGGCAGAGCGATATACTACATTAATATCATTTTGTGAGAGCATCGCTTTATGGAGCACATGTAGCAGCATTAGAGTACTTACCATTTCCACACTCTTCACCACGATTCCCGTCCTTCGTGTGACGGCTTTCGCAACGCTTGACAACGATCCCATATCCACCAATAATATAAGCCCTTTGCCTTGGTCAATCTCCTTAGCAACTTCAATTGCCTGTTCAATTGCCCAATCCACATTAGCCTCCATAGGCATATCAATGGCTTTGGCATGATTAACACCTAATAATTTATTCGCAAATTCCACCATACTGCTAGCCGTAGAATTACCATGGGTAATAACCAAAACACCTACTCTACAACCTTCTTTATCATGGCGCTCATCAAAAGTAGCTAACATTAAAGCAATAAACCCGATTTCATCTTTGGGAATGACCACTCCCAGTTTATCACCAATATAAGCGCCCATCCCCTCAGCCACAATATATTCCGCTGGATGCTTAGCAGCAACCAATTTCACATTGGGGTTTACAATGGGGAGTCCACTACGTATACGTTCCACAGTAGCAGCGCTATGAATGGCTAAGGCATAATATAAACGCCGACTTAATTTAGATCCACGCTCCTCAGCTTGCTTAAAAGCCTCATCAAAAACACTGAGAAACTCACTAGGCAAGACCGTCTGCAAATATTCTTGTGATATTTCCAATTGTTTAGGATTTAATGCCTTGAAATAATTTTCAACATCCATTTCAATACACTGTACAATCTCAGTCTGCCCAATTCCCTGGGACCTTAGAAATTGCATGCGATCACCAATGGTTTGATAGAAGTTCTTAGGTAAACTCCGATTCCCTTCCCCTTCTGCTGCTACTCCACTGGGATGAATCAGCATTTCGCTACCAAGACTACACAATATTTTACTAGTCTCCAGTCTTGCCTGAGGATCATATACAATAGCTTGTTTAAGCTTGGAAGATAAGGCTTCATAGGTAATTCTCACTGGTTTATTATGATCAGTGCGATGCAAAAAAGCCTTGGCACACACAAGCTGCAAATCATTACGTAGTTGACCAATATTACCAATACAACGGTATAACAATAAAGCCCACAATGCTTCTTGACTAACCACCAGTTTAGACTGAATGTGTACTGCTTCTCGCGCAAGCAAAAATTTGATCAGTTCAAAACGCTCTTGCAAGGGTCTGGCTGCGAGTTCTGGTAATTGCACTAATACAGGAATGCGTCGCACAAAGGTTTTTAGCAGGGCAGAATCAGGATTTTCCGTCGTTGCTGCCACGACGCGGACTACCACATGCCGAGTCATCTCACTATCCCCCATGCGGCGGAAATCCCCTCGATCTAACAGATAAAATAGCATTTCCTGCCCCTCTGGTGGTAGACGATGTACTTCGTCTAAAAACAACATGCCACCATCAGCTTTTTCCACTAACCCTAATTTATCTTTATCCGCACCAGTAAAGGCTCCACGTACATGACCAAAAAGCTGTGACATCAACAGCTGAGGGTTATTGGCATAATCAGCACAATTAAAAACAATAAATTTCCCATCACTACGGATTTTACCCTGACTATAAGCAAATTTATACATATATTCAGCAAATAGAGTTTTACCAACACCAGTTGGACCTACCAGCAGGGTATCTAGTCCCTTAGGTGGATATAATACACCCGCTTTTGCTTGTTCCACTGCGATTTTCAAACTATCGTCAGCACCAATTAAGCCGGCAAAGGCATCTTGACCGATTGCATGGTTACCAGTCATATCTTGCTCTTTGCTTATTAATTTTCTGTCGTTGATTACATTTGGCGTCAGACCTAAGTTTTGAGCTTGGATGACAGCAAGTTCCGCCAATTCCCGCTGATGCTTAACCACCTCTGGCACCTTATCCCTGAGTGCTGGAAAATTTTGTTCCACCCATTTTACCGTTATATAATAGGTGGATCTACTTACTATCTTCACTACCATTTTTTCCCGATGCAAAGCATTTAGATCACTGCTAACATTACTGCGAGAAAAGCCAGCTACCTCTGCTACTTCATCAGCAGTAAATCCTAGAGGCTTGTACTGATCTACCATTTTCACATTCAGCTGCTCGGTACATAACCTATCTAAAATTTCTAATATCTTTAATTGCCGTTTCATCTTTTCCCTCCACTCTAGACAGAACAACCCACCATAAACATTTTATAGATAATTATAAATCTTACAGCGAATTAATACAATAGCAAGAGGGGCCAGGCATAATGCCTGACCCCTCTTGTTGGTTGCTTTTTTATTTTGACAATACCGCTGCTAATCTAAACATAGAAGGATCAATTGTCCGTTTATGTCCGATGGCATCCGCTAAATCAATACTAACTACACCACGATTTCGTGAACCAAACATTACATTTGATATCCCTGAAATCAAAGCCAAGGTAGCATGTTCACCCAAAGTACTAGCTAAAATACGGTCAAATACGCTTGGCGAACCACCACGCTGAATATGACCAAGCACCGAAACCCGCGTATCAAGACCGGTCACTGCAACAATTTTTTCCCCAATTGCTACAGCATTACCTGCACCTTCGGCTACCACTACTACACTGTATTTCTTACCAGAATCATGGGACTTAGTTAACCTGGCACACAAGTCATCTAAATTCACAGCCATTTCTGGAATCAATATGTGTTCGGCGCCACCTGCAAGTCCTGCAGTCATGGCAATCCATCCTGAATTGCGCCCCATAACTTCAAGAACAATGACACGACCATGGGAGGAAGCAGTATCACGCAATTTATTGATGGCATCAACGACCGTATTCGTAGCCGTATCAAAACCAATGGTATAATCAGTACCCCAAATGTCATTATCAATCGTACCAGGTAGGCCAACAACTGCGATCCCAAATTCAGCAGATAGTAACTGCGCCCCTGTCATCGAGCCGTCGCCACCGATAATGACTAACCCTTCAATACCATGTTTCTTTAAGTTTTCAGCAGCACGCGCCCGTCCTTCCTTAGTTCGGAACTCCTCACAACGTGCAGTTCCTAAGAAAGTACCACCACGTTGTAAAACATCGCCTACTGATCTCGATTCTAATTTAACCATCTTATCTTCATACATGCCAGAATAGCCGTTATAAATGCCCCATACTTCTACGCCTTCATGTATGGCAACGCGTACAACAGCACGAATAGCAGCATTCATACCAGGAGAATCTCCACCACTAGTCATTACGGCAATACGTTTTAACATCAGCATTACACCTCTACTTTCCAATATATCGAATCAATTACATTAAAGATAAGAAAAGACTTGGCTTCGACCAAGTCCGCAGGCGAAGGTAGAAGCCTTAGTCGTTCTTACTTGGAATCACGAAATTGTTATACATTCTGATTCCGCTAAAAAAGATTATATGTCAAAATTGGCTGCAATCTCTTCTAGCTTTTTCTTAATGTCGGCAGTAGTGCGTAATGTAATCACTTGATTAGCCCACTCTTCTGCCTGCTCTAAGTTCAGCTGGCGAACGAGATTTTTAACCACAGGAACTGCGCGTGAATTCATGGATAATTCAGTAAGACCCAGTCCAATCAACAATGGTGTTGCTAGATGATCTCCCGCCATTTCACCACACATGCCCACCCATTTACCATTTTTTTGTGCTGCCTTGGCCACATTGGCAATTAATCTGATCACTGGTGGTTGGAAATAATCGCTTAACCAAGCTACATGTTCATTCATACGGTCAGCAGCCATGGTATATTGCACTAAATCATTGGTTCCAATACTGAAAAAATCTACTTCTTCAGCAAGTATATCAGCAATAACCGCTGCCGATGGAACCTCAATCATAATACCTACTGGCACGTCAGCCCGGTGAGCAATTCCCTCAGCCTTTAGTTCAGTAGCCACTTCTTTCAGCAGTGCTTTAGCAGCCAGTAATTCATCTAATGTAGCAATCATCGGAAACATAATATGCAAGTTTCCAACTACACCAGCCCGCAGCAATGCGCGTAGCTGTGTCTTGAAGATATCTTTATATACCATACAGAGGCGTATGGCTCTAAGTCCTAATGCAGGATTGGCTTCTGCCAAACCACCAATGAACGGTAACTGCTTATCGCCACCAGCATCCAAGGTACGAATGACAATTTTTTTATCTGGCATTGCCGATAGTACCGCTAAATAAGACTCTACTTGCTCTTCTTCTGTTGGCACACTAGTTTTGTCCAAGAACAAAAATTCTGTACGGAATAAGCCTACACCGTCAGCACCTGCGGCAATTATTTTTCGCATGTCGGCTGGTGTACCAATATTGGAAGCTACTTCAATGTGATGCCCATCAAGAGTTACGCTAGGCAAATGACCAGCTTTCGCCAAAAATGCAGCTCGGTCTTTTTCTTTCTCCATACGGATGCGGTATTCTGCAATTAAGCTTTCTTCAGGATTCACGAGCACAACCCCTAAATGACCATCAACAATAACCATGTCACCGTTATTTAGCTTGTCGATGACATTGCCCACCCCAACAACAGCGGAAAGTCCAGCTGCTCTAGCCAAAATGGAACTATGGGAAGTCTTGCCACCAAGGGCGGTAATAAATCCAGATACACTGGCAAAATCAATGGATGCCGTATCTGATGGCAACAAGTCTTGAGCTACTAGAATACCCGCATATTTTACCTCTGTCACTTTGCCCTGCAAGATGCAGAGCAAACGTTTAGCAATATCTTTGACGTCTGATGCCCGCTCACGCATATATTCATCATCAATCGAAGCAAACATGTTGGCAATGGTCTCAGTAGCAGCTTCAACAGCTGCTTCTGCACTGGCATAGTTTTTCTCGATATCATCAAAAACAGCCTCAATTAAAGACGGATCTTGTACCATTAATTTATGTGCAGAAAACACTTCGCCTTCATGTTTTCCTACTGTAGTCGCCATATGTTTCTGCAAAGCATCCAGTTGCCCAACTGCTACCTGCTGCGCTTCTACAAAGCGCTCTTTTTCCCGTGAAACTTCTTCTGGTGCCACAGTAAGGCAGAAATCATGTGCACATTCTTGAATATGCATAATTTGACCAATCGCAATACCTGCCGAAGCTGCAATCCCCTCTATTTTCCACATATTCTTACTCTTCTCCAAACTTTTCACTAACGATTTTCTTTAGAACTTTTGCCGCTTCTTCAGCATCGGCACCATCAATTTTTACCACGATAGTTTCACCTTGTTTTACGCCTAGACCCATAATGCTGATAATGCTTTTTGCATTAGCACTTTTTTCACCTTTAATTATCATGACAGTTGATTTAAATCCAGAAGCTTTTTGAGCAAACAGAGCTGCAGGTCTAGCGTGTAAACCCGCCTTATTTTCAATCTTCAAAGTCAATTCCATAATTTTGCACAACCTTTTTTAATTATTTTTTATTTATATTTATTATTCACCATTCAGCTTAATATCCCTGCCCAATAGCCCAAAATTCCAAACACAAACAACCCCATCATCATCGCTAGTGGCGACATGCCTTTACGGAGTAAATAGATGCAAAGGAAGGTCAAGCCTAAAGGTAAAATATTAGGCATCAGTTGATTTAAAATATCTTGAATACTGGTTACTTTATCGCCGTTTTGCACCACAACAATCGGTACATTTACAGCTGTCCATTTTGCAACCAAAGCTCCCATCACAAACAATCCCAGAATAGAAGCTCCTTCTGTCAATTTTCCTAGTTTCCCACTACTTACATCTTGCATAATACCAAGACCTGCCCTGTAAGCATATAACAGCCCATACCAGCGCACCATCAAACGCGCTACATTGAATAGCACAAAAAATAATAGTGGCCCCAAGATGGTGCCCGTCATGGCGAGTCCCGCACCTAACGCTGCTGTCACTGGACGTAATGTTCCCCAAAAAATCGGGTCCCCCACCCCAGCTAACGGTCCCATCAATCCGACTTTCACAGCATTAATGGTACTGCCTTCAATCACCGCGCCATTAGCTTTTTGTTCTTCCATGGCTAAGGTTACCCCCAGAATGGGAGCAGCAGTAAAGGGATGGGTGTTGAAAAATTCCAAATGTCGTTGCAGGGCATTGATTCGATCTTGCCGTTTATCATACAACCTGTTAATGGCAGGCACCATGGAAAAACAATACCCTAGAGCTTGCATACGTTCATAATTCCAAGAACCCTGTTGCAAATTTGAACGCAAGAAAATCCAGAATAAATCGCTTTTAGTCAGTTTTTTATCCTTCATCTTGCATTCCTCCTAGCACTCTTTCTGATTGCCTTTCAATTGCAGATACAGCATGGCCATTACAATCCCCATGATGCCAATACCAACTAAATTAATATTCAAGAAGGTCGCTACCACAAATCCCATAAAGAAGAAGGGCATTAAATGTCCAGCTTTCATGGTATTAATAACCATAGCATAACCGACAACCACAATGAAACCACCAGCAACTCGCAGTCCACCAGTAATTACGGTAGGAATATTTTGTAATAACTCTTTTACCACTGCAGCATCAGAATAATAGGCAATTAAAAATGCTGGAATTGCCACTCGCAATCCTTGAATACATAACGCTGACATATGGACAAAAGTAATCCCGGAGGTACTCCCTCGCTCAGCATAATAATCAGCCCGATGCTGAAAGTATACACAAATAGTGCGTACAAAAATAGTGAGAATTTGTCCAGCGGCTGCTAGAGGAATAGCAAGAGCAATCGCAACCGATACACTTTGGTGAGCGTTAATAACCAAACTGGTGGACAAAATACTGGCAATTGCCGTGTCCAGAGCTTGAGCTGCCCCAATGTTCATCCACCCCAGTGTTAGCATCTCCAAAGTTCCACCAATTAAAACTCCAGTAGCCAAATCCCCCATTACAAGACCTGTCAAAGTACAAGCCAGCAAAGGACGGTGAAATTGGAATTCGTCTAATACACTCTCAATGCCAGCCAAAAAGCCTACTAATGCCACCATAAGCGCTGTAAACATTTTATTCCCTCTCTGTCACTAGGATATCTTAGTCATAATATCAACAGGAGTATCATTGGGTAAAATTTGTATCTCTAGAACCACACCATTTTCATGAAGTTGTTTGAAAGCATTTCGATCATGTTCATCAACAGAAACAGCCTTAGTCAACTGGACTTTTCCCTGACTAAAACTCATACCGCCGATATTCACTTTACTGATCCTGATGCCACCTTCAATCAACATCATTACGGTCATGGGATTGGTACAAAGTAAAAGTATTTTTTCATTGCCAAATTTACGACTATGTAAGGCTTCGATACCTTGAGCAACAGTAAACACGGATACCTTTACACCTGGTGGTGCTACCGTTTCTAGTAACATTTTACGAATTACATCAGCTGCTACCTTGTCATCAATAACGACCATACGTTTAACGGCCACAGCCTTGCTCCACGCCATTACGACCTGTCCGTGGATCAGACGATCATCAATTCTTACTAATTCAATACTCACAGTATCTCACTTTCTATTCATCACAAACTTAGCAATACCACCACAACCGCCACTTAGGGCTACATCAGCAACACTGGTTAATTTGCCAGTTCTCACCGGTAAAACTTCAAACAACATCGGTAAATTTACACCCGTGATCATTTCAATGTTCCTTTGCTCCATCACCAGCATGGCTGAGGCATTATAGGGGCTACCACCTAAGATATCAACCAGGATTAACGTACCATGCCCACTATCGACTTGAGCAACAG
>Ga0224519_1000027_pt1 | contig 17545 bp, 23 predicted proteins | sample IRBST0metaG_FD_180709 | JGI IMG/M metagenome (GOLD analysis project Ga0224519, IMG submission 180709) | reverse complement strand
TTACTGGGCTGACAAGGAACCGCCTTGCCCCTTTTGTTCTAACTTTGCATAATTCTTAATAATAACAATCGGCGTCCGCTGTGAGGCGTTACCAAAAGGATTGTCAATAAGAATGCGGGCCAATTCTTTCGGATCAAGCCCCTCAGAAACACCTAGCACCGCGGCCCGTTTCAAATCATTTACATCCGCTACGGCTGCCCCATAACAACCTAAACGCTGTTTGATCGCTTCCGCCACACCATTAGGATCATGAGGACCGTAAACTAGACACTTATCAAAAGGTGGCATTGTGCCCGTCACATCATCCACCAAAGCAGCTTGTGTACCTGCCAGTTGATAAAAAACTCCGTTTTTACCAATTACTTTTGCCAGCATGCCAATTATCATCGCAAACAACACACGCCACTGTCCCTCAGCATCCATTGCCGATTGCATACCATACACACTGGACAAGCTGCCCTCTTGGGGAACAAAACGACATAAAATTCTTGCTAGAAAACATATCTTCATATCTTCTGGGCGAGTGATTCGCCCTTGTGTAATCGCCACTACACTTTCGGCCACCGATACTACATCATCAGGGCCAACGTCTTCCTTAGCATACTTTGCAATCATATCCACAATATTATCTTTATCAGTTAAAATCCGCGTACGCACGGGTCTTAATTCAAGTTCCGACATCACTACCCACTCCTATTCTGCAACACTTTTTGCCTGTATGGCACTCATTATTTCACCACATGTCATAATCATGCGCGTCTTGTGAATATACCAAGGCGTACGCGCTACAATCTGATACACAATATCAATCGGCATGTCTACACAAAGTTCATGCATCTGCCCAAGGGCTTCTTTAATATCCCCGTTTTTAGCAGTGAACTTAACTGTAATTACAACTGTGCCGCCGGTGCCTTTCGTAAAAATTACGGCTTCAAAATAATTATCAGTCCGCGGTGCTGTCGTAAGTTCCATTCTAGAACTAACTTCCACGCCATCATATTGCTCACAAGGTAATAAATGACGAGGATAAGCATCCATAATCGTCCCACCTTGTGAACCTTTGTTCATAAATGGTACTTTACATGAAAAAGTCGCTGTTTTTTCGGTCAGCTCCTCAACAATAAATTTCGTTCTTTCCTCTACCTTAAACTCAAATTCAGCATCTCCCTGACGGGCAATAAATAGCCATACGGCCACTGCCACTACGACAACTATGCTCACTACTATCATTAAGAATTCCACACCAAGGCCTCCATCTCTAAGAAAAATTATTTTTTCTTCATTATTAGAGTCTGCCCCAAACGCCCGATCAGCATTCTAAAACATCCTCTTTGCATTATAATTATGTATTTTTTTAGCACGCCCTATTATACCAAATTTTTGCTGATAGGGCTATACAACTTTAAGATATTTGCCAAAAATGTCTAACCCTGCAACTTTACTAATTCAAAATCAACTTGTGTTGTATCTAGCATATAGCTGGCCATTTTTCTTGCGCGCCCAATATCTTTGGAAAAACATAGCTGTATTTTACCACTCTGCTGAGTGGATAGCGCCCCTTGTTGTTGCAAAATATGATAAGCCTCAAGGGCTGTTTCTCGTGCAGGGTCAATGATAGTCACATCCTTTCCCACCACACTTTCAATTTGCTGGCTAACAAACGGATAGTGAGTACAACCTAGAATTAACGCATCTACGCCCGCTCGTTTCATGGGCAATAAATATTCTGCTAATGCATTCTCTATTTCCGCCCCCGCAAGTTGTTCCCCTTCAATCATTGGTACTAGTTTGGGGCAAGCCTGAGGATAAACTACAATATTTTCATCTTTCAGCAAAGCAGCCTTTGCATGTTTTTGGCTAGCAATCGTAGCCTGGGTCGCAATTACCCCGACCTTCCTACTCTGACTAACACGCAAGGCCACATCTACTCCCATATTTACGCCAACCACTGTAAAAGGGTACTGCTTCCTTGCTATTTCAAGACCAAGGGCTGTCATGGTATTACAGGCAATAACTGCCATCTTTACTTGTTTTTCTGCAAAAAAAACTAATATCTCATGCATGAATTGAATAATCTGTTGGATCGGCCTTGGTCCGTAGGGCATTCGCGCCGTATCACCAAAATAAATAAATTCTTCCTCTGGCATCAGATCGACCAATTCCTTTACAACCGTCAAGCCACCAATTCCTGAATCAAAGACACCAATCGGTGCATTATTATTCAAATGCTTGTACCCCCCCTGAAAACTCCCTAGCAAACGTTACTATACCATATCCTTTGCCAATTTATCATAATACTTACTAGCTAAACGAATTATTTTACCCTCACGATCCGTAAACACATTTTGCGTGCGCCCAGTAGCAAGCAGTAGGCCATCTACTTCCCTCATTACTTTATAGGTAAATACCATTTTAACTGGCGATATTTTTTCTAATGTTGCTTCAATGATAATATAATCATCAAACTTAGCTGAAGCTTGATAGTGACAGTCAACATCAGTAATCGGAAAAACAATGCCATCAGCCAATATTTCCGTTAAAAATACACCTGCCTGCCTTAAATATTCTACCCGCCCCATTTCAAACCAACGAAAATAATTGGAGTGATGCACCACGCCCATCATATCCGTCTCCACAAAGCGAACTTTCTCCCTGACTATTATCATACTCCCCATCCTCACTTATTAGTTTTGCTATATACATCCCACTATATCTTTTACATGGCAACCGTCAGGAATAGAAGATAGGGCCAGCACAACCCTACATTGGAAGCAAGCCATGCCCGTTTTCCACTCCTAGCAGACAAACAATATGTAGGTAATTTTCTTAGTGTGTTGTATCCATTTTTACCTATTCTTTAAAAATATTTCAACAATTTGGGGATCAAATTGAGTGCCCGCACAACGTTTAATTTCTGCTAATGCCTCGACCGTAGGCATTCCCTTACGATATGGTCGGTCGGATATCATCGCCTGAAAACTATCTGCCACAGCAATGATTCGTGCACCAAGAGGAATATTGATACCAGCGAGGGGCTGTGAGTATCCGTTACCATCCCACCGGCAATGGCGATGCATCACAATTTCTGCAATGTCCTGCAAAGAAGGATAAAAAATGAACACACCATCACAATTATTATAGATTGGTAGATAATTTTATGCATAAATTCATTTAATTGCTTAATTAGGGTCTCTGAATTAATATCGATCCCCACAATCCCCACTACATATGAGCAACACTTTGCGGGTCCGGGTCAGCATCAACAATAAAACTGTATTGTCCAGACTTGTCAGTCTTACGCAAGGTATAAATATCCTTAATATCAGGAGTTGCACTGATTATCTTGCTTAATGTTTTTCGAATAGTTAGGTATGGCGGCAAATTTCCCTGTTTTAGAGAAGTAATTTGTTCAAGAGCATCGCCATCTACCTGCAATGACGCTACCGCCACGACATTCCTCAACTCTCGATTCAACGTCTGTATATGATCCGTTCGCATATGATTGTATATTGTTGTCTGCTAAAAACGAAAGATAAGATGTCACTAGCCATTTCCTGTACAACAGTTCATTCGTTATATATAGCAAAATATATAGCAAAAAAAGTTTGCATTTCTGCAAACCATTTATTTCATTATGGTGCGCCCGGCAGGAATCGAACCTACGCACATGGCTTCGGAGGCCAATGCTCTATCCCCTGAGCTACGGGCGCAGTTTATTGACCATAGCCACGAATAATATTATACCATACAATGAATAGTATGTCTAATTTTTTATACAGGTTTTACATTCTCGTTGCAATGAGGACATACTATCAACTCTTCCTCAATATCCTTACCGCAATTAGAACATATAACCGTTTGTTCCACGACCGACGCCTCAATATCGATGATACCATCATCTTCTCGATGCTGCTCTACATTCCCCTTGCGCCCAAACAAAAAATAGAGGGGTACGCCCACAATAGTTGAACCTGCAACTGCCCATAGCAAAGCGATTACTGCATTATGCCCGCGCTGTCTGCTATCAATATATATATAATATGCCGCTAATCCCCTTAGTACCATCATGATTATTGCCATAGAAATACCACCTTTAGTAATTATAACTAAATTATAACATTATCTACTCAAATCCGTCTAGCTAAAGCTAGCTTTTATGGCTACAAAAAAATCGAATCGGATCGTTTAGAAAATAAAACAACAACAGCTACTCTAATAAATAGGGTAGCTGTTGTTGTTTATATGCTATATCGTAGTTGAATGAAAATTAATAAGTGGTATCAAATGAATAATTTTTTCCAGAGTTGTTGTCCCAGTGATTGGCATTGTCTTTAAAACAAACATTTAACGTATCGGCATAGCTCACAGGAACTGCAACCTCAAAACCAGTCTTTGATCTAGACATTTTATAGTCATGGACATCCTTCCATCTCTGACCAAAGCCAACCCGAGCATACACATCTGACGCGCCATCTTTAGCAAGCAATCCATTATAGAATACTTGGGCGGTTCCATTAGCCCTAGGCACTTGTGGACTTAAAGCAACACCATTGGCTCCGTATTCATCATTGACTGATTTCATTAATAAATTCCCCCTTTCTTATTATGAAATTATTTTATCCATTCTGCTAATAAAAATTCATTTCTTACTGACAATTTAGCAATATCCATTTACATTATACTTTTCCTAAATTTTAAATTTTTTCAATCTAAGCGCATTCATTACTACTGAAACTGAGCTAAAAGCCATGGCGCCCCCAGCAATGATTGGTGACAAATACCCCGCAGCCGCAATGGGCACACCAAGTAAATTATACACGAGGGACCAAAATAGATTTTGTTTAATATTACGCATAGTCGCCTTACTTAGTTTTATAGCGGTAACAATACCACGAAGATCACCATGAAGTAGCGTAATATCCGCTACTTCAATGGCAACATCGGAACCTGCACTGATGGCAAATGCCACATCAGCAGCAGCTAAGGCTGGCGCATCATTAATACCATCACCCGCTACGGCTACTACTTGACCAATTTTCTTAAGTTCTTCGACTTTTTGTTGCTTGCCTGCAGGCAACACTTCCGCCAGCACATGAGTAATGCCAACCTGTCTAGCGATATTACGAGCTACCCGTTCATTGTCACCAGTAACCATCCACACCTCAATACCTAATTTTTTAAGTTCTGTGACAGCCTGGGCAGAATGTTTTTTTATCGTATCCGCTACAACGACTAGACCGATCATATTATGTTCCATCGCCATGAACATGACGGTTTTCCCTTGTTCTTCTAACGCTACAACCTGCGTAAGACAATCATCAATCAGTACCTTATTATCCCGCATTAATTTACGGGTCCCAACCAATACCTTTTTACCAGCAAGTAGTACTTCTACCCCATATCCTGGAATCGCTAAAAAACTGTCTGGATCAGCCGCTTTTACTCCTTGGTCCTGACCATATTTCATGATTGCGCGGGCTAAAGGATGCTCCGATTTTTTTTCTGCTCCCATGGCTATTCCCAACAGTTCCGTCAGTGAGAAGTTGGTCAAAGAAATAATCTCTGTCACCTCAGGTTCACCTTTCGTGATGGTACCCGTTTTATCTAAGACAATCGCTGTTAACCGCTGGGCATTTTCCAAGTGCTCTGCACCTTTAATAAGAATGCCATTCTCTGCACCTTTTCCTGTACCTACCATGATCGAAGTGGGGGTTGCCAACCCTAAAGCACAAGGACAAGCGATCACCATTACCGCGGTAAAATTGATCAAAGCCCGCGAAAAATTACCGACATCAAGAATAAAGTACCAACTGAAAAAAGTTATCAGGGCAATACCAACTATGGCCGGCACAAAGTATCCTGAAACTACATCGGCAAAACGTTGGATGGGCGCTTTAGAACCTTGAGCAGTTTCTACAATGCGAACAATTTGGGCCAAAGCCGTGTCTTTTCCTACCTTACTAGCTTTGAATTGAAAAGAACCAAATTTATTAATGGTAGCACCAACAACCGTATCACCGATTTTTTTATCAATAGGAATACTTTCCCCTGTCAACATGGATTCATCAACGGTAGAAGTCCCCGCAACAATAATCCCATCCACAGGAATTTTTTCACCAGGTTTCACCAAAACATCATCACCAACCAGCACTCGTTCAATGGGGACATCCACCTCTAGCCCTTTCCGTATGATACAAGCCGTTTTAGCCTGTAACCCCATAAGTGCTTGTATCGCCTGTGAAGTTTGCCCCTTGGCTCTAGCCTCAAGTAACTTACCCAAAAGAATTAATGTAATAAGTAGGGCCGACGTTTCAAAGTATAACTCATGAACCCCCATCAACACATTGGTCACACTATAAAAATAAGCCGCCGAAGTTCCAAGGGCAACGAGCACATCCATATTTGCGCTACCATTGCGTAGTGCAGTATAAGCGCCCCGATAAAATTGCCAACCCACTACAAATTGCACTGGTGTAGCTAACAGTAACTGCCAATAAGGATTATTCAAAAACTTCCCCACCGGCCACATTACGTTCAAAGAGTGCATCAACATGGCCACTAACAAAGGAAAGGAAAAAATAACCGATAGTAGCAATAGAAAACTTTTTTTCTTAATTGGGCTATCTAGTTTCCCCACTTCTTGGCCTAACTGTTGCTGATCCGCTATATTATCAGCATGATAGCCCAATTTTTCCACAATCTCCTGAATTTGCTGGATAGTAAGTTCAAAGGGATTATATTCTACCGTAGCCTTTTCTACAGCAAAATTCACAACCGCATGATAGATCCCTGGTGAGGATTGTAATTCTTTTTCCACACGATTGGCACAAGAAGCACAACTCATACCACCAATTTTAAACTCAATCTTATCTTTGATAATTTCATAACCAAGACCTTCCACCTGCTCAACTAATTGTTGTACACTGATTCGCTTAGGATCATAAGTAACCGTAGCTTTTTCAGAGGCAAAGTTTACGCTTGCCGTAGCTACCCCTACTACCTTCCCTAAACTCTGTTCAATGCGATTAGCGCAGCTTGCGCAAGACATTCCACGAATTGATAAGATATCGGACTGCAATTCGATACCTGCATTATCTATCATCATTCTCACACCCTATATCTGTATTATTTATCATTATTATTTGGTAAGCTGTTTAAAAACATCCATTAATTCTTCAATACTTTCCTCGGCGCGATTTTCTTTAATGGCTGTGACTACACAACTTTTAGCATGACTTTCTAATATAATCAGTGACACACGATTGAGAGCCGCACGAGCAGCCAATATTTGTTGCACTACATCAATACAGTAACGCCCTTCATCTAACATTTTGTCAATCCCATTTATCTGACCAGCCACTTTTTTTAGCCGTAATTTTAAGTCTGCCTTTTCTTTATCTTTTAGCATTCAATCACCTTCTCTATTTACTATACCCCTGTAGGGTATAGTAAGAGTATATACCTCGATCTTTATTCAGTCAACATTAAACTCGCGCAAAAATTCCAAATTCAACAAATATATTTTCCTATAATTTTACATATCCCTAAAAAGTATATTTAATGGTATACTTTTGAAATTCCCTTCAATTTACATTTTTTTCAACAAATTTTACTATTTAATTACTTTTATATCCAGTATACGTCATACTTTTCTTGTGTTTCTGTCATACTTTTGTCACACTTTTATCATACTTCTGTCATATTCGTATGCTACAATCAGTACATAAATTGATCAACACAACATAGAAATCATTTCACAATAAATTTTTTCTATCAGTCGATCATTTATATAAAAATCACTTCAAAATTATTAGGGGGACTTATTTATGAAAAAGAAAATTTTAACTCTTATGGTAGGAACAATGTTAGCAGCAAGTATTGGAGCTGCATCCGCTGCTCCACTTACAACTTTAGATGATGGTCAAACCAATATCGGTTACGATCATTACAGCTTAAGCCAGAATACTAGTAATGATAGTTTCTATCTTGAGCATGGTTTTTCCAATAAAGCGATTGTTGGTTATGAAAACAACGGCTATGGCTATGGTAGTCACGAGACTGATGTCTATCTTCACTACAAATTAGATCCTAACTTTCGTCTAATTGTTGGTGACAGAAGCTATAATGGGGATTATGATAAAATGTTCTATGGCATAGGTGCTACAACTAACTTAGCTCCTAAACTTGATGGTTATGCATCGGTTACCACCAATAGCATTTCTACCGATTGGCAAGTAGGGGCAGTCTATAAAATGAACGAGCAAGCTTCCCTACATGTTGGTTATAAATCATCCAACAACAACAATGATTCTTCAGACACACTCGATGGCCTTGGTTTCGGCATCAACTATAAATTTTAATATTACATAAATTTATAGTAACTTTTATAGTAATGTGCACAAGCAAACACTGCTCATCGAAAAATTCGGTAAGCAGTGTTTGTTTTGCAATTTAACACTCTATATCATTGCTTTTTTGTATAAGCTTTACTATAATGGTATTGTTAACCCCGTTTCAACATCTGGTTAACAATACCATTAAGGAGGCCCCTATGTCTCTCTTTTTAATTCATGGTTGGGCAACAAATGCTACTATTTGGCCAGAGTGGCTGGCAACAGGTAATGCCTACTGTTATCAATCACCACAATACCCAAATTATTCACAATTAGTTGCAAGTTTCATTGCCTATTATAACCAACAGGGTCAGCCCCTCACTGTTGTCGGCTGGTCTTTAGGAGGAATGTTAGCATTACAACTAGCGGTGGAACATCCAGAGAAAATCAACAACCTTATTTTACTCTCATCAACTCCACGTTTTACATTGTGTGATCATTATACAGCCGGTTTGGCACCAAGTGTTGTAAGAAATCTTGCACGAAAACTAGCTAAAAACAAATGGCAAACTCAACTTGACTTTTTTCAACTCATGTTTACCGGCAATGAACATTCTAGTTGGAAAACCTTCACCTCACACCTAGCCCCCTTATTGGAAAATATCAGCACACCTACCTTGCAATCCGGTCTTCAATATTTATTAGAAACAGATTTGCGCTCACTCTTACCTTCCATACAAATACCCTGCCACATTTTACACGGTACAGAAGATATCATCTGTCCAGTGGGTGCGGGGCAATATTTAGCAAGTATGCTACCAAATTCTATCATAACCTTGGTACCTGGTGCCGGCCATGTTCCTTTTTATACCCAAAGTGAATACTGCAAATCCCAGCTATCAAACAGTATCAATCCAACCTAGAATATGATGCAGGAGGAAGCCTAGTTTATGATAAACAAAGAGCAGGTCAGCCGCCATTTTGGCAAAATGTCCACCAGTTATAATGACCATGCCGTGGTGCAAAAAAAAATGGCTTATTCTCTCGAACAATTAGCCAAGAAAACTGGCACCGGTCACCGCCGCATATTAGAAATTGGTTGCGGTACAGGATTTTTCACCAGAAAGTTGGCCCAACTATACCCTGAGGCCCACATTGTTGCTACTGATATCTCACTAGCTATGCTTACCGTAGCAAAAACTAATTTAGCAGATTTTACGAATATCTCTTATGAGCTAGAAGATGGAGAAAATCTACAGCTTCCGGGACAATTTGACTTAATTATTTCCAATGCAGCCTTTCAATGGTTTCATGATTACCACCAGGCTTTCCGCCAATTTTACAGTCGCCTACAGCCTGGTGGTTATTTACTTTATGCCACTTTTGGTAACCATACTTTTTCTGAATTACATACGTCATTTAAAGCTGCCCATCAAGCTTTAGCAATACCAGCAACTGTACATCACGGTCCGATATTTATTTCCCTTCCCACTTTATCAAACATTACTGAACAACTGGGATTCATCTCCCAGCATCATGAAACCTTCCATACAGAATATTTCCCCACCGTAAAAGACTTTTTAACTTCGGTCAAAAAAATTGGTGCCAATAATGCCTCACGCTCCACAACCATGATCATTAATCGGCAACTGATCTTTTCCATGATGGACTATTACGAACAACACTTTACCTTAAATAAGCAAATTTATGCTACCTATCATGCCATCTACGGTTGCCAGTGGCGTCCTAACCTGCTATAAAAAAACTTGAACCACCCTAAACTAAAGGTGGCTCTATATATTATACTAAAGAATGTGGATTCCGGCATAACCATAAGTATAGGTTAAGTACTAAAATTGAAGTGTTGATTAAATCCGGAATGACCAAATTCTTTAATGCTTTCTATTTGCTAAATGTTATCGGTCTATGATTATTCTTCATCTCTCCAATAATGATGATGTCCCCAGCCCCAACCTGGATAGCCCCAGCCTCCCCAACCATGGTGACCCCAGCCCCAGCCGTGGTGGCCCCAGCCTCCTCCCCAACCTGCAACAAACACTTGGGGAGAATATTCACTAGCCATATTCTTACCACAATACGGACAGCGGTTCATATAAAACCCTCCTTAATTCGAATTTTGTTTTACTATATACTATGTAAATTGGCATAATAGGGTGCTACCCCTTCTACAAAAAAACAATGAAAAAGACCTTCATTCTTTTTCCCCAATGAAGGCCTGACCCTGTACTTAGCTATGAATGTTTTATGCTACATAATTAAACTTGGTAACATTCCTTTTTTCAGCATAACATAGGAAACTGAATGATCATAATGAAAAATCGGAATGCGTTTCATTTCAAAAGCGTGATTAAACCTTTCGAATCCATAATGAGTGGAAAAACCGCCAATATAACCTGCTTTGCGGGCAATAGTAAGAATATCAGAATTGTAACTGCCACCAGGGTAAGCAATAAAATCAACGATTTTACCCAAAATCCGTTCTAAATCATGCTTGGATTTTGTCAATTCAAGCTCGACTTCCTCAGGTGCTAATTCTACAAGAGACCGATGTGTGACCGTATGTGAACCAAACTCCATACCTGCAGCTGCCATTTCACGAATGTGGGAAACCGTTAGACGATCTTCTAAACCAACCATATCCGTAATAATATAAAAGCTAGCCTGCATTGAATATTTTTGGAGAATGGGAAATACATTTGTATAATTATCTAAATATCCATCATCAAAGGTGATCATCATCGGTTTATCCGGCAGTGGATGATTGGGATTTTGCAAATGCTGCTTAACTTGCTCAAGAGATATTGTGTTAAATCCTTCCCAACACAATGTCTCCATATCTTTCTCAAAGCGTGCAGTAGGGACTGTATATTCATCTAATTCTAAACCCACTCGGTGATATAATAAAATAGGTATGCTGTTGCTAAGTTTTTTGTACTCCATTGCAACACCCATCCCAGAAATAGCTGTAATCGCTCCCGCGCAACCTGTTAAAAACTGACGTCTAGTAATCATGAGATTCCTCCTTAGTGCATGACAAACAGCAACTTGTAGCTGATCTATTTACTGCAACTATTTCTTTGAGCCAGAGCAAATCAGAGATGATTCATCAGACAGTCAGTACCTTAATTTTACTTACCAGTTTCCTATCACTACGACTACTACCCTGTAACCTGAATAAATCACTCTACATGATAATACTTTAATTATTGCATATTGTATAGGGTGAATATACAACAAAAAAAAATAATATTTTCGCAATTTATTCGCTATTTAAACAAGATTTATTGCATAGAATTCATTGATCACTTCATCTAGTCTTTGACTAACTCTTAGAACATCTGGATGTGATATTCCTTTTTGCATTGCTGCTACGTGCATTTCCTGCCGTAAGCACTCTATCTTATACCATAAATTTTCCACGATAAACCCCTTCACTCTTTCCATGTAGTAACGCAACACTCATTATATGTATAACTTTATGCAAAATGTGTCGAACTATAATTAAAAAATTAATTATAATTCGACACAAACGAAAAAACGACTAAAGTCCTAGGCTTTTTAAGAAATTCATCATAAATTCGTCACACTAATGAAGTATAATTATACATGAAAGGAGGTGACACAATGAAAAAAATACTCTCCCTTCTCCTAATGTTATCTGTTATCATGTTGATGTCAGTTACGGCAAGTGCCCAAGATTGGCATGACAGTTTTTATGAAAGTAATAATAACTGGGTACACACTCATCACAATGATATTGATTCCGAACGAGGATTGCCGTTTGCATGGCATGAGCGTTATAACTCCATGAAAAGGCATCACCATCTTGAGCGCATTCATGATGAGGAATTTGGTGGCAGATTCCCTGGCTTGCACGCCTATCGTTGGTCTAGCCATGAAGGATTCTGGCATCATGGACACCACGTTAAAGATGCTATTTTCTTCTATAATGAAAATGAAGAATTAGTTAGTGTTGGTTACATGGCTAATGGTATCTTTATCAGCTTCCGTGAAGATCATGAAAGTTATGAAAACCATGATTCCTTCTTTTTCTCATGGTTTCTCAGATAACAAATTATAGTAAATAAGCGAGGTTCTTAGATAGCATGTGCTATATAGGAACCTCGCTTGCTTTTCTAGATTGTTTTAAGATTTTTTCATGTGCGCTATTCAGCAACTGGGGTGGTGACAACTTTCCAGCTATTTTTAATAACGGGGCTAATCGTACCTTTATCTTGGATATACTTAATAATCAAATTACGGACTTGTCCGTCATCGCCGTAGGCTTTCATCGAATCAAAGGTGACTTCCGGTTTATTATTTTGGTCAAACCCCATAGCAGTCATGAAACCACCACCGCCGTTGAATCGATAGTTATTAACAGCACAAGTGAAGTGAGTATGATCTTCCACTGGCTGTCCTTGATAGGTAATATTCACAATACGCTGACCTTCTGGTTTGGTAATATCAATGGTGTAATCAACGCCCTGTACCATATCATAGTTATAATCTCTTATGCCATTATTATTAATACCGATTGTTACATCACCAGGCATAAATTGTTTATAGTATCTAGCTGAGTATTCTAGATATTTTTTTAACTGAGCCCCAGTAATCTTAATGGTATACATGAAATTTTCATAAATGTACAGGGAATAAATGTCTTGCAAGCTAATATCCCCTTTGTGAATCACCGCCTTAGGATTAAAGACAGCGGCTGTAGAAAGCATAGCTTTACCATAATAACACTGAGCGTCATTTACCAAATTGACAAGGGAAGTTTCTTTAATTGTACCATCGACTGCATCAAAATCAGCGGCGGCCATGCCGATTTTGGTAGTAAGATATTGAATCGTGGTATCATGATAAGGTTTGGCTATCTTTACGATATCTGCATCTGCAACTATGCCTTTGGTGGAAATATTGCTGGTATGCAGATCGGTAACCTGCCATTTATCATTAATTTTAGCAATGCTAAGCTCAGCTCTTCCGAGAACTTTCCCCCAACAATTAGGCTCAATTATAGATTTATCATTGATTATCCCTGCAGGATAAAGAATATTCTTCTTCGAGTTGGTAATCGGATTATTGTTATCGATTGTGATGTGTTTGTGTCCGGCGATAATGAGTGATACTTCTGGACAGGCATTGGCAATAGCAGCAATTTGATTTTCATTTGGAATGGACTCTTCACCTGGAATTTCTACACCAGAATGACTGGCAACAATAATCAGGTCCACTTTATTTTTAATTTGCGCGATAGTTTTTTTAGCGATTTCAACCTGATCCTTAAACTCTAGCCCCTCATAATGGACGGTATCTTCCCAATTAGGAATGGCATCCGTAATGAGACCAATAATGCCAACTTTCACAATTTCATCATTGATTTTCATTTTTTTAATGGTATAACCTTTGACTGTATCCCACGTTTTATTCTGTTTGATGTCAAAAGTGTTCGCCGATAGCACGGGGGCTTTAGACGAACGAATCACTTTCGTGAGCAAATCCAGACCGAAGTTGAACTCATGGTTTCCCAGCACGATGGCATCGTACTGCATGGCATTATAAGCTTCAAACATCGGATGTATTTTCCAATTTTTATTGATTGTATTGTAATAAGTAACAAGTGGTGTACCTTGTAAGATATCGCCATCATCAATCAAGATGGTATTGGCATTTTCTTGCCGTTGCTCCTTGATCAAAGTAAAAATTTTGGCTAGCCCAACATCCTCTGATGAAGACGTTAAATAATCCCAGTCCATGATTCTACCATGTATATCTGAGGTGACGAGAACTGTGATTTTGCTATTGCCAGCCGCTGACACCACGCGGTCAAAAATATTTGGCGCAAAAGCCAGCATGCCAGCGACAGTACCACAAATGTTCAAAAATTTACGCCGATTCAGCTTTTTTTCTTTAAATATAGTTGATAAATCAGTTTTACGCATAAGTATCCCCCTCGTAAACATTGATAACTATTTGTAATTTTTATACTATTTTAAATTCGCTACCTATTAGATAATTCCTGTTAGATATTCTATTATTTACAAATAAAGGTTATTTGTAAATTGTAACGAACCCTTGATTTGTAAATAATTTTCAGGAGGTAACTATGACAATAAATGATGTTAAACCCGTAAGTAAGAAGCGCCTGTATTTCTTGGATAATCTAAAAGCTTTTACTATTATTTTAGTAATGACATTTCATGTTGCAATGGGATACACGACTTGGGATCTTCCCTGGTGGGTGAATGACAGTCAAAAAAATATGTTCTTTGATTTATTCGGCTTCCAAGTAGATGTGTATATTATGCCAATCATGTTTCTGATCGCTGGTTATTTTGCCGGCCCCGCCTTATTTAATAGGAGTATAACTAAATTTTGGAAAATAAAACTGCGGCGTATTGTCCTACCATGGGTTTTAAGCGTCCTATTCATTGCCCCTTTTATTACATATGCCATACCCTTCAGTCGGATGGATAACCCACCTAATTACTTTTCTTTTGTAACAACTAAATTCTTTGGTCCAAATTTTCAACAATCTCATTTTTGGTTTTTAGGTGTGTTAACTCTGTTTTTTTATTGTTGACCATTGCCTATCAGCTAAATCTTACATACTTTAAAAAATCGCCCCAAGTAAACACACCCTCGCTATGGTTTTTCCCCTTATTTGCACTACTCACTGCGATACTTTTTTTTGTGACCAATCTGTTTGTTAATGGTGATTTTTGGTTTACTAAATTATATATTATATGTTTTCCATAATTTATCTTTAGTAAGGCTATGTATAACAAGTCAAAAACATAAATTAATCTACCAACTCCGCAAATCGCCATACTAGCTAATTGTAGCTTTGAAATAATGATTCTGATCATTGCACTAAGAATGTTATTTTCAATACTTGGAAATGATAGCTATATACAACAAACTTTAAAGAGGTTAAGAAATGACATGAACACACAATCGCCTCTAAGAAAAATCATAAAAAAATTAAGATGGCCTAACGTTTTTATACTATTATGGGGAATTTGGTTATTATCAGAAATGGTACATACAGCCTATTTGTTCATACTGTCAGCATTAAAGTTCTGGTAGAGTTAGAAATCTATATTTACAGTTAAAAATCACCTGCCAATACCTGTAATTTCAACAACCCTTGTGTATGAGTTGCCATTAGCTAATAAAACAAAAAAACACCGTCCTACCAATTAAGGTAAGACGGTGCGATCCTCATACATATTTCTTACTAATCGAGAATCAAATCCAGAATATCGTTGGCAATTCTTCTCAGATTTTCGTCATGTCGTTCGTTTTCGTGGCGCTGACGTTCATGCCATTCTTGCTCACTTTCATTTTCACGTCTTCTCATTTCACGTTCATGTCGTTCATTTTCAATACGTTCTCGTTCATGTCGATCTTGATCATGTTGATCATCTAATTGAACAATATGTTGTGAATCTCCATTGTATAGAGGTGTCGCTTCTATTACTGATGCGCCAAAACCTAATTGCATCATACCCACCATTGAAAAGATGGCTATTTTTTGAACTATGTTTTTCATTGACATCACTCCTTAATTTGTTATTTTAATCATAACCTAAAAATGTGACAAAAGTATGACTGAATAAAAACCACCATCCTATCAATTAAGGTAAGATGGCTCACATATGTACTCACAAATTTAATAATGCAATAATTGAGCTACTGGCAGTGTACAATACTAATATTCCAGCAAAAATTACAATTGGATGATTGTTCCATTCATTTGTTCTTTCTTTCATGTCGTTATCCATAAGTCACCTCTCCATATTTGGTCAACAATCCAGTATATGTATCTTATTATTGACATGATTCAGGATAATTATAAATTCATCTATTTTTTAACAAATAAAAAAATACAACCATACCATATAGGCAGATTGCATTTTTAATAATTCACCTTTTTTGAATGTTTAGAATTCCGAGCACAACAGCTCGCGACAATACAGCTATTCCAATTATGAGTATAAAACTATAAACCAGATTCCATTTGTATAGCGTCAAAAAATGGAATGTTATTAATGTTGGAAAAAAAACGAAAGAAATAATTCCTACGACTATCGTAGTCCAAATAAAGAATTTCTTCCATGAATGGCAATACTGATAAACCGTCATCAAGGCCAGAGGTGTTATTGTAAAATCATGAAGAAAAGGACTAGGGACAAAGGGTAGTTCGCGAATATCATAACTCCAGAGAACTACATTGCTTGCAACAATATCCATAACTATTCTACCAATTGCTATGAATGACCCAAACAAAAGTATTTGGGATAATCGGTATTTATCCACTATAGCCCACCAGATAGCATAGAAAGCAACAATAAGAGCGATCAAACTCCACCATTGAACAGAAAAAAGGGTCTGAGTCTTCCACTGTGTATATGTTAAATTCCATAGTTCAAGTCTAAGTTCATGTATCATTTCATTAGTAGTCATAGCGTCCTCCTAAGTTGCTTAATATCTTTAGTTTCTCTCTGCGGAGGCATTATATACACTTACTATAGAATCCTCTATGCTACTAAATAAAAATATTACATTCTAGAAATTAATGCAGTTTAATAAGATTTTACTTTATATGCGAAAAAAGAGAAGTACCCTGTATAACATTGCAAAGTACTCCTCTTTTAATTTAATATATAATCTATCGGTCTTAATCACATACTTAACCTCTCCGCCATTGATCATAACAAAATACCGCCCTACCTAAAGGTAAAGCGGTATTGTATCTACTACAAACTAATAGTGTAGTATACGAAGGCATAAAAAACCGTTATAAATATTATCTTTGAGTAGAGTTAATGCCTAAATGATCTTTTAATGCTGCTTGCAATAAACCTGAAAAACTAATATGTTTTTCTTCCGCTAATTCATTGAGCCATGATGGAATGGTTAATGTTTTTTTTACAGCCTTTGCACCATGCTTCTTTTTGTAAGACAGTACGTCAAATTCAATGATGGCCATAAATTCATTTTCTTCTAATTTAATTTCCTTTGGATTTGTTTTTGCTGGATATTCAGATTCCGGCACGTCTTCTAAATATAAACCCAATGCATCAAAAGCCATTTCGTAAGATTCTTCTAAGGTATCTCCCTCCGTATTACATCCCTTTAAGTCTGGGAAAAACACTGAATATCCTATATCTTCCTGGTGA
>Ga0224519_1000017_pt1 | contig 19411 bp, 21 predicted proteins | sample IRBST0metaG_FD_180709 | JGI IMG/M metagenome (GOLD analysis project Ga0224519, IMG submission 180709) | reverse complement strand
GTGCTTGATCCTCTTCTGGCGAATGGGTAACAAGTATAAATGGAATGTTCCAGATTGTTTGTAAGTGTTTTAACTCATCTTGTAATTCATAGCGACTTTGAGAATCTAGAGCTGATAATGGCTCGTCTAATAAAAGTATCTTTGGCTCGGCCATCAGGGCACGCACCATCGCTATGCGCTGCTTTTCGCCACCAGACAAATCCTTGATGGTGCGATGTGGTAGATGCTCAATTTTCAATAAAATAATGAGTTTTTCATATAATTCATTTGCTTGTTGGTTATGGGTTTTAACCCCATACCAAATATTATGCTTTACATTCATGTGTGGAAACAGTGCAAAGTCTTGAAACATATAACTAACATTTCTCGTTCGAGCCGGTAAATCAGTAGCGGTCTTAGAAGAATAAAAAATGGTCTCATTGGATACAATAGTACCTTCATCTGGCTTTAATAACCCTGCTATACAACGTAGGATTGTTGTTTTACCACAACCAGATGGGCCGAATAAAACAAGAGTTTTATTTGGAATAGTAAAAGAAATATTCAGATTAAAGTTAGATAATTTTTTTTTAATATCTACTGTTAACATACTAGTTATCCTTTCTCATGGTGGTTCAGACCAGTACTTTTTTCCCTTTCCAATAGTTCAGACCAAAAATAATAGAAAAAGTAATGACGCTAATAATGACAACATACATACCTGCCGTTACCAAGTCATTGGACTCCGTGGCAAAATAAATAGCCAAGGGAATAGTCTGTGTCTTGCCGAGGATATTACCAGCAACCATAATGGTAGCGCCAAATTCTCCTAAGGTTCTTGCAAAGGATAACACTAAACCGGATACAAGACCTGACCAAGATAATGGCATCGTCACTGTCCAGAACACTCGCCATTCGTTAGCACCTAGTGTGCGGGAGGCATCTTCTAACGCTTTATCAATGCCTTCAAAAGCAGTTTTGATACTTTGGTACATTAATGGAAAAGATACAACAGTACCAGCGAGTACAGCAGCAGATTGAGTAAAAATAATTTGCATGTCAAAATATTTTGTTAGTAGAATACCTACTGGCCCTCGTTTGCCAACTAAGAATAACAATAAAAAGCCTATAACGACAGGAGGCAAAACTAACGGTAGCGTAAACAGTGATTCTAGAACTGCTTTTCCTGGAATATCTACCATCTTCATTACATAAGCTGCTAGTACTCCAAACAAAAATACAAAAATTACTGAAATAGATGCAACCTTAATTGATAGAATAACGGGTTGCCATTCAATCATACTTTTCACCTGCACCATCAATGATATTATTTACTTCTGACATTTGTAGATGTTTTTTTAAGTTGGCTACCGTTGTCTACTCTTTTAGCAAGAAAACAAATCACCAATAACTGGTTTATAGTGAAAATTTTTGCGTTGACTAGCCTGCATTACCAGCTCACTGAGTGTTTTAAAAGTTCTTACATCAACACCTGTATGGATATCATAAAGACGATGCAATGCCATAACAACTTCATCCAGGCTAGCATTGCCCGCTCTTTCCCCAATACCAGCTACAGTAGTACTAGCAAGTGTCACGCCAGCATCAAGAGCAACTAAAGTATTGGCAGTGGCTAAACCAAAATCATTATGCATATGAACTTCTATTGGCAAAGAGCAACGGGGAATCAGTTGTTGAAAGATAGCCTCCACAGTAAACGGCGTGAGACAACCTACCGTATCCGCATAGCGAATATGAATCGCTCCCATTGTGGCCGCTACCTCTGCCACCTGCAGAAAATATTCCATATCAGCCCGTGAAGCATCCTCAGCCCCAACGGTAACAGTACAACCAAAGCTATGGGCTAACGCAATGGATTCCCGTAGCTGAGCAATCACCCACTCACGACTCTTATTCATCTTTTGCCGAATGTGAAGATCCGAAACAGGTACGGAAACATGCACCAAGGAACAACCGCAAGCAATCGATGCCAAAATATCTTCCTTACAGGCACGATTCCAAGCAATCACCTTAGCCTGCAGGGATGCTGCTAAAATCAGCTTTATAGCCTCCTGTTCTTCCTCGCCCATAATTGGCACTCCCGCTTCAATAAAGTCCACCCCTGCCTGATCCAGTGCCATTGCAATCCTCAGTTTATCTTGAGCAGAAAAAACAATGCCTGGTGACTGCTCCCCATCCCGTAGCGTGGTATCCACAATCTTGATTTTTCGTTCCTGCATCATCATCTACCCTTCCTCTATACCACCCAATCTTGATACATTTTCCACAACATTTCATCCTCGATTGCTTTTTTATGGATGACAGCCAATCTACGCACTTGTTTCAATAAACATTGGGCATCCACATCCGACAATACAATATTCCTTTGCTGTAATTTAGCCTGTATTGATGCGGTACCTGAATGTTTGCCAAGTACTAATTTTCTTGTTGCTCCCACTTCTTCTGGGGGAAATATTTCATACAACTGTGGATTTTTCAACACTCCATCTACATGAATTCCTGATTCATGGGCAAAAATATCTTCTCCAATAATCGCTTTCGTAGCAGGAAGTTTCACGCCAATGCTGGATAATATTTTTGAACAACTATAAGATAAGGTTTCTGTTTCTAAGTTTTTTTTACCAAGCAACCTCTTTTGAATCATCATTACTTCTTCCATGGCTGCCTGTCCCTGCACTCCTACCCCTGCCACTGCTGTGGCAATGTATTTCACACCAGCCTGCATAGCCCCAAAAGCATTGGCTGTCGCTAGGCCATAGGCATTATGAGCATGAAATTCTAGGGCAATCGGCATTTTTTCTCGCAAAGAAGTTAGTATTTTAAAAGTAGATAAAGGATTAAGGCGACTGTATCCATCACTATAAATAAAGGTCGTAACCCCCATAGTAGAAACAGCCCTCCATAATCCTTCTATTTCCGCTAGGGAAAAATCCGATGCATTTTCGATACATAACCCTATATTCACTTCCCTTTTTTCAGCCGCCCATGCCAGGGCATTCATTGGCGGGGTTAAGTCTCCCCCTGGAGTTAATGTACATGCAAAAATAAATTTTTCAAAGCCTACTTCATAAGCACACTCTAATTCTTCTACCGTCTCGTTCACTCTTACCCTCAGTTGTTTTTTTTGCAATGTAGTTAGGGATGGCAAGTTATATTTGTGCCAATCTTTTCCATTCACATCAATCATCCAAACTTGAAGATGTTGCAGCAACTTCACTACTGAATCGATCTTCCCCCGATCCATACCGATCCGCAGTCCTTCCCGTAGGGTTTGATCCACCCAGATCATTTTTCGCAACCCCGTTTGCTAATATAAATATGAACTTCTGTTGGGGCTATTTTTTCCACCCGCACAACTAACCTACCGTCCTGTAACTCAACTTCAAGCCAAGGGGGAACATGATTACAAAGGATTTCTAGACTATAAAAATTCCCCTGCTGCAAAATCGGCATCAACACTTGTTTCGAAGTCATTCCATTCCCATTTTCCTGCACCTCTCGAATGGATATATAAAAATCCCCATTTTCTCGTTCTACAAGAGCAGGTATCGCGCTACTTGCCCCAGGCTGGCAATTCTCCAGCTTATTTTCTTCTTGTGCTAACACATAGTCTAAAAAAGAAGATGGTGCTCCTTCAAATTCCCAAATACTACACTGCATTTTTTCTAATTCAAAATAAGGTACACCGACAACAGCCTGCCCAACAAAAATTCTACATTCTCCTAAGAATAAAATCACCTCCGCCATCTGTCTCCGTAGACCAGCCATCCCCCCCTGTTTATCCAAGGAAATTTCCCGCTGTCTACTCACTTGCCACAAACCTTGTTTTTTTTGATAAATAACGAGAGTACTCGTATCATATAAGGAACTCGTTACCCCATTGGCATCCATACATACCGCAATATCCTGAGCCATTCTAACTCCTCCTATCGAACCTTGTAAAAACTCTAAAATACATACTGCATCCTGAGCCATAGGAACCCCTCCTCACGCGCCTTGTGGGAAATCCAATCTTCTTCCTTACATTTCTAACCGTGCAACAGAATTACCTCCTTCGATATGTTCTTCCATAATGACTTCCACATCAGCAGCCGTCACAGCTCCGTACCAAACATTATCAGGATAAACTACGACAATCGGTCCTTGCTCACAAATACCAAAACACCCCGTATTGGAAACAAACACTTCGCCTCCTAAATCTCGTTCCTCAATTTCCTCCATAAAATTCATCACCAAATCGACGGCACCTTTAGAATGACAATACCCCTTCTGTTGTCCATTTATTCTCGAACTCGTACAAACAAAAATATGTTTTACTGGTTTATTCATATCTCTTTCTCCTTTTAAATTACATTTTTTAGTACTAATTGATCTACAGCATATCCTAACCCTTCTTCAATGGTGTCGCAATATTCCACGCTGATAATTCCTTGGGATGCTAACCTCTTTTGCCCATGGTAGCCAATGCGCATGGTTAACACAGCATCACAATCACTAATGGCTTCAATCGTAGCATTTTTTCGTTCTTCTTTGGCATCACAATCAACAGGACCAGAACAATATTGCATGGTCTTGCGAATTTCTAACAGCTGAAACTCTTTCCCCTTACCTTGATAAATCAACAATTCTGTGGCATGTCCAAAATGTTGATCCACCAACTTACCATATTTAGAAGTCACAGCAATTTTATATTTGGTATGATCGGGGCTTGGTTCTAAGGCTGCCCCTTTTTGAACAGGCTTCGTCATCCGAAATTCGTTGGACCGATCATTACCGAGTAAACCAATGGCATCAGCGCGACATTGTTTACAATGCCTCATTTGCAACACGTCAAGTTGACATTGATCTCGCATCTCATTAATTTCTTTCATGCTAGTCTGGGGAAACTGTGCAAAGACACTGCCAGGAGCAGGAATCAATGGCATAATATTAGTGATAAAAACGCCTAACTCTTTCATTTTTTTTACGACGACTGGAATGTGCTGATCGTTAATCCCCTTTACCATGACAATATTGATTTTCACCAGTACATCATGTTTGACTAAATAGGCAATACCCTCTAGCTGATTTTCAAGTAAAATCAGCGAACCAGTAGTTCCTGTATAACTTTTCCCCTCATAATGAACCACCTTATATAACTGGGCACCAATATTAGGATCAAGACAGTTTACGGTAACCGTAACATGTTTGATACCAAGTTCTACAAGCTCATGGGCATACTTTGGCAACATCAAACCATTGGTCGATAAGCAAAATAAAATATTTTCCCCCTTAGCCTGAATCAGTTCAATGGCTTTACGCGTCACATCCCAATTTGCTAACGCATCCCCTGGACCAGCAATCCCCACTACACTCAAATTTTCAATATTTTCTTTGACCCAAGAAAATTTTTCACTGGCCATCTGAGGTGTAAGTACTTCACTCGTTACCCCGGGTCGGCTTTCATTGACGCAATCAAACTTGCGATTACAATAATTACAGCTGATATTACATTCTGGCGCTACGGGCAAATGCATCCGTGAATATTGGGTATGTGCATCGGCATTATAACAAGGGTGTTTACTGTTATCCATTACTTTCACCTCAAATTCCTCCAGCAGCGGAGGGTTTTTTTATTTTTTACTACCATAAGAATGGATCTTATGGCTATGATTGTTGATAAAATTTTTCATATATGGAACTTCGATATGATTTATATTTATTCTCCAGCAATGTATTGGTGATTCGGTCTAGTAGCATCATCGTTCCCGTATAACCAAGGGATAATAGCCTTTGCCCCCCTACTCGATCATGAATCGGAAAGCCTAACCTAACCAAAGGAATCTCACCCTTTTCCGTCAAGTAGCGACCATCTGAAGGGCCAATCCCAATATTGACCTTCGCATCCTGACTCGCTGCTAAAATATTTGCAAAATCAGTTTCAATCAATGTGGTATTCTCCTCGGTAACATCAACGAGTGCGACTCGTAATAATTCATGTAACCGCCCTTCTTGACTACCGGTAGCAATCACTGCTGGTAGAATGCCATTTTCTAAACAAGTTTTTGTGACGGCATACACCATTTCTGGTTCACCAAAAATAACACTCCGTCCTGAAAAATTATATTTATGTGAGTCAATCATTCCATCCAGTAAACGACCACGTTCTTGTTCTAAACTTGGGGCAATTACTTTACCTGTAATTTCCACTAGTGTTTGGATGAATCCATCTGTATTTTCGATGCCCATAGGTATGGGAATATTGTATAAAGGAACACCAAATTCATCTGCTAAGTATTTGCCTGGGGATATGGCATCATCGATGGTAACGCCCATCTGAATCGTAGCCAATCCACCGCCCATGGCTGCTATATCGGCAAGTTTTGTACCACCATCACTGATCTTGGTATAAGGCCGAGAAAAGGGACGATCTAAGGTATCTGAAAAATCAGGGCATAATACATACTTAATATCCATCTCTTCTAAAATGCGTTTTAATTCACGAATATCAGCAGGACTTATGTTGGGAATAATAATATTAATTTTATTGTTTTTTTTCGTTGATCTGGTTAACTCCATAATAACTCTTTTGAGTGTAAAAAAATAACCTTCAAAGTGACTCCCACCATAACCCGGCGTAGCTGCCGTGATGATTGGAAATCCATCCATACCTCGGTCTAGTACATATTGATTGGCAATTCGTTTAATATCCTCACCAATGGTTTCCGCTAAGCAAGTGGTTACAATGCCGATCACTTTGGGACGATAGACTTTTATAATATTATCGAGGGCTAATCTTACATTTTTTTCGCCACCATAAATAGTGCCTTTTTCGTTAAGAGCGGAAGAACCTACATCCACTGGTTCATTAAAATGTTCGGCAATATGCCTACGCATGTAAGTACTGCAGCCTTGGGATCCATGAACAATCACCATCGCCCCTTCAATGCCCTTTAGTGCCAAAATCCCACCCATGGGCATACACATATTACAAGGGTTTTCATTTACATCTCGATAGGTTACAGCATCCTCATTTTTTTTAACCATGGCCTTCCACCCCACTTCCAATATGGCTTTTCATTAGACTATTCCACACTGGAGAACAAACGGTAGAATATACTTCTTCCGCAAAATTCACAGCACCTTCGAAACCGCTTAACGGATGTTTACGATCATGATTATGATCAATAAAGGCCATTCCTAACTTGTAGGCCAGTGGTCTTTCCTTCACACCACCCACCAGTAAGTTCGCTCCCTTTTCCATCATAAATCGCTCTAACTCAGCGGGGTTGGCATCATCTAAAATCACCGTTCCCTGATCAACCAAGCTATTAATGGTGTCATATTCTTCTTGTCTGCCGGTTTGTGTACCAATCATAACCACATCAATACCAATTTCACGAAATTGTTTAATGAGAGAAATAGCCTTAAAACCGCCACCAACATAAATGGCAGCTTTTTTACCCTTAAGTTTTTCTCGGTACCTTGCAATCATTGCCTCCACGCGAGTGGTTTCTTGGCTAATTAATGCTTCAGCCTTAGCCATCGTAGATTCATCACCTACTGCAGAAGCAATTTTCCGTAAGGAAGCAGCTGTATCTTCAATTCCTAAAAAGGATATTTGAATATAGGGAATACCATAAAGTTCTTCCATTTTTCCCGCTAGATAGATCATCGATCCAGCGCATTGTATGATATTCAACTTAGCTTTAGGAGCTAACTTTAAGGATTCATAATTGGAATCGCCTGTAAAAGTAACGTTAATTTTCACCCCCATCTGCCTCAGGTAGTTATGAATAATCCACGCTTCACCCGCCAGATTAAAATCCCCCAGGTAGTTAATGCTATTCGTCTTCTCCATGACGACTGAGTTTACTGGTTGAATCAAACGGAGCAACGCATCGGCTGCTGCTCGGTACCCTGCTGATTTATTACCGATAAACCCACTAGACTCTACGGGTATCACTTCAATCTGATATTTTTGGGCAGCTAGACTACAGATGGCTTGCAAATCATCACCAATTACACCAACAATACAGGTCGAATACACAAAAATGAGTTTAGGTTGGTATTTTTTCATTAAACTATCAATGGCGGCTGTTAGTTTTTGCCCACCGCCAAAAATTACGTCTCGTTCTTTTAAATCCGTGGAAAAACTATTCCTGTATAACTCAGAACCACTACTAAGACTGCCGCGGATATCCCAAGTATAACTAGCGCAACCAATCGGACCGTGCACTAAATGTATGGCATCGGTAATCGGATTGAGTACGACTCTGGCGCCACAATATACACAAGCTCTTTGGCTTACACAACCCGCTGAACTGTCGGCATCACATTGTAATTGCTTTTTATTTTTTCCTTTGGTAACAATAAATCCATCGCGTTCTGCAATTGTTCCCATATTGTTATCAAACATCGTACCTCTCACTCCTCTCCCGAAAATAGATAGAATCATATAATTACTGCCTTACTACCCAGAAAATGAAATCGCCGAGGATGGTACATAGACCGAATAGCTGTAGGAAGCATCCCACCCTTGTACCATTCTCGACAGACTTCCAACCGATATAACCCACTAACTATTCTACTGACAATCGTTATCTTCCAGTCCTAGCAAACCAACAATATACACGTTACTTGCTTAGTGTGTTGTATATAGCTATCCACTTTTTGAAAAATCATCCTATCTTACATAACCAATTCAAAATCTTCATCTTTGGCATCCCGATCCGCTCGATCTAATAAAGTGTTACTGATCATCTCGACAAGCCTCATAGCACCACGATAACCAACAATCGGCAAATAGGAATGAACACTTCGATCTAAAATGGGAAAACCAACACGCATAAAAGGAATATCTTCAGCTCGCGCAATGTATTTTCCATAGGTATTACCAATTAATAAATCTATAGGTTGATTTTTAATCCATTGATGGAGGGTAAACAAATCACCACCACTTTTCACATTGGCTTTCATCCCCGTCGATTCTAACATGATATTGATATCATCTTCAAAGCTACCTGACACTGAATTCGATGATCCACCTGGTGTACCTGTCAACACATGAAGAGGAATCATACCTAAGCTTAATACCAACTCCGTTAAGCCCGTAACAATATCAGGATCGCCAAAAATGGCTACTGTCTTCCCATGAAAATGGAAATGGGTATCCGTCATGATATCTACGAGTTGACCACGTTCCACTTCTAATTCTTTAGGAATTTCTCGAACGAAGCTAGAGCGTAACGTCATTAATAAAGCATCGGTCGCCTTGATTCCAATAGGTGTTTTTAAAACAGCGACTGGAACTTTGCATTTCTTATTAAGTAAATCCGCAGCATCACTAGATGCAAATCGTCCAAGAGCGATACTCACTTTTGAATTACCAGTATCTTTTAGCTCTGCAACCGTTGTCCCCCCATCTGGATACATTTGAAATTCCCCCGTCATGGGCGAATCTACGACTCCTGATGTATCAGGAAACATAATATATTCAATATCCATACTTTTCACCAGACGTTTAATTTCCTGCATATCACCAGGGTTTATGAATCCAGGAATGATGTTAATTTGCTCTTTCTTTACGGGTAAAGTGCTTTCGGACAAATAGCTAACCATCGCTTTTGTCATATTGGAAAATCCTGTAACATGCGATCCTACATAACTAGGAGTATTAGCATGAATTACAATCTTTCCTTCTGGCACCTCAGCCGTTTTAACAATACTAGAAACATCATCGCCAATGGTTTCCGTTAAACACGTGGTATGTATCGCCATCACATCTGGTTTATAAATATGAAAAACATTTTGTATGGACGCTTTCAAATTAGCCCCACCGCCGAAAACTGATGCACCTTCCGTAAAGCAACTCGTAGAAGCCATAATGGGATCACGGAAATGACGAGTTAAATGCATGCGATGATAAGAGCAACATCCTTGTGATCCATGACTATGAGGTAAACATTTATGAATACCAAGAGCAGCATACATAGCACCAATGGGTTGACAGGTTTTTGCAGGGTTTATCATACCGCCACTGGTACGTTCTGTGATTTTTTTTGGTGTACAATCTAACATCTTATACCACTCCTCCCTCAGCTACTGTACCTTCTAGTAACGGTTGATCTTTCCACGGTGGAGTAATAAAATTCCAAGTTGGTGAGGCAAATCCCATACTGACATCTTCAGCAAATTTTACAGCACCATTAAAACCAGCGTAAGGTCCACTATAATCATAAGAATGTAATTGTTTAGAATGAATGCCCATTTTTTGAATTACATATTTATCTTTGATTCCTGAAGTGAAAATATCAGGCTTTAACGCTTTTATGAACTCTTCTGTTTCAAAATGGTTTAAATCATCGACAATGATACTGCCGTCTTTCATATCAAAGCTCATACCTTTATACTGGCCTAAGGGGATTGTAGCCTTTAGTTTTTCTAGTCTTTCTGCTGATACCTTTAAACGGAATCTTTTTTCATCGACTTCAGCAGTATAATGAGGAATGTTTTTGCTATCCGCATCTGTTTTTATGGTAGGAATGACTTCACGGCCTTCATAATCATCCCGATGAGCAAATTCATAACCAGCTAATAAGGTTTCAATTCCCAGTTCACTAAATAAGTTCTGGAAATGATGCCCCCGTGATCCACCAACAAAGCAAAAGGCTGTTTTACCACTACAGATCTTTTTGTATTGTTCAAAAACGGGTCCAATTCTAGCCAACTCACTGGCAATCACCGCCTCCGTCTTAAGAGTTAGCCCTTTATCATCAAAATAGGTCGCCATATTTCGCAGAGACTCAATGGTACCTTGAATACCGATAAAATTAACTTTAAGCCATGGCGTACCATACTTCGTCTCTAACATCTCCGCAATATAATTAATCGAACGATGACATTGCACCAAATTAAGCTCTGCAGTATGAGCTTTTTTGATGGCCTCATAAGAACCATCACCAGTCATCACCGATACAATATGGTAGCCAATCTCTTTGAGGATTCTTTCGATTTCCCAGCCATCGCCACCAATGTTATATTCTCCAAGAAGATTGATTGGAAACTTAGCTGGAGCGACTTCTTGATCACTCGTACCAATAACCTTTTCCATTAAAATATTATTGGCAATATGATGACCTGCCGATTGGCTAACACCTTTATAGCCTTCACAACTAAAGGATAATACTTGAACGCCATGTTTGGCTTCTGCCACTTTGGCCACAGCCCCCATGTCATCACCAATAAGTCCTACGGGACAGGTCGCAGAAATGGTAATCGCCTTCGGATTAAAAATTTCCATCACTTCATCAATCACCTTGGCGAGTTTTTTTTCACCGCCAAACACAATATCACTTTCCTGCATATCTGTAGATATACAATAGTTAAGAAAATTTTGTTTGGGATCGTCTGATTTTGCTTTATTTCGCCGTGTGTTCCATGCATAATATCCACAACCTATTGGTCCATGAACAATATGCACCATATCTTTAATTGGTCCAAGAACAACGCCCTTACACCCCGCATAAGCGCAACCTCGATTGGTAATAATACCTGGAATGGTCCGGGTATTGGCTTCAATTTGCTGACTTTCCATCTCTGAATGTTTAATAAATATATGCTTTCTACGATTTTTTTGCACCTTGGCGGGATATTGATCTAATATCGCCTGAAGTTTGCTTTCATTCATCGCCATTGTTCCTGACCTCCTTTTTGTTATACTGCCGCCTCACCGGTTTCACCAGTACGAACACGAACCGCATCTACGATTGGTAATATAAAAATCTTACCATCACCAACATTATTACAAGTTTTATTGGCCTGAATGATCGCATCTACAATCGTAGCTACCTCTTCATCATGGGCCAAAATGGTAAATAACCGCCGTGGGAATAAGGTGGTACCCACCAAAAAATCCGTAATTAGTTTTTCGGCTTCTCCGGTTTGATCTTCCCCAGCCATCAGCAGAAGTTCTTTTTTTCTCTCCAAAATCAATGATGGATTGGTTACCAACTTGCCACGACCTTCTACTTTAAAAGCAGTGAAACCCGCTACTCCAGCTTCCACCAACGCTTTTTTAGTAACACCCGTCTTATTCATACGCACAACTGCGATAATTTCTTTCATCCTTATCCCTCCTTCTTATAGACTTGGGATTCCACTAGAGATGGTATATACTTCGTCTATGGGGCTAATAAATATTTTGCCATCTCCATAAGCACCTTGCTCACTGGTTCTCGCATATTTTAAAATCAAACGCACCATATCCTCTTTATCCTCATCGCGGATAGCCATCATTAACAGTGCTTTAGGAATTTCATCATAAATGATGCCCGATATTTTAATCCCTTTTTGCTTGCCACGTCCCACGACATCCACAACGGTCGTTGCATGAAAACCCGCTCTCGATAACTCTGCTAATACTTCCTCTTTTTTTTCTGGTCTAATAATTGCTCTAACCATTAACATATTGTTTCCCTCCAATATTTTTTGTACTTGACGCTACAATCAGGCATCCATAAAGCCATGTTCCATCATGATTTCTTCCAATCGGTCTTGAGTCATCGGTTTTGGAATAACAAACATTTTATTCGTATCAATCGCTTTTGCTAGTGCACGATATTCATCAGCCTGATTTGATGTCGGATCAAAATCAACAACTGTTTTTTTGTTAATTTCTGCCCGTTGCACTAGATTGTCACGCGGTACAAAATAGATTAATTGGGAACCTATTTCTTCGGCAAAGGCTTTTAACAATTCATATTCTTTATCTACCTTACGACTGTTACAAATAATGCCACCTAAGCGAACTTTGCCATTAACCGCGTATTTTTGGATACCTTTTGCAATATTATTCGCAGCATAAAGTGCCATCAGCTCGCCTGAAGCAACAATATAAATTTCTTCCGCTTTCCCTTCGCGAATCGGCATTGCAAACCCACCACATACCACGTCACCAAGTACATCATAAAATACATAATCAAGATCTGGTGTATAAGCACCTAAGGATTCCAGCATGTTAATAGAAGTAATAATTCCACGACCAGCGCAACCTACACCTGGCTCAGGACCACCGGATTCAACACACATCGTGCCCAGATAACCAGGTTTAAGAATATTATCTAAATCGATATCATCGCCTTCATCACGCAAAGTATCCAATACTGTCTTTTGACATAATCCGTGTAACAGCAAACGAGTAGAATCAGCCTTAGGATCGCAACCTACTACCATAATTTTTTTACCAGCTTCCGCCAACGCCCCTACTGTATTTTGCGTAGTGGTGGATTTACCAATACCACCTTTACCATATATCGCAATCTGTCTCATAATTAAAATCCCCTTTATTATTTTTTATTTATAGTTGAAAATACGATTTATTTAATTTATAATTAAAAATGGGTACGTCAAATAAGCCCTGGTGTCCACTAGGAGTTAAAGATGATCCACGCTTCATAGATACGGCAAATATCTATGAAGCATTTTATTTACATAAAACTAATTCTCTTTTAAATTTACGGCTTCCCCTTCCACAAGGGGGGGCTTCCTTATTGTACTTCACATGAGGTATCACTCTCATGTGAAGTTTCGATGTGCAATGTTAGCACGAAGAAATTCATTCCATCCTATCACCTCCTTACTCTTCTGGTAAAATACGAATGGGGCTCACAAACAGATTTTAGTTTGTAAGCCCCATTGCTTCATTTTGTAAATTTCTATAAAATTTTGTTATTGGAAGACAAAAAACTTACAAGAGATTTAATCGTCTTGTAAGCCCCATTGCTTCCCTTTATTTACTTAAGCAGATTGTAACAGATATTCTCCATCATAGCAACCCTTTGTTTAATAGTCCCAATATTAAGTTTTATTGAGAGAGATAAAACAAACATTCTCTTTATCTCTCTCAATAATTCTAATAGTCCTTATAGGGGTCACGCTAGAATTCGGAAATTATAGCACGTTGGGGTTCTGTGCACAAATCGTCCAAAAGTTCAATAGCGGAGTCATTGCCTAAAATCTTAATAACGAATGTATCAGAATGGCATTATGAACGATTCAGTGAGCTATACTTGGGGTAGTGGTAGCATCCGTGTCATGTACTGAAAAGTAGATGGAAAATATTATCAAAGAGTAGGTCTATTACAGCATCCACAAAGGAATTTGATTTGGACTATAGAATATAATGCAAAAGATAAATATTGGAGGGATAGATGTGGCGCAAAAATGGAACGTGGGAATTCTTTTGTTTAATGAAGTTGAGGTGCTAGATTTTGCAGGGCCTTTTGAAGTATTCTCAATAACTACACTCCCAGAGCAATTGGAGAAACCCTTTCATATACATGTTATTTCAACAAATGGACAGATTGTTCAGGCTCGAAATGGTCTTCTAGTAACACCACAATATAGTATAAACGATGCTCCAAAATTAGATATATTAATCATTCCTGGTGGATATGGAGCTGAAGAAATAGAAATACATAATGAAAAGGCCATTGACTGGATACGAGAACAAGCTAATAAAGTTAGTTTACTGGCATCTGTATGTACAGGAGCATTTCTTATAGCTAAGGCAGGATTACTTGACGGCAAAAAAGCTACAACTCACTGGATGGACATTGAAAGGCTAGAAAGAGAATATCCTCAAATTAATGTTCAACGTGGCGTCAAATATGTTGATGAAGGTTCAATAATTACTGCTGCCGGAATTTCCGCTGGTCTTAATATGTCGTTTTATATAATAAAGAAACTTTTAGGAACTGACGTTGCCAAAGTCACAGCAAAACGCATGGAATATGATATAATAATTCCCGACTAAATCTCCAACTGCGGTTCAACCTTTTTATACCTCGCGAATCTGTCACAATGTGCTTGTGCCAGATTCGCCGAAAGTCTGCAATCACAGACACAGCAAGGGGTTGTGGTCTTTTATCGATCAAGTAGTAAATCCTTTTTGATTTTTAATATGTCATATTATATTATTATATTATTATATATGATGTGACATATTAAAAGGCGGGAATAATGATGGAGTTTGTGGAGCCGATTAGGGATAAAAAACAAATAGATAATATGAAGCGTTACCTTAAAGAACGGAATTTGCGCGACTGGCTGCTGTTTGTATTGGGTATAAATAACGGTCTTCGAATTAGTGATTTATTAGCATTACAGATTGCGGACGTAAAGGGGTGTGACAGAATCACTATTCGGGAGAAGAAGACTGGCAAGAGGAAATATTTTCCATTAGCTGACAACTGCAAAAAGGCGTTGTCAGAATATATAAAAGCTACTGGTTTAACGGTGGGGCCACTATTTCCTAGTCGTAAAAGTACTGGCTGCAGAGGAACTGGAGCAATATCAAGGCAGCAAGCGTATGCGGCAATTAATGCAGCGGCCAGAGCAGTAGGAATCAAAGCCGCTATAGGAACGCATACGTTACGTAAGACATTTGGCTACTGGGCGTTTCAACAGGGTGTTGATGTGACTCGAATCCAACAACTACTGAATCATTCAGCGCCATCAGTGACGCTTCGATATATCGGCATAACTAAAGATGAATTAGATCAAGTCTATATTAACATCAATCTGTAAGACCTTAACTGCCGGAAGATTATACAACTTGATTGATTTGATGTGAACTTTATAATGAAAAGAACTTGGGATATAGATGAGTTAATTGATCATTTTACATTATTGCCAAACGAGCTTACCACCATTGGCAATAAAGCAGGTAGCACCCGTCTAGGATTTGCCGTTACATTTAAGTTTTTTCAGTATGAAGCAAGATTTCCCCAAAGCAAAAGCGAAATCCCAAAAACGATTGTAGAATACATTGCAAAACAAGTGCAGGTGGTCGCTGGAATGTTTGAAAACTACGACATGACCAGCAGAACCTTTTTTAACCACAAGGCTCAAGTTAGAGATTATTTTGGGTTTCGTGAACCGGTAGCAGAAGACACGAATACGGTTGCAGAATGGCTTTGCAACAACATTTTGTATGGCAATTTGGATTTAGACTACTTGAAAGCAGAAGCATATAAGCGGTTTCGCGGACTGCATATCGAGCCACCAACATCGGAAAGAATGGAACGATTAGCCAAATCGGCAGTCTTTACCTATGAGAATCAGTTCTTCCAGGATACATTTCAAAAACTAACTTCTGATTCCAGAGGTCTCACCAACATTATGCGGATTTCATACGCTAAGGACTTATCAGACGAAGAAAACCATATTTTCCGTACGCTAAGAGATTGCCTATTTGGTTGATCAAACAATCATACATAAAATTATTTAAAGGATTGTTGTGTATGATTAGATATTTAACAATAATAGCTATCTTCAAAGAAAGGCAAGAAAATCAAGGCGTGACAGCTATTACTCAATCATACACAATCTACTTATGTATGATTTGATAATGTCGTATTTTCCAGTTTTAACCCTTAACGTACGAAATGTGCGTTTGGCTGGCGAGACCCCTTAAGTGATGGAAGTAATCGAGCACAAAAAATCCCCTTGACCTGATGCAACGATTACTTGTACCAGGTAATCATTTCGCAAGCAAATGGGCGTGCGACGAGTGCCCATTATTATTGAATACCACTTAGCTTGATGGCTGTGGGGTACTACCCCAATAAGAATGATTCTAACGAAAAAAACGCCATCTACAGATAGCACTTAGCAACAAACATTAATCATCGTCGCGCCCGTAATTTCACATAATCGATCTGGACTGACAGGTAGTGCTGAATTGGCAGTACCAGCAGCCGCATACACAATATCAAAATCCCAGAGACTTTGATCAAGATAAAGGGGCATGTCATTGAGTAAGCCAATAGGTGACACACCACCTGGGGAAAAGCCTGTTGCTTCTATGACGGTCTGTCCATCCGCAAACTTGACTTTCTTAACCCCTAATAGTTTTGTTAATTTCTTTGTATTTATCTTTTTATCACCGCAAGTTACCACCAATAGCGGTTGTGCATCAGCAATAAATACTAAGGTTTTGGCAATTTGTGCTGGCATAACCCCCAACGTTTGGGCAGCCAATTCTGCCGTATGCGTACTTTGATCAAATAAAACAATTTTTAAATCTGGAAAAGGTTTCAGAAACCTTTTGACGCGCTCCAAAGGCATATAAATAACCTCCTACACTGTTATTGGGAGACATCTTTTTACTTAAAATTTATTTTGCCCTTTTCAATTTTACATCTTTTTGTCATTAGAATGCAAATCCATTACATTTTGATTCTGGTGCAAATTTTTCGCAAAGTCAAATACTCTGCTTTTCAGCAGAATATCAAGCTGCGATCCCCATAATCTTGCTTATAAATTGCACCTCAGAAAGGTATTTCACCATCAGTGTCAATAGTGTTAACTTATGACACCTAAAAAAGACGCACCCTCATTTTGAAGTGAGGGTGCTTCTGGCTTAATCTGCTATAATTCCGAATTTTATCGCGACCTCTATTAGAGGCATACTTTGCCTATCTTACTTATACACGCATTTCCAGTCTTAATTTATCGGCAATGATTGCCATAAACTGAGAATTGGTTGGTTTTCTTGTTTTAGTAATATAGCCAAATAAACGATTAATCGCATCTGCATTACCACGATTCCACGCTACCTCAATCGCATGCGTAATCGCCCTTTCTACTCGGCTAGGCGTAGTGGAATATTTATCAGCAATTCTGGGATATAAAATTTTAGTTACAGCACCCAATAATTCGATTTCAACAATAATCATCATAATAGCTTCGCGCAGATATTGATATCCTTTAATATGAGCAGGCATACCCATTTCACGTATAATATTGGTAACCTCAACATCGGCAGATTGTATATTGATCGCTTGTGCAACTACTGGGCGATGCATAGTAATGTTCGTGGTTAATTGCCTAATTCTTTTAGCTAGAACTTCCATATTAAATGGTTTCAATATATAATAATCAGCGCCTAGCTCTACTACACGTTGGGCAATACTTTCCTGACCAAATGCTGTTAGCATAATAAATTTAGGACGCTTACCTCGCAATCCGTAAAGACTTTCCAAAACGCCAACTCCATCAAGATGAGGCATTATAATATCCAAAATTACCACGTCAGGACTTTTCTCTTCAATGATTGTTAATATCTGTTTGCCGTTGTAAGCTACACCAACTAATTCGAAATCTGCTTGCCCATTCAAATAATCCTGAATAATTGCTACAAAATCTCTATTGTCATCAGCAATAGCAATTTTAATTTTTTCTCGAATCATGTAAACTTCTCCTCAATAGCTAATTACATATATTTCCATAAATTAACTATTCAACACAGCTGACCACATACCTTTTTGCCTTTGAAAAATACTTGTTCTTTTTAATCGGTTAACTTATGCCACTTAGAATGAACCGCTATTCGTAAATATAGGGTATTAGACATTCATTGCATTTTATAAATAAATACGAAAAACAATTTTTAAATTATTGATTAGGGACCTTTTTTTAATATAAATATGGACTATACCTTATATTTATAACGTACACGGTATTAATAAACAGGGGATCCATGTTTACTGTAGTACCAACGAACCACAGTTACTCTATTCTCAGTGTCATGTATTTATATAAATGACAATAAACACCGTTAACCTTAGTAAACACAAGGCGTTAACGGTGTTTATTGTGATGAGCGTTTGGGGAACAGGCTTAACTAAAAAGCAGGGCAAAACCTCGAAATTGTTGCACTTGGCTCGACAAACCGCCACTTAAAAGGTCTGCCCCCCCCCTCGATAGAATATCGAAATCAGACCTTAGTAGCATAATTGTTTCTATTTTTTCGCCTGCCTACTTGACAGGGGGCAGTTCAAAAACACGTTTTTTTCCTTAACAACTAATCACTGTCTTTCAGGGAAAATATATCCTAAGAAGTTTTTATTAGGCAAATCCGCTATGGAAATGGTATAAACAACTCCCTCTTTGTCCTGATAAGTAATCGTATCTTGTGTAATTTTGCGCACTATGCCTCCCCATGCACGATCCATTATTTTATCACTGCGCACCAGTATAGCGCCAATTTTGGCATCTTGTGGATTTGTTGAAACTTTCCATCCTCCTTTTTCGGCATTGTCAATCCACTCATGCATACTTCCATGCCAATTGACTCCAGGAACTGGCGCATATTTATCAAATTCATGCAACATCCATGTTCCCCACCAGGAATCTTTATAACCTTTGTATTTGCTATCCTGAAAATCTGCAACCTTCTTATCATAACTTTGTCGATTTGCTAAATAGTCATCTAACCTTACCGGCCATATGTAGCCTCGAAACGTAAAGCCATTGGTACTATCACTCATTTGCGCATACGTCATCTGATACGTACTGGGTACGACATCCTTGTTAAATCCACTAACAAGGACTCCCCATTGATACACCTATCTGACGATAAATAGCG
>Ga0224519_1000006_pt1 | contig 24874 bp, 39 predicted proteins | sample IRBST0metaG_FD_180709 | JGI IMG/M metagenome (GOLD analysis project Ga0224519, IMG submission 180709) | reverse complement strand
CAATGGTGGCCGTGAACACTGTGCTGGTGGAGATCGATGCCGTCTTGGCCGTCTGCGCTACCCACGGCTGCGCGATGACCGCCCACGGGTTGAACAGCGCGTAGAACGCCGGGCAGAGGGCCGTGCTGGGCGGAATAGAGAGATTGGCCCATCCGGCGTAGACTGCGGCTCCATTGGCGCTCACGCCGTTGCCCGCAACGAAGGTGATGTCCTCAATAGCGTGAGAGGTAGCAACCGAGTTCGCCGTGGGCACGTAAATGTTGAATGTCCCGGCTGCCGTGGTGAGGTATCCGCCCTTGACGGCGAGTATCCCTCCCGCAGTCATGTCGAAGTTGTAGCCGCTGGCCTTCTGAAGATTGATGTTGTTCAGTGCGATGAACGCTGAAGTCCCGCCAGACTTGATCTGCATCCCGCCCGTGATGAAGTCGCCGGCCAGGGTGCCGTTGACGGTTACGGAATATGCACCGCCCGTGTTCGTGAGTTGCACACCGTACCAGTGGACAAAGCCGCTGATTGTGATGTTGCCAGCCGCGTAGCTTCCACCGTGCCGCTCACTGCGCGCGGTTCCTGAATAGGCATAGTTGACGCTTCCCACCGTGTTTAGGTCATAGACGGCGGCAGGACCATTCAAGGTCAAGCCGTTCGTGAAAGTCAGTGTCGAGCCGTTGCCGAAAATTACATGGGGTTGAGTCCCGAGAGACAAGGCATTGGATTCCGTGTAGTTTCCTGTGGCCATCCACACAGCGTACGGGGCATTCAGCGCAGTGCCGGCAGCGCTCGCTTCGCCATAAGTCCTGAAGGGCGCTCCGATTGATCCGTTCGATACTCCGGTGAATGCAGCATCGACATAGAAAGTCGTGGTCGGGGAACCGCTGCCCGCGATGCCCAAATTGGCAAGGGCATGTGCTGCATCAGCGGCGGCCGTTCCACCATTGATGACCTTTGCGGTCTGGTGCCACTTCCCATCAGCGCCGCAGGTGTAGTGGTTATCGGGGCCAGCTACATCCTGCCATTCCTGGCCGACATTCGCAAGAGAGCAAACCTGCGACGGCTCTCCGTTTCCTGTAAGAATGTCCACTTATCAACCTCCGATGTTGCTACGGTAACCGGACAACTGGTCCTTACCGTTCACGACGTACTGATTCGAGAACGCGTCGAAGAGGTAAATCTGAGTCCCGCCAACGCTTAGATCGACGTGGTAGACATCGAAGCTGGATGTGAATTCAACCAGTTCCTGAGACTTGAAATCAATGTCGCCCACATCGAATGGGACGCCGTTGAAGTTGTAGATGACAGGACTCTCGGAAACCTCTCCCGATGCTGAGAGTGTCTGCAAGTCGCCGAGGCAACTGATTGAGCACGTCGAACTGGACAATGCCACTTGGCTGATGGTGTCAGAATCAAACGAAGACCACTTGATAGTGGACTCCATCATGTCCCAGCCAGTCGGGATCTTGATGCGCGCGGCCATGCCCAGGCCTTTGTAGTCTGTCCTGATGCGCTTGGGCTGGGGAACCTTCACTTCTGCGGCGCGCCCGAGGAGTTCCACCCCGTTCAAGTAGACGTTGCAATTCGACAAACTGTTGATCACAAGATTCGCCACGATTCACTCCTTATACTGTTGTGCTGGTGCTGGAAGAGCTGCTGCTCGTTGACGATCCGATGTTCGCCAGAAGCGAAGTGTCGACGTTGAACTTGTAGATGATCTGTTCAGCCGGTGGCGGAGGCATAACGTTGATCTGGAAGGTTAACTTACCGGCCTCTAGATTGGCAGTTGGATTGTCCGAGGAGTTGTATGTGACCTTGCTGCCAGAAATCAATGCGCCACTCTGAATGAGTGAGTTGATGAAAGAGTTCACTGCCGACAGAATCGTGTTGATAAGTCCGTTGGTGATGGGCTGATCGAGATAAGGGAGCGAGCTGTATTGGATGCTCTGCTCCACCACGTCGAGAGTCCTGCGGATCGAGATGAATGTCGTGACATTGCTGCTCGACGGAAAGCTCGAAGAGCGGTTTCCCCATACCCGGTATCCAGTCCCGTAGCCATTGAAAACGGTGATGATGCCCTGAGCGTTCAGCGTGTTGGTATCGCTTGCGCTGTCATAGGCGCTCATGTAGAGGCTGACATCGGGACCCAAAATCCCGTTGATGACCGTATTGGATGGCGAGTACCAGTAGCCGTCAGAAAGGTCTTTGCCGGATGTGGCACCAGCTACCCATGTGCTGTACGGGGTGTCAACATTCCCTGTCTTGTAGCCGAGGCTGACGGTACCCTGAGCGCTGATCGTTACGCCGGTCGGATCAATGATGCTGGTGGCCGACTTGAGCTGCCAGGGGAAGGTCAGGCCGAGGCGGTCGCTCGACTGATTGAACGCGTTGCCGGATGCCCCGCGATTGGCAACAGCCGTGCTCACGCCGATACCGGCAGGCGCGTCGGTGAAGGCATAGGCCCGAAGGGTAGTGGCCATGGCCAGCAATGCCGTACTGGTGGCCTGGTCTGTGAATGTAGGGGTAATCAGGAGCTTGGCAAACAGGCCCATCGTCTGGAATGTGGTCTGCAACGCCTGAATTCCGGTGTAGACGCCGCTATTGACGGTCCCGATGATGTCATTGGACGTCACCTTGGACGGGTCGGCATACACGCCTGTCACCTGCAACGCCTGCGCGGAGGTGATTGCGCCGCCGCTCTTGGTATAGAGCAAACCGTTCACGTAGTCGATGGTGTAGTCGGTGCCCTCGACATAAGTGATTGATCCGGGCTGATTCTTCACAACAACCGTCGTCGGCGGTCCGGCAAAGGTGATGTTGAATGTCGCACCGGTACCGCTCCCAGAAGTGCTGGCCTGAGATACAGGGTTCGACGGCGTGGCCGAGTAACTGCCGGCCGTCGTGATGGTCGCAGTGTTCACGCCAAAGACGGCGGAATTGAACGTTGCCCCAGTTCCGAGTCCTGTAGAGCTTGCCTGCGTGAACGTCGCGCTATTGACCGTGAAGACGCCAGCATTGACGATGCTGAAGGTGGCCACGCCCATGGTGATTGCCAACTGAGCTCCAGTCAGCCCCGCGCCAGTCACCGGCTCAAGAGCGGGTGCGGTGGGGTTGACCGTGTAGGATCCTGCCACAGATATCGACAGGACTGCAGTGATTGCGCCACCGGCCACTGTCACGGATGCTTGGAACTTTATGCCGGTGCCAGTCGTGCCGGTCACGGTCTGAGTCCCGTTCGTGCCGCCGCTGCCGCCGGCCGCCACCGTGGCGCCCGTAACCTGAGTTGAGGTCACCGTCACTTGCGGAGGAGTTGATGCCGTCCCGCCCGTCAAGGTGATGCTGTCGCCGGCTGCGTAGTTGTGCGATGTAGCGCCGCCGGGAGCATTCACCGCCAGTGATACGAGCTTCGTTGTCGCGACGGTCAGGACCGCGGGAGTCGAAGCCGTGCCGCCGGCCAGGGTAATCGTGTCGCCTGTTGCATAACTGTGGCTTGCCGCGCCGCCCGCCTGCGCCACGGTGTCAACCGAAGCGGTGGAGAGGGGGGTGTTGGGCAAGCCTGGACCAATTAGGCCCATGTACCCGAGTGTCACCGGCACACTGTTGGATGCGGGTCCCGTCAGGGGGTTCAACGTAAACGTGCTCTGGTGCAGCAACGGATTGAACACGTCGATGACGACAACAGAGCCAGCATTCTGTAGGCGAATATCGGCCAGAGCTTCGGGGATCGTGTAGCCCGAAATCAGTTCGCCAAAGTTCGAGTCCGAATTGGAGGTTGAGGTCAGGGTAGGAGTGTTGATTCCTGGTCCTGATCCTGACGTAGCTGACCACTGGGGAGCAGAGCCAATCAGGCCAATGACCGCCGAGTTGGTGACCTGAATCGTATTGCCGCTGGTGTTGACCTCGGTTACCGTGATGCCATGGAAGAAGCTCATATCCCTCGACTCCTTTGCCGCTAAACGTGAAAAGGCCCGAGCAAGTCCAGCTTTGATAAGCCAGAATCGCTCGGGCCAAGTGCTTTGGTCCCGTCGATACAAAGTGTATCAGGTTCCTACTCTTGTGGAACGATAACCTGATCGCCACACGGCGTGACGTTGAAAATCTCTTTCTGCAAGTTCGCCAACGCATATTGGGGAAGCAGCCGCGGGCGAACGGTGAGGACGTTGAAAGTCAGGTCGTACAGCCAGACGCGCCCTTGTGGGTCCTGCTCTGAGAATCTTTCCTCGGTGAAGTAGGCGTGACGGCAGCCAGTTGGCTGAAATCCCCCAAGAGCCGATTCAATCGCATCGATGAGCGCGTAAACAGAGCCGGTTCCGCTGAGGTTCCACGCTGTCTTGCGCGCCTCGACGTGGACCTTGAACTGGAGTGTGCGCTCCTGGACCATGCTCGAGGTTGCAAGCGGTTTCGATAGTCCCGTGTTGCTGTAGGATATCAGGACAAAAGCAATCGCAGAGCTCGCCCACCACGTATCAAGGTCAAAGGCCGGGTAGATGTAGACCGGAATCGCCAGTGGACCAGAAGCGAAGAACGCCACAAGCTGAGCGGCAATCTGATTTTGAATCGAGTCAACAGTTAGGGACGCGGGGGGCGTGTTGGTCCTGCCGGCCCATGCCGTGGGGTCGATCTGTACCGGAAGCGCGCCGTATGTGGGGTCACTCATTTACGCATTCGCCTTTGCGCTCAGCTTCTCGGCTCGCGCCGCCGCTTCCTCTGCCAGTTTCTGATGCTCTGCCGCCCCTTTGGGTAGATTGTCGCGGTAGGAGTTGGCAGCTTGCCGATAATGGTCCTGAGCTTGCCCATGAGCGGCGGCCGCTTCCAGATGTTTGGCCTTCTGCTCGACGGTGAGTTCGGTGGCCGTCTGTCCATCCTGAACGCCTCCCCAGCCGTAGGCCTTGCGCTCGTGTTCGCCCTTCATCTGCGAGTGGTGCAGACCATGGGCAATGGCCAGGTGCATCTTCTCTTCGCTGGCACCGGCGTCCCGCTTTGCCATCGCCAGTCCGCGTGTCTGGCCGCATAGAACGCAAGGGCAGCCCACGCCGTGATTGTTGTAGGGGTTGGGGGTTGCCGACTTCGCCATTCCCATTCTGGAGTCTTCGTAGAACATTTGTCACCTCGAATGCGGCAGTACGATTTCTACGCCGAAGTTCTGTTTGCTCTGACGTTGCGCCGATGAGCCAGTGATAGTCAAGGTACGATGCGTGATCCAGCACTCTTGCACCAGTCCGCCCAGGGTCAAGTCCGCCGTTGGCCCGACCGAATCCTGTATGGCGCTCTCAACCGCATCCGCAAGGTTGTTAAGATTTGAGACATTGGTCTCATCTGGAACTTCGCCTTGAAGGGAAACAACTGAAATCGTGCAGAGTAGAGATACCCGCGCAGGCGCAAATAGAACGCTACGGTCATAGATCTCACCCGCCTCCATCATGAAGAATGCCGGGTACTGCTCCTCGGCCAGGTCAGTATCAGGAACTGGACGGCGACCGGCGTAGTTGAACGGGCTTGTCGGGGTCACGAGCGCCGCTTTCAACTGCGCGAAGAATGCTGCGTATATGGCCTCACGACCGATAGGGTGCCCCATTACTCTCCCGACTCCTTGATTCCTTCGTCTACCGCCTGTTTCAATCGCGCTTCAATCCATGCCCGGTTAGCGTCAAGAGCAGGACCCGCAAACGGCCGCGCCGGGATTGAGACGTGGTGCACCAACACAAAAAGCAAGTGAACGATGCCATCCATGACGCCGAACATGTAGACGTTGTTGCCCACGTTTGAAAAGAAGATCCGATCATAACCGGCGTCTTTGGCGTCCCGCGGAGCGAACCTTGCCACTCCTGCTGGCGTCAGTGCATCTTCCATTGGAATTGCCAGCATGTGGCCATTGGCCGCATCGATCTCCGCACCGAACTCTTGAGCGGGGCCGTACTTCAAGCCTTTCCCGGCCATCATGCCGCCGGTCAGGCCGTGTTCATCTTCCTCAACCGGCATTGCCGCCATAGATGCGGCAAGGTTTCCAGACCGTCTCTTGAGTCCTGATTCCTCGAAGTGCTGCTGCCCGTAGCTAGCCAAGTGTTCGCCGATGTTCGCCAGTTGGCGGCGCGCGGCTGTTCTGATGGCAGGACCCATGTGATCCAACCGTGCAGAGAGCCGCTTGCCGCCTTCTAGTGTTATTTCCAAATCGGCTCCTAGCTGAGCACGACGGACGTGTTGGCCCCGGTGTACCACTTGCCGTTGTAGGCGGTGGCGGAGATGACGCTCGGCAATGTCGCGTTGAAGGTGGCGATATGTGTTGCGCCGTTGTACCCGTTTGATGGCGTGGTCACGGTGTGTGCGTATCCGGTCGTCGAGATGATCTCCAGTTTGGACCCATCATGACCACCCGCCGAAGCCGCGCCAGCCACAGGAAGAGCCAGCGTGATTGCCGCGGCGCTCCCCTTGGTGATGACCACTTTCCCGGTGCTGATAGTGATGGCACCATCGCCCGACAGAATCTGCACTTGATCCTGAAGCCCGGACGCGAGAACTCCGGAAGTGTTGAACGGGGGCACCGTGGACGCATCGCCGGGAAGGCCGTTGTCCACCAGCGTGACGCTCTGCAATGTGGTCTGCACGCCGCCGTAGGCGTTGTAGGTGACGCCGGGCAGGTTGGATGCAATCTTGCCCTGGTTCGAGCCGCCGGCCGTGCGGTACACGTCGTATACCGCGCCGGGGATCGTGTTCCAGTTGATCGAGTTCGATGCGGCCGCCGAGAGAGTCGCGGCACCAGTGGTGATCGTCACGGAACCGGGAATCACGTCGCCATTGACCTTCGCTACGACGACATAGGTGTACGTGGTGGACGCGGGCGCCAGCGGTGTCGCAGTGACCACAGAAGGAGCGATGGAGGTTTCCTGGACAGCAGCGACGAGAGCATTCAGGATGTCCTGCGACGTTGCTGGATTGGGAAGGGCTACGTTTGCCATGATGTTTGATTCTCCTTTGAGTTTGTTAAACAACACCCATCCCGTCGATGGGAAACACTTCTTTGTGAGGCGTCAACAGCGCGATGGTGGACGGATGCGCATCCTTCAGGAAATAGTTGATGCGGTCAGGACCTACGCCGCTGCCAGTATCACCTACACGGGTCCTGTTCTTGAACAGCAGCGCCGATTGCTGCAAACAGGCCATTTGATAATCGTCAGGCACCATGCTTGCATTGCTTGGCAGGACCGGAATCGCGCCCTCGCACCGCCAGAAGATTCCATTGTCGTTCGTGAGTGAGTTGCGCGTCTGGAGCCATGTTCCCGGCGTCGTTGCGCCCGTCGTGCCGCCGTTTACGGCCTCGTAGTAGAAGCCGCCCACCTGAATCTGCGCATTGGCTAGAGTGACCGCCGCCGCCGTCCATCCCGGCAAGGTCAGGACCCCAAGTTGCCCCGGCGTCATGAACCCCGCCGTGTAGTTCAGCGTGATGTTCTGGCGGCCTTCCCAGAAAACATTATCCCGCAGGTTGATAAACCACTTGTCCCACGAAAGCTGCGATGCTGAACCGTTCGTAGACGGAAGAATTACGTGTCCTGTTTCCCCGTAGAATCCCGCCAGGACGACAGACGAGACGTTCAGGACCGGATAGACTAGCGCACGCATTGAGCAGCGTCCATTCCCGTTCCGCACCTCGACAAAGGTGCCAACAGCCAGGGTACGCGACACGTAGCGATTGATGCCGTCCGATACCGCAGTGATGATCTTTGAGAGGGCGGAGTCTGATGCGGTTGTTTGGCCCAAAGCGGGGCTTATGTAGTTCTTCAGGTCCGTCAATGTCGTCAAATCAACCGCATGAGGCATCTGCGTTACTCCACCTTGATTCGCGCGCTCGGCTTGCCGGCAACCTTGACTTCGCCTGGAACCGGCAACTTCAAATCCTTTGCGTTCGCGGCGATGGCGTCAAAGTCCGCTTGGCTCACCGTCATGCTGACCGGAGAAATTGTGAAGCCGATAGCCTGTAGCTTCGGGACACTCTCCTCTTGCACGGTCACGAACCCGGTATCGTCTGCTTGGTAGTTCCTGCCATCGACAGAAACCTGCGAATTGCCTTCAGGACACTGCAATCTGACCATTTCATTCCCTCCAAAAAATAAGGCAGGAGGCGTTTGGTTGCCGCCGCCTGCCTCATTGTAAATCCATCCGTAGGTTAGAACGTCTGGGTTCCCGTCGGCTGGCTGATGTTGGTCAGGATAGCGAAGGCCGGGGCGAAGTACAGAGCGAACGTCTCATCGACATACACGCCGTACTCATTGCGCCGGGTGCGCAGGGGCCAGGACACTTGCACATAGTCCTGACGAACACGCGCTTCAAGGATGTTGGCCACACCGCTCAGCGGATACGGGGAGCGATCAGACCAGAACAGGATCGTGCCCGGAGGCAGGTTGGGGTGCGTTTCAATCGGCAGCGTGTTGCCGTAGATCTTGTTCTTGTAGGCGTTGACCGCGCGCCCGGCAACGATCTGAGAACCGCTTCCCGAGTCCGCCTCAAACACCATGCGGAGGCTGTTGTTGGTGCTGGCCGTGTTCAAGAACTGAGCAATGTTCGAGTTCAGGTCGGTGGAGCTGACCAGAATCCGGTCAAAGCCAATCTTGTACTGGTCGTAAGCTGCCTGGAAAACGGCGTCGAACTCGGTGATGCTGGTGCCGGCGATGGTCAGTCCAGTATTGCCGCTGGCGCCTTGGAAGATCAGCGCACCGGAGCCAGCATAGCCGAGCGTGCCGCTGGCCAAAACGGGAAGGTTCGGGTTGGTTGCCATGGCGGTGCCAGGAGCGGAACCGGATACAGAACCGTTGATCTGGCTGAGGATGCCATCGGGAAGCAGGGTGTTGGTCGAATTGTCCTGATACGCGCCGTTGACCTGGAGAGCGGTGATCAGTTGATTGGTGGTGGACGGGACAGAGCTGAACTTCGCCTGGTTCGTGGTGGTGATGCCCTGGAGCCGGGCCGCGCCGCTTACGGTCCCGAAGTACCACGCGTAGGCTACGGCGTTGACCACGGGGGTAACGGTTGCGGTGATGATCTGGCCGGCAGTCGGGGTGATGGTGGCCTGTGCCGAAGGTTGAGCCGATCCGCCGCCCACGTTGGTGATGGTTCCCGTGGTGCTGGTCAGTGTGACCTGCCCAGGGATGCCGTTGGCCATGCTGCCGGTGCGCCAGCCCGCATGACTAAGGGCAACGCAAACGAGGTAGTAGGGTACGTTCGACAGCGCCGAGGTAGTGGTAGTGCTGGCAGCAGTCAAGGTGGGCGTGGGAGTGATGCCCAGCGGGGTGGAGGCGTTGCCGCCGATGAGCGTCTGCTCTTCGCCCACCATGACACCTTGGAGCGTGGCCTGGATCGTCACGCCTTGAGCGTCGGGCTTGAGGTTGAGAGCGGCCAGACGGGCTTCCCAAGACACAGAACCTTCGAGTCCCATCGTCTTGTAGCTCGCCAGTTGGTCCTGAACTGTGATGGCGGAAGCGGCCGCGCGCTCGCCCTCAGGCACGCCGATGGAGACGTTGTTGACGTTGATGCCGGTGACCCTCTTCCAACGGTGCGCCGTGCCACCGTCGGCAGGGACGCGGGGGAGGCTGGAGATCAGCGGAATCAACTGCTTGAACGGGTGCATTTCCTGAACGATGCGGCTCAGGTCGTACCACACCAGCCCTGTGTTCTGGTCAACAGTGTCGGCCTTTGCGAGAGTGCCAACACGCTCGTCAATGGCCTGCTTGAAAGTGTCGCTTTGCAGGAACTTCTCAAATTCATTCATCTCAGATTCTCCTATTGCCGAGTTGTTGACTAAAAACTGGAACCGCTGTGAACTGCGCCGGGTCTAGTTGCCGCCCAGGTCAATCTTGAAGTTGGGGTCATTGATCGACTTCGCAAACCCGCTGCCAGGGGTGCACATCAGGCCAAAAGCGCGGGCAGTTGCCTGCTCAGAGCTGCGCTGGTCGTTCGGGTCGGCTTCGGAAAGCGACTTGTTGATCATCCGATTGAAGTCGGCCTTTCCGTCGCTGGCCGGGAACACATCTCCGGTCGAACTGGCAACGAACAACTTCGGGCGACGGCCAGCAGAGGGCTGATTCTCGATCACAGACATCTGACCCTTCAGGAAAGCGTTGTCGGCGATCAGTGGGGCGGTAGCTTCGGCCACAGCGGCCTTGACCATCGTCGCAATCGCAGCCGCCGAATAGGGCGAGTCTCCAGCGCCGCGGAAGGTGTTGCCCTCAACTTCGCCTTCAGTCATGCGCCGGGGGGAAAGCTCTTCCACGTTCTCCGAAGCAGGCTCTTCGCCCAAGTCAGTTTCCGCCTTCTCTCCATCCCATCCAGTCATGGCCTTGCCGAGTGCAGCGTGAGCCAGTTCGTGATGGTCGGCAATGTCGTTCATGTGTCCTGAAAGCGCCGTCAAGTGCTTCTTGAACTCATCGCCACCGTCGGCCGCCTTGCCCATGCACTTGTGAAGGGCTTCAAGCTCATCGACCGCTTTGCCGTGGGAGGCCGATGCCTTCTTGATGTGGTCATCGGCTTTCTTGATGGCCGCCTTATGCATTGCCCCGAAACGCTTCTGAAGGTCAGTTGCCATGATGGTGCTCTCCTTTTGCTTGGTGCTGCCCGGCCAGTCGGCGGGTAGAAGATGTGTTGCGTTCAGCGCTTTCGCGCGAGAGATGATGTGAGCCTTGGCTTTCTCAGGGTCCGATGCGCGGCCAAAGGCTTTGACGGCGTTCTCAAGGTCCGAGACGTTCGCAATCGGATAGCTACCATCAGGAAGGGCGATGCCTTGGGATGCGAGATGTTTGCGCTGCTTGTCGCTGAACTCGCGCTTCTCAAAGTCCGTATCGGCCAGAATCTTGTTCAGTTCCGTCATCTCGTCGGCGGTAAGTTCATCGGACTCAACAGGACTCGGAACCGCTTCAGGAGCGGCCTTTGCGAGCTCAGGAAGTGCAATCTTGCCCATTCCGAGAATCGTTCGAAACGTGTCAAGCGCTTTTTCCATCAAAGTCTCGTTACTGGTTTGATTCTCCATCGACCCTCCAAAGGCGAGTCCCCCGGCAATCTTCACGATGTCGATGCGGCAGTCGGAGTTCGCTGGCCGGTCGACGAGGCTGATCTCTCGCAAGGAAAGCGCCTTGACCACATCGCCAACCTTCTCCAGCTTGGAACCGCCGATGCTGAAGCCCTTGTAGACGCCTTCCTTGCACAGTTTCCATGCGGCGGGATCAACGATCTTGGCGCCGATGTAGAGTCCTTTGGCGTCAATGTGGGCCTCTTTGGTCACGCCAACGGCATTGTTGGTGTGCATGGTCCTGATGTTCGCCCACTTCATGTAGTCGGGGAGGGCGGCCTTGATGGCGTCCAGCGGAACAATCTCCCCTTGCAGGTCCTTTGATGGTGTTGAGGCGTAACCCCAGACCATTCCGCTCTGCGCGTCCACCTTTTCAATCGGGAGAAATACGCTGAAATCGTCCATCTGGCTCCTGTAAACGCAAAAAGGCCCGGACGATTGAGCTTTGATAAGCCGTCACGTCCGAGCCAGATTGTTTCTGTACCCGTCGATTGAGATATTACCACAGCAGGACAGATAAGCTCTTCAGGACAAAAAGAGCCCGACATCTTCGCGGGATGTCGGGCATGAGGACTATGTATTCCAAGGAGGTCGCCGGTACCACCGGTCTAACGAGATTCTACGCGAGTACCTATCGGCTTGATGCGCGGATCGCTGTTGGGCTTCATTGAGAGTGAAATCTCAGTAAGACGCAGATTTGTGATGGTCCTGATCTTGTTTCCATCGGGCTTGACCGGATCACAAACGCCGCCGATGGACGGAATGTATCCCTTGAATGATCCATGCTCGGCTTCAACACGAAACGGGATGCTGATCTTTGCTTTGATGGTGTTTCCGTGAACAGAGAGAACAGCTTCCCCGATTTTCCCGTTAGGCTGTTTGATGTCGAAGTCTTTGACGACGCGGACAGGATTCGTAAAGGACACATTCTCGATTGAGATGGAGTCGTTGTCCTGATCCACTGTGCCGTCTGCAATCAAAACCACTGCTTCATATTCCACGGTGTTACCTCCACAGTCCGAGTTTCTTTTCCAGTTGCCATCCTCCACCTCCTGAGACCATTCTCATGCGCTTGCGGAAGTTGAGTTGGCGCTTGGTGAAGTAAACGGTTGCATGAACGCGCACGATCTCTTTGGCCTCTCTGCGGGTCCAAAGCTGTTCAATGGTGTAGTCGCTTCTTTTGACCACTGACTCCAGTTCGTTCAGGTGGTATCCCTCGCGGATGAACTGTATTGCCAGTTCGCGGAGAGCCGCCTCACGTTTGCGCAGTCGCTCCTTCATGGCAAACTGGAGAATCTGCTCGTGAGGCGATGGCGGGTCAAGATAGTTGATCGGGTAGGCCACTGCCAACCTCCACGGTTGCCACTTCTCCCAAGTGCATACCGCCGATCATTACCCTATCGGCTACTTCTTCGAGCGTCCTCTTGCGCTCCCATACGAAGTTGAACGTCGCGGGGCCAACCTGGACCATGCGGAACTCGTCGTTGGGGAACTGTGTTTCGAGCGAGTCGGCCACGTTGGAAAGTACTTCAAACTCGCCGCCAGGCTTGAACACGTTGCCTTTGCCGGCTGCCAGGATGACGGTCTTATGGGTCCTGTTGCCAGGTGCAAACATCTTGATGGTGAGCTTCTTCACTTCGCCTCCAAAAGCAAAACCTTGTCACCGTATCCTTTGACTCCACCTAGCCTTATCGATTTGCCGGTGTACTTGGATAGGTATGCGGCATATACGGGGCTATCGTACAGTGGATCCATAAAACCGATTTTGCCCAATGCGTATCGGGTGAGCCACTTCAATCTATCTTCGTCCATCAGGATTTTGGTCGGCTCTGGAACGTGGTCGATGTACCTTTGTTTGAGAATCGCATCGAATTCTTTAATCTCGCCATAGGCAGTTGGCGTGGACATCGGGATTCGAATCTCAGTCCATTCATGACCACGACGACGCCATATTCTCGGTGCTTTCTTGCGCAACGGTGCGGTCACTTCGATCTCGCTTTCTGTTGGTTGAGAGCCCGCGCAATCCTCTGCATCCACTTCAGGGCTCGCAAGACGTGACGAGGGCCGCGCGCAAAGCGCATACGGCCCGGTAGACGGGGGATGTTCACTTGAGTTTCCCTTCGATTCGCGCCAGTGTCAGAAGGATTGACCCTATGGCGATGCAGATAAAGCATTGAGTGGGTTCTGTCTTCCAGATGTCAAGAGCCTTGAAAACGCAGACGATTCCCAACATAGACGTCGCCGAATTCCAGAAAGGAAATCTCATCCCTCCACCCACTTCCCCAACCCCTTCGCTACAGCGATGGTCGCCAGGGTCATGCTGCGCACCGTGGCGATGGTGCCGATGCTCACCACTCGCCCTTGGCTTTCCAGTTCGCGCATGATCTGCGCCTGGTTCCAGTCGGTGTGGAGCATCACCAGCGCGCGGACGGCATCGGTTGCGGTGTGCCTGGGGTTCAGAGCGTGCGGCGAGTCCTGATCTCCCAGAGGAACTGTACCGAGAGCGGCCTCGGCTTGCGCGGGTGCGTCCGTGGGCCATCCGGCATCCACCACGGCATCGATGATGGGATCGGCGGGCGCGGCGCCCTTGTAACTATCATTGCTGACAGGACCATCATGGCCGTCGAGGATGCCGAATCCGGGGCAATGCTCGGGGTCCTGATGGTGCTTCACTCGGATAGCTTGGGCGTTGTACCACTCGCGCGCCGGTTCGCCCAGTTTGAACCAGGCTTCATCGGAAGCCTTCGATACGGCCAGCACTAGGCGCCGCAAGTGATGTGCGTCAGGCTCGCCCTCAGCTTGTGGCAAGAACTCTGTGCCGGCCGCTGCCAGCAGTTCACTGTAGATAGTGCTCAAGATTGCATCTCCTGTTTCTTCCTGCCGATCAGGCTTACGAGCAGGTTGCATTGGGTTGGGGTGAATGTTTCGTGTCCCGGCCAGTTGTCCTCAATCAAGTTCAGGACCTCAATCATCGGCACGTGGGTCTTCTCGTAGACCTCGTCGATCATCTCGGGGAGCGTCACGCGGGTCCTACTTTCATGATGATTGCCGCCACCAAAACCCGCGCTTGAGCATAAGTCATCTCAATGCGACCTCCTCCCAATGTTAGGACTAAGCTCCCAATCTGACCATCTGGAGAAACCGCAGTGGGGTGAAAGGTCGCATCAAGTCCTCTATCTGTTTTTTTAGACTTCATACGCGCCTCGGTTCTGCCGGCGGGTGAGTCCCGTACTTGGCGATGAACTCGTCTGCCATGCCAAAAGGGCAAGATTCTCCATGCACTTCTGGAGGGTCATCTGGGGTTATTTCCCCACACAAGCAGCAATATCCCTCTGCTGAACGGTCATCGTCTGTCACCTCGTGCAGAATCCTCACAATTGCTTCGGCGTCTGCTTGTCTGTTGGTTTGGTACACGTCTACTCCTTTGAGGCTGCCAATGCAGCGCTGCGGTGGCTTGCATAGCCACTCCAAGTTATTCCATCCACTCCGAACACTTCCATGTGGGTGAGGTCCTTTGGAACCAACGTGGCCTTCTGAGTCCTGTTGAGGACGGTTATCAGAGGCAGGATGCCCAACCGGCTTGCACATGCCGGGCACTGCTCTGGAGAGTCGCCGATCGCGTCACAATCAGCGCATAGGTAGGCATTGCGGAGGTTAACGTGCATGGGCCACCAGCCAATGTGCCAGGAGCATGATGGGGTGATGCAACTCCCATAAGCCCCAGATTACGAGTCCTGCCAGAACCTCAAGGGCCATCGCAGTGCCCGCTCCTACGAGTGCATCCTCGCCCAGCACTTCTCCGTCAGGCGTATGCAGTTTGCCGTTCTCGTCATATCCGTACTTGCTCATCACTTCATTGGTAATTCGTTCTGTTTCCGTCATCCAGAGACCTCTTTCTGAAACTGGGATTATTAAACCATCACTCTCTTGATTTATCAAGCGCTATTTTCGATAAGAGTCCTGATTCCCGCTTTGGGAATCTTCGCAGGTTATTAAACTTTTCTGTTGACATGCGTACCAGGGGTGCTATTCTCGGTTTATCAACTAATTAGTTGTTGTCAATCAACCACACAAGGAGCAGAAATGGACATCTACGGACGTTGGGACTGGCGCATTCTGGCTGTGCTGATTATCGGCGGATTGATTGCAGGGTGGCTGATAGGCTGAAGCTACTACTCAAACGCAGTCGCAACCGAGCCGGGCGGTATATCCCGGCACAAGAAAGGGAACCATGAACGTCGAACTCGAAATAGCCAAGAAGATCATCGCTGAAATGGAAGACACGCCAGACAAGTCGCCATCGGCCAAGAAGCACCGCGCGCGCATCGCGCTGATCGACTACCGGCTGTTTCTACTCGGCCGCAAGTCATATTCCGACCTCTGCTTAGTCAGGGCGAAGGCGATGCAAAGTGGAGTATCAGAACAGCAGTTGCTTGACGAGTCCTGCCGTATGCGGCAAATGTGGGCAGCGGGGAAACTACGCTAGAGCTTCCCGCTCTGAAGAGTCTCCCAACGAATTGGCCGGCCATCCTCGAAGATCAGGATGAACCGGCCATAGAACTTTTCGGGAAGAATCGGCCTCAATGCCATGGCGGCGCGCAGGATCGATTCAGCCGTCACCGGCATAGACTTCAGGGCTGACTCCTCGTCAATTCTTATGCGTCCTGTTGCCGCCATCTATTTCGCCCTTTCCATGCGCTTGCAGTAGCGTCTGAACTTCAGTACTTTTGAGCGAGTTCCCCAGAATCCCAATTTTATGAACTGCGTTTTGTAAACCCACATGAACCGCCCTCTACGGACATAAGCGATTCTATGTAAGTTTCGCGTTGGGAAAAGCCCTACCCCCGCAATCTCTGGTGCGCCCCACGTCCCTGTGATCGCCATCTATTCCTCGCCCTCTGATTCATCCTCGTCCTTCGATTCAGAATACCCCATGCCACAACGATCATTCGGGTGAATAGGCGTGCAATCGTCGCCCGAAGGAAACGGCTCATCTATCGGGATGAGGCCGGCCTCAATGTTCCCCATGCACTCCTCGCACGCATCCCCTGATCCGATCTGCTGCTTGAACTTCTGCCCTGTGCCCTTGGCAGCCTCATGCTTTCCGTGGTTGTAGGCGTACATGCTTTCAGTCCTGCTGATGGTCAGAGCGCGCGCCGCGCTGAAGTCCTCGCTCTGCAAGATGTTGTGCTGGAGTTCGGTTGTCGTCCACCCCTCATCGACCGATTTGCTTATCAACTCTCGCAGGTTCTCGCGTGTCGTCTCTGTGATGGCGTAGCGGGCATCAGGATTATCAACGATCTCGCCCTTGTCTGTGATGCGCTTGCCCACCAGATCCGCGCCGCGCTCCCGAGCCATCTGCCGCGCCTCGCCCAAGACTTTGGTCCACATGTCGCTGTCTTCCGCAATGCCGCGGTCAGTCAAGAACTCTGTGGCGCCGGCGACAGCATCAGTCTCAAGGTAGGGCGTCACCTCTGGAATCAGATCGCCCCAGTCCACCAGAACGTCTATCGTGTCCTGATCTTCCGTCTTCTTCTTCGCAGCCTTCGCCAGTTTTTTGACGGTAAGTCCTGATGCCGCTTCTTTTCCCTTGCGCTTGAGGTAGGCCGCTAGTACCGATTCCAGTGACTTCCCCGCTTTGCTAAAGGGCGGTCGGATTCCGTCCCGGCCTCCTTCTTCACTGACGCGTTCTTGCCGCTCTGTTGCGCGCCGGGCTTGACCGGTTCTGATGCCCCTCCAGAACCGCCCATGGCAGGCTGTGGCATCGCCTTCTGAGCCGCAAGGACCGCCAGCGGCATCCATCCGGTGCCAGTCTTGACCATCGGCACATCTCCGCCCTCCACATCGTCCAGACCGTCCCGCGCACGCAGTTCGTTGACCGTCCTCATCCCGTCTGCGAGGTGGGACGTGTCGATGGTTGCCTGGTCGGTTGCCGCCGTCTCCTCGTTGGTGTCGAATGCGTGGCCAATGTCATCCCATCCCCACCCGAGATAGATGAGCCGCTCCATGAGCGCAGACCACCAAAGCATCTCTCCATTGAGGCCCTGAGCCCTCATCTGCTGAGAAAACTCTTCAGCATTCGCCTTGGGCTGTGGGTCTTTGATGTAGGGCTTCGGGTCAGTCCTGAATGCGCGGCAAGCGATGCGAGCCATCCACTCGTCATACTCCGACTTGAGCAGGTCGCCAGCCGAGCCCTTCATCTCGAAAGGCTTTCCCCCGCCAGGGATGAACCGCATCTTGGACTTGAGCTTTAGGTTCCCGCTCATCAGTGCGTCGAATGTTCCCTGCCAGAGCGCAATTTGCTCAGCGGTCCATTCCGGCGGGCAGCATACCATCACATCAGGACACGTTCCCTCGTTCCAGAAGTTCAGCATGTACATCGTCTTGCGGACCTGCTGAGTCGCCTCCATCAGGATCTGCTCAACCTCGGAATATCCGTAGATCGGCATCTGCGCCCACCGGTGCCGCGGCATGTAGACAATCTCACGCTCGGTAAAGTTGTCCATCGGGAGACCCTTGACGATCTGGACGTAGGCCAGAGACGGCCAGTCAGGGATGCGTCCGCGGTCGTCGATCTTCGGCACGATGGTGTTGCCGTCGATAACTTCCAGCGCATAGGGCTTTGTGCCGGCTCGATTCTTCCAGATGTACACCGTGGCGGCGTCGATGGTGTAGCGCTCACGGAAGATCATCTCCATCCACTGTGGGTAGGGTATCTTCCTGTTTGGCATCTTGAAGAAGGCGTTGAGTTCTTTGATGCGCGGGTCTTCTTCCGATTTCACGCCCTTGGCCGGGGTCTTCAGAACGAACTTCCATGGCAGACTCACCAGCTCGTCGACGCGCGCGCTCAGTTCGTTGGCGATGATTCCCGAGCCCCGCACGAGGCCTCGCAGCATCTCTCCAAGGACGATGTGCCGGTTGACGATCTCAAGGTTGTAGCCGGTGGGGTAGTCCCACTCGCGGGCGTCCACGATCGACGGGGGTCCAAAGGGCGCTACAGGTTGATAAGGGCTGAAGCGGTTGCGCTCTTCGTCTACGTCGGGGATGAAGTCGGATGGCAGGAGGCGGTCATCAGGGCCAGGACGGTCGTTTTCAGGGTCCCGATTTGGCAGAGAAGGCCGAACGCTGCCGCGATTCCTTGCGCTCAAGAGTCCATACCGCGGATTCAGGAGCGTCATCGATCCGCCTGTGGCGTCCGGCATCTTCTGCAATGCCTTGTCGTTCAGCCGCTTGCCAAACACTGTATCGTCGTTGATCTCGGTCGGTTCATCCCACAAGGCCATGGTGTGTGCTCCCGTGGTCTAGTGTATCAACCGTGCCGCCAGGCTCTCATGATCTTCGACAGGATAGCCTCGGACTCGATTGGAGGAATGTGGAAGTAGTCCGTAAGCGTGAGGATGATTTTATCCGGGTGCTCAAATTCCCGGCAGCATCGGGACACGTAGCTTGTCAATTCGCACTTGTATCTGAAGAACTCCAGGTCAGCATCGGCTAGCCGTACTTGTTCGATAAACTCATCAAGGGTGTTCATCGCTCCTCACTTTCCTTGGCACATCAGGCACTTGCAGCCCGGTGCGTGGGCTGCACGCGGCGCTCCATGCCAAACTCCAGCGGCAATCGCCAAATCAGGGAGGATCGCTTCGAGACGGCTGGGGCCGAAGACCTTTTTGGGTGTCCTGACGAGGGCGGTAACCGGCTTGAGCCGCTTCGGGCTGTCTCGCATTCCACCCATAGCCGTAATCTTGCCGTGAGGATGCGCGTCCATCTCCTTCTGGAATTCGGCAACGGCTTCAGGACTCATCGGCGGTGCCTGAATCACCGTCGGCTGCTTGAGGTATGCCCCCAGCGCTTCGATGATTGCTTGACTGCGGCTCTTACCTAAAGCATCGATAGCCGCCGCTTGCTCGTCAGGTATGCGGATGTTGATGTGTACGCTCATTTACGTTTCCTCATTTCAGCCGCCAGCCGGTTCACGTGCTCGCGCCGGTAGTCAATCGTTCCGTCGTCCTGCCAAAGCGTTCCAGCGATAGCCTTGGCCAGTTCGTGCGCCTGGGGCGAGTGGTCCCGCAGTTTGTCCAGCGTGCGCTCAATCATGCGGTGGAGTTTCACGGTGTCGGTTCCTCCTGTAGTACAAAACGACTGTACTACAGTAAAACACGGGGTTTCAATATAAATCTGTACTACACCTTCAGGACGCCCAAGATGGCCTTGCGCAGTCAGGGTGCATCCGACGTATACCCTCTTCGACCACGGTATCGCCAAGAGGCTTGCCGCAGTGATCACAGAGGTCTTGGGGCGCAAGGGCAGCCATGGCGCGGTTGTAGGCGGTCATGGCAGGTGCTTTGACGGGCGCGGTGACCGTAGGAGCAGGTCTGAAGCCGGCAGTCTTGGGGTTTGGGTCCTGATCTCCACCCGTTTGTACAGCCGTGATGCCCTGGTAGTACTCCAGCAGCCCAGCGCCGTTCTTTGCAACTTTTGCAAATGCCAGCATGATTGCCTCAGCACGGTCCGGGCTCTTGACGCCACGCTTCCGCATCGCCTCTTTGGACTCAATCTCCGTCTGTCCGCGGCTGTTTGGCTTCCACCGGATGGATGCAAGCTGGGAGATAGACGTTTCGTCTAAGAGTCCTGCCAGGTCGCCGATCTTTGCGCGCATCCGCAAGCCCCAGTACAACTCAGCCTTGAGGTTCACGAATTGCTCTTTGTCCGCCGGAGACTCGCCCACATTGACCGCATTCGACGGGAACCCCAAGTCCTGCAGGTGCTTGTGGAGGTAATAGCCGATGCCAGCCGAATCGACGTTGAGAGTCCCGATTCTGTCTCCATATTTCCGCAGCGCGCTCACCAGTTCTCCGCGGGGATCTGGATTGCCCCAGCCGATGATCTCAAGAATCTGGAATCCGCATCGGGCGCACATGACCGTCTCATCTTCGCCAGGGCCCGCCACGTCGATGCCGATATCCACCTTGCCCTCGTATGTCCGCGTGTCCCGTTGCGCGCGCTCCAGCCAAGCCAGGGACAGCAGGGCATCAGGACTCTGAGAGGGGAAGTCTCCCATCACGCGTGAATCCCAGCGGAAGTCTCCCGGCCCCCACTCCTCAAACCGTTCCTTGACCCACCGCCTGGTGGTAAGCCATGGCATTACGTTCTGGTCAAGCTCTTCTTCGGAAAGATCCATCAGGTCGCGTCCGTTGGGGTCACCGAGCGTTATGGTGATCGGAGCGCCCTCTGAGTCCTGAGCCTCATAGGAAAGCTTGATTCCTTCGAAGTTGGGCGTATCGAATGCGCTGATTGTGAATGGCTGGATGCTGGCCCGCTTGCTATGGAACTCGTCGTAGAATGCGCCGGATGAGATGGTGGGGTTGCCCAGCTTCAGGATGCGCACGTCGCCGCCGGCCCGAATGCCCTCAATCGCTTCGATGATCTTCGGGTCAACGCCGGGGGCCTCGTCAATGATGATGAGCACGTGGTCGGCATGGAAGCCCTGAAACTTGACGCCCTCGTCCTGCTGCTGGACGGTCGTCGTGAAGCCGAGTGCATACCGCATCGGGTACTTGGTTTTATCAAACTCAAGTTTGGTGAGGTTTGCAGACGGGAAGGGATACTTGCTCTTGACGAGGGCCTTGTGGATTTCGCCCCACATCAGGACCTCAACCTGCTTTTTCGTCGGCGCCGTGGTCACCACGATAGCGTTCTCGTACCGGGCCAGCCACCAGAGCGTAATCTGCGCCGCGAGGAACGTCTTGCCGGAGGAGTGGCAAGCCTTGACGTTCACCTTCGCCTGGGGCTTGAGCAGCGCCTTGCAAATGTCCCGCTGCACGCTCCACAGGTCAGAGCCGAGCCAGTGTAATACAAACTTGATCGGGTCCACGAGTGTACTACGGATTTTGGCCTTCTGTACTACAGTGAGCGGCTTCATTCTCCCTTGAGGATACTATCGAGCACGCTCACCTGCACTGGATTGTCTTTGTCGCCTGCCAGAGTGGTGCGGTCGCCGTACTTCGCCTTGTTCGTACCCTTCAGCAGGAAGATGAGCAGCGTGTCGCTGTACTCCTGAACGTAGCCCACGCGCTTACCGCCTTGATAGACAGGCTTCTTTACTCCCTCGTAGGCCCGGCGCTTCGCCTCATCCTCAAGCACTGCCTCGCCCTCCACTTGGGCTTCATCCCACGCCTGCCGAAACTCCTCATCTTGGCGGCGCCACTCGTAAGCGCACGTCTTCGGGAGACGGCTCAACTTGCACGATTTACTGATGTTCCCTGTAGCCTTCAAAGCCTCAAGGAACTTCGCGCGCGTTTTAGGGAAACGTTTTGAGCGAGGTGGAGGGCCTTTTACGAGGTTTGCCATGAGTTTATTAAACCTTTGTTTTCTTGAAGTCGCAGTGACATCTACATGCCCAACGCGGGTCAGGCCCCATGAACACTTCCCACACGTCAATGAGCCAACGGCGTTGACACCGGCAAGAGCATGTCTTCCCGTCACATCGGTGATGGTTCACGTTCAGCGCGCGGATGTCTTCCATAGTCAAAGGCTTTTGTAGTACAGCCATGCTACGCCGCCCGCTTCGCCGGCAGGATCAGGACACGCGAGGAGAACGTGGTTATACGCTCCCCTTCACACACTGCCAAGTTCACCACGAGCTGTACTCGGGTCTTGGGGAGTGTCTTTTGGGTCCTGTCGGCCATTGGATTTACCACCATGGCAGGATTATAAAGCATCAGCGAGTCGCCTCGAAGAGAAACCACGCGCGCCGCTCCGCTTCGTCGATCCACACCTCAATCATCGCGGTTGACGCATAGTCGTCTGCCAGGGCGCAGACTGTATGGGCGCTCCGCAGTTGGGCGATAAGAGTCCTATTGTCGGCTAGAAGTTCCTTGAGCATCACCTCGGGTGCCGGGCCGGGCTCGTCTGAGTCCTGAATCCGCTGCAAACGGGCAATCTGGCCAATTGACCGGATCGTGGTGCCGCCGATCTTCCGCACCCGCTCCGCAATGTCGTCCGTGATGCCGTAGATTTGCGCGGCTTGCTCGTCGAGCATCAGGTGCCAGTCGCGGAAGTGAGGGCCGGTCATGTGCCAATGGAAGTTCTTTGTCTTCAAGTACAAAGCAAAGCAGTCGGCCAGCAGCGCGTTCAGCGACTCGGAGAGTTTATCAACGTTCGCAGGACTGAAACCGTCTGCAACGTCTGAGCCTTGATAATCTCCGGTGGAGAATGGGAAGTCCATGGTGGTCACCTCGTGGACATTGTAGGCGTTTTGGGTCCTGATGCCCAACAGAAAAGCCCCGGCTGGTTGGCTCGGGGCTCTCTGGTGGATCACTTCTGTCTGCCGTTGATAGGTGTGGGGGTGTCGGTTACGCTTGCTGAGGGCGGAATGCGACGAGGAAGGGAGTTGCGCCACTTCTCCCCCACGTCTGTAATTCTACCACCAGATGTTGTGTCCTGAAGAACTTTATAACGCAACTGCGAAAAATAATTTGACGGGATGAGCGAAAGTGATCTATTCTGCAATCGCTGAGGGATTCAGGAATGTTATGAAAAAGACCCCGACAATTCGGCTTGCTCTTCTTCAATCGCATTCTTGCGCCTCGGCACGGGTTTCAGTGTAGAGCGCGAATGCTTTTGCTAACTTTTGGCGCATGACCTGGGGAGTGATCCCCATCCCGCGAAAACGCCGGATCCGGAACAACAGCTAGCTGCTGCCGGTTGGTTCTGTGTAGAGGTTTTCTGTCGATGGGGTAGCGATCATCTTCAGGACTCCAATAGAGCGCAACTCCTCTGGAATCAAACTTAATAAGCAGGTAAAGTTGCTCTTGAGCAAAAGTTATCTGCGTCCTGATGGGGTTGATAAGTTCTGATAGGGAGAGGCCCGATGGTCAACAGTTTCAAGGAAATACGATGCACGGTATGTGGAGTCAAACCACACAAGAACCACGGAAAATGGACGAAAATCAACGGCTTGGCCTACTGCGTTCGGTGCTCCGAGGAACACAGGCGGCGGTCAGTCCACGTACTTGGAATCATCTACACATCCACAATGCCAGCGCAGATCGTAGTGATTGCGCCGAAACCAAAGGAGGGGAAGTGCTCGCAGAATCAGTGATGAACCAGAACGACGGCGACGTTACAAAATCCTACTACGCCACGATGAACACGAAAGGGCTACCCGGCCAGCTTGCCGTGGCCCTCTTCCGCGCACAAAAACGCAGCATGGCTGCCAAACGGTATCGCGCTCGGAAGTTCACGCGCGGCGCCTACGATGTGAAGAACTGGAGCCTAGGAGAGGTTTGCCGCATCCTTTCGGCGATGACCGCGTTTAAATCAGGACTCCCATGGGGATGGAAGCGTGATCCAAACACGCCAGGGTACCAGTGGGTGCTTTACGTTGAATTGCCCACAGGTCAATGCTCGTTCCACTCACGGGATAGGCTTTCGGGTCCTGATTTTACTGGCAAGTGGGACGGTAAAGGTATGAGCGCGCCGCGGATATGCGCGTTTTGTGATTCGGTTTGGGAACCAGTTTATAAGGGGGAATCGAAGTGAACGAACTTGCATTGAACATCAGGACCATGAGCAGCCGGGAGATTGCCGACTTGCTTGAGTCACGTCACGACAAAGTGAAGCAGTCAATCGAGCGGCTGTCCGCAACGCAGTACCAGCCAGACGGCATCACCATCAAACGACTGCCGATTATCGATCTTCCCCCAATGGGGGAATACCTCGACTCGCTCAATCGTCCAGCTCACGAGTATCGACTCGACAAGCGGAGCAGCCTCATCGTAGTTGCTCAGTTGAGTCCTGAATTCACCGCGCGCGTGGTGGACCGCTGGCAGCAACTCGAAGCGGAGTTGCAGAAGCCGGCGCTTCCCGCAACCTACCTGGACGCGCTCAAAGAGCTGGTCGCGGCAGTGGAAAGCAAGCAGGCCCTCGAAGCGGAGAATGGGGTCCTGCGGCCCAAGGCTTTGATCGTGGACCAGATCAACCACGCTGAAGGGCTTCACACCATGGCAGAGGCTGCGAAGATCCTCGGCACCGGCAGGACTCGGCTATTTCAATTCTTGCGCCACGAGCACATCTTCGATTGCCACAACATGCCACTCCAGCAGTACATCCCCAATCGATTCGTAGTCAAAGAGCGGCCATTCATGCGGGGCGACGAACGCAGTGTCTATGCCCAGGTCTACGTGACCGGGCGCGGAATTGTCTGGCTTACTCCAAAGGTTGCCGGTTTGGGTCCTGATGGGCAAGGGGAGTTCTTCGAGTAAACTTTCCGCTTGACATTCTCATAACCGTTCGGTTACAGTTGTGGCCATGAGGAAATACGACAAAGACGACGTGATGCAGGCCCTTCGTGACCTCATTGCAAAGTCCAACCAGAGCAAAGTGGCAGCAGGACTCGGATACACCCCGCAGTACATCTCTCAAGTCCTGTCGGGCAAGAAGGCGCTGACGTTCGATCTTGCCTTGCGCGTGGGATTCATTCAACTGCCCGACGCTTACGTGCGGGCACCGAAAGGAAAGGTGAAGTAGTGAGAAAGCCTCCGATTGAAGCAGAAGCATTTGCGAAGTGGTTGCGCGATGAAGGCGCATGTGGCGAGTCCCGCCGGTGGTCAAAAGGTCTGGACCTCTTGACGATATGGAATACTTGCGAACGTGGCGATTGGCTTGAATGGCTACTGAACACTTGCGGGTATCAATGGACGGCCCCGGCGTGGGAAGCCTACCGGGAGGCGAAGGACACGGCTGAGGAAGCCTACCAGAAGGCGAAGGCCCCGGCGTGGGAAGCCTACCAGAAGGCGAAGGCCCCGGCGTGGGAAGCCTACCAGAAGGCGACGGCCC
>Ga0224519_1000003_pt1 | contig 37832 bp, 58 predicted proteins | sample IRBST0metaG_FD_180709 | JGI IMG/M metagenome (GOLD analysis project Ga0224519, IMG submission 180709) | reverse complement strand
ATTGAAATTGAAAACTTAAGCAGCGAAATAGCCCAAGACAACGAGTTTACGCTTATATTAATACGCGAAACACTAGAAGATAACGCAAGCATTGAAAGTGTGCGTGAAATGCTTAACGCTGAAATCGAGCGTCGCATAGCTTACGCATTACAGCAAATTAAAGAAGATTGGAGCGACTTTTTAAATGGTAATTGATAGCGACATAAACACTATCGACTGCTTTGGGTGGCGTGACATATACCACGCCATTAAGGAGGCTAAAGCGGTTAGAGTTAAAAACAGAATACCCGTACAAACTATCGAGGGTGCAACGGGTTTATTAATCACAATTAGATTTACAACGTGCAATGTTATGCACGTATCATGGAGTAATAAATAATGAAAAAATCAATCGAATACCTTAACGAATGTATGGAAGTACAAAAACAACGCGGCGAGCAATACGATTCAAAAGGCACCGGTGAACGCTCATTTGATGCAGCGGCCAAAGCCTTTAACGCAATGACAGGGCAAAACCTAAAAGGCTCTGATGTTTGCTTATTGTTAGCTTGTGTTAAGGCTGTACGCCAATACAGCGACCCTACGCGGGTGCATGAGGATAGTTTGTTAGACCTAGTTAGTTACGCGTCGTTATGGGCGGAAGAAATAAACAAGGAATTAAAATAATGGAAATAATATATTTATACTGGGCGTTTTCAACCCTATTTATGCTTGGCTCTGCCGCTGAGGATTTCTGTAGCGGTAGCAAGCAAAAGATTGCCACTTATTTTGCAGGTATAATTCTAGCGCCACTTTCCATGCCTGTTGCGCTAGGTATTGCAGCAACTAAAGGGGGATCAAATGATTGACTGGTACAAAAAGCAAATAGAAACTAACGAAGCTAAAATAAAAGCTCATGCTAACTTAGGTAATGACGAAGAAATCAAAAAGCTTGAGGCTGATAATCGAAACTATCAACGGGCAATAGGTAAAGCACCGGCTGGTGTAGGTAAATATTTAAAATAAGGAATACAGCAATGAAAAAATTAATTTTAATAATGGCACTATCAATATCTTTTACGGCTAAAGCTGATGATCAATCAGAAAAGCTAAAGTTATGTAAAACGCTATCAAACTTAGCAGGAACAATAATGACCAGCAGGCAGGACGGTGTTGATATGGTCGATATGTATGAGGTAGCTAGCAATAGCATGGCTCAAACAATGGTAACTATGGCATTTGATCGTCCCAAGTTTAGCTCTGAGAAATATAGACAGGGCGAAGTGTCACGCTTTAAAAATCTCTGGTTTAAAGAGTGCATTAAGCGCAAGTAACCATCACTAACAAAAAGCCCTTTAATTAGGGCTTTTTTGTGCGTGAAATAAAGTTGCAAATACTAAAGTATACATATACACTATACCTATACTTAATTAATGGAGAATACCGATGAGAAGAAAGCCTTTAAATGTAGTTTTTGATGATAGCGTAAATACGCAAGCTGAGAATATTGTAAAAGTAATATCTGAGCTAAAAAGAGATACTAACGACTGCACTATAAATAAGTCCGAGGTTATCAGGTGCGCTTTAGATCTTGGGTTGTCAGCTCTGCTTGAGAAAGTTAACCAAAGTATTGAAAAGGGTGCATCACCTAAAAGTATAATAAAAATAGGCAACATTAGAGCGATGTTAAAAAAATAAAAGCCAGTGGCTTAGACTGGCAATTAATTAGATCAACGAGGTAATTATAACATGCATTACTACAGATTCAATATAGGTGACTACGCAAGAGACACCCAGCACCTTGATGAGATGGAAGATCTTGCTTATAGGCGCATGCTTGATATGTACTACTTGAAAGAGCAGCCACTACCAAGAAGTATTGAAAAGATAGCTAGATTAATAAGAATGCGTTCGCATACCGATTGCATTGCAAACGTATTGGAAGAGTTCTTTATATGCAAGCCTGATGGGTACCATAACAGTGGGGCTGACGATGTTCTTGAAGATACCTACTCAAGATCTGAAAAGGCTAGATTGGCAGCTGAAAAAAGATGGAACAAAAACAAAGAGTTAGACAATGCAAATGCATTGCCAGAGCAAACCGATAGCAGTGCCGATGCAATGCCACCCAATACCCAAGACCCACTACCCAACACACATAATAAAGAGAATAGCGTAAAACAAGTTTTACCGCCTTGCCCTCATCAAGAGATTATTAATATTTGGTCAGAGGTTATGCCAGAGCAAAGACAACCTAGAGTGTGGGATGGTCAAAGAGCTGCAAATTTAACTAACCGTTGGAAAGAGTGTTTTAAGATAATGAAGTCTGATAACTCTGGACCGCTTTACACTGATAAAAATACAGGTTTAGAATTTTGGCGCGGTTTCTTTCTTTATATGCGAAACTCCGATTTTTTAATTAATGATTGCAAACCGTTTGGATTAGACTGGATTGTGAATAAAGCTAATTTTACTAAAATATTTGAAGGTAACTACCATGGATAACCAAATTGAATGGGAACAAGAATTTTTAGGCTCTTTAATGCTTATTGAGGACCCTACAAACAAGCCTTTACTAAATGCTCTTAGCAAGGTTGAAGCTGGTTGTTTTGTAAATTCAGAGCATAGAAAAATACTTGCAGCAATTAAGCAGATAGTTAACAAGGGTGATCAAGTTAACGGGCTTACTGTTTCTGATAATTGCGACCTGCCATTTCACGTGCCAATGGAAATAGCAAAAAACACCGTAAGCTCTGCCAATCTTCCAACAGTAACTAAAAACCTAGTTAACGCATCAATGCAAAGATTTGCACTTTCAAAAATGAATGAGGCAATGATTATTATTAATGATAAATCACAAGGTACAATCCAAGAGAGAATGCAGAAATCAAACGCTGTATGGTCAGAGGTTGCAGCTAGAATGCAAAACCGAGAAAGCCGACTAAAGAAAATGTTTGAATACATGGAGATTAGCATAAATGGAACTTATGACAGGCTCGACGGGTTAATTCCTGCTGGTTACAAAACACCTTATGAAAATCTTAATGATTTAATTGATCCAAAAAAAATACCTCAAGGGTCTTTGTTTGTTGTTGGCGGCCTGCCAAAAATGGGTAAAACAAAAGTTGTAAGCGGATTAACTAATGGTATGGCTCGTATGTACCCTGACGAACAAGTAGTAATTTACTCGCTTGAAATGATGGGTGAGCAAATGGCAGAGCGAGCAATGTGTGAGGACGCGCGAGTTGATAGCGGTGCATTTTGGAGGCAAACAGGACCAGACGACACTGAGGCGGCAAAGCTAAGCTCGACAATTCAAGATATGAGAAGTAAGGATATATGGGTAAATGACAGATCTGGAATAACAATAGAAGAAATAGAAACGGAGTGCCGACAGCTTGCTAGGGATAAAAAAGTTGGGATGATCGCCGTTGACTACTTAACACTTATGAGCGCACCAAAGGCAGATAGAAACGATTTGGCTTTTGGCTTAATAACAAAGAGGCTGAAAATACTAGCCAAAGAGCTTAAGTGTACCGTTTTACTTTTAACCCAGTTAAGTCGTGAAGTTGCAAAAAGGCCAGATAAACGCCCTATGCCATCCGATGGTAGAGATACAGGTCAAATAGAGCAGGATTGTGACTTTTGGCTTGCTGTGCATAAGCAGGCAGTTTACGAAAATGATAACTACAGCCACCCTGATGTTGTCGAGCTTATACTTAGACTTAACAGGCATGGCAGGACTGGCACAGCTTACATGAAGGATATGGGTGCTTACTTAGTGCCGATAGATAAGCCTGCTGGATATAATGAGCAGCAACAATCAACATCTAAAAAAGGCGGGTTTGCATAATGGGTAAAATAAGAGAGCATACAACAACAGAAGCTAAAATAGTTAAACGCATGTTTGAGCAAGGTTACACATACAAGGAAATAGGCGAGGAAATAGACAGAAGCGAAAGTGTTACCGGTTATTTTGCTAGAAGCTTAGGGTTAAGACGCAATCAAACTAGCAAGGCAAGTGAGAAATTTAGGCGCGGTTATGACAATCAAAATGAAGGGGTTAAATAATGAATTACGAATCAATGAGTGACTTTGAAATAAATAAAGCTGTATCGGTAAAGCTTGGTGTTGGCGTGAATAGCGGCTCTTGCATGGATTATCAAGATATAAACAAACCTAGCGTGCCTATTTCACAAGGAAGCTTCCCCAATAAGTGGGTTAATTACTGTGACAAAGTGTCAGATGCTTGGCCTATAATTATCAAAAATGAAATTGGCATAAACAAACTAAAATGCGAGCCGCTTTGGATTGCCGATAAAGGCGGCGATTATGTTAGAAATAAAAACCCACTACGCGCCGCAATGATTGTATTTTTGATGATGCAAAATGACTAGGCGTTACAGCTATTACACAACAGCGGAACTAAAAACAATTGAGCGAATGGCAAAGGAAGGTGTCAAACGCTCAGTTATCGCTGAGGAAGTTAATAAGCCTTACCATTCAGTGTGCATGATGATTAGCACAAGGGGATGGTATCGAGACGAGTTTAATTTAACACCTACGCAGCTTGGCCGAATATTTATGAGTGTTAGCAATAAAGCTTTATCAATTGAGCTAAACAAAACACCAAAGCAAATAAGCCAGAAGCGGTATCAATTGAGGCTGAAATTAAATATTAAATATATTTAATGAAAAGCTTTACACGGCTAAATATAATTAGTATTATCACTTCATCGAAACGCAACAATGCGAATTTAATTGGAGAGTTAAAATGAACACATTTACATCAACGGTTACAAATTACAATGGCAATGATGACGTAATCACTAGAGGTTTAACGCTTGAGCAGGCAGTATTGAAAGTTCAACGTAATGTTTACGGTTATGACCACGACGAAAAGTACATCGTAGATTCAATAAGCGCCTTTGCATCTAGCGACCGTGGCGTAAACTTCTTCTGTGCTGATGATACAGCGCAAGTTAAAATTAAATTAGAGGGTTAATAAAATGAAATTACCAGTAACCATTAGTATTAAATATATCGGCGAGTCGGATTTGCCGATTATGACAGTTGATTCATTGCATGTTATTTCTGAAGAGGCAGACTTGTTTATTCTGGCTGATTACGTGAACACATTTTCAGAATTGACATTTACACCGTTAACCATAGGGCATGCAGTTAATGAATGCCAAGAAAAGCAAGTATGCAACTTCAAGTCAGATAGCGAGTGGCTATCATTTTCGGTGGTTTAGATGACACCTTCAAAACGCGCCAAACAGCTTGGCGCTAAATCACTAAAGCAAGTAGCTGATAATTTTGGTTGTACGGTTGATAACTTAAACGCCAAGTTTAAAAGCAAGCCGCATCAGTTTGATATTATTGTAATCGGTGTAGTTAATCTGGTCGGAGCAGTGAATCACGATTTATAGGTTATATTAAACACACTTAATTAATGGAGAGTAAAAATGAATTTAGGCGAATTGATTTACCACGTGGGTGGCGGCGTAGTTTGTGGGATTGATACAGATAGAGTTGTAGCTAATTTTAGTCATGAGCAAGAAGCTGAAAGCTTTGTTGAGTTTTATAACGAAAATCACGAAGGAGAGTAAAAATGACTTATCAACAATACAGAAACGCAAGAATTAAAGGTGTATCGGTTTTATTTGGCGCTATTGCGGTTATGACTGCTGCGGCGTGTGTTTTAGTGGAGTTTTTGTGAAAAACCCTAAAACACGAAACACCCACACATCATGCGTTAATAGAATACTTAACGAAAAGCAGTTGATGTTAAAAATTAAACTTGAGCGCGAGGGTAAATTAACCTGGCGCGAAATAGACGAAGCAATTAACAAGGTTGGGAAAGATGGCCAGACCTAAAAAATGCAAAGTGTGCGAAAAGGAATTTACGCCAACTTACAATTCAACTCAAAAAGTTTGCAGCCCATCATGCGCAATTAAGCTTGTTGATATAGATAAGCAAGCTAAAGCTAAAAAAGCCCGTAGCGGCGAAATAAAGCGAGTTAAGCAGAAGTTAAAGCAGTTAAGTATGAATGACCGCCCAAAAGCACTGAGAGCGGCTCAAGCTGCTTTTAATGCGTTTATACGTGAAAGGGATAAAGACTTGCCGTGTATTTGCTGCGGCAAGACGACAAACGACCTTGATTTAATGACTGGCTCTAGATGGGACGCTGGTCATTATAGGTCTGTAGGCTCAGCGCCAGAACTTAGGTTTAACGAGGATAACTGCCACAAACAGACTGTTTATTGTAATAGGAGCTTATCTGGAAATGCCGTCATGTACAGGAAAGGACTTATAGCTAGAATAGGTTTAGAAAGGGTTGAAGCTCTTGAGTGTGATTTTAAGGCGAAAAAATACACGGTAGAAGAGTTGCACGAAATAAATGCCTTGTACGTCAAAAAGAAAAAGGATTTAGTCAATGAGTCTAGTTAAATCAATTAAATTCATAGGCACTAACACGCAAGTAGTAATCAAGCTTATGCAAGAGCTATTCAAGCATAGCGGGCAGCTTAAAGTAACCATTGAGCCGTGGAGCGAAAAGCGCACCATTAGCGCCAATGCTCAAATACATGTTTGGTATGCTCAAATAGCAAAGCAAGACGGCGAAAATGTTTTAACCGTTGAGAATCAGTGTAAGCGCTTATTTGGATTACCCATTCTGCTTGAAAGCGTTGAATACGGTAAAAAAGTTGGGTGGACGTTAAGTAAGCTTGATTTTTTTAATTGGCCCTACGAGCAGCAGTGTGGATATATGGAGTTATTGCCAGTTACTAGGTTATTCACAACCAAGCAGCATAACGAATACCGCGAAGCTATGTTAAATCATTTTAATAAAGAAAATTACGGCTTAGATTATAAAGATTAACTGGTCGGAGCAGTAAAAACGAGTTTTTGATATATAGTTATCACACTTAAATAATTGGAGTTAAAAATAATGAGTCAAAGAATAGTATGTTGGTTTTCATGTGGTGCAGCAAGCGCGGTTGCTACTAAGCTGGCCATAGAAGAAAACAACAGATCGGAATCACCAAAAGAGCTAATTATTGCAAGCATCTTTCTAGCTGATGAGCACCAAGATAGTGAGCGTTTTAAAGATGAGTGTTCAAATTGGTTTGGGCAAGAGATATTAAGCTTACAAAATGAAAAGTATAACGCCAGTGTAGATATGGTAATTAAGAAAACCCGATATATGTCAGGAGTTCGCGGGGCAAGATGCACTAAGGAGCTTAAAAAGCAGGTTCGATTAGATTGGCAAAATCATGATGACATACATGTTTTCGGTATGACTTCAGAGGAAGAGCGCCGAATTGATAATTTAATTGATAGCGAGCCTGAGCTTGAGTTGTGGGCACCTCTAATAGATAAAGGTTACACAAAATCAGATTGTTTCAAGGTTTTAAATGATGCGGGTATTGAATTACCTGAGATGTACAAGCTTGGTTATCACAACAACAACTGTATCGGATGCTTAAAGGCGGCTGGTGCTGGCTACTGGAATAAAATACGCGTAGATTTTCCTGATGTATTTAAACGCAGAGCCATGCAAGAAAAAATGATTAATGTTGCACTAGTTAAAATAAGTGCAGCAAAAGTTAAGCGTTTATGGCCTGAAGTTTTCGAGCAAATGAAAGCTGATGATTATGAGCCTAAAATAGACGCTCGCGGAACAATGCGCATTCCATTGCGATACTTACCAAGTGATGCGGGTAGTCATAAAGATATGGATATTGGCGCTTGCGGGTTCTTCTGCGAAAAGCCTGGTGATAATTATAAGTTGGATTTGTAACCATGAATAACAGATTACCAGCACTGCAAAGACGCGCTAGGGCTTATTTAAAAAACCTTGTGGTAGCTTATGACTACAAGACGCAATCAAGCGCAGATTTAATTAACGTTAAATTAGGCGTATTTGCACCGGTTAATATGAATTTGTTCAACTTAGCCACTAACTATAAATACCGCTGGAATATAATCCTTATAGCCGTCGGATTGAATGGCAAAGCTAAGCAGGCTTATTCAACAATTGAGCTTGAAACTAGCGAGTATTACAAGCAAAGCGAAATGACTCAGTATATTAACGATAAAATGGAGCAATTCAAAAAGCAAAAGCATGATGGTATTCAAGCGCTAACAAATACAGCCTGGATTGCATCACCTCAGCGTTTAGATATTACTGACACTCAGATAGATAGAATATTGCGATTGAGGGGTGCATGGTGAAAGACTCTTGGAGCACTGAAAAATACCAGAATTTAATAGCGTTAGTTGATGAGGGTTTTAGCAATAAAAGTCTATCAATGGCATTTGAAAAGACTGCTAGAGATATAAGAAGAAGGTTTAAGCGATACTTCGGTGTTTGCTTGTCTCAGTATAGAATTGATAACAACATAACAGATAAATTTTAAGGAATAGTAATGACACCAACACATAAAACAACAGGTAGTGCGGGAGCTGATTTAGTTTGTGCTAAAACAATTACATTACAGCCGAATGAAACGGCTTTAGTTAGTACGGGCGCATACGTACCAAGCGGATTACCTAAAGGTGTAGCTTTATTGCTTATGGCTAGATCAAGTATCGCATTTAAAAAGCGCTTGCTGCTATCTAATGGCGTAGGTTTGATTGATAGCGATTACACTGACGAGATAAAGTGCATGTATACAAATCTAAACAGCGAGCCTGTAACGCTTGAGCGAGGGGAAAGAATAGCTCAGTTAATGCCTGTTCAGTTTACTTATGGTGTTTTCCCTATTGAAGATAACGAGCGTAAAGGCGGATTTGGTAGCACTGGCAATTAATCGGTGCTAGTATAATTAAATACACTCTCCAAGTGTTTTAGCCTCAGTTAACGCTGGGGCTTTTTTAATTATGCTATCTTTACTAGTTTGATGTATTATTGGAGTACCGATAAATGTTAGAAGGTATACTCACATGGCTTCAACTACTAGCCCCAAGCGACCTGTTAAACCTAAGACTAGTACAAAACCAAAGTAACTTAGTTTTTGTTATGTACTTGGTGACATTTAAAAGGTCATGGCATTTTGCTATGGCCTTTATTTTTTGCGAGTTACTAGCCATGTTTGATTTATTTGGTTTATTTTCAGAGCTTGATCACAAATGGTACGGAGTTATATTTTACATTGCTATTTGTCTCACATGGTCAATGGTTATTGTCTCACAAATTAAACGCACAAATAACAACGGGTTAGCTTTCGCTTGTAGTATAATGATACTATTCTTAATGTTTATGGCTTGGGATAGTTGGGCGAATGCGGATATTGAGACTTATGCTTACAAAAATTATGCAAACATCATTGTATGTATTCATGCTTGCATCATTGCTTCGCTTTATAAGCCTGGAGCCTACATTGACGATATGGTATGTAAGCTTCGCAATTATGGCATCAGCTTACTCCATGCTTACATTGTGCGCCTTGTTTGCTATAATTTCAGATAACATAAAATCAATTAGGTCTCGTAATGAGTGATCAAACAAATCAAGTTGTAACTGAGTTGCATTTAAGGACAATAGAGCAGTACATGGCTGAGCTTGCTAAATCACAGGCAGGTCAGGCAGGTGCCTTAACGGAATTAACATCAGCTGTAAATAGATTGGTTACTCGTGATGAAGTCAGAGCCGAGGCTGACAAAAGGATAGAGGGTGACCTAGCAGACCTTAAAAAGTATAAAGATTACTCAGAAGATATAGTTAAGAGGTCAGAAAAAGATCAAAAGTTTAAAGATGGCCTAATGCAAAAAGTTGTCTATACGTTAATGGCCTCAGCTGTTGTTGGCGTGCTTAGTTATGGTGGAATACTGATTTATGACAATGCAGGAAGCAAAAATAAAACCCATCAAGTAAATAAATAACTCAACTGGTCGGATATGTTAAACACTTAGAGGTTGCTATAATGCAATCTCTTTTTATTTGGAGAGTAAAGCAATGAGAGATTTAACAGAAGAAGAATTGAATGAGCTTGTAAGTGATAAGGTTGCTGATTATGAAAATGAGATTAGCTTATTTGTTCCGCTAACTAGTGACCAGCCTGTAATTATGTATACAAGCAAATTAAACAGCATGCCGTCAAAGCACTACCTTAGCTCTAATATCAAGCGCAAGTACACAAGCGGTTTGTATGTATACTCACCTAAAAAGCCTTTTGATATAAGCGAGCATGAGTTTATCGATAAGTGGGTTAGATGCGCTAAACTTGTTGATGATGGCGATTACCTAAGAATAAATATAAGTAATGAGTCGTTCAATACTGTGATACACAACAAGCAAGACGCAATAGCAATAGCTAAAGCACTAGGTGTAACAGGGGAGGATTTATTGTCATGAGATTATCAGGAGTTTATAAAGGGCTTTGCGCATCATATAAGCTAAACTCTCTCTACCCAAATCATGATTACTGGATATACAACTACATGCTAGAGCCTAGCGGTATTTGCGTTTACGATTCATGGTGATAATCAGCCTCATTTAATGGGGCTTTTTTACATCTGCAATAAAGTGCTATAATCAAGCTATATGCTCTATCAGGAGATAGGGCGCTTATTTATCAGGAGATAATGAGTGAATGGCAAAGTTAACACCAAAACAAGATGCCTTTGTTAAGGCTTACTTACTGAATGGCGGTAATGCTACGCAAGCGGCTATATCAGCGGGCTATAGCAAAAAGACAGCTAATGAGCAAGGTGCCCAAAACTTAGCAAAACTTAGTATCAAAGAAGCGATACAAGAGCATCAAAAAGAGGCTCAAAAAGACTTTATTTGGTCTAAAGAAAAGAAGCTAGAGTTGCTGCAAAGAATAGTTAATGTGGCCGCCACTGAAGATGGCGAAAAAGGCATGATTAACATGCAAAGTGCTATAGCTGCTATTAAAGAACATAACTTGATGCAAGGTGATAACGCGCCTGTTGAGTCAAATACAAATATTAAAGTAGATAAGCCACTAGCTGAAATGATTACAGGCGGCTCTAAGCGGTGACTAATCACGAACAGGCTAAATGGTATCTATCAAGGTTGGATAAGCTTACATACGAGCAGTTAGCCGATGCTATGACCTATAAGTGGTTTCGCCTTAATGTTCTTTATCATATTAAAAACAAGCAGGGTAAAAAGGTTTTATTTACACCTAACGAAGAGCAAGAAGAAAGGTTCCTTAATCACCATGGTAGGGATTTAATACTTAAGGCTAGGCAGTTAGGTTTTACCACCTTTGAGATGATTGATTCGCTTGATGACTGCTTATTTATACCGGACTTTAATGCCGGTTGTATTTGTCACAACTTAGATTCAGCTAAAGATATATTCAGGAATAAGATTAAGTTTGCTTATAATGCGATAACCGATGATCAAAAAGCTATCCTTGCTGATATTGGATATAAGCTACCAAGACCAACGAGTGACAAAGGCAACGCTTACGTATTTGACAACGGGTCCGCAATTAAAGTATCAACCTCATATCGTGGCGATACATTGCAGCGTTTACATGTTTCTGAGTTTGGCAAGATATGTAAAAAGTACCCTGAGAAAGCAAAAGAAATTGTAACTGGTGCTTTTGAGGCTGTTCCCGCTGATGGCGGTATAATTACGCTTGAGTCAACAGCAGAAGGTAAGGAAGGTTATTTTTACAAGTACAGTGAATTGGCCCGAAAAGCTAAAGAGCTAAACAAGAAATTATCAGTGCTTGATTTTAACTTTCATTTTTACAGTTGGTGGAAGCGTGACGAGTACGCGATTGATGGTCATATAGCTGAGCAGTTGACCGGTTACTTTTACGAGATTGAGAATAAGCACGGCATTGCATTAACTGATAATCAAAAGGCTTGGTACTCTGCTAAATGGAAAGATCTTGGCGACGACATTAAGCGTGAATACCCTTCAACACCTAAAGAAGCGTTTGAGCAATCTATTGAGGGTGCTTACTACGCTACACAATTTGCTAATATTTATAAGGACCAACGAATAACCGACTTAACAGGTTATGCTGAGTCGCAAAAGGTAAATGTGGTTTGTGATATTGGTATTGGTGATAGTACGGCTTTATGGTTTTGGTGCGCCCAGGGTGATGAGATTCAGGTATTGCATTACCACGAAAACAGCGGTGAAGGCTTGGGCTACTATCTCAAGTATATTGAGGATAAAGCAACCGCAATGAATTGGTCTATGGGTAAATACTACGGCCCGCACGATATGAATAACCGCGAGTTTGCATCAAAGGGCAAGACGCGCAAGGAGCTAGCTAAAGAGGGCGTTGAGTATGGCAATAAAACCTATTCGGCAACCTTTGAAATAGTGCCTAAACTTGGTGTTGATGATGGCATTCAATTAGCGCGTGAATTATTACCTAGATGCGTATTTGACGAACAGCAATGTGAGCAGGGTATAATAGCCCTTGAGAGCTACCGCAAAGAATGGAATGATAAGTTAGGCTGTTGGCGTGATTCACCTTTGCACGATTGGGCATCGCATGGCGCTGATGCGTTTAGATACTTGGCAGTTGTCGAAAGCAAGCGAAATACCTTGTGGTCTGGCGGCTTTAAAATGAGATAAATTATGATTACTACTAATGTAGGTGTGTTAAATCACCCAGAGTACAACAAGGCGTTTAAAAAGTGGCAAGTGGTGCGCGACTGTGTAAATGATGAGGTTAAGCAAAAGGCGTGTAAAAATGCCGCTATAACTTGTGATTCAATCGCTCGCAGTCAGCACGGTTATATTATTCGTGACCCAAATATTAGTGATGAGGCTTATCACATGTTTGCGGGTCGTGCTGTGTTTAAGAATTACACCGGCAATACGCTGGCAATCTTAACCGGTGCTGCCACTATGCGACCTTACACGCTAAGCGGCGAAACTGTAGATGATGAGCCTAGCGAGTTGCCTGAGTCAATTGCCTATATTGAAAGCTCATTTACACGGTCGGGATTAAGCTACCAGGACAGCATGAAAGCAAGATTGCGCGAATTAACTAGCGTTGGTCGTGCTGGCGTGTGGGTGGACTTCCCATCTAGTGCACAAGGTCTATCTAGTGGTGAGATTAAAGCTAAGAAGCTAATGGCAACGGCTCAATCTTTTAAAGCTGAGCAAATAACCGATTGGTCAGAAAAGATTATTAACGGACGTAAGCAGCTTAACTACGTAAAGCTTAATGAATGTTACGATCAAGTTGTGCAGGACGGCTCAGACTTTACCCGCGAAACTTACGAGGTTTGTTACGAGTTATTTCTCGATGAGGATGGTTATTACTCAGTTAAGCGCGATGACGGAACCACTAAAGAAATATACTCGCCTAAGCTTGGAAAAGGTCAGCGTCTAACATGGATACCCTTTCAGTTTTACGGCTCAGTAGATAACACGCCATCAATCGACCCAACGCCATTGTTTAAAATATCTGAAATCAATATCGCGCTGTTTAATCTTGATGCAACATTTAGACAATCAATGTGGCTATTCGGCGCACCTACCGCAACTTTTAGCTTGAATGATGACGTATCAGCCGATGAATTTATGAAGCTTAACGGGCTTAAGGATGGTGAGTCGCCAGCATTCGGTGGCACTGCTTATGTGGGTTGTGAAATTAACCTAGCTCAAATTAACGTTGATTCAATGCTCATCACAGCAATGGATAAAGACGTTGAAACAATGGCTCAGATTGGTGCACAGATAATCACTGTAGGTCAAAATGAAACGGCAGAGGCTGCACGTATACGCAAGAGCGCCGGCTTAGCTAGTCTTTATGATGTTGTTGAAAACCTAGAAGAAGGCGATACAAACGTTATTAAATGGATGATGATGTTTAATAACCAAAGCGGTCAGCCTGATGAGTTTATATTACAGCTTAATCGTAAATTCTTAGATGATGGTATTAGCCCTCAAATGCTACAGCAATTAATCAGCATGAATATGATGGGTAAATATCCTGATGAGTATTTATTCAAGGTGATGAAGGATAATAACCTAGCATTGGCTGGTGATAATTCTATCGACTACAAGGAAAGGCTGGGTGATGGTGTTGGCAATCAAAGCATAAACCCTGACGAAGAGTAAAAATAAAGCCCGCTTAATTGCGGGCTTTTTGTTAGGCTAAATCAAGATTAGGCTCATAACTCAACCCCTCAATCTCACCATTAATTATATCGCAAGCTAATATGTAATTATCAACCGCGTTGTTATTGCATAGTTTAGTTTGCAGCTCTTCAATTAAAAGGTCTTGCTTTGATTTTGGTTTTAACTTAACTATTGTTTTATCCGATAAGCACAAATCAAGAATTAAGCTTGTGTATGCAGAGTTATCATTCTTAAGTACGCAAAACTCAACTTCGTTATGTGTAAATTTAGAAATTAATTTACAGTAAGTCTCACTAATAAGCTCAGCAGCCTCTTGCATGGAATTGTTATCAAGAACCTTTTTAGTTACGTAAACCTCATCACCAACCTCTGGCACCCACTCTTTAGCTTTAGGTGGTAATGGGATTGTTATTTGTTTCTCACCCTCGCTTTCGTAAAAACTATCGCTCACATCATTTTCAAAAAACTGCAATTCATTTTCTGATTCTGAAAAAAAGAACCAGTTAACACTACCTTCTGCCATAGCCCTTTTTGCGAATGATGGCGAGTATTCGCAATTAACAGCCAGCTCAATAATAAACTCTGCATGTTCTTTTGATTCAACTACGCCCCATGTGTTCGATAGGTATTTATGGGTTATATCTACATACCTACGTCTAAAGCGCGGGAAAACATCATGCACTTCACCCTTATGGGCTTCACTTAAAATTATTGCACTATCTTCATTAAGTAAAAGCATTTCAACTTCGTTGTCATTTCTAATTATTGCTGGATATTTCATTTTACTCTCCTAGTTAATTTTCTTTAATATACCACTGAATTATGATTTAACTGCTCCGACCAGTTAGGCGTATTTTATGTGTTACGATATATAAAACTAAGCAGGAGAGAGTAATGAAGTTTAAATTCAACGTTGATGTTTATGATTTTCAAATAACATTCACTGACGATAAGGAGTATGCAGATAGGGTTACCGATAATAAAGATGGTAAAGAATACGGCAGGTTTTACTGCTTTGAGAATAGAGAAGAACACAAGCTGGTCATTCTTTGCGCAAAGAATAAAGAGGATGATTTAACACCTTTCTACTTGCAGTGTTTAAGTCATGAATGTAATCATGCTGCCATGAGTATTCTAGCTCAGCTTGCAGTTACGTTTTCAGGCGAGAGCCAAGAGGCGCTTTGTTATTTGCAGGATTATATTTTTGGAAAGATATTAAATAAGATTTGGAGAGTGTAATGATAAGTATATTTTTATTTTTGTTAATGCTAGTTATAGCCTTAGATACCGCGGTCGAGTATTCATTAACTAGAAGCTACATGTTGAAGAAGAAGTTTGATTCCACTTTGATTTGGCGCTTTATAGCTATGCTTTTAATTATGATAGCCATAGTAAAATAACCAAGCTTTAACACCAATCAATTAACTTGCTATACTAGCCCTATTAACCGATAGGGCTATTTATTATGCAATCTCCAGAACTCTTTGCCGCTTTGACAAACAGGTCAATCCTAGACCAGCGTTTTGCTACATCTTTAAACGATGAAACGTTAGCGATATTAAACGACCTTGCTAAATACTTGCGCACTCGAATTAATAGTGAAGGCACACGCATTGCCACACAGAAGCGCCTAGAAAAGCTTCTGGCGGACGTTGAGAAACGAACCGAGCAAGTATACTCAGATATTCAAGAGCTTTACTTTGACCAGTTCAGAGAGCTTTCAATAGATGAGGCTGATTTTGTAGCGGCTTCAATGCAATCAGTGGTTGTTGGTGATGTGGTTGTTGAGTCAGTATCAAATCAAAGGCTATGGAATGCGATAACTAAAAACCCGCTTAACCTTGGTAATGATAACGGCTATGTTAACTTCAAAAAGATGATTGAGGATTTGGGCGATAACGCGGCCAAAGTTGCAAGTATGATAAGTGGTGGCTATGCAGAGGGTTTAACTAACCAAGAGATTGTGCAAGGCTTAATAGGTACTCGTGCAAATGGTTATTCAGACGGTATTATCGACAAGTCACGCCGAGATGCCAACGCAATTGTGCGTACAGCTTTAAATCATGTGACTACAGAAGCGCGTAACGAAGTATACAAGCAAAACTCTGATATTGTGTACGGTTATCGTATTGTTGCTACCATCGACACTAGAACAAGCGCTACGTGTCGAGGCTATGACCAGAAGGTAGTTAGATACACTGATAAATTCCAACCTAGGCCTGCTTTTCATTACGCTTGCAGGAGTTCCATAATTCCTGAGATGTATGAAAAGTATTTAAAAGATACAGGTGCAACACGCGCAGTTAACTTCAAAAAGCAAGGCGATATAAAGGCTGGTAAAGTCGGGCAAGTCTCAGCACAGCAACAATACTACGAGATACTTAAACGCCAGCCAGCAGCTCAGCAGGATTTAGTGTTAGGTAAAGCTAGAGGTTTAATATTCCGTAATTCAGGTTTAAGCGCGGATGAATTTAGAAAGGCGATGACTGATACAATTGGTAACCCTCTCACACTCAAGGAAATGGCGCGAGAGAATAAAAAAATACTTGATTACATGCAAAGTAATAAGTTTTTAGATGGGTATGTTGGTTAATCTAGTAATTCGGGGTTTTCGTGGATGTTGCCGATAACCTCAATTTCTCTTATTTCACGATCAAGCATATCAATGAGCCACTTTCTCGTTGTGCCTTTGAATATTATTTTGTATGCGGCGTGTTTTTCGTTAAAATCAATATAACCAATACCTATGCCGTTATGATTTACAATATCACCCTCATAAATCTCAACGCCGTTTTTATCTTTTAAGCCAGTGAATTGCATTAACTCAACATCTGATAAATCCCAAAGAGCAGTATCAAAATTACCATCAAAGAAGTCAAATGACACATGAGCGTCATCACCTTGAATTTGAATGCTACAGTTATCTGGTGCAAAAGCTTTTAGTTTTTTATTCCAAGCTATAAATTTAATATCTCTCATAACACTCTCCATTTATTTAATTAGCTTTTAATATATCACGCATATTGGTTTAAACTGCTCCGACCAGTTGAGTTTTATTCTCTATCGGTTATAATTGGTCTTGCGGTTTGGTAGCCGTGAAAGAAAAAGATGGTCGAGGATATTTACACATGCGATTCTAGGGGTTTTTAACCATCTGTTTCGCCCCTCTACCAACTAGAGGATCGCAGTTGTAAGTATCCTTTTTTGTGTCTAGTGAAAGTAAATCAGCCCAAATCAAGCGGCCAACAAAGTAGCTAGACACAACCCTTTCACTCTCCCACATGATGAGCTTTAACGACTCCCGCAGTAGTTACCGTGTGCAATAAGCGGCATATAAGCGCAAACAATCAGATAGAGTTTAAATACTCCCCTCTTGCAAAATGACTTTGATACGAGATAAACAGCGTTATGCCATGGTTATATGGTTTGACCGACCAAAATGGATTTAAACAGGGTGCTGATTACTGTTTTGTAAGATTGTAAGCAAAAGATACTTCTATAGTTACCATCCATGACTAACGTATCTAATGACACTTATTAACTAAATAAACTGGAGTTAAAATGATCAATTTAATACAGGGCGATTGCCTTGAGAGAATGAAAGAAATAGAAAGCGGTTCAGTTGATATGATATTAACCGACCCGCCTTATGGCACTACAGCATGTAAGTGGGATTCAATCATACCGCTTGAGCCAATGTGGGAGCAGTTAAATAGGATTATTAAGCCGAATGGCGCTATTGTAATGACATCTAGCCAACCCTTCACTAGTTTATTGACATGTAGTAACCTAAAAGGCTTTAAGCATGAATGGATATGGGAAAAAGCGGTTGGTAGTAATTTCGCCACGTTAAAATATCAGCCCATGAAAGAGCATGAGAGCGTATTGGTGTTTAGCGGGTGCGGCGGGAAAGTTAATTACAACCCCATAATGCAACAAAGGAAAGGTACTCAAAAGGGAGTTTCACCTGACTATACCAAAACCTCAAGTGAAAGCAAAAATGAAAAGGGTGAGGCTACAGGTGGAATCAACAGAAATAGGGACGGTAAAAAATACGGTGAGCTGAGAAACCCTAGTAGCGTCCAGTTTTTTAACAACCGCACATCTAACGACAGAGGGTTACACCCAACACAAAAGCCTGTAGCGCTTATGGAATACCTAATAAAGACTTACACCAATGAAAATGAAACGGTGCTCGACTTCACAATGGGGAGCGGCTCTACAGGCGTAGCGGCTAAAAACCTAAACCGTAATTTCATAGGTATTGAATTAGATGAAGGTTATTTTAATATAGCCAAAGAGCGTATTAACAACGCTTAGTGTTAAAATTAATATACTGGCAAAATAAACCATTTGTTAGTATATTTGACCAACTAGAATTAACAGTATAAAATTTAGTTAATATTAATCAGTAGCAGGGCTACAACCATTTTAATCAGGAGATTATCAAATGGCGGAAATCACAGAAGCACAATTGAAAGAAGCTTTAGAAAAGCAGAAGCAGGAGCTTCAAGCTGAGTTTGAAAAGCAGACCGAGGGCTTGCGCTCTAACCGCGATTCTTTACTTGCTGAGAAAAAGCAAATAGAGGAATCAACTAAGCAGCAAATTCTTGAAAAAGAACAAGCAGCTATTGAAGCGGCACAGAAAGCGGGTGATATCGAGAAGCAACTTGAATTACAGCGAGCACAACTAGAGCGTAAACAGGCTGAAATGAGTGAGCAACTTAACCAGCGCAATGAGTTAATTCTTTCAAGTAAAAAAGAAGCGTCTGTGAATAGCATTGTTTCTAACTTTGCTAAGCAAGATAAGCTAAGCCAGCTTACAGCGAGTCAATTAGTTGAGCATGGTTTTGATGAGGGCGGTAACGTAATCACAAGCTATAAAGACTTAAACGGCAATGTTGTAGCAGATAACCAAGACGATTGGTTGTCGTGGGCTAAAAGCGACCCTGATATGAGTAACCATTTAATTGGAACTCAAGCATCTGGTACTGATTATTCGACTGTTAAACCATCGTCTACCGGCCAAGGTGCAAAACAATATTCCGAAATGAGTCCAGAAGAAAAGCGGGCGCATTTGGAAACCGTAGAAGTAAACCGACATTAATTAGGAGGCCATCATGGCTTTAGGCGATTTTCAAGTATTTAACGATTACGCGTACCGCGCTTTTGCGGTTACATTACAACAAAATATCAACATGTTTAACGCTGCTACACGTGGCGCTATTACATTAGATACAATGGCGGTTGCTGGTGATAAACACCAGAAAGCAGCTTTTGAGAATCTTAGTTCATTAGTGGGCAACCGTAACCCTGCATCTACTGCGGCGGCTACTGAGCATGCTTTAAAAGAGCTATTAAAAATTGATATCAAAGTAGGTTGGGGTACTCCTAACATTACTTACACAAACACTTCATTCGATTGGACTAACCGCGACCCTATGGAAGCTGGCCGTTTATTTGGTGAAGATATTGCAGCCGGTGCAATGCAGTACATGCTTAACTCTGTTTTATTCTCTGCTGTAGCAGCAATGGATGATGCGGATATTAACTACGATGGTACTGCTGGTGTTGCTTCATTATCTAGCCTTGTTCAAGGTGCTGGTAAGTTTGGCGACCGTCAATCAGCTATCGTTGCTTGGGTTATGCACTCTAAGTCACAAACTGACATTTGGGGTAATGCTGTTGGCAACTCTAACGACCTGTTTGATTTTGGTACTATCCGTGTTGTTTCTGATGGTCATGGCCGTCCGTTAATTATGACTGACTCAGACGCGTTGCACTTTGATAATGGCGGCACTGAAAACTATATCCAACTTGGTTTAGTTGCTGGTGCTTTATCTGTGCAAGACCAAGGCGATTTCCGTTCTTACAACGTAACTACGTTAGAAGAAGAAAACGCTAAGCAACTGCTTAAGTCTGAAGGTTCATTCATGCTAGGTCTGAAAGGTTACTCTTTCTCTCCAAGCGTTGTTAAACCTAATGACACTGCATTAGCTACCCCAGCTAACTGGACTCGTATTACTGACTTAGGTCTTAAAGATACAGCCGGCGTTGTTGTAACTACTTTATAAGGAGCTTTAAAATGGCTAAAGTATTTAAATTCTCTGATGTTGTTTTAACTGCAACTGATGGCAAGAAAGAATACAAGCTCACACCTGTGTCAATGGCAACGGTTAATCTTTCTGGTATGACTGTGTCAGGCGAAGATTACTACGTTAAAAAAGCTGTTGCACTTGGTGCTACTAAAGCTAAGTAGGCTTTAAGCTAGTTAAACAAAAGCCTCACCATGCGTGGGGCTTTTTTGTGAGGTTAATATGAGAAATGATTTATTAGCGGATATTGTCACTGCTTCAGGCGGTACAATAACAGACCGCAATAACAGAAACTTACTTTTAAAAGATTGGCTTATTGCATTAGGTGGTTAGCATGGAAACTAGAAACGAATATTTAGATAAAATACTACAGGCTTTGCAGTCGGGCGGCTCTACTGACGAAGTAATCCGCAATGTTGCAAAAGGACTAACGGGTCACGGTTATTACTCATCGAGTGCCGGCACTGTAGGCACTCCAATTGTAACGAGCCAAGGCAATAAAACGCCGCTAGACTTTGATACTGTGCTGTTTGAGGATTACTTACCATTTGGTGCCACCACCTTCTTTACTGGAGGCAGAATGACACCGCAAAGCAAAGGTGATACATACTCATGTCGTATAGGTTTTTGGGCTGCATCATCTAACAGTAATGGGGCATTTAATGTTGAAATGGATATTAGCGCTGCGGGTGATAGCTCAAACGTTATAGCTAAAAAGCCAGTTAGAATGATTAGAGGTAGCAACCAGTTTGAGTTTTACACAATAGACTTGGATATGTTTGCGCGTGATAACTTCATAGCTAATGGTGGGTTAATTAATGTTGAGGCTGTAGATGGAAATTTATCTATTTACGACTTAACGCTATTAGTCACAAAGACAACGGCAGGATAGAAAAGAGCCCCTTTAATTAGGGGCTTTGTTTTATCTTATACGCCTAAAGTCAGTGATGGCCTTGTTAGCTTCAAGCTGATTAAGTACTAGTCTCATCGCAAATAAAGGAGACCGGAAAAACAAAACTCTAACCGCCCTAGAGCCAACCAATCCAGCCCCATCAAGAATTACGTTATATGTGTAATACTTAAACAGCATATCAACACCCCATAAAGCGAGATTCATCGCCACTGCTGCGGCGAATTATCACAAGCGGCTCTTTCTTGCGCTTATTTGCCAATTCCATAATTGATTGAGTTTTATTTGAAGCTCGATTCAATGGCTTGCTGCTCATTGCCTTGCTAGTTTTATGCTCTGTCATGTATTTTCCGTCATCGTATTGCATTATTCACCCCTTGCTTCTTTTAATAATTGCTGTATCTCGTGCAGTGTTTGCATATCATGGTAATCAGGTTCAGATTCTGTTTGCGATGTTACGCGACTGACTCTTTGGTCGTTAACCTCATCAATCAGCATGTAAAGCTCACTTGCAACAGATTCAAGCATTTCATACATTTTAGGCGCTTTTGATATTAGCAGCGCATTAGCTCTTGCTTCATCGTGATTAATACAGCAAGCATCTAGTATATTACTATCGTGAGGTCTTGAACCTACAAAAATACCGTTAACAACTTGCCATTCGCCTTTTGTAAATTTAGCTTCGCTCATTTTAACTCTCCATTTATTTAACTTGCACACACTGTATCACGGCTTTTTAAAAAAACTGCTCCGACCAGTTGACTAGTTAAACTTTAATCAATATAAATTAAGCGCTATACTACAGTTATTAACTCAGAGGGCTGACAATGGCTTTAATAATTGAAACAGGAAACCAAGTAGCAGGCGCTAACAGCTATATCACTGTAGCGGACGCTGAGAGCGCGGCGGAATCTTATGGCATAAGCTTTAGTGGTGACGTTGAAACAGCCTTAAAAGCTGCATACAAGTGGCTTAATACGCAAGAGTCGCAGCTACAAGGTAAGCGCCTTAGCGATATTGATACTGCAACAACGCAAACCGGCATCTATCCAAGAAAGCCCGTTTACATTCGCGGCAATCTAATCGATGAAAACTCTATCCCAGTTGAATTAATCGAAGCGCAAGTTTTAGCAGCTTTTGCTAATGAGCAATCAAGTATTTTATTGCCAACTATCGGAAGCACTACAGGCGCTATTAAAAAAGAAGAATTGGACGGTGTAGGCTCGCAAGAGTTTTTTGAAGGTTCGGCGCTTGACTCTAACGAAACTAACTCAGCTTTACAGTTAGCAATCGCAACACTTGAGCCATTAACTCTACGTGCATTAGGTGGTTTATTTGGTGGGCGCACTGTTGTTAAGGGGTATTCATGATTAATATTAGAGTGAAGATCGGGTTGATGATGGTTAACTTAGGTATTAAGTTAATGCCTACAATAGCTAGAAACGAAACATTTATAAAAAACTTAATTTTAACAAAGCATATAAAGATTGGTAAGCAAGATGGCAATTAATCGCGACTTTGGGCGCTCACTATCCGACAAGTTAATGAATGGCACTTTTGCAGGTGTTAGGCGTAGTATTGTCATTACTGAAAACGGCGCTTATGACCCAATCACAGAAACAGGTGGCGTTGTATCAACTCACACAGGCTTATGCATATTAACAAGCCTCACTAAATCCGATATTGCTAACGAGTCTATTCGAGGTGCTGAGTTTGTAATTAAAAAGCGCTGCGCTGAGGTTATTGATGATACCAGTGGCGAAAGTTTTTTAGTGCGCAATGATAACTGTGAAATTAAAGTTGATAAGCTCGACCCTGTAACGGATGTAAGTTTAGGCATGCAGGAATGCGTTATTATTAAAGTCGAAGTTGATGCGGTCGATGCTGTTTACACTATCTATGGAAAATACCGCTAATGGCTTACAGTAACGAAAGAGAGCTTGATATTGAAGATGAGCTAAACAATTACGTTACTGATGCAATGCGTAGTGCTGGGCTTGATTTCCTGCGCTTAATTACATTTGCCAGCCCTGTTGATACGGGTAGATTTAGATCTAATTGGACAGTGGGATTTAATTCACCTGATAGCTCCACGACTGGTGCGGTTAATTTTTCTGCTGTACTGGCAAAAAATGAAGCTGAGGTTAAATTTAATCCGATTAATGTAAATAGCGTTATCTGGTTTAGCAATAACTTACCTTACGCTGTACCGCTTAATAGTGGTACATCTAAACAGGCTCCACGATTCTTTGTTGAAGCTGCCGCAAGACGAGCGGAAGTAAATATAAATAGCGGTACATTATGATTATAGGTAACACGATAGTAATTAAATCGCCAGAACCACCAGTAGATCAAATAAACTATGATTTTGGTGATGCTGCAAAGGCGCTACAAGTTAGGCTTGCAACGTTTATAGCTGATAACTCCATCGGCATTCCTGTTAAGTGGTACGGTGGTTCAGGTAGGTTTACAACACCTGATAATTCACCTTGGATGCGTGATACAATAACTGTACTTGATGAAATTCAAGACCCTTGTAAGTGGAAGCGCACTGAGGGATTTTACACAATTGATTTATTCTATCCTGACAATTCAGGTATTAATTCAATGTATGACACAGCTAAGCAATTGCGCGTGTTATTTGAAAATAAAGTGTTTTCCAATGTTAAAACGATGAATGTGGAGTTAAACCCACTTCCTGATGAAAAACCTTGGTTACGCTTACAACTTAATATTAATTTTTACACAGAAGGTATGTAAATATGGCTAACGATAATATACGCGCAAATGCAATTAGTGTTTTCATTGCACCGCAAACAGCTAAAAGCGATACGACTAATTTAGTCTTTGATGAGTTTTTCCGCACCGGCGGCGCTCCTGTTGAGACTGTTACTTATGAAACTTCGGCTATTATTGATGATTCAGGTCAGGCGCCTGAACAAGTTAAAACTGGTTCAGAGTCACAAATGGACGGCGAAAGCGAATATAAGCAAGGCGATTGGCAGTTGTTCAAGAAAGCCATTCACGGCGATGAGACTGTAACTGACGTAACTGGCTCAGATATTAGCTTTAGCGCCACAGGTATCGATTCAGGCGCTTCTAATGCGTTTGCTGACTTGATTGCTGGCGATCACTTTTGGATTTCTGGTAGCGCATCTAATGATGGTATGTTTATCATTGAAACAAAGCTTAATGATAATGAGGTGGAAACAACTGAAGCTCCTGCTGTTGAATCTTCTGGCGCATCTGTCACGGTATTTAGCCGCAAAATTAAATCAGGTGTTACACGCTATTATGATGCAGTGCAAAAACGCATGCCTTACGATACAGGCGCTGGTGGTGTTGGCTATCAAACGTTTATTAACGGCTTAATGGATACGGCGCAATTAACTATCCCTGCTACCGGCATTATTACTGAGTCAATGACTTGGTTGTTAGGCGGCAAGCTTGCGGGTAAAAATGCTGTTGCCGGTCAATCTGACTCAGGCAATGCGCGACCTAGCACAATGACCAGTGATAACGTTTCTGGCTTTTGGCTAAATGACGCAAGTGAGCAATGTCAAATTCGTAGCGCTGATATGTCAATTTCAAACAATTATGAAACGTCTGATGCTGCTGGTTGTAGTGAGCGTGAATTTGGCAAAGGTAGCATTGGCGTAACAGCTTCATTAGTTGCTTACACCAATAGCGCAGACCCGTTTAAATATGAAGATTACGCAAGCGGCGCGACAGATGTTAGTTTTGCATTTGGCCTTAAGTCTAACGATGAGCTAACAGAAGTGGTTTATAAGCTACCTAACTGTAAGGTTACAACAGCGACGCCAGAACCAGACGGCAACCTGTTAATGACTAACTTTGAAGTTACCGCACAAGGTAGCAAGGCGGAGTCAACAACTATTAATATCTACGTAAACCAATAAAATTTAGCCCTGGGGAGTTAGCGCTCCCCTTTTTTGGGCATTCGGGGCTAATATGAATTTAAACAACTATCAAGAAGATGAAAGAAGGCAGTTAAGCGGCGCTAAAGTTGAAATAGACGGCGCAATGTTTACTATTAAGAGATTCGGCACACGTGAAAGTGATATTTTCATGGCTGACTTGCGAAAGAAAAAATACAATCCTTACGCCGTTATTTCTGACGGTGAAAAGCAGCATTTAGAAAATGAGATATTCGGCGAATGGTTGGCCAAGTACGCTGTTATTGATTGGGCCAACGTTTTCAATGGTGATGAAGAATTGCCATACAGCAAAGCGGCGGCTTACGATATATTTACAAATCCTGAATACTTCCTTTCATTGAACAACGCCTTAATTTCTCGCGCTGTGGATATTAAAAACTTCATTCACTACAAAGCTGATGAAGATATTGATGCAATAAAACCGCGCATTAAGTTTGATGTTGATCACCCTGCCGCAGAAGAAAAAGAAGTTTATATAAAGCACCATCAACGCGCCGGTGCTGAAATTCCTTTCATGGATATAAACGATCTTCAAACCGATTTATTAAACGCACTTTACAGAGCAGATAGAAACCGAGACAAAGATAGCGCATTAAAAGATAAGCAAATACGTGAACAAGTCGAGCTTGTAGCTTTAGATGAAGATATAGCTATAAGTATTATTCAACATCTTGATTGTTACTTGCTTGAGTGCCGTAATAACAAGATTAAGAGAGAGTCAAAACAATGACAGAAAAGCGCATAAGAGTAAGGCTTGATGCTGGCAATACTAAGTCAGATATAAAAGGCATTAATGGCGAAATGACAGGCCTAGGTCGTACCGCCGATGGTGTTCAGAAGGGTTTTACCAGCTTAAAAGGTGTTTTTATTGCCGTCTCTGCTGCGCTTGCTACTGGCAAAATAGCTCAATACTCTGACTCATGGACAAAACTAAACAACCAGATAAAGCAAACGACTGATACAGTGGTTAACGCCCTAGCGGTGCAGGAAGCTATTGTAAATATAGCTAAAGATTCAAGGGTTGAGCTTGAAGGTGTTGCAGAAGCCTACCAGAGGATTTCCAATTCTGTTTCTGAATACGGTTTTTCAGCGGAAGATACACTTAACGTAGTTGAAGGGCTAACTAAGGCATTTAAGGCTAACGGCACAACAGCGCAAGAGGTTTCAAGTGTGCTCGTGCAGCTAGGCCAAGGTTTGGGGTCTGGCGCTTTACAGGGCGAGGAATTGAAAGCCATTCTTGAAGCTTCATTACCCGTATCACGAGCAATAGCTAAAGAATTTGGCGTTACTACAGGGGAGCTTAAAAAGCTTGGCGCTGAGGGTCAGCTAACTACAGAGCGTGTATTTAAAGCCCTACAAAACTCACTACCTGAATTTGAAAGCGCATTTAGCAAGGCGAGTGTAACTATTGCTGAGGGTATTCAAGTTGGTGAAAACTCAATAACAAGATTGATAGGCGAAATAAACACAGCAACCGGCGCGGGTGAAACACTAGCTAATGGGCTTGTTGATTTATCTAGTTCAATAGACTTTCTATCTGATGCGGTTGCTAGTGGTGCAGCGGGCAAGATTGCAGAGGTATTTCAATCTCAGCTATCATTAATTGGTGATGATGTTGGCAAGACTTCAGCTTACATAGCTCAAGTGTGGAATGACCTTGGAGGCGAAATTGTAAGTGACACAGTGTCTTCAACTCTTGATATTAGTGATGCTTTTTTAAATATAATTCCAAACGTTAGAACTTTGGTTCAAACCATAACTGTTGAGATTGCAAACGCAGCCGACAAGCTTGGTGTTTATGCTGAAGCAGTGGCGGCAACGCTAAATCCGTTTGATGATGTTAGTGTTGATAAGGCTCGCGGTGTATTTGGTCGGCAGATAGCAGAGCTTGATAAGGTTAGGGAATCCGCGCTGCAATCAATCTTTGACCAAAGGCAGGCGGAGAAGACGGCACAAGCGGAAAGAATATCAGAAGCCGACGCTTTACTTGCTAAATACAAAGAGCAGCGAGAGGCTAGAGCTTTAACACTTGGCGAAATACCCGCTGGTGTTGGCGGCTCAGCACCTAAAAGTGGTGGCGGGTCAGAACAGACTGAGCAGTTTAAAAACACGGAAAAGCTTAAGACTCAATTCTTACAGCAAGAGCTTGCGCTAAGAAATCAATTAAAAGCCGATAATGTAGCGATAGAGGATGAAGAGTTTGCGCTCGAAGTGCAAAAAATAGCACAGAACTACGCCCTTAGAGGTCAGGCTATACTTGAGAATGAGAAGCTTAACTTTGATCAAAGGCGAGAGCTACTTGCTGAACTTAGCGAGCAAGAAGCTATTGAATACCAGCTACAGCAAGATAGATTAACCGCCATAAATGACTCTGGCATACAGTCAAGGTTGCAAGCTGAAGAGGCGTACAATCAAACGGTAAACTCGCTTCGCTCAAGCGCTTTAAGTAATGCTGTTGGTTTGCTTTCTGCACTAACAAATGAGTCAAAGGCAGCCGCTATTGCTGGCATTGCAATTCAAACCGCTACAGCTTTACAGGCAAATACGGCTTCAACCGCCGCTGCTGCAACTCTTGCTTTTGCATCTCAGTTGATACCTGGTGACCCAACCTCAATAGGTAGGGCTACCGCCGCCGCTGGTTACGCTAATGGTTTAGGAGCAGCAAACGCAGCACTAATAATAGGGTCGGGTATTGTTAAAGGCGTTGGTGCTCTTGGTGGCTCATCTTCTGGCGGGTCGTCTAGCTCTGGTTTTTCTCAATCTTCTGGAACAAGCTCAACCATTGCACCGACTGCACCAACTCAATCAACTCAGCGAGTGTTTAACATTGATCTACCCGATTCGGGATTCGTGGCAGTTGACACGGTTAGTGATATACTTAAATCATTAGCTGAGAATAACGAGGATATGCAAATTGCAATCAGTAAAGGGCAAAAACAAGCGGCGCGAGTGGGGGCTATATAATGGCTAATTTTGTAGCAAACACAATTGTATTAGATGGTGCGCCTACCTCATCACAGCAAGACACATGTTTTGCTTTGGTGGGGTATAAAAACGATATACCTACATCAACTTATAGCGGGCAAAATGCTGATTCGACATACCCATTTGCTAACTGCTTGGATTATCGCGATAACACGCAATACAGCCCCGCAGCGGATAGCGGAAGCGTTGAAATAATCATAAGCAAGCAATCATTGTTTACTGTTGATTACTTCGGCTTAGCGCTTCATAACGGCTTTAGCGCTGGCTTGACTGGTAAAGTGGAGATGCAAAACCCATCTACCAACGCTTATGAAGAAATAGCAACGTTTACGCCTTACGGTACGAACAAGACTATTTGTGAATACTTAGGCACTAAAGAGGCGTTTAGATTTAAGATTACGCTTAACTTTACAAGCAAGTTATTTATAGGTGCTTTGTATCTTGGTAAATCATGGTCTCTAGGTCGCCAACCTGATATCGGACTTAAGCCTGCCTCACTAAATAACGTTGATGAGGTTGTAGGGTTTAATGATAACAACGGTCAGTTTGTTATAGGTCGCGTTGAAACTGTAGGTTTTGACACAGATGCAAGTTTTAGCTTAATACCGATGCTTGGTGATAATGGTATTAGGGCTAATTGGCCAAGCTTTCAAACACACTGTAAAATGTCGCGCCCATTCTTTTTTAAGTGGTCCGTATCAAACAATGACAATACATTTGGGCAATATAAAAACCCAAGCTCAATGCCTGATATAACTTATTCGACACCCTTCCACGGTACAGTGCCGATTAAAATGAGAGGGCGCGATTAATGAGCTTTGACTCTAAAAAGGATATAGGCGGGATTCGCACAGTTACCGCCGTTGCTATCTACCCAAATGCTTGCAAATACTCTGTGCCTGATACGATAAATAAAGGGCTTTGCACAAGCGGTCAAGCTGTTGATGATGCTTACACAGGCGCTTTGTCTGTATCTCAAAATGCTGGTTCTGATATTGAATTTTACACAAATTCTACGCCATATATGACAACAGAGTCAGGTGAAGTTATTAAGATATCCGTAACAGACTCAAGCAATGTAAGTATTTTATCGCGTGGTCAATTCGGCACAACAGCGGCGGCAATATCAAGCGGTGAGGAATTAAGAGTTATTCATAGCGGTGAGGCTGACGGAAGCTGTAAAGGCTACCCGCAATTGCCTAACGGCCAAGGCTGCTCAAGTGGAGACAGTTTCGATCGCACTGTTGAGCGTGAGTTGTTATTCCCGACATCGCAAAACTTCAACGGTCAAATATATTTTAACGGCTTAAAGTCTGTATCTCATACACCGGTAGAATTAAAGCCTGGAATGGCAATGGCTAAAAACGCCAGTGTAAATATAACAATCGGAGACAATACCGATGAAGATGTTTATACGGTGCCATACGCCACACAGAGAACAAGCAAGGCAACCTTATTTAAAAAGCTAATAGCTCGACACCCTTATTTTCAGAATAGGCGCTTAGTGACGTTTAGCGGCTTTCTAGGTGATGATGGCAACTTTGATCGCACTCAGTGTATTGAGCGTGAATACATCATTGATAGCTTAAATCTAAATAACAACACAGTGACAATTAGAGGTCTTGACCCTCTTATGCTTGCTGAGCGTAAAAAAGCTAAATACCCTGCGACATCTTACGGGCGTTTGTCTGTTGCCATGGATGATAACTCAAGCAGCATATTTATGGCTAATGCTGTTGCTGGTGAGTACGGTGAAAACGGCGATCCTGTTACGGTAAATATTGAAGATGAATTAATTGATTGCACTGTAACTGATAGTATTACAGGTGAGCTTGCAATAGTTACTCGCGCCGTTGGTGGTAGTGAGTTAAAAGATCATGATGTTGAGTCATCCGTGCAGCTTGTGCCTGTTTGGGAAAACTTCAACCCAGTAACAAAAATCATTGAAGTTCTACAGACAACAAGCATTGAAAGCCGATTCTATGAAGATTACACGGATGCAGAGGCTAATGTGGTGCCTAACATGGGTAAAGTCTACATTAGAAAACCCGACTCTGTTGAAAATATCATTGATGAGGTTATTCAATCATGGTCTGAAAGCGGTATAGCCTTATACTTTGATGAAGCAGCTAAAAAAATTAAGGTTAAAGTTTTTAGCGACTTTGGACAGCAGCCTTTAACGCTTAGCGACAGCGGTAATATTAAGCTTGGCTCGATAACAGTTGATAACAACTATAACGAGCAAGTTACTAGGGCAACAATAGGCTTTGCACCGATTAACGCAGGCAAAAAGATTGATGATGAAAACTCAAAGATTATTTACAAGGGCATTGATTTAACAACTGAGCTAACAGGTACGCTTGAGCCGTTAGAGGATGATGAGTTTTATACTCGATTTCTAACAAATAGTGATACGGACATACAAATAGCTGTAGCCGGTATTAATCGGGTATCTCAGTTAAACAAGCTACCACCTAAGATTTATACTTTTGATATTGATTACAAGGACTATGGTCAAATTGAAGGCGGCTTAGTTGAAGAGGGTGAAATAATAAATGTAACTTCTGACGAGGCAACCGATGATAACGGCGACCCAAAATCAGAAAACTTGCAAATATTATCAATGAAAGAAAACCCAACTAAAAACACGTACACAATCAAAGCCAAGATTTATCAAGATATAATCAATGAAGCTGATTTTGATTTTATTATTGATGAGAATAAAGAGAATTACGACTTAAGCACAGAGTTTGCACCGACTGAAGCAGGCGAATACACAGTATTTATTAAGTCGGGCGTAACTATCGGCGCTACTTCTGTGTTAGGCCCTGCTTTTACAACCGGCACACAAACAGGCGGAGTTATATTAAATATAATTCATCGCGGTTCTATTCTTGGTGCTGGCGGCAGAGGTGGTCAAGGTGCTATAGCTATTGCGCCGGACCCAAATGACACGCCCGCTAACGTTGTTGCTCAAGGTGCTGGCGGCTTTACTGGTGGTGATGCAATCCACTTGACAGTATCAACCACAATAGACGTAACACAGGGCGTTATATACTCAGGCGGCGGCGGTAGTCCTTCGACGCAAAGTACAGCCAATAACATTAACGGTTTTTTAAGTGCAGGCAATGGCGGCTCAGGTGGTCAAGGTTATGTGGGCGGCTTCCTTGGTAGTGCTGGCTATGCTGAGATTGAAGGTCAAGACCCTGAATATGGTTTACCAGGTGGTTTAGGCTCAAGGTCTGCATCGGGCTTTGTTGGTGTTATATCTGCGGGTCAATGGGGTGAGTATTCAGGTACTAGCGAGATTAGCGGTCCCGCTGGTGCTCCAGGATATGCGATACTTTCAAACGGTAATAATGCTACAATTATTGGTGATAACAGTTTAACTATTAAAGGGCGGAGAGATTTCTAATGGCTTTAGAGCAAATAACATTTAATATCGGTGCATTTAACGACTCTGATGCGGGCGGTAATAACTATTTTACTAATACAGTTTTTGAAGTTAAAAACCAATCAGATAACACCTTTGCGACAATTTACGCAGATTCAAGCGGTACAACTCAAATTCCTCAGAATGGAATTGATAACGTTTCAAACTCAAGGGGTGAGTGTAATTTCTATATTGATGACGGTGATTTTTACCTTGAAGTTAATTCACAGCAAAAGAATTTTAATACTGGAAATTTTAAAACTGACTTTAATAATATTGATGAAGTCAAGGCATACCAAAAGCTTTCAAAATTAATCGGGCAACGAATAACAACTGGCGAGTACCACGCTGGCACAGGTTACGGCGGTGCAAGCTATGACGTTGTTAGCTCTAGCAGTGTAACACCTAACGGTATTGATATTATCCAAGGCGTTGCCGATAGCGGAGCGGCTATTACTCTCAAAAAATCTGGTTCTGTAGATATATCTCAACTTGGAGCTAACTACAACTCCACAATTTACACGAGAGAGCAAGCTTACAACATACTAAAGCTTTCTGGTAAAGATATACAGATTTCAGGTAATTGGCTGCTTTACCAAGGGGTATCTCAACCATCAGACACTACAGTTGAATTTGTTGGTGCTGGCTCTGTAGAGATAACATCATCATTTTACCAAGTATGGGGTTTTGAGGGTGGCGGAAGCCTTGAGGGTAGAACGCTACTAATAAATCCTGTGATAGATGCTAAAAGTTTTATAGGTACTAACGGTATAGGTATTGGTGGTAGCGGTATTGGTGATGTTGTTAATGTAAGTGTTTTAAATCCTCTAGTCAAAAACTGTATTAGAGACCCGCTTTACTCAAACACTTACAACGGCGGTGGCAGAGGGTTTATGATAGAGTCCAATGCTTATGATATTAATGTAAGTAACCCTCAAGCTATAAATTGCACATCAGCATTCGCCTTTCAGTGTTCAGAGGCAAACCCCACCGACCGCGTTGCAGTCACAAATCCAATGGCAAGGGACTGCATGCACTACGCTGAGTTTTTTGATCTGCCTGATGGTGGCTCAGACCCTTACGGGGGAGAGATGGGGGGGATAAACATAAGTGGTGGTTATGCCTTTAATTGCGGAAAGGCCCTACCTGAGTTTTATAGTGGTGACGGTACGTTTGACAACATAAGAGATACAGGTGTAATAATAGGTGAAAGGGCTAGGCATGTGACATGGCACGGATTTAAAATACATAATAACAATAACTACGGGATTGTTGGCAGTGTATGGCGAGGGACTGGTTTTAATGTAGATATATCAGGAACAATGATTGGCAATGTTATTAGCGTATACGATGGCACTACAGACAGCACACTGCTACCGATTGGCGGAGAAAGTCCACCCCCTAGCGGCCTCAGCGTCAACTCAAGAGGTATATTTGCAAACGTAAAGCTTGTTGGTGGTAGTGAGTTGGTTTACAGATGTTTGACCCCTGACTCTATAACTAGTGGACACCAAGGTCACAAGATTAAAGTTTCGATCTCTGAGAACCCATCTATAAAACTCATAGAGGTTCCATCTCCTAGAGGTGATGCTTATGTGGAAATATATAACTACAATGACGGTACTTTTTTAAATGGAGCTATAAATCAAATCGTCAACTCAGGAAATGTTATGCCTTCTGCCGGAGTTGAAAAAAGATTTTTTGATGAGTTATCAATCTCAGGAACGTGTAATAGTAACGGCCTTTTTAGGGTGAAATCGACAGGTGAATTTATATCTGAGGCTAACACAACTTTCGACGGTTCAAAAACAGTTAGAATGCAAGGACTCCCTGCAACCACAGGAATACAAGATAGAGTAGTCAAAAGCGCAACTCTTCCATCGGGATACAGTTATTTAATCATAAAGGATTAATTACCATAGATAAAAGCCCCTTAATTGGGGCTATTTTTTACTCTGAACGCCTTTAACCTTGTCGTGACTACGCATTGCAGCAACGCCAAGCAAGGACCCTATTAACGCAATCATATCTGTAGCGCCTAAGTTAGGGAAGTTTGGTAACATTAAGTTGACTGTACCATCCCAGCGTTCAAGTACTGTAAAAGCCTGATAAGACCAAATGTATGTCATAACAATGGCTTTTGGTACATACATACAGAATAGTGAAACAACACCCACCCAGCCGACTGCGGGACGCCACCACGATTGAAACTTTGAACTGCTATTTGCATCTGCTAAATTGATTTCAGCTTGCTTAAGCATTAGCGAAACGTGCGCGTTTAATTGGGCTAAATCACCTTTTTGCTCTAGCTCTTTTAGCTTTCGCATTTCTTCGGCGCGTTTAGTTTCATCTGGCCAAATTCTATTTATAGCGGCTTCACCTAATGACAATGCGGCGCTTAACGGGTCAAAGCTCATAGCAGCCACCATGCAACTAACGACCAAAAAGCAACACCAGCAACAACACTAAAACTAGCAGCCTGAACAAAATTATACTTTTTCATTTAACACCCCACTTTAAAACCTTTGGCAAATAATAAAACAAATATAAAAACAACAAGTAGCAATGAAATGAATTTATACTTTTGATGTTGAGTAGATTCGGCTCTGTGCATCTTTCTAAGCTGCTTTATTTCGAATTGATACTGTTTACTGGTTTTCACAATTTAACTCTCATAACGTGATTAGCGGCTATTGCTGTGCACCATTTATCGTAAGTGCTTGCGCCTAATTCAGTGTTATATACTCGCTTGTAGTAATCATAGAATGACTTTAAATCAACACTTGAATCACCGGTTAACTTTGGCAGTTGATTAGGGTCCATTGAGTATTTAAGGCGAGCCATAGCGCAAGCGTAAGATGGACATACTATTAGGTCTATTAGGTTGGAGTCATTAACAGACTCAGATGCTAGGCGCTCTATTAGGTACTCAAAATCCCTAACTAAAAAGGCGTCACAAAATTGCCAGATATCATCATGCGTTGCCGGCTCCATTTGCCAGATACCAAGAGCAGGGCCATTAATTTGCTTAATATACTCACCACAATTAGATTCAATTGCCGCGGTACATAAAAGCAAAAAAGCAGACTCTTTGCTGTAATAGTTGCCACCCATATATTGCAGCGTTGGTTTAATTATATAATCGTGTAATTGCTGTGCATCCATTGTAAAACCCTTAATTTAAAGTTAATATCATCTTACTCATTGCTGAGTGACCCTTCGCCCTATTTCGATAGGGCTTTTTTACGCCTAAAATAACCAGCATCGTGACAGGTTTTAATGTCTTGGCTAGCTTCACCGCATGACGCTAAACCTTTACGAGTCATAAACTGAATTAGCCCTGGTGATGTTTTCTTGCCTTTGTTTTCACTCACACTCTAAACCCTTATAGTTAGGATGCCCGTTACGCTTAACTGATTCAATACCTTGCTCTGCGTCTTGCTCCCACATTGAAACTAGCTCACAGTAGCTTTTACGCTCTGCTGCTTGCTCTTTTTGATCATCACCTAAAGCAACACCCATAAATATTATTATTGTGCAGCAAAGGCCAGCCACTGAGAAAACTGTTTTGTTATCCATTATACTAACCCCAACTCTTTATCAATTTTAATATCTTCAATCTTACGGCGAGCATCTAATTTACGCTGTGCCGCTTGCTTTTTAATTTCTTCGATTGCCTGCTTTGTTGCTTGAGTCTTTTTGATTAAGCGCTCATGCTGCTCTGGTGTCATTGCCATTTCATTCCCCTTAGTTGATAAAACAATACTAGCACCGTTTTAGTGTTTAACTGCTCCGACCAGTGCCGTAAATAGTAAAAAGCCGCAATTAAGCGGCTATGTTCAGATTAAAAAGGTATTCCGTCTGGCGATTGATTTGGGTTAAATCCACCCTGCGGCTGCTGTTGTGGAGCTTGTTGGTATTGCTGCTGTGGAGGTTGTTGATATCCGCCTTGTGCCTGCTGTTGTGATGCGTAACCTTGCTGTTGTGGTGCTTGATTTCCTTGGCCTTGTTGTTTACCACCAATCAAATCAATATTGCCAACAATAACCGATAAAGCCGCACCTTTGCCGTTTTGCCCTTCCCACTCTTGAAGCTCAAGCTCGCCACTTATAGCCACTTGAGTTCCTTTGGTTAGGTAGCTTGGTAATTGACCATCTGCTTTTTTGCCAAACATAGCACAGCGCACCCAGTTTGTTTTTTCTTTGCCACCATAGCCTGACTTAACAGCAACGCTAAATTCGCACACCGTAGTACCCGTTGATAAAACCTTTACTTCTGCTGGGTTACCTAAGTTGCCTGTAAAATTCCAATTGTTCATAATAATTCCTTACTTAATTGTAATGGTGGTTGGGTTTCTTTTTAGTGAAACACCGTTAATTTCTTTGCCAGCTTTTAGGTCGCGTTTTAAAGCATTTATGTCTGGCTTTTCAGTTACTTTAACATCGATATATTCGTCTGGTATTGCGTCTTGGTCGATTATCTCAGCAACCTCAACACCCTTGCGTAATGAAGCGGTGAATAAAGGGCATTCAATTTTAGTAATGCCTGACGCTTCCATATTATGCAGCAAATAAGCTCTAAGATTATTTTTACGGTTCGTTAAAACCTTCTTGCGCTCAGTTAATCGCTTGATTTGACTATCTAGCGCATCAATATCGCCATTCATATTTTCAGTGAATGCCAATATGCCTTTTGCTTTTTCTTCAAACTCGCCAGCTATACCCTCTATAGAGTCGGCCAATGTTTCAGCATCCAAGTCCATGGATTCTAGCGCTTTAATATCTCCTGTTAATTCGTACAATTTAGCCATTAGCTTCTAACTCCTGCTTTCTTGCGTCTTTAACTTTAGTGAATTGCTTAACACCTTGTTCATCACCTACACGCTGGCACTTTCTTATATGCGCCGTGTAAGCGTTTTTAAGGGCATTTAATGATGATAGGTGCTGATAGCTTTCAATTTCTTTTAATTTCCACTCATCGTACTCTCTAGCTTGTTTTGCTAGCTCTGCGTCTTTATCCTCAGACTTCTTGACAGCAAGCTCATTGCTTAGCTCTTGCATGTACTGATTGTCTTCAAACATACCCATAAACACATCAGCATTAAAACCAAGTTTAGATAACGCCTTGCTAACGGTGTTTGTTTCAACTTTCTTTGCAAAGTCTACATCAACACGCTTTTTATCACCCGCGCCAGTTGTGGCTTGTATTGCGTTAGTAATTGGAAACTCTACTCGCTCAGCTTCTGACAGGTAGAAGAATTTAGCTTTGTGCATTACAACACCAAGCGATTCAAACAAGCTCATATCAAAGTCAGACTCACTTAAACCAAAACCTTTACCGTATGAACCAAAAACCTTTGTAGCCTCTTTAAGTTGGTATTGAGGGCTTACTGCGGTATAGCCGCCGCGTTGGTTTACTTTCTTGGTGTGTGTGAAATCGGTTTTTTCGACCTGACTCCATATTGATAGGTTTTCTTTACTCATTGCCGACCCCTTAATCTAAAATGTAAGTGCAAACTTCAAGTCTAACAACTTTAACATCGCCATACTGACCACTAGCCTTTAACTGCTGCGCTCTTGCAATCGCCTTGTGCTGGCAAAGACCTTCGCCCACACCTTCCATTAAGATAGGCTTACCAATTGGATTACCAAAAGCATCAAGTCCACTTTCTGACTCACATAAAACACCGTACATATAGTTTAAATTTGTTTTACTCATTGCTGGTTACCTTATTCAGTTACTATTTTTTTAGCCAGTGACATCACATGACTTTCAATTATTTTCTTTTCTATATACTTCTGCCTACTCATCCCCACCTTTTGAGCTTCCATTTTAATAAGCTCATTGTGTGAGTCTGGTATTTGGCATTTAAACGCCTTTGCTGTGTTCAATTTAAAACCCCCTTCCTGTTAAGTTGCACCCATTATAAACCCCATTAATTAATTATTGCAACCCTTATTTAATCTTTATTTTATTTTAATTACACCTATTGACTAACCCCATAGTTAACCCTACAATTAAATGACTTTAACAACGGAGAGTAAATAAATGAATCACTTTGACGCAGAATACGAAGCAGCTCAAGAAGCTATAACAGAAGCTATCTTAATTAATGAGCAAAACTTAGCTGGTCACTTTAACCATTATTCAGAAGCTGAACTAATAAAGCTTTTGTCCACTGGTAAAAAGTTTTTACGCTTAAGTGAAGGCTGCGGCCATCGCTGCATTGAAATTGAAAACTTAAGCAGCGAAATAGCCCAAGACAACGAGTTTACGCTTATATTAATACGCGAAACACTAGAAGATAACGCAAGCATTGAAAGTGTGCGTGAAATGCTTAACGCTGAAATCTAGCGTCGCATAGCTTACGCA
>Ga0224519_1000002_pt1 | contig 49952 bp, 26 predicted proteins | sample IRBST0metaG_FD_180709 | JGI IMG/M metagenome (GOLD analysis project Ga0224519, IMG submission 180709) | reverse complement strand
AGTAATATAAAGAATTCACGTTTATTAACGTCACTTATGTTAGTATCAAAATCTTTGCTAAAGGATCCCCCGAAAGCTATTCTATTAAACATATATATGGTATATGCGGCAGAGAATACTATTGAAGAGCTAGCAAAAGCACCTAATAAAGGTAATCTTTCAAAAGTACCATATAAGCACATGAATTCTCCTACAAAGTTTAAAGTAAGTGGTGTACCCGCATTACCTAAAGATAGTATAAAGAATAAAACAGAGAATAAAGGCATTATTTGAGCAATACCTCTATAATAACTAATTAATCTAGTACCAGATCTATCGTATAATACACCTCCAGCACAAATAAATAAACCACTTGAAACAAAACCGTGACCTAGCCCTAAAGCTATACCACCTTCTATTCCTTGTATGGTATTACTAAATACACCTAGAAGATATACAGCTGCGTGTGACACAGAACTGTATGCAATAAGTTCTTTAACATCAATTGTTCTTAAAGTACTAAAACTAGCATATATTATAGTTATAACACCTATAAGATATATTATATATGTATAATCGAGAGTAGCCTTAGGTAATAAAGGTAGGATCAGTCTAAATATACCATATAAACTTAATTTTAAAACAATCGCAGCTAATATAATACTACCCCCTAATGGTGATTCAACATGAGCTTTTAGCAATCAAGTGTTCAAAAAGATAGTGGGTGTTTTCACAGCAAAGGCTATAAATATTCCATAAAATAAAAATAATTGTGTAGAATGATTAAAGTTAGTTTTATATAAAGCGTCAAAATCGGTTGTTCCCATTATAGAAGATATAGCTAATATAGATAAGAGTAAAAACAATGATCCAAATAATGTATATAAAAATAAATAGAAACTAGCTCTAACTTTGTTACTGGATCCGAATAAACCTATTAATATAAATAAAGGGGGCAAGATACTCTCAAAAAAAATATAAAATAATAAGATATCTAAAACGAAAAAGACGGCTAATAATAATGTCTCTAATAATAATATAATAAGGACGTATGATCTGACGTTATCCTTAATAGAATTTCAATTACTTAATAGAGCGATAGGCGATATTATTGTCGTTAACAGGACAAAATATATAGATATCCCGTCTAAACCCAAGTAGAAATCATAAGAATTATTTTCATGCATTTCTTGGACATATTGAAATAGATTTGTGCTGAAGTCAAATAAAATGAAAAAGATTAAAGAAAAAAAAAGATTGACTATAGACGTAGTTAATGAAATTGTTTTAGTACGTTTAATGTTTAGAGAAGACAAACCAAAAGACATACTTGTATAGAGAATCATTATCCCGAACAAGGGTATTAATAAAAGCGGAAGTAACATAGCTTTAATAAGTAAGAAAAAAATCATAATAATATAAAAAATCAAAAAAATAGGGATATTTATTTCCCGGTCAAAGGAATTAAATAACAATCGTTATTAAAACCAGTGACATTCTTTAAGATAAGTTTAGGGAATATAAAGTTAATTTATACCGCAAGCTTTTAAGTTTAACATAAAGGCAAAGATATAAATCTTTACCTTTAATCTAAGGCACTTTACCCCCTTAAGCTATTATAACTTCTATTTAATGAGGTTTGTAGAGTATCACTCTAGAATTGTGATGTTAATCAGGGGTATTTCGTTTAGCTTTCTCACAAGTTAAATTTTTCTTATATATTAGCGCTATCTTTAGGCAGAAAAATCTAAAAGATAAGTCTACATATATGCATTAAGTACTTATAAAGAACTAATTAGCCCAAACCTGATCTTAAATCTTATTTAACTATCTATGATTATATAAGTGTTGAATTATAATAGATTAAGATGGGAACTTTGACTACCCAATGATAAAACCTACATGAATTAAAAAAATAAATATCCTAATTATTAAAAGATTTGATAGGTATAAGTCTCATCCTTTAAGATGGGTCTAATAACTATCAACACGCTTCAGCCTTTAAGATGAATCGAACATCTGTCTAAATATTAACAGTATTTTGCTCTACCATTGAGCTATAAAAGCTTATTATAAAAATTAGATGGACCTATATATTACAGTAGACTTAAGCTAACAGTCCCGTAGTTCCGTATTGTCTACTCATTCTCAATCCCTACAAAAGAAAATAATGGAGATATTTCAGGTAAGTAGTCTGAAGAGGATACGCATTGATCAAGTCTTTCTCTAGTTAAAGTATATCTTTATGAACAGAAAGATGATTTTGATCCTACTAAATTTCAATCCGCAAAAGCATCCGGGTAATCACTAATTATTCTTGGCATTCCTTATAGCTATATAATTTAACTTTTTCAGTTAAATTCTTAAAAATCTTTTTTTTTATCTTATATTTTTTATGTTTAAAACGATACCTAAAACCCCTGTGCTTTGCAATAAAAAAGTATTAAGGATAAATTCATTGTATAAATTTGTATATTAATTATTTTAGCACCGCCCAAATAAAATCTAAAGTTTCCCTTCTATTTCTAATAGTGTCTATTCAAATCAGAAACATAAGAATAGTAACTCTTAGTGAATAACACAAATGCTAGAAAAAAAAACACCACCTCAATATACTCTTTTGGCTTATATTAACCTTTTTTTTATTAAAAGATAAGCTGCCCTCCGCTAAAGTATATCTACCTCACTTTAAATTTTATTAAACTAAGTCCTTCTCACCTTCAATCTAGGTAAATCATAATCCAAATGGAATTATAACCTTCCAAGAAAGGGTACTAATACTAAAGAATATAAAGCCATATTATCTAAAAATATCAAGCTATAAAATCGGAGAATCCCAAGTTATAAAACCTTATACAAGTTTTATGGATTAATAAAAAAAATAGCTTCAAGTTATGATCCGCTATTATTATCCTCATAGGACACTGTTATTTCCGTAGTTAGCCTTAGAATTAATTCTTATTATATTTTTCTTATTTATGTATATTAAGGCTTCTTATAAAAGAAGAAATAAAAACAAAAGTTTTAGAATTATTCCAGTCATTAATCCGTACTTCCTGCTCTAACACTGAACTAATAAGAATACTTAATACATAGATATTAGGTATTAATAATTATTATTTAACCTAGTAATAATTTATTTGGGGTTTATTTTATATTTATCAAATAACAGGCGGCATAAGTTCATCATGTAGCCAAGAATCTACACTAAGTTCGCGGCGGTTTCCGCAACTTGTGGACTATTGGCTACAATACTGGCTATATCTGCACCTGCTTGTATAACAACAGGTGCAGCAGCGTTATAAACAATTCTACCTGCATGATAACTTCATAAACCTAGTACAAATACACTTGCACCACCAATAAGCAAAGTTCCACCACTTGCTAATGCATAACCTGTCCATGTAACAGCCGTACCTGCAAGAACAGTCACATTAAAAGAAGATTGTATAGGTAAAGATACAAAAGCATGAGGTTTAGGTGGGCTACTTAAAGCTCACTCTAAAGAATTGTAACTTCTATTTAATAAGGTTTGTAAAATATCACTATAAAATTGTGGAGTTAATCAAGGGTATCTGCTTGTAGCTTTACCTTCAACTAATTGTACATAAACTATATATAAAAATAGCCATGTAGCCACCACACTTATAATACTTCCAAAACTACTTATTAAGTTTCAACCTGCAAAGGCGTCAGGATAATCACTAATTCTTCTAGGCATACCTTGTAGACCTAAAAAATGTTGAGGAAAGAATGTTACATTAACCCCTATAAAGAATATTCAGAAATGTACTTTACCATACATTCTGTTATACTCTAAACCTAACATTTTAGGTATTCAAAAGTACCATGCGCTGTATAATGCAAATACTGCACCCATACTTAAAACGTAGTGGAAATGAGCGACTACATAGTAAGTATCGTGGAATGCAATATCAAGTGATGCGTTCGCTAAAACGACACCTGATAATCCCCCGATAGTAAACATAAATATGAAACCTAAAGCAAATAACATGGAAGGAGTTAAATGTAAAGATCCACCGTAACATGTTGCTAATCAAGAGAATATTTTAATACCGGTAGGAACAGCAATTATTAATGTTGCGGCTGTGAAATATGCTCTTGTATCCACGTCAAGCCCCACTGTATACATGTGGTGACTTCAAACAACAAAACCTAATACACCAATAGACATCATGGCATAAACCATCCCAAGATATCCAAATACGCTCTTATTAGAGCTTGCTGATACTACAGTACTTATTATACCGAATCCAGGTATAATTAGTATGTAAACTTCTGGATGCTTATTAATTAATTTAACACTTTATTTACAATTTAATGGTTTAAAATACATATAACCTTATTATTGTATAACATTAAAAATAATCCCTTAATAAATAAGAATTGTTTTTAAAGACTAGGTGTAGAGTAATACTTAGCAAGCTAGAGTAACGATACACCTGGTGAAGGAGGACCTTTAATTTTGGTAATTTCACAGATGCCCAGCAGATGTAACTGGTCTTAGAAAAAAAAAATAATAATAAATACATATAAATTACCTACCTTACATAGTAGGTTTCAACATTACTACGTATTTCCTTACATAACATATTCCCACGACCTTCTACGGGGAAAGTCAGAACTTCTCTACCTTCTTTTTGTACTTTATTAGCTTTTTCTATAATAAAGTCCTTTTCCTCTTCTGTAAAATTGGATTCTTCATCTATTGTGTTGGTAAATACATTTTCTTTTTCTTCTATAAGTAAAAGAGGCACAACAAAAAAGTAAAATTCAAGACCTAATATCAGAAAAATCCAAAAGAGAATTGCCAGAGAAGCTTAAAAAAAAACACTGTTAATTAAAGCTTTCTTTATAGAAAAGAAGTTATATGTTTTTATTAAAGATGCTTAACATAAAGAAAGTAAATAATATAAAAGGAATAAGCATATTTAGATGCATAAATTAATATAAAGAATTTATTATATATATGTTAAGCATAGTATTACTACTAAGATTGGACTATGTCTTTATCCTCTATAAAAGGATATATCGCATATAGTCTCTGAAGATCCTACTAAAGCAAATATATATACATAATTACTCTTTGGTTTCCTGCAAATTGTCCTATTTTCCCTTACAAGAATTTTATCTTAACTGGAGCAAAGGATGTTCTTGCATACAGCGATATTATTTTATTCTAAAATACGTTATTGTAAACAGCAACAATATTATATTGTAAAATATGTTAAGAACTAAGTATATTTTACCTATAGAAATGCAGCCAATACTAAACGAATAATATCTGTAAAATACGGCCATCCACAAAAGTTTAACCGAAAAACCAGAAAAGATGTTGGAAAAGTATAGGGTCACCACCACCTGCTGCTTCAAAGAATGATGTATTAAAGTTTCTATCAGTTAAAACCATTGTTATACCACCGGCTAACACAGGTAATGATAATAATAATAATACAGCTGTAACTACTACAGCTCATCCAAATAAAGCTAACTTGTGTAGCCTGATCCCAGGACTTCTCATATTTAGTATAGTTGTAATGAAGTTTATAGCTCCAAGTAAACTACTTATACCAGCTAAGTGTAATCCAAATATAGCTAAGTCAACACTAGGTCCACTGTGACTTTGTACTCCACTTAGTGGAGGATAAAGAGTTCAACCAGTACCTACCCCATTTTCTATACCACTAGCAAATAAGAATAATAATAAACTAGGCGGTAATAGTCAGAAACTAATATTATTTAATCTAGGGAATGCCATATCTGGACCCCCTACTAATAATGGTAATAGAAAGTTACCAAAACCACCTATTAATGCAGGCATAACCATAAAGAAAATCATTAAAATTGCGTGGGCTGTAATCATACTATTGTATAATTGATTATCCGCAATATATTGAACACCAGGTCCGCTTAGTTCTAATCTTATTAAAACAGAAAAAGCAGTACCCAATAATCCTGAGAATAAGGCAAAGATTAGGTATAGTGTACCTATATCTTTAGCATTTGATGATCAAAATCACCTTTCTGTTCATAAAGATATACTTGTTTTAACTAAAGAAAGACTAGACCAAGCAATTTCCTCTAAAGGCTGCCTACCTCCACTACTACGATTATGTGCATTGTTTAGGGATTGGATCTCATTATGGCTAGACAAGCAGAAGTCTTAGGGACCGCATGCTATACTATTATCTTTATGATTGCGCATACGTCGTCGTTATTTAAAATTACCTGTTTCATTGTGTAATATAAACTAATATAAAAGACCTAAGTAAACCGCTAGTTAGGGTTTAAGAGATATCTTTTTTATCATATGATATTTTTATAGTTTTGTTAATATATATATTAAAAAGACGTATACCATTCATACAATAAAAAAGCAAATCTTACTTCATTTATATACAAAAAAATAGCCGAGATATCTTTCACTTAAAAAAAAGACTGCTTTGCTTTGGCATACCCTCCCTATAGTGTAAAATTAAAGAACCCTATAGTGTAAACTAAAGAATTCTCTTTTTTTTTAGGTTGATATATAAACAAATCATAAAAACTAGAAACCAAAGAAGAAAGGGAATAATACCTTGGAATAAATAATGAAGAAACTAGAAAAGATTAAACTAGAGTGACTTGTTAATATAATCTTTTTTTTTTATTTAATACGAATCCAGAAATACCTATGCTTAGCAATAAAAGAGTAAAGAGAAAACCATTGTATTTTCTTCTTTTTTTTTACGATATTATACGCTAACTTTAGATAATACTTAAGCCTTATGAATGTTTCCAGCATACAGATAGATTTGAAAGGGGGGGGCTAACACATTTTATTTCTCTGCGTAACATAGGTTTAGCTATACTATTATTATTACATTAAAAGCATTATAAAGGCTTTAACCAGGGCAAAAGTGTCCTTTTTTGTCTTCTCCTTCTTCTCCACCTTTATTTACCCTTCTTTTTTTTTTTACGAAGCGTGCGTAGCAGAAAAAAGCTGGGTCTTTATTTCATAGAGGATCTTATTATGTTTTACGTTTTGGGTGTTTTTTCTTAAGAAAAACAAGACATAATTTTATTATGTTTTCTTAAGAAAAACAAGACATAATAAGGTTTATTGTTGTTTTTACCCCCCCCCCCTTTTCTACTACATTTAATGCACAGCTTTCTGATAATTTTCGTTTTTACCGTTATCTTGGTCCGAATCTTCTAAAGACGAATTTAATACCTCGTCTTGAAAATATGAATCTGAAGTATCATTTATAAAAAAATAAAAATCAACGTCGTTTTCAGAATCTGGGTACAATTCTTCTCATAAGGTATATGGATTTAAATCATTAGCTGGGTTACCAACCGTATTGGTAGGATTTTATTGCTCATTATTTGAAACACCCAAAAGATTAACGGAATTATTAGAAGAAAGAATAACCTTTTTACCTTTATTAATATTATTATCACTACTAGTAAAATGATTTACAATACTAAAAAGAGATAATAAAATTAATAAAAGTAAACTATTGTCAAAGATAGCTAAATAAGGTATTAAGATATAGAAAATAAGACCAATTAAAATATATAAAGCATAACTTGTAATTACTCCAGTATCTAAGCTGGCTATATTTCTACTTAAATTGATTAAACCTTTTTCTAAACCATAAGGTCCTAATAATTCTATACTACCTTTATCCAGAACCCTAGTGGTTTGACCACCTAATTTAAAGACCAGACCAGTTATATATTTATTATAAAATAATTCAATCAAGAAACGTTGATTAAAGAATCCAAATATATTGTAACCTAATCTAGAAAATTTAAAAGTGATAAGAACTTTACCTACAAATTCTGAAATAATTATAGCTAAAACACTAAGAAATACAGTAAATACTAAAGGCAATAATTTAAATAAAGTAGGTACAGCAAACTCAGTATCTAACATTATTTCATGCGTAGGATGAATAAATAAACTATTATCCGCAAAGAAACCTGAACCTAATCCAATGAAGATATCTTTAGTAATATAACCAAAGAATATAGAGAAAATTGCTAATATGATTAAAGGTAAGCTCATATAAATATCACCTTCATGAGCTCCTTTAAAAAAAGTAACACGTACCTCTTTTGGGACTACATTAAGCGGATTTCTAATTCCAACTATGTAATCTAATGTTGGTTCATAGGTAGTTATTCCTTTATAAGAAGTAATATTAATATAATTAACCTTAGGTCCATTAGGGTTTGTTAAAAAAGTTAAGTATAAAACTTTAACACTGTATAGAGTAGTAAACATAGCACCAATAGTAGCTATAAAGTAAACTACTGTACCTCCGAAATAAAACTGTCCATAAGCAGATTCTAAAATAAAATCTTTGGAATAGAATCCAGTCATAAAAGGGAAAGCTACTAAACTAAGACTAGCTATTAACATTACAGAATAAGTTAAAGGTAAAAATGGTCTTAATCCACCATATTTTCTAAAATCTTGATTATCAGCTACTGCATGAATTACAGCACCTGCACCCAAGAATAATAGTCCTTTATAAAAGGCATGGTTAACTAAGTGGAATAAAGCTATGTTGTATGAAGATAAACCAACAGCTATCACCATCATCCCTAATTGACTCATAGTGGAGTAGGCGATAACTTTTTTAATATCTTGTTGGAATAATCCTATAAGACTACTGAAAACAGTAGTTATAGCACCTAATCATAAACATAAAATTAATACAGTTGAACTATATTCTATTAAAGGACTTGTACGCATTAATAAATACACACCCGCAGTTACCATAGTAGCTGCGTGTATTAAAGCACTAACAGGTGTAGGACCCTCCATCGCCATAGGTAACCAAACGTGTAATCCAACTTGAGAACTTTTAGCCATAGCACCTATTAATAGACATATACCTATAATTGTAACAATATTTTCATTAACAAAAGGTGCTAATGAGAATACGGTACTATAATCGATGTTACCAAAACTTCATAGAATAGCAAACATACCTATAGTTAAAAAACAATCACCCACTCTGTTAGTTAAGAAAGCAGACATAGAACTTTGATTTGCGGCTATTCTAGTAAATCAGAAACTTATTAAAAGATACGAACAAACTCCCACACCTTCTCATCCTACAAACATTAATAAAAAATTATTAGCTGTAACAAGTATAATCATCATAAAGGTGAATAAACTTAAATAACTAAAAAATCTCTGATTATGAGGATCATGACTCATATACCCTATAGAGTAAATATGAACTAAAGAACTAACTATTAAAACAGGTATTAACATAGACACTGTTAAACTATCAAAATGAAAACTTCATAAGACATTAAGTGATTCACTATCAATTCATCTAAAAAGGTTTATTGAGACAGGTATATTATTTAAACCAACTTCAAAAAAGGCTACGATTGCTAATAAAGTTGTTACAATTACACTTGTACATGTAATTAATTGTGCTCCGCTAACTCCGGTTTTTCTACCAAAAAACCCGGAAACTATTGATCCTAATAAAGGTAAAGTAAGTATAGCTAAATACATTATTTATATTCTATTGCGATGCTTCCTCTTAATCGATAAAAAGCAACTAAAATACCTAAACCAATCGCTGATTCTGCACCAGCTATTGCTATTATATATATAGCAAATGTTTGACCTAATATATCGTCAAAGCTAAGTGAACTTATCAATATTAAGAATGTAATAGCTAATAGCATTATTTCAATAGAAATAAGCATTAATATTATATTTTTTCTGTTTAATACGAAACCAAGGATTCCTATTAAAAAAAGTATTAAGGATAAATTCATTGTATATTATTTTTTATTTCATTATATTCTTTTGCCCGTAGGGCACATAAGCAAAGTATCTTTAGATATACAATTTGTAAGGCCTTTAACATAAATTTTATATAATTTATGCTTTTAGCCCAATCCGAAAAGAAAGTATTAAGGATAAACTCATTGTATATCTTAAATTAAAATTTATATCTTTAAAGTTTTCCATTTAAATTTAACCTAAATATATTTCATAAAAGGACTCACTATTATAGTGTTTCCTTCAGAGCTAATGAAGGCTAAAAATAGAACACCACCTCAAAATACTTATTTAGTTTGATAATTTGCGATTAATTATGCAAACATAGGCTTTTTAAGTATTTCTACCTCACTTTAAAGATACTGGCTCTATAATAGTGTACCAGAGGTAAACTAATCCGCATTATCTTAATAATAATCGTGATACACTTCTAAAGGACTATTAGCAATGTGTACTACAATATGCACAAGCTTTACCAGGGATAACTAAAACCTCTTCCCCATTAGCTGCGTAAGTTAGACATCTAACTCCGGCCATAGGTACGTCATACGAAAATCCAATGAAGCTAAATTCTAAACCAAAGACTAAAAAGACTAATATTAGTATTAAAATACTAATAAAGCAATACTAGCATACTTTAATTTTGGTTGAAGTTCGTTTACCCTTGGTTGATTCTTAGTATTGACATTCAAAGCTAATGCGATTAAAGTTCCTATTATTAAACATAGTACGACATTAGTTAGGGAAATATTGAAATTAGATAGTATATATGGGGAATTTAGTAGTATATATTTTATTTTTTTTTTCGATTTAGATTAAAAACAATAAAATAGCTTAAACAGTGTTGCATATTTGAAGACCGTCGTCTTAAGCTGGTACCCTTTATGTATCACAAGTTTATTGTTTCTGAAGTCAAGACAAGAACTTTTCTAGACTAACTGCTTCAATAACTATCGGCATAGAGCTATGTAAAATACCACATATTTCTGAACATTGGCCATAAAAGATTCCTTCTCTGTTAATAAGAACAGAGACTTGATTTAATCTACCAGGATATGCGTCACATTTAATTCCTAAAGAAGGACAAGTGAAAGAATGAATAACATCTGCCGCAGTTATAATAAATCTAACGTGTGTTAATTCGGGTATAATTACTCTATTATCTACCTCTAACATTCTCAAAGCACCATCCTCTAAATCTACTTCTGGAACTAAGTATGAATCAAACTCTAGAAATTCCTCATCTGCATTTAAAAAATCAGAGTATTGATAACTTCAATATCATTGGTGACCTTCTGCTAATACAGACAAGGCTGGATCACTAACTTCATCCATTAAGTATAATAACTTAAAAGATGGAAAAGCAATTAGTATTAATATTAAGGCAGGTGTAATTGTTCATATTAATTCTATTAATGTACCATGGTTTAGATATTTATGTGATATAGGAGACTTACTACTAACATAATTTCTTACTATAGATATCAACATTCAACCGACACTAAATAGAATTATAACTAAATAAAACATAATGTTATCGTGTAATTCAACTAATCCTTCCATTTGGGGAGTAGCGCTATCTTGAAAATATAGCCCTCAAGGCCTTGGTGTGTCACAGTTACAAATAAGACTTAAAAACAAGAAATTTATCATATATATATATTTATTTTTTTTTTTATTTAGGTTAAAAACAATAAAATAGCTTAAGACGACGGTCTTCAAATATGCAACACCGTTGTCTTAAGCTGGTTGTATATCTTTTAAAGCTATATTATTCTGGATTAGAAGCATTTTATATACTTTTTTTATCATTCTCTAGAAAACTATATAAGTAGCTTAGACTGTATTATATACTTTGAGATAGTACAATCTAATACTTGCTTAATTTTAACACTTACTGATTCTATTATGAGAAGATATAATTATATAAAATATCATATATTTCTTCACATAGCCCAATAATTGTTTATTACTTATAGTACTTAAACATAACAATAATATTATTCTTGAAGTTAGAACAAGAGTTTTTCCAAACTAATAGCTTCAAGAACTATTTGCATAGAACTGTGTAAAATAGCACATATTTCTGAACATTGAGCATAAAAGGTTCCTTATGTATTAATAAAAACAGAAATTTAATTTAATTTAATCTACCTGAATATGCGACATATTTAACACCTAAAGCAGGACAAGCGAAATAGTTTAACACATAGGCGGCAGTATGCTTCGCCTAATACACAAAATCTCAGTTAACCTCTGAAAATAACCTTTTTAAGATTAGAGCAATCCAAGAGAAAATAAATGCTAATTGTTGTTTAAGAATTTCTTTTAATATTTTTAGTAGTATACAAGAAAGAAAGACTTAATCACTTTTATTTTATAATTAAATACATGCAACTAGCCAAGATATATCTTATAGCAAATTAAAATTTGTAGGTATTATTTCAAAACTATATAATATACAAGGAACTAAAACAACAAACGCAATAACTATCGGTAATAAGACAGTTCAACAAAAGGACATCAATTGGTCAAAACGAATTCTCGGGAAAGACGCTCTAGATCATATAAAGACGAAAATCATAATACAAGATTTTATTCCTAAAGTTAAACCATATAACAATCCTTCCATTAAAGGATCTGAAAATATACTTTCATTATATAAATTAGTTATATAGTAATCAAAATTAATATATTGTATTAAATTAAACATTAAACTAAATAAAGGCAAATAATCAAATAAATAACCTCCTAAAAAGAGGATACTAGTTAATATACAGATTAAAACAAGACTAGCATATTCTGCCAAAAAAAAGAAAACGAAAATAACAGCCGCATGCTCTGTCATAAAACCACTAACTAATTCTGATTCAGCCTCGGCCAAATCAAAAGGAGCTCTATTAGTTTCCGCAATAGACCCTATAAAGAATATAAGAAATACTGGAAACAATGGTACTATGAACCATATAGCTCTTTGAGCTTCTATAATGACAGTAAGATTTAAACTTCCTGTTAACATTACCACAAGTAGTATCGCAGAACTTAAAATTAGTTCGTAACTTATCAGTTGTGCTGTACTTCTAAGTGAACCCAAGAATGCATATTTACTGTTAGCACTTCAACCTGCTAATAATATTCCATATGTAGATAAAGAAGAGACTGCTAACATATAAAGTATTCCTAAATTTAAATCACTTAAAGATATACCGGGACCGTAGGGTATTACTAAATAACCTAATAATGAGAATATTAAAGTAATAACAGGGCCAAGAAAAAAGAGACCTAAGTTTGCTTGTACGGGTGAAACATATTCTTTTAAAAGAAGTTTTAAAGCATCTGCAAATGGTTGTAAAAGACCAAAATATCCGACTATATTAGGACCTAATCTTCTTTGCATACTAGCCATAGTTTTTCGCTCGGCTATAGTTACAAAAGCTACAGTTAATAAAACAGGCACAGTTACTATTAAAACTTCTATTATTGAAATTAAAGTTGGTATATATAACATCTAATACTTATGTATTCTAAGTTTAATATAAATGAAAATTCTTAAGGAATTTATTAGAATAAAATCTAAGGTTGAAAATAACTTTTTATAAAAACCTTCTTTTAATAAAAAAAAAAGGAGAATATGTGTAAAATTTATCTAATATAATTTAATATAAGGTATTATAAGTATAATACTTAAAACCAAGCAACTGGACATTAGGTGTATTATGCCCCCCCCCCCTTTTTTTTTTCTTCGCCTAGCTAATCAGTGATAAGAAATATTCTTGTTACAAGACAAAATATCAGGATAACCCCTAGTAGAAATTAAAAGTGTTATTTTCAGGGGATTCTTGGACAAATTGGAGGTGGTTGCGGCTAAATAAAAATAAAAGAAAAACAACAAAAAAAAATAAAAAGATTTAAATTATTTTAAGACGTTTAATGTTTAAAGACAGGCAGTTACTAAGACATACCTGTGTAAATAGTCATTATACCGAACAAAGGTATTAATAATAAAAGAGTAAGTAAGTAGCATGACTAAAAAAAAAGAAATTCCTTGAAGGTTAAAAAAAAATTTGCCATAACTATTAGGACAGTTTAAATTAACTTTGGATATACCCAGAGGCTTTTTAGGTGATTTAGGATTTATAAAATAATATCAGTTTTGCTTTAAGCAAAAGAGCTTTTGTCCATTTTTCACAAAATGGTTCAGACTATTTCTTCATTTTCTTTTTTTTTTCTTTTAAATATATTTACTCTTTTTAGTGAAGAATTTCCTAGCGAAGCAGAGACTAAATAATCCTTCCCTTTTAACGTAAACTCCCGCAACCCACCCTCGTCTACTTTAATTAGATGTAAACTACACCGTTAACGTTGAATATCTTCTTTTGGGCTTCTTACTCTTAAAAGTCTTAAAAAAAAATTGCTTAATTTTAATTAAGCAACATATAGTAGAAGAAAAGCCATCATTAAAGCAAATAAACCAGTAGCTTCGGCAAAAGCGAAACCTAAGATAGCGTATGAAAACAATTGACCTCTTAAAGAAGGGTTTCTAGCTACACCTAAAATTAATGCACCGAAAACTACACCAATACCTATTCCAGCACCGATTAAACCTGTTGTGGCTAATCCTGTTCCTATAATTTTTGCTGCTTGGATCATCTCTTAATTTAGTATACCCTTACATTATTATAATATAAAAAATAATCCTATATAATATAGGCATTATTAAAAAATCTAAGAAGCTTTACGTTTACTTTTATCTTCAACTTCTAATGAAGTTGAAGCTTTACGTTTAGTACCACTAGAAGAAGATTCAACTACAGGTTCAGCTGTAGGTATTTCAAAGTCTGCTCGGTTATATGCAGGTAAATCCGTAGAACTAGAAGCTCTAGATGAACTAGTATTACTTGATGAAGTTGAAGCTTTACCTTTACCTTTATCTAGAACTTCTGATGAAGTTGAAGCTTTACCTTCAGTACCACTAGAAGAAGATTTCGATACAGAATCAATATACCAATCTCTTGGAGTTTTTTGGAATAAACGCTCTAATTTTTGAATGCGATCGGTTTCTTTTTTTGCTAACATTCTAATTTCGGCTTCCATCCTTCTAGCTTCACGTAATCTAGGCCCTCTAATAGATTCAATGTTTTTAACCAAAGGAGTATATTGTTTTAGAAGTTCACGACCTTCTTTTAAAATTTTTCCGTTTTTTTGCGTGCCTTGTGTACCTATTTCTATAGAATTTATTTCTTTTTCAATCGCGTCTAATTTTTTAGCTAGTCTTTTTGCTCGTATCATTTTGGGTTCCAATTTCTCGTCATCAGAATCATCATCATAATGTGAAGATTCGTCATCGGAATCATAATCATAATGTGAAGATTCGTCATCACCAGAATCCATCTTGAGAGTATCTGGCCATGGTTTAACCTCATTTCATAAGACCTTTAAATTAGAAGCTAATGCTTCAATTACACCTTTAAGGGGTAATTTCGTAAATAAAGACATACACCCTGATACAAATCAAACCAATGTATCCCATGGATCAATAAAATAACTTAATAAAAAATTAGCTAAACCCGAATCTTTAATTACTATGGTTAAAATAATAACTAGTACACCGAATAGTACGTTAGCCAATGTAAAGTGTTTTAAAAGATTATCCTTAGTAAAAATTTTACTAAAGATATTAGGCTTTAAATTAACTAAGCATGTGGGTGCAAAACATCAGGTGAACGACTTAAATCCATTAAACTATTTTCTAATAAACTAACTAAAGGTACTATAATTAAAAAATGAGCAAAGTAAAGAACAGTACTTATTTGTCCTAATTCTATAAAAGGTGATTCTACGTGTTTTGCACCTAAAACCATTAATATTAAGAAGTTAGCTACAAAGATATAAAATGCTATTTTACTTAAAGGTCTAAATTGTATACCTCTACTTCGACTTAAATCTGTAAATGGCATGGCTAACAATATTAAGATTGCACTTAACATTGCTATAACACCTAATAATTTGTTAGGTATAGATCTTAATATAGCATAAAATGGAAGTAAATATCACTCCGGAACTATCGCAGGTGGAGTTTGCATTGGATTAGCCATTACGTAGTTATCGCTGTCTCCAAGGTAATTGGGCATAAAGAATACAAATACACTTAATATAATTATAAATAAAAATATAGTAATTAAATCTTTAAATAGGAAGTATGGAGCCATAGGTAATCTATCATAGTTACCTGAAACACCTAAAGGATTTCCTGATCCTGCACTATCGTGAAGTGCTATTAAATGCATTAAAACTAAAGCAGCTAATACAAATGGTAAAACAAAATGTAAGGCGAAGAATCTGTTTAATGTAGCATTATTAACAGAAAAGCCACCTCATAGAAATTCCACTATATCTTGTCCTATTCATGGTATAGCACTCATAAGGTTTGTAATAACTGTGGCACCTCATAGCGACATTTGTCCATAAGGTAATACATAACCCAGGAAACCTGTAACAATCATTAATATGAATATAACTGTACCTAAAGTTCATACTAATGTTCTAGGGGCTCTGTAAGATCCATAGTATAATCCTCTACCGATATGTAGATATACTAAGAAAAAAAAAGCTGATGCTGTGTTACTGTGTAAGTAACGTATTAATCAACCGTTGTTAACATCCCGCATGATATGCTCTACGGAATTAAAAGCTTCTAATACACTAGGATTGTAGTGCATGGCTAAAGTTACTCCAGTTATTATTTGTATAATTAAACAAACAGCTAATAAAGAACCAAAATTTCATAAATAGCTTATGTTACTTGGTTGAGGGGCATCTATTATATATGAATTTACCAATTTTAATAGGGGATGACTTTTAAAAATTCTCATTAATTTAAAATATTGTATATTATTTATTTCTAGAAGTTAGATGGGTCTGTGCAAATTCTTTGTTTTTTTTTATTTATACTCTAGTAGTTAAATTAAACTATATACATTAAGAAAGTAAAACTCTCAATAAAAGACAAAAGATATTATCATTAAATACTTGAAAAGATAAATAAGAATTATATTTATATCTTTTTTTTTTAGTGTTACAATATGACTATATTCTCACGTGTCAAAAGACACCCTACTTCCCCCTTTTAATCCAGATTAGTATATCGTGAAAAAAAAAAAGGAAATATTTGACACTAAAATTCTTTTTTTTTCATTCGAGCTTTTAAGTTACGAGATTGGGACTGCAAAGCAGAGAATCGCCAGAATCCTAAAAGAAGATATCGAACGTAAATTCCCACATCCTTCCCTCGTCTACATTAATACTATATAAACTACACCGTCTACGTTTTATATCATCTTTTTTTTTTAAGCATAAGAGCTTTTCACCGTTTTTCGCAAAATGGTTCAGACTATTTTTTCATTTTCTTTTTCTTTTAAATATAAGTAACGCGAAATATATAATTTAGGCTCAAAAGTAATCTATTTACTCTAGGTTATAAAAAAGGTTTATTGCTCGACCTATAGATACTCTACTGTATATAGAGTCCGGCAGAATTGTAAAGGGAATAGGGAATAATTTACGATATAGAATCCCAAATTTCTTTAGCTAAATTTATTATATCTTCAGATATAAGTGTTTTATCTTGAATAGGACTACCTTCAACGAAAGAAGAAGCTTTTGTTTCTGTAACCGTTGAAAAAGCTCTGGTTTCTAGGTAAGGATTCTTTATTCGGAACAGAGTACTTTAAACATTTAATTACTGGGGCCTCCTGTCTTATTTTTATTTAATTTACTAGATAGAAATCTTATTTAAAGTAATTAAACATAATAAGATTAATCTACCATAAATATTTTATGTAATTATTGAAGAAATCCAGATAATTAAGTATATTACTGCCAAGATATTCCTTAACATCGTCTAAATCTTAAAATTCTTTAAGAAACGGATGATAGCAAATATTTTTTTTATCGCTGATCACAAAGAAATATTTGATCATTAAGAGAATTTTAGATTATTAACTATAATTCTTCGATTAAAATAAATTATTAATTATATCGTTAATAACTCCCTTAATCTCCTCGTCTCAGCGAGCTACATCCTCAGTATTACCGTCTGCTGCATCTAAATCGCGTTCACAGGTATCCTCATCCACTTCATCCAAGATGGCTTCCACTATATCCTATAATTCCTCCGGAGAATATGGAGAGGGCGGAGTTGATTGAGTAGGTGGTGTAGGAGGAGTATTGTCAGGCTGGTTCTCACTGTTTGCTGAGGTTCAAACACTTGAACTTATCTCTGAATATTCATCCTTGCATATACAGAAAAAAAATTATAATAACGAATTGGATGAAATGAACTTAAAGTCCCAGTTATACTTGTCTTCTGGTTGATCAATCTAATCATTTGTCTACTGTCTATTTTTAAAGCATTTTTGCCTAACTCATATACAAACCCTAAGGTTAATGCTAAAAAAAATACTAGCATTATAATTAAACCATATATACTATTTGCATATGCACTAACTACATAAGGATAAACCAAAAGAATTTCTAAATCAAATAATAAAAACAATAATGCAAAGATAAAAAAAGAAATACTAAACTGAGTCCTATTTTGACCTAAAAAAGAGTGAAACCCACATTCAAATACGCTATCTTTTTCTTGATAAGGATTATGGGGAGCGAATAGGAAATTAACGGCTAAGAAGATAATAGCCAATAAAGGTATAAAAAAAAAAAAGAAAGTAGTACTTGTCATAATTAAGAATTAAATAATATTAAGGCTAATATATTAGCCATGCTTAATCATTCTTGCGGTATAAAGATAAATAAAAATATTGTTAAGGTTAATATTGATATAGTAATAGTTAAAGAACTAGACAGTACAATACTATCAGATTTAAAAGTTAGGTTTTGGATTGGCAGATTTTCACGTAGAATCTTGCCATATAAGTTCATCTCATATAGTTCAGGGTTAATTCTATATTTTGCCTTATAAAAAAAAACTTGTTTTATAATATTTAAATAATAAACAGCACTAATAACACTAGTTAGTATAGCAATTATACTCAGAAAAATGTAACCACCATCTATAGCGGCACTTAGTACCATCTGTTTGGCAAAAAATCCTATAAGAGGCGGTACACCTGCAAAAGAAAATATTGTAATAGTTAAGCTTAAAGCTAAGACAGGGTTAATATAAAAATATCCTTTCAATTGACTTATCAATTGTATCGGTGAATTGTTTTTTTCAGCTAATTGTTTATCCTCGTCGCTTTCCTCTGTATAAGAATATATGGAAAACCCTATACTTATAAGTATAATGAAGGCATTTAGGTTACTTATAGAGTATTGCATTAAATAAAAGAGAAAAGCTTGTATCGATTCGACACTATTTATGCTTAACGCTAACAAGATAAAACCTAGATGTGAAATAGTACTATATGCAAATAACCTTTTTATTCGGAATTGTGTTAAACCTACTACTGAACCTATGATTAAAGAAAGTAGAGAACTTATTAGTAAACTAGTGGTTCAACTAAATTGAAAATTAAACAAGGAATTACTCGTATAATGTACTAATTCTAAGAAAAATATAAAGATTGAAATTTTCGCTACTATAGCAACAAATGTTGTAACGATTGTAGGTATAGCATCATAGACATCAGGGGATCAAAAATGAAAGGGTGCAGCCGAAATTTTGAAAAGAAAACCTATACTTAATATAAGTAAAGAAAAATTAATATAATGAGATTCATATCAATATGTGAGATTATTACATTTATCCATAGCTAAATCGCTTAAACTGGTTATCACATATACACCATCCAGATTAGTAGTCCCTGAGTTGGCATATAATAAACTAGTACCTAGCAAAATAAAACATGAACTCAAACCACCTAATAAAAAATAAGTAAGACCACCTTTTGTGGCTAATTCTGAATTTCTATATAAGGTACTAAGTAAATATAATCCATAACTTTGTAATTCTATGGAGAGAAATATTGAAACAAAATCACTTGTAGATACTAATAATGTCGCACCAGTTATAATAAATAATAATATTAATGGATATTCTATTATTTTAAACTGTTCTCCCATTTTATTAACTATTCTTGTTTTATAATAAGAAAATTGGTATCTTGCTATTTCTAATACAAAAGAATATTCAGGGATCCAAACTCTTCTAGGATAAAAGGCGGTTAGTTGTAAAATAACCGCACTTATCCCCAAAAGAAATATTTGAAAAATCTGTGTAGTACTGGTTGCATGAAATAAACCCCCATATAGTCCTATACCACTGGTTAAACCATTAATAGGAATATTAATCATTGATTGTAAAAAAGAGAAATATAGGATTGCCATAGTTATTCTGTTAAAAAGTAATGATTTGTCTCTTCTGGCTGTCAAAGACATTGAGAGTAATAAAAAAAAGATAGATAAAGTAAGCATGAAGATCAAAACTTTTAATGTTTAGTTTTACTACTGCTCAATTATTTACAACTCTGTACCTTTTCCACGCAAATTCTCTTGAACTACTCGTGAATTCGAATAAAGCTATTTAAACATTAAATCTCTAATTTCCTAGTTAAGTTTACTTAATTTAAATAGATTTTTATTTTTAAAATATTCGACGCTAGCCTAGGCCGAATTTTCAGGAACTCTATGGTTTTATTCTTATATTAAAATATTGTAAAAGTGGTTTAACTGAATACCTGTTTACGGTAGACAACTTAAAAAAAAAATAAGGAGGAGGCTTCGCAAAGAAAAGATTAACTTATTTTATAAGAAAATGTTTCTTAAAAGTTTATAACTATATATCCGAGAAACGACTTGAACGTTCACGATGTTATATCACTTAATCTTGAATTAAGGCTGTCTACCAATTCCAGCACACGGATCAAGCCATTAGAGTTATAAATTATAATAAATTAACCTTGGAAAATATTTAACCGGGGTACGACGAATAGATACTGCTCTAATAGCCTTGGCAAGAATAAAACACTTAAACGTAATATTCTTACTGGTATATACATATGTTGAAAAACGGAAGTATTACTAATAAAAACCTATATTAAACTCTAAACAAATTTAAAAGTAGAAATGCAAATGAAGATCTTTTGTAATTTTTTACTGCATTTTTCACCACTTTACTACCATTATAAAAATCCTTTGTAAATTTATTTAATCTTAAATAAATACTACTAAGACCCCTAGTTTCATTTACTCTGGTTTAACAGTACTATCTAAGCGATTTTCATATATAAAAAACTGAATAAAGTTTTTTATTCTGTTATAAATTTCGTTAATTCTTCACTATTTTGCTTACATGGTAATGTTACAGTGAAACCTCTACTTATTGTAGAAAAAATCTCTTCTACCTATTGTCTTTATTTGCTTTACCTATACTTTGATATTAAGTCTAGCATAATTGTTAGTTTTGCTTTTATCGCTATTTATAGGGCTAAATTCATTGTTATGAATAATCATTTTTATGCTTAAAGGAACTCCCTTTAGATAAATAAAAATGATTATTAATTTTTAACAAAGCCGGGGGAGAAATTTGAATTCTCATTATTAATGCATGAAATTAAGGTTTTAACCAATTAAACTACCCTGGCTCATTATTTTACTTTTTTACACAAAGAAACAACATATAGGGTGAATACCCTGATTCGAACAGGGAACATACTGTTCCACATACAGTCGCTCTACCTTTGAACTATATTCACCTGAAAATTCGTGTTTAATTCGATCTCAAAGCTCAAGGAATATTAAGAAATAAAAATGCTCTTATGTTGGAGTGATTCGAACACTCAATTATAAATACCAAAAATTTATGACTTACCTGTTAGTCCACAACATATATTAAAAACTTATATATTTAAGTCAGTAATTAATAAATATAATATAAGGTAAACCCGACTTGAACGGGTAAAATTAAAAAAAATTAAATAGGCCTAAACTATTCATGTCTACCAATTCCATCACTACCTTTAAGATTATAATATAGTATTACGCAATTAATATGCGATATTTTGCGCAAATAAGCTTAAAGTAAATTAAGAAGTTATATATTAAAAAGAAATAAAAAGATCGCTTCCCCATTAATCTAAAAGTATCTAAATCTTGATTATCACATATGTTTAACACATCCCTCGCTTAATATATAAGCTAAACATCCTTAGAATTTCGTTCGACCGTATAGTAGCCAAAGACTATACTAATCACATAAGGCCTGCGGGATTCGAACCCGCATGACAAAGATTAAAAGTCTTGTATTTTACCATTAAACTAAGACCTCTTTTGGATTAACTCTAATTAACATAGAAAATTAAGAGAATCTTTTTTTTTTATATATAAAAACTATAAGACCCATCATTTTATGCTTTTCTCTCTTCTTATTCTTATTTTTTTTTTCTGGGACTAAACTAAGAAAATGTCGTAAGAAAGGCAATTTCTTGTAAAGAAATCCTTCTATTAAAACCCTAATATGATTATGGTGTATAGCAGAAATCATAGTAATAATATGGGGTAGGGGGACTGTTCGAAACAAGATTTGAACTTATAACCTAAACATCTTCAGAGTTTCGCTCTACCAATTGAGCTATTCGAACTTTTTATCTTAATATATCCTTTAATCAATGATAGTTTATAACATTAATAGTTCTAAACTTATTAGGGCTTTCTTAATCCTTATAGTTAAATAAAAAGAATAAATATGGAGACATCAGGACTCGATCCTGAATTAACGATATGCAAAATCGCAGTTTTACCAGTTAAACTATGTCCCCTTTCGCTTATATATCTTTTTTTTTATAAAACTTTGACTTATATAACATTTTTATTTACTGACCAATTATCCATGCAAGACACGTCATATATGTCATCCTCGAAGCCCTTCCTAATATGTCTTGCAAAAAAAAATCTTGCAAAATACTTTTCAACCCCACTAATTTTATATTATCATGTTTAAAGTTATAAACATAAAATGGAGAAGTATTAGCTGATGAGAAAAAGACAGAACTTTTTACTTATTATATAACTAAGTCTTTTTTTTTTAATTGCAGAACTTACACAGCTTTCTATACTATTCATGTGTTCATTTCTAGATACCAGTTAATTTCCTTTAGCTTTTAATCTTTAGACTATAATGTCAGCATTTTTCAAGAAACAACTGAATCAATAGACATTACCCTCTTATTTTCTATATTAATTTAATTCTTTTTATTGTTTTTCTGTTTTTTTTATAAAAAAAAAAGAGCGAAAGAAAAAAAAAATTCTCTTGTTTTATAAGAAAATGCCCCTTAAAAGTTTATAACTCTTTATCCGAAAAACGACTTGAACGTTCACGATATTATATCACTTAATTTTAAGTTAAGACTGTCTACCAATTCCAGCACTCGGATTTAAGGGCTTTAGCTTAAGAGTCTATCTTTTCTATTTGTCTTCTCTCTTTTAGTCTATTTTATATTAAGAAAGAGGATCTTCTCTAGTTTAGTAAAAACTAGGTAGTTAATATTTTTAAAGAATTTAGGTCGTGAACGCTAACCCTTTAAAATGAACAAAATTGTTCTTTTGCATATTACTAAAATACAAAAATCTCAGTAGAAATAAGTATAAAAATCTTATTAATAATAGCTTACGTTATTTTAGAATATCACATTATTTTACGGAAATTACCTGTTTTTGCAAATAAAATCCTCCCTTATAAACTATACCGGTATTTTGGAGTTTAACTCCTCTAACCCTCCCTCATCTTTTTTTTTTAGTAAAGATATATTTGTATTTACTAAAAATACTACCTCCAGGCTGTTTACTCTAAAGGCTGCCTACCTCCATTATTACGACTATGTGAAATAATGGGGGCTTGAACTTGGATTTGTGCGAAGGGAAAAAAAGTGCGAATCTTACTTCTACATATAAAAGTAAATCTTCTTTTTAGTAAGATTCTTCTACTTCTCCTAGATTCGAACTAGAATCAAGATTTTAGGAAAATCCGGCTCGACCATTGAGCTAAGAAGTACTTAGTACCATCTGTTTGAAAAAAAAAGCAAAATCTTAAAAGGCTTTACCTGAAAAGCGTATGCTTTTTTTTATCAGTCTTTTCCCTTTTTTCTCTTTTAAAGAGGATCTTCTCTAGTTTATTTAAAAGTAGAGAAGGTAGTGTTAGTATTAGAAGCCTTCTTAGAAATGCGTATGTTGGACATGAGCCAATTATGTTACTATTACATCAATCCGCATTAATATCTTTTTTTAATTATTTCTATTAATAAGCCAAAATATTCGTCGAACGTGTAGCCTCAGAGGGGATCGAACCCTCGCATGTAATGACGAAAACATTATGTCTTAACCACTTGACTATAAGGCCTTATTATTTTTAATTAATATAATCGAAGTCTAGTGCAAGTATCGCGCTTGCTTCAGCTGGTTACAAATCAGCTGCATTACTTTTATGCTAACCAGACTAAAGTAATGGAATTGATTTATAAGAGACAAATTTTGTAATGTTGGATATTAAGAAATTTTTAGTTATATATGAAATTAGTACTTTATACCTCAAAACATTTAAATTCTTTCAGCTAAAGCCTATTAATCGCAATATTCTATATAAGGTAGATGAGACTCCAAGGGGGCGTAGGTAAGAAGAGAAGCAACAGCCGATCTCTATTACCATACCTACAACCAAGAGGCGTAAATTAGGAAAGCCAAAGACTCCTTTGACCCTCCCCCATCTCTTACTTTACATAAGACTATTTGCAAATCCGTAGTGTTCAACTACGTATATTTAAGAATATATCAAAGTAAGTTTCGTGCCTAGATGCCTTCAGCACTTATTTTTAACTAACATAGCGTTCCTGCCGTGCCCATGCTATAAATTTACTTAAGTGAAAGTAACATCCCAGTATAAACTTTTGTTTATACTTAAATTAATATTGGGCGCATAAACAACAGGTAAACCAGAGGTTAATATACCCAGCTCCTTTCGTACGAGGGGTATATCCTTCTTTTATTCAAATTTCCTCTAGAAGATAGAAACCATACTGTCTCACGACGTATTTAACCCAGCTCGTGTAACTTATTAATCGACGAACAGTCGAACCCTTCATGATTCCTGCATTCATGTGGATAAGTTAAGCCGACATCGAGGTGCCAAACTGCGCACTCAATTTGTACTTCCTGGCGCAATTAGCCTGTTCATTTTTTTGTTTTTTTTTTTTAAGCATAAGAGCTTTTCACCGTTTTTCGCAAAATGGTTCAGACTATTTCTTCATTTTCTTTTTCTTTCTTTTAAATATAAGCAACGCGAAATATATAATTTAGGCTCAAAAGTAATCTATTTACTCTTTTTAGTGAAGAATTTCCTAGCGAAGCAGAGACTAAATAATCCTTCCCTTTTAACGTAAATTACCACAGACTTCCCTCGTCTACCTTGTATTAATAAGATCATGTTATATCAAATACCAAGATGTAGACTACACCGTCTCCGTTCTAGGTCTTATTTAAGGTTATATAACATGATCTTAAAAGATAAACTTTTTTTATTGGATCGATATATTAATATAGCAAAACGAAAAAATTTAGGTTAATATTTCCAGATATTATCTACTACTTACTCAACCTTTAACACCATAAGCTCCATTACGATTCTTGGAATTTATTACAGTGTACTGTATATTAGATTTTAAATAACCTCTTAACATAATAGCGGGTAATCCTCTGAATGAAGAGTCTACATTTTTAAGACCTCCTTTTCATTTCAATTTAAATATAGATCTAGAGGCGGTAAATCTTCTAGTTAGTCTTCCTTTAGCCTCTATTCTTACTCCTCTTACTTTATTATGTTTTAAGAATTTAAGAATATAATTTTTTAAAGATATAGGACGAATTTTAATAGAATATTTTTTTTTCACCTTTATTCTTAAACTATCCGCGGAGGGAAAAAAATCTAATAATAAATTACTTAAAGGATCTTTAACATCTTGATCAGTAAACATAGAACTAATGATATTGTTCCTTATTTTGTTAACAAGAACATCGTCCTTATTACGCTTCTTTTGTCTTTCCTTTATTTTATTGATAGGTCATACTTTAACCTTACGTAAAGAGGCTTTTAAAACTCTGTATACTTTATTATCCCTATTTCTCAGTTTCAATGAAACGGCTTGTGTAAAAATATCACTATTTAAATGCATTTTTTTTAAATTAACAATATTCAAGTCGACTTTTTTATCATATAATTTTTCTATAAAGTTGATAAGCTTCTGGGTAAAAAAGGGGTTTTCGAATTTGCATTTGTTAAAAATTAATAATCATTTATATTTTCAATATTTTCTTGTTAATTTCTTATACAAACCTCAATTTTGCCTAGTTTTAAAAGAAAAAAAACCTAAGAAACTAGGAATAATGACTTTTTTATTTTTAACATTGAACCTTAGTAATTCTGTCTTGACCATTAGTGATTCTTCCAGATAGCTTAAATATTCCATCTCAACTAAACAAGCTAAAAAAAGAAAATAATCATTGATTATTTTAGATGGAGAAGTTAATTTTTCAACATATCAAGTAAGATATGCATAATACTCCGCGTAATACTCAGGTAAAAGGGGATTCTGTTTGTATCATAAAATAGAGTTAGGTGCAATACCAGGGTAATCATATGTAGAAGAAATTTTAGCATAAACTTCTTCGACCCGCTTAGGTATTTCAATTAAAGGTTTCTTTTTAGTCCTAATTTTCTTACCCTCAGGAGTTATAGTTTTATATTTCTTATTTTTAGTCTTAGATGAGGTGTACTTATAGACCTTACCCTCAGGAATTGAAATCCCTAGGACCTTCTTACCCGAAGGAGCTTCAAATACAATTATATTATCAAATCGAAAAGAGATAGGTACCTTTTTACTATCGATTTCATTATATTTTACATGTAAAATTTTACGTTTACCGGGACTTCAATGAAGAATTGTCTTTCGTAGTTTAGCCTCTATAGCCATTCCTTCTGTATTGTATACATAAAAAGTTAAAATAATTTTTTCACTAGTATGTTTTAAATCTCCTTTTCCTATAAAAGTCCTAAGAGTCGATAATCTTCTATACATAATAGGCATAGGTTTAGGTCATATGTTTTTATTCCCTCGTTTTTTGTCTTTACCTTTCTTTTTAATTATCTTTGCTTTGGCTGTATTAATCTTTTTTTTATGACTATTAAAATAATTTTTCAATAAACTAAAAAGATTTATATCATTTACGGGTAATGACTTGTAATATGTGTAATTATAACTACAAATGCTATTATGTCATTCTTGAGCTGCAGGTGTAAAATGGCGGGTAAAACCTGTATCGTTTTTGATATATATCAATGGCTTAGTTATTATTTTCTTACTCTTTCTATTAAATAAAATAGGCGTATTTTTTGTTATTTCTAGCACATTATCCATATTAAGCTTCCTATACTCGTCGCAAGCGTGAGATTGTAATTTATTTTTAAATTTTTTCATATATTTGTTTCTTAAATTTATTTGAATCAAAAGATTCATTTGGTATTTACGGTATTTACCTTAAACTTAAACTATTTTTAGTCTAAGTTTATTTCATTAATATTAAATATTAATTATTTTTTTGTAAAACTAAAATATTACAAAAATATATATATATTAAAAAAGAAAGAAAAAAAAAGGGGGGGAGGTGGAGCAATGTTGGGACGGGTATACTAAACGGCTTATCTTAAACATAAGATAAATCTCGGTTAATCGTATACCAGTAGTCGTTGAACGTTTTTATTTAATAATTCTCTAAAAGAATTCCTATAAATAACGCTTCAAGTTATCTTTTTTTTTGTAAGTTCTTCTTGAAATTAACCCAATTTTATTGAATAAATGTATACCGAATTGTGAGGCAATCAAATATTGAGGGACAAACATTCGAGTATCCCTAGCGTAGCTTTTTCAAAAATCCAAGACCTTTCCTTTCTGCATCTTGTGATCATATGCCCCGCTTACGCGACTGATAGACGTGTAAATCAAACAGTAAAGCAAGATTAAGCCATTAAACTTGACAAGTAATAAACATAATTATATTCTTAGTTTTTTTTCTGCAAAACAGTGCTTAAATAATAATTATTTAAACGTACTAAGAGTATAACTAAAAACATTAGTTAAAAATTTGTAGGTAGGAATCCATTCTATTCTCTTAATGATTTAATTACATCTATTTTCCATATAGTTAAAATCTTACTTGGATAAAAAAATTATTAGTTCTAACTCAATAGATATATAGTTGGATTAGTTATAGCTTAAGCTATACCAAATAACAAACTAAAAAGATAAAAATACACAAAATTTGTATATTTAATTGCCATAACTATATTATGGCAAATTTACGAAATTAACTTTGGATACACCCAGGTACTTTTTATGGGATCTGTGCCCCGCATAAACTGCCTCCTAGCAATTGTCCCTTCTTTTTAAGGAAGGTTAATGATCATTCCAACCGTTCTTGATCATGTAGACTGCGTCTACCAACATGATACCCGAAATAAAGGTGTTTCAATTGTGTCAGCAACTACCTAACTACCTTATACACTAAAACTCTGATATCATATCCAATAACTAGCAACAGTAAAGCTGCATAGGGTCTTCTCGTCTAACTAGAGGTAAACTGTATCTGCACAGTTATTCCAATTTCACTGAGCCAATCATCGAGACAGCTGTTGTATCGTTAAATCATTCATGCAAGACCGCATTTAACGGCCAGGGTATTCCGCTACCTTAGGACCCTCATAGGTAAGGCCGCCATTGATCGGGGTTTCCTTCAAAGCCAAGCTTATTTTAGTCAACTTAACAAATCCGTTAACCAGCCGACATCGGGCAGAAATCACACTCAATACTTTGATTTATTATCTTACTGCAGAGTGCTTTGTTTTAATTAAACAGTCGTACAACACTATTCCATGCTTCCTATTCTTTACCTAATATTAATTAGGAGGAATGGCTCTCCTTATCCCGAAGTTACGGTAGCTAGTTTGCCGAGTTCCTTAATGATTGTTCACTCAAACGCCTTCGTATTCTCTACTAGCTTACTTGTGGTAGTTTCTAGGTACGGTTTCAAAAAAAATAAAAACTGCTCATCTTTTGAGTTTATTGCGGTTTTTTTTTCGCATAAAATAAACTGCTCATCTTTTGAGTTTATTGCAATCGTTTTATGTTTGTTACTGTTTTTCCAGAACCTTCTTCACTTTATCTCAAAATATATGATATAAAGAAGGTTGTTACTTTGTAACAAAGATTTGCTCATCGTTTAATCCTTTAGGTTGGTAAACTTAGAGGCCGTTACTTTATAAAAGCCATAAGCTTTAGGCGAGGGTATGAGTCATAATAGACATTGCCTCATCTATTTAGTTTATTAGATAACTATTTATGACAGCCCTTTTTCGTTACTCATGTCAGCATTCTCACTTGGGTTATCTGATATTCATTCTTAAAAAGAATAAGTCCGAGATTTCCCCAACGTTCTGCTACCCCATTAAATATAATAATCTTAATTATTAATAAATATGGACAAGGTGTCGGTATATTGTTTAGATCCGTTAAATCTTCGGTGCAACTATCAATGTAAATATGATATCTAGCTCTTTATCAGGCATAAACCCAATTTACTAAACTAGTGCTCTGTTACGAGATCTTCAAAAAATGGACCGCTTCTAAGCCAATTTCCTAGTCGTATTAGATAGAAACTTCCTTAATTTCACTTAACAATAATTTTGGAACCTTAACTCTTGTTCTGGGCTGTTTCCCTTTAGACATACAACCTTATCGTACTATGTCCGATTATTCAATACTCATCATTGCCCTTCCGAGTGTGGATACTCACCGATAAAACCTTCATGGTTGCCCGATATATGCAAAAAATACCTATAATTTCTAGTTAACTAGAAATCCATAAATATAAGTTGCCTGAGATGACAGTTCTGTACCTGCTATGATGTATCTTGAATTACCTACTTATATAGGTTTCGCAGAAAACCAGCTATCCTAGTCAGTATTGTCTTTCACTTACTTACCACAGTTCTTCGGATATCTATACAACGATAAACCGTTCGGACTTTTATAATCCTGACTGTGGTAAGATCACCAGGCTTCGGGTCTAATTTTAGATACTAATTCATTATTTCATAATTGGTTTATCTGGGCATTTCTGCTCGCATCTAATATTAACTTGCTGACCCATTATGCAAAAGGTACGCTCTTATTTTTATTTAACTTTTACTCGAGCTGCTTATAAGACTACTATTTCAAACCTTTCCTTCACAGTACTTTTCACTGTCGCTTATATATTATATTTAGTCTTAGAGGAAGGTTCCCCTATATTCAAACAGGTTTTGCCCGTTTTACTTGTTTGTTATTTCTCTGCGGATTATATTAAGATTAAAAGGTTGCTAAGATATTAGGGTTGGTCTAGATAATCTCTTTTTATTCTAAGAGATTGTTTAATCTCGAAGAATTTGGTTCTTTTTTTTTTATAATTTTTTTGTTATTCCCTTTTTTCTATTATCCTTATTGCTCTCATTACGATCCTATGAGATTAGACTTTTCTATTTTAATTCACACTAATCATAGAATCTCGTTTGATTTCTTTTCCTAAAGTTACTAAGATATTTCAATTCACTCCGTTTATTATTGAATTTCTCTAAGAGTTTATGTATTAACTTTTTCTCTTCAAATACAAATTAAATTTACTCTCTTTAATATATAGCTAGGTATCCCTAATAGTCTCTTTAAATACTTTCTTATACTATATTCTTTTTAAATATGTATAGTGTTGCCATATTAATATCATATACATTACTAATATATCATTAGTACTTCCTTATATTCGGATTATTATGATTCGAACATAACAACTCCTCAACCCAAATGAGGCGCCTAACCAACCTGGCTCTAATCCGTAATATTCTTTTTTTAGATTAATAATTTAGCAAGGGGGTACAGATAATATCTGTTTTTTTTTGCAACGCGAGGATGTAATTTTTTTTTTACAAAAGAAATTTCAAGTTTACTTTTATTCAGAGAGTATAGGATTTGAACCCATGAAAATTTTTAATTTTAACTAGTTTCAAGCTAGTCGCTTTAAACCGCTCAGCCAACTCTCTCATTTTTAGTTTGTAATATCCCAACTTTACATCTTCTTACGAAGTAGGCATGCCTATGATAAATATTCGAATATTTTATTTACTTAAGATTTGTACAATCGTATATTTGTAAAAGATAGTCATATATTTACCCCCTTTTTTAAGGTGGTAAGCCGAGAATATTTAACTCCTTTAGCTATTCTTACTTCGAAAATAAATTACTCCTCTTCCCTAAACCGAAGGATATAATATTAAACCCTCCTTTTTATTAGTTATTGCATTCATATTTTTTTTTATTCTTCATTTAGAGGTTTCCTTTAGAGTCAAATTTATCTAGATGATTCCTCAGAGAATTGAACTCTGAACATGTCCTTATCAAAAACACGCTTTACCAATTAAGCTAAGGAACCTAAGAAGAAAACATATAACACGAGAAAAACATTACGATGATCTTAAGTTATTATGGTGGAATAACTGTAGTTTATAAATCTTATGGTGGTAAAGATCTATTATACTATGTTATTTAGTTATATAGTTATGCAGCCTTAAATACAATGGCAGGAACTATGCGTACTTAGAGGACAATATTGAGATTCTTTTATTGTGTACCTAGGATCTCTAGGGTATATAAAAACAAATGGTTTTTATATAGGTTTACTTCCATATAGAACGGCCAGAGGTATTATAATCCCTAGTGGTACTTGTGAAGGTTGATCTTTGCCAGAATAATTTAAATTAACGGTCTTACACGATTATATTATAATCGTTTTAAAAGTATATCTCTTTCATATAAAAAAGAGACATTACAGAATTATGTATATCCTTTAAAAGAAAATCACAACCCAAAAGTAAGACTGAGAAAGCAGTAGCCAAATCTCGGTTAAATAATTTATTAGGGTGATTTGGTTTAAGACGGATATTATATTTGAAGAGAAGTTAAATAAAATTAGACAAAGGTAGTACTTAACAGAATATAGAGGATTTACGGGTTGTAAACCCTAAAAATAAAGTAGACCCCCTAAATTTGTGAACAATCTAACGTAGATTTCAATTATGCAGTAGAATCCAATAAGCCATCAATAAACTAAAGGTACCTTTATGTTTCAATCAGCATAGCTTAAGCTGTTACTAGTTACGTAATAGTATTTATAAAGAAAGTTAGATGTCTTAAAAAGCAGTGGTTCAAGATATTATACAGATACGGATAGTATAGTATAGTAACAAACAAATCAATAAACCCTAATTTAACTGTAGAGGGAATTGGATTCTTTAAACTAGAGTATCAAGTAAACACAGATTGCTTAAAGATAAAACGAGACCTATTAAGCTAACACGTCTATAAAAATAAACAGTATTCTATTAAAGTTCTAATGAGATAAACTAAAAGCAACTAAACTTTTAAGGCTAAAGTGATTTGAACACTCAACTCAGCTGTTATGAGCAGCTTGCTTTACCAATTAAGCTATAGCCTTTTAATATCATATCTCCTAGATATAATACCCTTTTTTACCAAAGAAACAGCATATTAAAAAGGGCTTTACCCGAAAAGCCTACTTTTTCAGTTTTCTCTTTTTTACTCTTGAGAATCTTTTCTAAAAAGAGAAAATGCAACGAGGAGAACTTTATCCTAAATTATAAAGCGAAGAATTTATTATAAATTATATAAAGCGAAGGCTTTAACATAGGTTGTACCTGATTTAGGCTTTCTCCCCTGCTTTGCAGTCAACAGATTTATCTGTTGTTTACAGTTTTCCAGTTTCCTCTTTTTTGTTTCTAAGCTACTAAGGTCTTAATAAAAAACAGAAGCCATATCATTATTATTAAAGAAGGAATAAAAAGAGATTTATTTAACCCAGGGGAAACCTACTTATAAAGAGCAGCTGTGGATCTCTGAAAATAATATATTGAACAATGGAGATTTATGCAACCCTTGTGGATCTTATATTTTATCTATATAAATAACTCATTAGTTTAAATAAAAGAATGGAACTTATATTCCATCTTCCAACTTAATTAATGGTATAGTAGATCTTTTTCATCCCAAGTTTATGACAACTTCGTAGACGTAGCAGATAACCAGTTTACAAATAATGTAGAGGATATCTAAGAAACGGAGATTCAAGATTACACCAGCATGGAATTGCCAAAGTTAAGTCTATCTTCTTCTACTGCTGCTCCTTTGCACCCTAAGTCTGAGAATAGTTCTGATATGAAATCTAAGTCTGAGATGGATTATAGTCAAAAAGCAAGTTGATCAAATGCTTTAACTAAATTAGAATATACTATTATAGAAAATCAATTAAAAAATCTAGATAGTTTTAGAATTAACGGTAAAAACCTTTTTTTTATAGATTAGTTCAGCTCTTAGATAAGATATCTTGAATACCAGAGAACTACTTTGTAAAATTAAGGACAGTCTAGGTAACGACACTCTTTTTAAGTCCAGTAAAATAATTTAGATAGTGCAAAATATAGTTTATAGGAATAATCGATTAATGTAATTCCTTGTGGAAATAGAGTTGTTCTTTATTCTCCACCACACAGTGCTGTAAGTAATGATGATATCCGAATCTCATAGCTCGGAGGTTGGGGCTTCATAGCAGAGGGTCACAAAACCCTGACGACTAGAAGGCACTAAAGAAAATTTAGAAGATAAAAGAAATAAAGCTTCTATCAAGAAAATTCTTATAGTAAGTGAACCTAAAGCAAACGCAATCCCTCAACCTTCTTATCACTAAATTCTACCTGAACCTGCCCAGGATTAAGGTAAAAAAGGTGATAAAAGAGAATATTATAAGAAAATATTGAGCAAGTAAATTATGTTCTTACCTGAATATTGTCAATAAGAAAATTTATCTTAACATATCCTAATGAAGCGACTAAAATATTATAAAAAATTGATAATACTTATAAATCAAAACCGGAAAGATTGTTTAGATAAAATCGTAAACATTTAGAAGATTCCGTTTAGAACAATTGTTTGCTCAAGAAGAAAGATAAACAAAATACAGCAAGGCAAAAAAGGTAAAATCATCCACTGCTGTAAAGCAAGGCATGGTTTTATACAGTGAGGAAGACCCCTCCTTGCAAAGCAAGGAGGCGGCCACGATAAACTATTAAAAATCTGCTGCTATAACATGTTTTTATTCTTTATAATATACTTTATAGTTAAACAATCAAGCATAGCATCTTTCCTGTTTTAAATTAAAATATGTTTAGATAAGTATAAATGATACAAGAGCACTCAGATTTGAACTGAGAATGTGAAGTTTGAAGCTTCAAATTTTACCATTAAACTATGCTCTTTATTTTTAGTAAGTTAATTTCTTGTTACTTTATACTCAAAATAATATGTATAAAGATCGGAAAAGAGATGATTTGAACATCCAGGTGCATAACACAATATTTAGCAAATATCTTGCTTTACCAATAGCGACTTTTCCTTTATTACAAACATTGACGCATAAAATTAGAAATAAAATTGTGACACCCTGATTTAACCCTCACACTGTTATAAAAAAAAATTAGAATTTAAAAGACTTAGTTTTATTTAGCATACGGCCAGCCGAATTCGAATCGGCATAAATCGTTTGGAAGACGATTGGTCTACCATTAACCTATGGCCGTCTTATTTATTATTAAAGAAATATATATAACAAGATGAGTATTATAACTGTAAATATTAAAAGTATAGTAAAATTATATAAAAACGGAAAAATTTTATATATAAATAGTAGAATAATCTAAAAAAAATAGCGTTAATTATACTCACAATAAAGATCCTAACCAAAATTGGAAGTATTCGCCTTTTTAAGGCAGTTAAGACTAGCCATATGCGCAATAAAAACCTAGGGAAAGGTAAAGACTTTAACCAGGAATCAATGTTTCGTGGTAAGAAATATAATAGCATTAATGAAGAATAAATATTAACAAAAGGAAACCCCCACCCAAAGATTAAAGAAAAAAAAAGATTGATTATAAATATCGTTAGTTAATTAATTTAATACGTTTAATCCTTATAGAAGACAAACTATACGATATACCTCTGCAGATAGTAATTATACTGAACAATTATATTAAAAATATAAACTAAGTAATATTATTTTAAGAAGAAAAAAAACATCATAAGATTATATGATACGAAAAGACTTTATCTGAAAAGGCTTTATATATGTTTGATGGGATGGATTTGATAGGATAATCGGATCAGATTTTCAGTTTTGCCGTTTGACTCGTTAAATTGTTCGACTCGTGAGAATCTTCTTTATTATCTAAAAAGGTTAAAGTACGGACAGAGGATTTGCACCTCTATATGCTGGACATGAGCCAATTATGTTACTATTACATCAATCCGTATTAATATCTTTTTTTAATTATTTCTATTAATAAGCCAAGATATTCGCCGATAATATAGCCCCAGAAGGATCGAATCCTCGCATGTCTTGACGAAAATATTAAGGTAAAATATAAGAAGAATTTTTTTTTACTGATAATACCCTATTTACTGTATAAATATTTAATATTCTTAAGTTATTTAATCTTGTTCTTGGATCTGATGATAGTTAAATTCTTCAGGTTTCAATAGCATATTACTATAAGGATTTTCTTGAAAAGTTTCTGCTGAGAAGGCTTTTTTACGACAGTTCTCTGTATAATAAATCATTATAAAGGCTTTTAATGACTTTTTGAGTATTCTCCTCTATTTATCCTAAAGAGATCCTATTATGTTAAAAAAAATTAGTAAAACAGAATTAATTCTTCTAATACAAGGAATAAGTAAACCTTGCCTAGGATTGAAACGTCTAGGCTTAAAGCGTCAAAGACGCGTACAAGACTTGAACTTGTATACTTGTGGCCGAAACACAAAACTCTACCATTAAGCTAACGCGTCTCATCCTTTAAGATGAGTCTAATAACTATCAACACGCTTCAGCCTTTAAGATGAATCGAACATCTGTCTAAATATTAACAGTATTTTGCTCTACCATTGAGCTATAAAAGCTTATTATAAAAATTATGTGGACTTATACGCTTAGTAATAGATATTATACTGGAAAACAAAGTTAATCGTTATTTTACCTTAGGTAAATATAAACCTTTTTTTTATTCTTTTCCCTAAAGGGCAGACACCTGTAGATAACAAGATTACTGTGTTAAGTAACGGTAATTCGAAAGGGTTAATCGCTTCTATGCCCTAGGAGATTCTTGAGCACCTAATTCGACAGTAGGAGACAAAACACCTTAAAAAAAGCTAAAAAATAGCTAAGAAAAAGAAAGCTTAGGAGAGTATAAATAAAACAAGACTCATGTTTAAACATATCTGAACAGCTAATGTAATATTTCCAAGGGATGTTCCTTCACTTAGAACACCTATCATCCCTTGTACATAGGGCTAACAAGTGATATAATAATCAACATTAAGATGGTTTTTGAAGGGTTAAAACCAAGCATAGTATATGCTCCGCGAGTTGTCAAGGTTAATAAATATATGTGTAGAGACCCAGGAGACGGAGATCCCTAATGAAAAGTATTAGCCTGGGAATTACTTACGATGATATTAGTCAGATTTCCGTCAATAACTTTAAGGAAAAGAATCTTCTTTAAATATATAAAATAAACATAAGACTAATTAACTTCTATTTTTATAAAGAGGCTTCCGATATAATAAATCCTTAATAATGAACCCTTTAAGGGTATAATTAAAAAGCTTAAAAGTAGAAATCTTTTTTGTTTTTCTTTTGTTTTATAAGGAATAGGTGACTTGAACACCTAACCTGCCGTGTGTAAAACGGATGCTCTACCAATTGAGCTAATTCCTTCCTTTGGCTAAAATAAAGGCCGGAGGACCCCTCTTTAAACTATTGGATCGATAAAGTGAGATCGCCGAGACAGGAATTGCACCTACCCTCCGAGTCGGCATGCATAGATTCTCCTGAGTCTGAAAATATAGTATAAATAATAATTATATAACCTTATTTATTGGTCACTAAACAATAAAAATACTAATTAAAAAAAATTAGTATTTTTATTGGGTTGATTTTAGTGGCAGAGCCACTTGCTTCTAGAAAAAAAGGCACGTTCTTACTTAAATTTAGTTTGAAACTAAAGATGAAGCAAATTAAATAGATCTAAAAAAAAGGCGTGGCTTAAAAGAAAGACCTGCCTCCGATGCTTTATCATTAGTTATATATAATCTTTAAAGGTATATATAAAGATAATAAGGATAAAAAAAGCATCAGACGTGCAGGGTGTTGTTTTATCCTTATTATCTCAGCTGTGGTTAGAATTTCTGCAGTATAGCTAACTTATGCTTTCTTCCCCAGTTAACAGATTTAGATGAGATATTTGTCGATCCTGTACTTAGCGTAGGTATGAGAAGATTCGCTAGATGACTGGTTAGGTCCAATTAGGAGAATGAATGTTAGATTTAAGAAAGCCCGGATTTTTTTAAATAAGTATAAAGACTTTTAATTTTTTTGTTTAATTGTAATCATTATAGCCCCAACCATAGCTAGTAGTAATATAATAGAAGTTAATATTAACCATATACTATAACTGGTATACATTATATTACCAATACTAGTAATATGACTAGTTTCTGCTAAATTCCCATCCCAAATTTGACTGGTAACAAAAAAGATTTCCCCGTTATCTCGCTCAGTACTACTTAATTTAAAAAATTTATTTAAAGATTCACTATAATTATTATATCATACAATAAAAGTCCCGTTTAAATTAACTATATAATTAAAAAAAGCAATACTATAAGGTAATATTCGAGACACTGGATAAATAAAAGAAATAGTTATAAAGATAGCTAAAGGTATACTGTTACTAGTGTTGCTTAACAATTCACTTATCCTAACGTTTATTAACATTAAGATAAAAAGAAACAAGATTGACACAGCACCTATATAAACTAATAAATAAGAAAGGCCAATAAAATGAAACCCCAAGGTCATTAAATAGCTTGCTATACTTAGAAACAAGCCAATCAAAAATAAAATAGATACAATAGGATTTTTACTTATAATAACAAGTATACCACACACAATAGCAACAAAGGATAGAATATCTAAAACTTCTATTAGAAAACCATTAGTAATATTTTCTTTAAAAATAAAAAGACTAAACATAAAAAAAATTAAATTAGACTTCATGTATTCGCTTATAGGGATAAAAGAATGACCTGTGTGAAAAACCATATATATTTTCGAAGCAAATTCCGGTATTATGGCTAAAATGAAATAATTGCGCACAAAAATTTAAGTTATAATATATTTATTAAAACACAAACTTTTTTTCCTTTAACGCGCCTTTCTTTAAGAAAGAGATCTCGTGAATAATTTAAATGCCTCAAACACTACGTATTAATTTCACAAATATATATTAGGAAACTAGAGATTCGAACTCTAAAAAGTTTAGAACTATTGAGTTTACAGCTCAACCCATCTTACCAATTATGGAAGTTTCCTTAATACCCATAAGAAACGTGGAGCTGTCTTATGAGTATTTTATTATTGTTAATTTTAATCAATCCCGTGCAATTTCCACTACACGAACCGTATTTCGACTTAACACCAATCAAAGTCACGCATACGAAGATACCCCATATAGTAACTAGGACGAATTTCCCCTAGAGAATCCAATATAAAATCTCAAACTTATTGCACATACTTCTTTCGGCGCCTGACGAGTGGTTAGTACCTATCTGAGATTAAATCCACCGTGACGTGGTGATTCACGATTACTAGTAATTCCTTATTCATGTAGTCGAATTACAGACTACAATCCATGTTTTATCCTACTTTATTTAGATTAGCTCAAATTCACATTATCGCATCATTTTGTATAGGAACATGTGGCACGTCTATTGCCCACAACATTTAGGCCATGATGACTTGTCTTGGTCCCTATTATCCCTTCTTATGTGATGGCGCTCTGCTTTAATTATTTAAATCGCAACTAAAGCAAGGGTTTCCGTTAATTAATGGAGTTAACCAATATCTCACGACATTAACTGAAGACAGCCGTGCAACGCTTGTAATATCTGCTCGATAATATTCAAGTTGTGGTAAGGTTTTTCGCGTGCTTACGAATTAAATAACATACTTCACTACTGGTTTCAGTAAACGGCCTAATGATTTCAGTTCCTGCGTTGCCGCATTACTCTTGAGGTGAAATGCTTACACTTTCATTTATAGGCTAAATAAATATCTAGCCTATGGCATTCATCATTCTCTGCTTGGACTACTAGGGTATCTAATCCTGTTCGTGACCCGAGCCTTCGTCCCTCAACGTCAGTTATTAGATAAAAGGTTGCTTTCGCCGCTACCAGTCGTTATGGTATCAATGAATTTCAACTCTACTCCATAAATACTCCCCTCCTCATATATAACTCTAGTATAACCGTATCCTGTTTAAGACTAATTATACCGTCTAGGTACCCTTTAAACCTACTAAAGATGAATAACACTAGTCTTCTACGTATTGCCGCGACTGCTGGCACGTAATTTGGTCAAGACATATAGAATAGAACATTGTCATAATCATTCGTTCTATCTAGAACTTTATTCGAATAAATCGATCTTACACCCCCTTAGGCTAAAGTACCTATTTTTTTAAGTACTAAAGCGTAACCAGTCGGAAAATCCGAAGCTATCCATTCCCCCAAGTTGCTGGTTCAGCCGTTAGGCTATTGACCAATATTCCCCACTGCTGTACTATACGTATTGGGGTTTTTTCAGACCCAATGTGATCGATCGACCTCTCAGCCTCGACTACGGAATTTTTGGCTAGTTAAATCATTACTTTAACTACTACCTATCCGAAACATTTATTGTCCTCTTAAAGCGGAAATTTCTTTCCTTTCAATATAAAGTATTTATTAACTCTACTTTAAGGCAGCCAAAATGTTATATACTCACCTGTACACCACTTCTAATAAAATAAAAAACCTAAATCTTTTCTTAAATTAGACGTTCGATTAGCATGTGTCAAGCACTTGGACAGCGTTCATTCAGAGCCATCATCAAACTCAATTAATCGGTATAGTGGTTTTTTTCAAACCTATTTATTACTATACCATTACTAATAAATACGTAGTTCTTTAAAAATTTGCTTAAAGATTTTTTTTGTATATTTTTTTTTCCTTGTTTCTGTAGTAGGAATAGGAAGAAAAGGAGGCAAAAGAAATAATTTGGGGTTTTTGGATATAATTAAGCTGGGTTCTGTTATAGTTATTAAACTCAATTAAGGCCTAACATAGAGCTCACTAGTTCGCAAATCTTCTTTGATTGTATATAATTAACGAAAATTTTATACATTTAGCTATAAATATAGAAAGATATTCCTTATATTTCTGTTCTAAACCCCCGTTTTTACTTAACACTCTTTTTTTTTAGGTGTATACATTCAATAAGCGCTGGACTTTCCTATACTATATTTAAATATAGCACTTGTAAAATTAATAACACAAAAACCCAAATTATTTGATATAACTTGTTTAGCCATAGTTATATTATGCTTAAGTACCAAAGGTGCTAGATACAAATCCTTTATAATTGCCGGGTCTACTTCCTTTAAAAAATCAAGATAAAGTACGTTTAAACACTTTAATTTTATGAACAGCAAGTTTTTAGTTTTTATTTATTCTTATGGTTTAATTTGGGCTTTAGCGTATATGCTTTCTCCCTGCTTTGCAATAAACAAGTAAATCTCTTATCAGTTTTACGTTTATTTCTGCATATTTAAGGAATAAAAAAAGAATAGGGATAAGTCTATGATATGCAATATTATTATGAATCAAGTGGTAGGTACGTTTTAGGTCTAGGTCTGGATCCATAAGGACATAAATCTTAAATAGAAACTACTTAGTTTTTGTGCGCTTTTACTCTAAAGACTTTAAAAGGCATACGATTAGTTAAGGTATAAATACAGCAAAATAAATTTTAAAGGTATTATTTAAAAACCCCAAAATATCGTCTATATTCATATATAAAACTAGAGAAATTAAAAGAGGTACAATAAAAAATAAACCAATAATGATTTTAGACAGGTTAGTATCTAAATATGCCACGAAATCTAAGTAATATTGTACAGAATTTATATTTAAATGTAAAGATGATAACCAACCTATTAAACCGAAAAATCCCTGCTCTACAAACTATAATATGTTTGATTGAGTCATATTGTTATTATTCGAGGGTAATGTCAGTCAATTATCTAAGAACCTCAATAATAAATAGATATGAATAAAAATAGCCAGACGACATCTACAAAATGTCAGTACAAAATACTGGATTCCAATCCCAGATGATGATTTTCAGTAGAGTGGTAGGCTAAAACACGTCATAAACCCACAGCTATGAAAGCAGTACCGATCATTACATGTAACCCGTGGAATCCGGTAGAGAAATAGAAACAAGATCCAAATGCACCATCACTTATGGTAAATGAAGATACAGAGTATTCTACTACCTGGAAACCTGTAAAAATAATAGCTAATATAACTGTAGCTATTAAACCATATAATGCGCCTTTCCTGTCACCTTGAATTAAAGAATGGTGAGCATAGGTAACTGTAACACCTGACGATAATAATATAACTGTATTAAGTAATGGTAATTCGAAGGGGTTAATTGGTTCTATACCCATGGGAGGTCATTGGGCTCCTAATTCCACAGTGGGAGATAAGGCACTGTGGAAAAACCCTCAAAATATAGCTAAAAAAAATAAAGCCTCGGATAATATAAATAAACCAACACCTAGGTTTAGTCCTTTTTGGACTGCTAGTGTGTGATTCCCTAGGTATGTTCCTTCACTTATAACATCACGTCATCAAAAGGACATAGAAAGAACAAGGGATATAAAAGCTAATATTGGAAAGATTTTTGCGTACTCAAATCCATGCATAGTTGATACACCACTAGTCGTTAATGTTAATAGCGATATACACGTGAATAACGGCCAAGGACTAGGGTTTACAAGATGAAAGGGATGAGCCTGATATTGACTTCTTGTTATATTGTTCATATTAATAAAAAAAAAATTAAAAGATGTTTATATGTAATGTCCTGTGAAAGAACAGGAAGAAAGTTGCAGGCTAATTAACTTATTTAGATTTTCAGTGCCGATACTCTTAAACTAAGCGTACACTATGCAATCTTATTATGAACAAATCGATTTTGAAGAAGATATAGGACTAGATATTACACAAATATAAGCTGAAGAGGAGAAATTACATCTTGTATTTATACCAAAATATTAGAGATACATACTAAATCGGTGTGCACCCTTCTCTTTAGGAGAGGGTCATAATAATAGGATAGCTTAGGTAATATTTACACTACGAACAATTTAGCCGCGAATATGCGAGACTGGGTCTTTATACCTTTTACTTGTCCTTCTCACTCTATTTGAGGGGAACTAATATACTCTTCCAACGACCTAGAAATTTAATATTAAATTTATAGATCGTTGGAAGAGTATGAGCACATTATTTTCCACAGTCCCTTATAGGGAATAGGGATTTTAGCTATTTGTTGCTTATCTTAGAGGAATTTTTTGTCTCTTTTTAATACATAAATTTTTAATCAATGAACAAACACTTTTTTACTTTTCTTTTTTTGGGTCTCCTATTTATTTCGTTTTTTTTAATACTTGATCATTTGATTATTTATGATGTTATTGCTGTAAATTACGATTCTTTATTTTATACTGATTTACAGGATGCATCATTTAGTTTTGATAGATTTAATATGCCTGATAAGTGCGATAGTGTTACATCTATCAATGGATCATCTCATGATTCTTATGTTTGTTCAAAACTTGCAGGTAAATACAAGAAGCTGCCTGCTAAAATACTTAATAGTATTAAGTATGATATAAATAAAAACTAAAAACTTGCTGTTCATAAAATTAAAGTGTTTAAACGTACTTTATCTTGATTTTTTAAAGGAAGTAGACCCGGCGGTGGTAGAGGATTGTAGCTTTAATAGCTATATTTAGCCTCTTTTTAATTGATATATAAACATGAAATTTTCAATAATTAAACAAAAGTTTTTCTTATTTTTTAGAAATAAGATATTTAATAAATTAAATTTTACTAAATTTATTATTATATTCACAGTTGGTTTTTTATCAAGGTTTTTAGTCTCAAGTTTTTACAATATAAATGTTTATTTAGATTTTTTAAATATGATTTCAGTTGTATATTACACTTTTTTCTCGGGTTTTATTGTAACGGTACATGAATTAGTTGAGAACTATAAAATAAGTCTGGTACCTAATAATTTTTATATAAACATAAAAATGTCCTTTAGTTATATAAAAAGCTTTATTAATTGGAATAGTATATCTTCTTTAAAGCTTGAAGACTTTAAATTATCTAACTTAAATAAATTCGTTAAACATATTTTCAATAACAAAGAAAAAATTACTTTAGGAAATGAAGAAGAAATATTTAAAAATAACAATAATAATAATAATAATAAGAATAATAAACCTTTAATAACAGGTATGGTGGCTAAGAATGGGGAGGATTACAATAGCGCTTCAGCATCTAATTCAAATAACCCAAATAGAAGTGCTTACAATAAGGAATCTACAGATAGAACTAATCAAGAGAGAGAGGGAATATGAGTGACATAATAGGCGTAATGAAGGGGCTCTTTTTAGAGTTGATACTATTAGAGGATCTTATGATCAAGTAGACAGGACTCTAGAAACACCTGTGGGTAATCATGCTCAAAGTAATTTACCGGCTTCGCCTGTTCCTCCTATGCCTTCTGCTCCTAGACCGTCTGCACTTTCAACACCTTCTACAATGTCACCCTTATTTAGATCTTATGCATCGTCTCTTAATTCAACACATGGAGCAACTAATTATAACACAATACCTTATGGGTATAATTATGTAGTGCCAGGTGCTGCACCATATTTTAATCCCGTTCGTAGTTCTTTAGAAAGTAATCAAGCAACTGTTGGTTTAAACGCGTCAAATGATGTGGCCACAACAAGAAGGATCGGTTGATTGAAATGCTAATAGAAATTTAGTTGAAAGAAATTATACTCAACGAATATTAGAGGAGAGAAGAGGTTTTTCAGATAAAGAAGTTATGCCAATCACATCAAATAGTGTAATACCAAGTGAAGTTGAAGTAAGAAAAAGAGGAGTTTTCGGTAAACTTAAATTAGCTTTTAGTTTTATAGTATATCAAATATCGATAATATTGCTATTAAATACCACGATATAAGTAAACGAAAATTTTTCTGAGTTATTTGAGAAAAGAAATCTGGTAATTACGAGTCATATCAAGATTTCAAGAATTCTTGAGATCCTAATACAGATATTTGAGACGAAATTAAGAAAAGAACAAATAAAGATATACAAACGGATATTGAAGGTGTTTTAGGTATAGACCGCGGAGTAAGGCGAGTAGAATATGGAATAAAACGAGAAATTAAACCAAGTGGATCAAATATCAAGACAGAAGTGCATAATTTAGTGCGTGATAAACAACCATTTCTCAAAGAAAACAGTCCAACAGATATGGATATTTCTAAAGCTGAGTCTTCTAGTAAATCTAGCCATCATCATAGTTCTAGTCGTAGTCGTCATCATCATAGTTCTAGTCGTAGTCGTCATCATCATCATCGTCATCATAGTTCTAGTCGTAGCAACAGAACTTATAAATAATTTATAAGATTAAATAAATAAAAGTCTTTAGAGGATAGGCCTCTTTTTAATTAATAATAATAAATAAATAAATAAACATGAAAAACACATCATATAATACAAACTCCCGTAAATTAAATGGGGGTATATACTCCTTTGGTTTAAGAGGAATAAAATAGCTGGGGCTATTCTTACAATGGAAAAGGTCTATAATGGGTTGAAAAATAAATGTTCTTTTTAGTGCGAGCTCCGTCTTTGCTTTGTAAAGTTCATAATTTTCATTAGCAATTCTAGAAATATTCTTAGAAATGTTATTAATAATTTCTTCATCTATATTATCAATAAAAAATATTTGACTTATTTCTAAAAAGATGATTAAAGCTAAAAACAAGAATATAAGAAGAAGTATTAGGTTTATAAGTATATATTTAACCCTCCCACTTCTTATAGATTTTTTGTCTTCAAAATAATATTCGAAATCGATTCTATCTAATGTCTCTTGTCTTTCTGATAAAAATTTTGTGTCGAATATTTGTCTCAAGACAATTACGACATCTGTATAAGTGATACTGATAGCATAGATTTAGATATTAAATTACCTGAAAAATATATAAGTGAAAATTTAGGGGATTATAAACTAGAAAACATCTTTAAAAAAGTGGTATATATTGCACCGAAAGTTTATGCAGCTATTACTGAAACTAATGAAGAATATATTGTTATAAATGGATACAAAGATGATAATGTTAGTTATAATGAAATAGCGAACATTGTAAATAAAAATGAAAAACTAAGCTTAAATCAGGAAAAATGACACACTGATTTTAGTCACGGGCGTATTATTACTAAAGTGGAATCCTATACTTTAATGGCTACAGAAAATAAAAGAAAACTAATTTATGAAAACAATAAACTTATTAAAACTGCTCCTTATAAACTTATAAATAATGAACTAATTTAATTGATTAAATATATAGCGTTAAGTATTTCTTTTAGATCTAAACTACCCTTTTTAGGTTAAATCTAGGTGTATCTGTAATAGAATTAGACATACAAAGAAGTCGTTTATATTTATATCCTTTTTTTTCTTCTTTATTTTTTTTTTTCTGAAATTCTTAGGCTAAATTAATTAAGTAGAATTCTTATCCAAGACTCGAACTTGGATCTAGATATTAGAAGTATCCTGCTCTACCATTGAGCTAATAAGAGCCTTATTTAATTATATGTCTACATATGAATATGTTTATTTTATAAATAAGCTATAACTAAATTCTTTAATCCGTAAATATAAATATATATTTCTAAGAACTCTCTTTTGTTCTTTTCTTTTCTTACTTCTTTAGGGGGGTGGGGTAATACCACTATTGCACCTCATTTGGTTGTCTATTATTAGGAGGGACGAAGCTTTGACAATCAAAATCTTGTTTTCGCTCGGTTTGGACACACGTAGGAGAAAAGCGTCCCTCTTTTATCTAGATTTCTCTTTGAGATTTCTAGTATTGTACTTTTTTTTTATATAAATTTAATATGTTTAGAATCTTTTTATCTTACATTCATAGATCAAGGTTGGCTTTTCGGGGTTTGGCTGGTCAAATTTTCAGCAGAAAGAATCTTACTAAAGTTTTCTTTATTTTCACATTTGGGTTTTCTTTTCGAGTTTTTATTGGCTCTTTTTTTGGTGTGAATGTTTTTACTGATTTCCTGAGCTATATCTCTTTATTGTATATTATATGTTTATGTCTTGTTTCATAGTTTTGGTTCATGAATTAGTAGGTTTTTTCGACTTTTCTATTTTCCCTTCTTTTGCTAATCTTTATTATCCTATTTCTTACTTGGTTGATAATTTTTATAATTTTAATCGAAGTATTTGGGTCTTTTTAAATAATTTTAATCTTAAAGGATTTACTTTGTCTTCTTTTAGAGGATGATTTAGGGAAGTTATTACTAGATGTAACACAGACATGAAAATGTCTGTTTCTGATGATAATATAGATAAAGATTTTTCTACCTGTGAAACAAAAGAAGATTTATCTTCGGCTGTTTTACAGAAAAACAATAAAGGTAAAGATGTTGTTAGAGTTGACAGGCCTAACGTTGAAGACAGTCAGGCTAGGAATAACTCTAGACATAGCTCTTCTAGACGTCCTCGAAATAGTTCTTCTATTTCTCCGTATGAAAATACTAGTAGAAACAGTGTCGTTCAGAATTTTTATCATGCTGCGAGCGAAAAAATAATCAATAAAGTTCGATGTGGATTAACTTGATTTTTATTAGAAAAGAGTAAACATGAATATCTATCTTATAAAGATTTCTCTGAACATTGAGATTCTGGTATTAAATTACGGGAGAGTGTAAGGATAAAATTATCAGATGAAGTATCTAGTATAAAGAAGAAATTAAAAGTACAAAAACGAACTTTAAATTGAATCTTTAACCGTAGAAGACCAAATTCATAGTATCAAGGTATATAAAAAAAAAGCTTTTATCCTGTTCTAGTAAATAGGTATTGTAAAATAAAATTTTAATTAAAAAAATGTCAAACAACACAAACGAACAAATACAAAATAGTACGATTTGATCACAAAGATCGTCTACTATTCAATATATTTATTTTGATTTTCATAGTTTTAATTATGAAAGTTTTTGCCTTTCCTTTTTCAGTACCTTTCGTGTTGGTGTTACTTATTCCATCTTAATTAAATTAAAATACGATACAAATAAATTTGGAATGGCTGGTGCGCAAGTAGGTTTTAAATTAAAGTCTAGCGCGGATCATGGTTTGGTTAGGGGTATTTACAATCAAATTGAGTCAAGATTAGTCGCGTTTTGTGATAAATACGAGACTAATGATATCTTGTATGTTCAAATTTTATATGTTACTATTACGGGTATTAAAGCTTTAGAACTACAAAACATAAACAAAGTTCCCTTGAACAAGAATTTAGTTAATATTAAAGACACCAAGTATAAATTTAGTTCGAGATTTCTACCCTTAACTACAAATACAAAATATTTCGGGGAACTTATTTTAGGAGATACTAGATTAACATACTTAGAGTTGATTAATAGTCAGAAAAAACTGTTATTAAAAAATGATATAACTTTGGATGATTTTAGTTCCATGTATATTTATAATGATAGTTATATAATATTAAGTAAGTTTTTGAATGAAAATAACACGGAAATATCTAGAGAAATATATGATATTAACTTGGGTGTTTTTGAAGGTAGTTTCGTTGATTTCTTGGTAGACGGTAACCCTAATCACTTTACACGAAGCGATGGTAATACGACTGTTTTTATAAACAATAGTTTAATATATAAAGTTACTCAGGCTAAGGAATTAAAAGCTATTAAAGATTATGTTTCTCCAAGAAAAAAAGAGAGTCTTGTGTCGAATCCTTTTATAGGTTCATTGGACTTAGAAACTTATGTTGGTTCAGATGGCTATTCTAAAGTGTATGCTTTGGGATTTTGTGGTTTAAACGAAGATCCTATCACCTTTTATTTAGACAATAAAGATTATTCATCAGATGATCTCCTATTAAGCTGTTTTAATTTAATGTTAAGTAATAAATACAATGGTTATATCTTCTATGCGCATAATTTAAGTAGTTTTGATTCCAAGTTTATTTTAAAAATACTTAATGAAGCTAACATAAGGTTAGGGTATAATCATTATATTCTAGATCCTCTTTATAGAGATGATAATTTATTAAGATTAACGATTAAAGTTAAAAGAGATTTGAGTGATACAAAACAAGCTCTTACCGGAGTTCGGAAAGACCCAGGTTTTAATAAAATAGTTCTTATAGATTCTATGCATTTATTAAACGGAAGTTTAGCTAACTTATGTAGGTCCTTTGGTTTAGAAGTAGTTAAAGGCCATTTTCCTCATGAGTTTGTCAAGAGAGATACATTGAATTATGTGGGTAATACCCCAGCTATGGAGTATTGAGATTTCCTGGAGGATATAAAAGAGGAGTCTGATAAAATATTGGAGTATAATAAATTATTTAGTAGTAAATGAAACTTAAAAGAGGAATGTTTAAAATACCTTGAATTAGATTTAACTACACTTTTAAATATAATGGATATCTTTAATAAGTATGTTACACGAAAATTTGATGTTCAAATGACTGAATGTTTAACTATTTCAAGATTAGCTTTAAATATCTTTTTAAAAGATTATTTAAAAGAGTCTAAATTACCTATTATTAAACAAAATATGTATGAAGATATTAAAGAAGCATATTTTGGTGGTGTCACGGAAGTTTATAGACCCTATGGAGAAAACTTGTATTATTATGATGTCAATTCTTTATATCCTTATGCTGCTTTAAACCCTTTATGTGGTACTAAGTGTGTCTATGTCGAAGATTTTACTCAAAAGGGTTTAATTTTAGATGAGTTATTTGGTTTTCTTAAGTGTGAACTTGAAACGACAGACAACTATTTAGGTTTATTGCCTCTACATAGTCCAGATGGTTTAATCATGCCAATCGGTAAATGAACAGGCTGATATTTTTCAGAAGAATTAAAATTTGCTAGAGATCAAGGCTATAAAATTAAAGTATTAAAAGGTTATAATTTTAATAAAGAAGTAAAAGTTTTCGATGATTATGTTAAGTTTTTATATCAAATAAAATCAACTACAGAAAATAAATCTGAAAAAGCTATAAGTAAAAGTTTATTAAACAACTTATTAGGAAGATTTGGTATGGGTATTTATAAACCAGTTAACAAGATTGTTAATAAAGAGGAGTTAAATTTAATTATTTCAACAAGAGAAATAATTTCCTTAAAAGAAATTACTGAAGATGCCTTTTTATTAACATATTATCCAGAGATATCGAGAGATATTTGTGTAAGTCATGAAAATGATTATATTAAAGTCTTAACTCTATTCAAGGATTCTGAACGAACTCAAGAGTTTAATGACGTATCTTTAACAGTTTCTGCTGCTGTAACAGGCTATGCGAGAATTTACATGTAAAAAATAAAACTAGATATACTAAATAAAGGAGGATCTATTTATTATACAGATACTGATAGTATTGTAACTAATATACCTTTAAACGAAGATTTAGTTGGGCTCGGCTTAGGCCAATTTAAACTAGAGCATAAAATAAAAAAAGGTTATTTTATATCTTCGAAAACCTATGGAATATTAACAGAAGATGACAAAGTTGTAATTAAAACTAAAGGTTTATTAGGTAGTTCATTAACTATAGAAGACTTTGAAAAGCTATATAATGGATTAGATGTTGAAGATAAAAAAAGAGAATCTAAAACTAATTATGAACAGGGTTATGTTGTTATAAGAAAGAGAGGAATTAATCTAAAATCAGACTCTTATAAAA